>Ga0137375_10012213_pt1 | contig 10176 bp, 10 predicted proteins | sample SagtaG_24_FD_104936 | JGI IMG/M metagenome (GOLD analysis project Ga0137375, IMG submission 104936) | Vadose zone soil microbial communities from Sagehorn Ranch, Mendocino, California, USA - Sage1_R_113_16 metaG | ecosystem: Environmental > Terrestrial > Soil > Vadose zone | place: USA...
AACGGCGCGACGTCCAGGCGACGCGGGGCTACTTGGCGTCGTGCGGCGTATTTTCTATCTTCCCACCCCGGATTGAGGGGCCAGGTAGCTCAGTTGGTAGAGCAGCGGACTGAAAAGACGAGGGGGCCCGTGCGGCTCCCTCGTCTTGTGCTCCGGCACTGGCACCTCCTTGTCACCATTTGACCCCATCGGCAGGCTCTCACCGGCACACATTGCGGCAAACAGGTTCGAGTGGGGGCCCTGTGGCGCCCTCTATCGCGCACGCCTTCGGTCTGGACTACCCGTACGGCGATTCGGCCGAGTGGCCGGTGCCGTGGGGGCCGGGAGCAAAGCGATTCTGGATACAGGAATCCCATCTGACGATCCTATATTGATTTATGGGTAGGGCTAGGATACTATTGCTCCCCATGGATACCTCTAGGTCTAGCTATTTGCCTATGGGTACCGATAGGTACAGATAGGGAGCCATGGCCACAGTGCGGAGGTGTCGCGTTGAAACGGAAGGTCAACCCCGGCCGCTGGTATACGGCCCGCGAAGCCGCCGCTCTGCTGCGCATAACCGAGCTAACCGTCAAGGAGCGCTGCCGCAAAAAGACGATCAAGGGTAAGCAGATGGGAGCCCTCAAAGCATGGCACGTTCAAGGGCGTGAAATCATCCGGCTACGGAAAACCTGGAACCTCGACTCTTGACAAGCTCTGGAACGAGGGCTTGAGTCCTTTGCTGTTGATTAGGTTTTCGGGAGGGGGAGACCGTGCCTGACGATCCGCAAGCCAAACCAATTCTTGATGCCGATGCTCTTAAGCGCTTCGACGAAACAGTCGAGCAGGTCCGCGCCGAGATCAAGTCGCTGATTGAGCCTGTTCGACGCTCTGCTCAACTTACGGAAGGTGACTACTCGATCCGCATCAATGCGCGGGACTAGTGGGGGTGACTCCGCCCTACACCCAAGAAATCAAGCTATTTGACTTCAAAAAGGAAGATTTCGTCGACCAGCTTGAGCTCGAGCCCCCCGCCTTCACGACCCGTAGGAAAGCATACTCACAGCTCCGTTACATCGCCGAGTACGTATCTCATCCAGCCATAGGTTGTCGGTCCCTCCTGGTCGAAGACCACTACGTCGACCGGGACCACATGGAAGACCACAGCGTGTTCTATTCACGCAGCCTCTTCCCGTATGGCAACGTGTGTCGACGGGTGCATTTCTTCCGCCTGCCGCCGGATGGAGTTGCGGCCTCACTTGATCGATTGCGTGAAGTCAATCGCAAAGAGGGCGAGGATGCTTATCGGGCCGCGTGTCTCAGCTTTTCCCACGACTCGTACGCGGGATTCGCGGTTATCAAGCCCCTAACTGGCTCTCCACTCGGCAGAACCGTTCTGCGAACATACCCGAAAGAGAAGGACGGTGACGCGACATATGCTCGTCACTTCACGTGCGCTTCTACCTACTATGCACACGTGGCCGGCGTGGAGCTAACCGTGCGTGGGCTGCCCTTCCAGCAACAGGACCAGGGGGTCGCGGCCTGCGCGACAACCGCTGTCTGGTCTGCCCTCCACCGGATCCGTACGTTCGAGAACATCGCGACCTTCACCCCGGCTCAGATTACGACTCTCGCCACGAAGGCCTCCTTGGAGTTCGGCCGTTCAATGCCATCGGAAGGCCTCTCTATCGACCAGATGTGTCAGGCCATCCAAGCGGTCGGGGCTTCCCCCGTTCTGCGCCGCGTCGATGACTTTCGAACAGCACGCGGCCTTCTCTACTCGTCCCTGCGCTCAGGGGTCGCGCCAATCCTGATAATGGTCAGTAAGGCAGGGTCCCGTCATGCTGTCGCGGCCGTCGGGATGGGCATTCGGCAGCGCCCGCTCGAGAAAGAGGGCAACATCGGAGACAGAGCGAGCCTCTTGGAAGTTGCCTATCTCCACGATGACCGCAATGGTCCGTACATCAGAGCTGAGATCAAAGACTTCGAAACACGCCTGTGGCTGCGTCTCCAAACCTTCCCTGATGCAGAGGCCAAAGAGGAATGGTGGATGTTGACGCACCTATTGTTTCCGATGCACGCCAAGGTACGGATCAGCTTTGGGGAGCTGCGAGAGATTTCCTTGGATTCGGTCGCCGCTCAAGTTGAGACATACCGACGCCTCGCCGCGGAAAAGGTCGCTGAGGCTAGGGAGGGCGTTGTAGACGTTGAGATGTGGATCGAAATGGCTCATTCATACCAGCGATCCCTTTTGGACCCCATGGTGGACCCCGAAGTCGCCAATCGACTGATACACACGACTGTCCTATCGCGCTACGTCGGAGTGATTCGCATAACGGCACCATTCATCGATCCGATTCAGGTTCTAATAGACACCACGGGTACAGAGCGCAATATCTATGCGATCGCGGTAGTGGCCGAATCCGCGAAACGAGTAATCACGAGGGATTTGGCTGCTGAGTTAGCGAAACGGCTCAAGTGCTTCCTTGTGGCTCCAGCAGGGAGTTAGTCCGACTCCTCAAGGCCCGAACAGGCTTGCAATCAGCTTGTCGGTTTCGCTAGATGACAACTCAATCTCGCGGCTCTTCAGCACCTTGAAGTCGTTCCCAGCAAACGGCGATGGCTCGCTCCCATCGATTGCTCGTATCGGGACCCCAGCGCCCATCGTGTAGTAGTCGGGATTTGATATTGCTCCGTGGAACAGGTAGGTGAAGTCCAGATCGCGTCGTTGGGTATCCGCTGGCCGTTGGACATTCGGAACAAAGTACTCTGAGGGAAGCGTGGCATCTGTGTGGTAGTAGCCTCCGTAATAGCAATGGTTCTTATCTGCCAAGGTTGCAGGTAGCTCGACAGGACACCTAGGAAGCCCTGAGGGATCAGCGGGGAGCGTGAGGAGCTCGGTCGCTCTCCCCGAAACCGCGATTGACGCCCCCTCGATGGTGCGCATCGCGAGAATCAAAGCCCTCTCCAAAGTGTCGATATTGGACTGAACCCAGTCGCCTGTGCTTGCTCCGAGAAGTCTCTCCTCCAGCTCGTTCATACCCGTTGCCAGGACTCGTGATTTCACCATGTGGCCTACCGAATTCATGGAGAACGCCATGCCACCGGGAATCCGGTGGTCCTGCCACCAGCGACCGTCCCCCTGCGCGCAGAAGTAGTTGACCCCGACTTTCCACTGGAATGTTCGCTGTGCAGGTCCCGGGACCTGTAGGTGGATACTATCTAGGTAGATCTCGTCCAACCCTACATCCGCGTGGAGGTAGAGCGAGCACAGCATCTGCGCCAATCTCCGGGTCGTCTCCCCAGGAACTGCGCGCGCCACAGCATCCGACAGCGCGAGAATGACGAACCCGCTCTTTTGCCCGTTGAAGGCGGCTCTGTGCCAAGCGAGACGATCCGCTTGAATCTTGTCGCGGATCCATTGGTCGTCGCGTTGCAGATCGTCTGGCGTCAGGATGCAGTAGTGAATGAACCCGAGCGCTGCTGCGGCCTTCCCGAACAGGCAGGGTTGATAGAGTCGGAGCCAGCCAGACAACGTCTCCTCGCGTTGTTGCTGCGTCCCCGCTTCAAGGAGGCGCGCAGTTGTCTCCGCGATCTCTCGGCTGAACCCCACTTGGGTCCGCCAGGGGTCAGCGGGAAGAGCAGCTATCAGCTCGGCGATGGTATGCGACACGGTTTCTCCCCTGACGGTGGGCTTTGTGGTATTCTACTCTGCTCCTCCGCTCACAATTGCCCGTCTCAACAGGTCGGCGCAAGCGTGAACGGTGGCGGGGTCCCACTGCCGCGATGCTGCCTCACGGTGGACACTGTGGTAGCGGCAGCGCCGTCTCCGCTATGGACTCCGGACTAGCAATCCGCCGCCCACATCCAGGTCTAGTCCACGCTTGACATTGTTGGCCGCTTTGCCGAGCTGCTTGCCAGAGAGAGCGGGGCAGTCAGAGAAGTTCTCTACCTTCGCCCAGAGGATCTCGATGCCCAGGAGCCTGGTAATCATCCTCGAAGGAGCGCAACCGCGCGTGGAAGACCACCGTGCGGCCGTGCTCCTCACTTTGGAGAGGCTGTTCGCGAGATACACAGCTGAGGGTCGGCACCTGCCAGATGGTTCTCTGAAGAGCGAAGTCTATCTGGACCATGTCCGGCAGACTGGCCGCTATCTCGGCAAGTTCTTCGGGCACGATCAGATGGTCAGCGAGTTGACGCCGGATCGCATTCACGAGTACGTCGTTTGGCGCCGGGGCGGGGGTGTGTCGGGGCGTCCAGTCGGAGCGAACACGATTCAGCGCGACCTCGGAATGTTCAAGGCGGCGCTGAACTGGGCCTGCCAGAAGTATGAAGGCGGTCGGCCCCTCCTGACCCGGCACGTGCTCGAGAAGGTTCGCATACCAACGGAGAAGGACCCCAAGCGCCCTCTCCTCCAGACCGCGGCCATCCGTGGGCTGCTCGCGGTGGCACCGGCCGTTCACCCATTCTTGCGTCCCCTGATCCTGTTGGCCTGGCGCACGGGGCGGCGACTGAGCGCAATCCTGGCGCTCCGGTGGGAGGACTTGGACTTCGACAAGGCGACCATTCGCTGCGATTGACAGGGCGACACCGTCCGGACAACCTTACATGAAGAGGGGGTCGATGAGACCCACCGGTGCGGCTGACTCGACAAGAGAACGGCGACCCAGGGATGAGCCGCGGGTCTCCGTTTGCACTTCGACTGGCTGGTGGCTCGCCTCGTTCTCCGCAATCCTGTTGGGGGCTGCTGGCTCTCCGATCCATGCCACGCCACACTGGGCCTCTCCTCCTGCGGGCGCGGCCTACTCGATTCTCACGCAGCAGGGACCAACCAAGCACAAGCCCGCGGTCGCGTCGCGTTCCCCGGGCGCCGGAACGCTGCTGTTGATCGGCGTCACCGTGTCGGCGGCGCTACTCGCTGCGGGATTGCGGTGGCGTAGCCGGCGACACGGGTTTGGGCAAGCGAGGAGGGAACCGACACGCGACGCCGCCCAGAACCTGGGACGGCGAGGTGATCTCGTCGAACATGCACTACCAGAGATGTCGGGGCTGGCGGGTAGCGGCTGGCGGCCTGCGTCGAGCCCGATGAGCGAGCCAAGCGGGCATTCACCCTCGAACGTCGCCATGGACGCCGGGCAGCACAGCATCATCGGCGAGGTCCGTGGCTTTCAGGTTCATACCGAGCTTGCCACGTTCGCATTCGGTAAGGGCGCTGGTCCGAGTCAAACCGTGTGGAGGTTCCGTGTCGAGCGGTACGACAGTTCGGGCAAGCGCCTGTTGGCTGTTCCGGTGGAGATGCGCAGCTTCCGCTTTTTCGGATCCATCAACGACGGTGATCGAGTGGAAATACATGGCAGCTCGGTCCCAGGCACGATCATCCAGCCGAAACGGATACGCAACTTGACTACCGGAGCCGTCGTAAACGCTGCGAGCACTTTTTCTTTGGTGTTCCAGGCTCTGGTCATTGTCGCAATTGCATTCCTCGTTCTTGCACTTTTCGCGACAATCGTCTTCAGGATATTCTTGAGCCACGCCCCGCATTTAGGGCTCCCATGACTGCCAGAGCAGAAATGCTAGCCGAACCCTTCTCAACCGAGCACGTCGATTACTTGCAGCGCGGCTCTGTCCCCCTATCCGCTCTGTCCACGAGCGCCGGCGCCACCAGCGCACCCGCGGACCTGCGACGCCTGTCGCGGATCGCCGGGATCGGGCGAATCGACAAGGAGTGGCGACGGCAGGCTGAGACCCGCCATCGCTTGGTGAGTCAAGATCTGCTGGTCGCGCTCAGCGGCTACAGGATTCCGCTGGCGTTTGTGGTGCAGCGCGGCGCGGGCGGCGCGGGCATCTACCTGGGTACATGGGCGCCGGCTCGCGAGAAGGTCTCGGGGGAGATGCTGGATACTAGGCACAGCATCCTCGCGTCCGCGCTCGACAGCCTCTATCCAGCCGTCGAGCTCTCCCCGGCGAACGGCCAGCTGGCTCGGCTGCCGCTGTCGGGGCTGGCGCTGGGCATCCCGACGCCCAAACCACCAGATGCCCTCGACGGCGCCATGCCCATCGACCGGCTGATTCGTGCGCTGTCCGGCGGGAACTGGGCGTGCTTGGTTCTCGCTCAACCGGTGGACGAAGCAGCGATGACCGAGCTGCGCAACGGGGTCATTAATGAGATCCGCAGCGTCCAAGCGGCCGCACAAGCAGAGCGGGCGCCCAGCCCTCTCGCCCAGCATTACGCAAGGCTCCTCAAGGCCGCATTGAAATCGCTCAGTTCGGGTCTCGAGGTCGGCGTGTGGCGCACGGCCGTCTATCTCCTGGGTGAGAAAGACAGCTACTACCGGTTGGCCAGCGTGTGGCGCGGCATTTTCTCGGGTGACAAGTCGGTACCGGAGCCCGTGCGCGTGTGGGACAGCCCGCACGCCGGGACCCTGGCGGCCGAATGGGCCATGCCCGACGCACCAGGCGCGCGCGGACCCGGACACGTTCAGCATCCGCTCCAGTACCAGACGCTGCTCACGTCCACCCAACTGGCAGCGTACGTTCACCTTCCTCAGCTTGAGACGAGCGGCTTCAGTGTCAACACGGTGCCGTACTTCGACGCCGTGCCGCCACAACTCAAGACCGGTCCAGCCGCGTCCCTCGGCGAAGTGATACTGCGTACACATGCCACCGGTACGGATTACTCCGTTCTGCTCCGAGACCTCACTCGGCACGCGTTCGTGGCCGGCGTGACCGGTGCAGGGAAGACCAACACGATCTTGCAGCTGCTCAAGCAGGCCGGCGGCTCCGGTGTCCCTTTCTTGGTGATCGAACCTGCGAAGACAGAGTACCGTGCCTTGCTGTGTGACGAGGTGCTGAAGGGCAAGTTGCAGGTCTTCACCATGGGAGACGAGACCGTTTCACCTTTCCGGCTGAACCCGTTCGAAACCTTGCCCGGAACTCCCGTGGGCGTCCACATCGACCTGCTGCGTTCGGTGTTCAGTGTCAGCTTCGGCATGTGGACTCCGCTGCCCCAGGTGCTGGAACAGTGCATGCATCTGATCTACGCAGATCGCGGATGGGACTTCGCGACCAACACGAACTCCCGCGTCGACGCTCGATCGGATATCGCGACCGCGTTTCCCACACTGTCTGATCTCGTCTCCAAGGTGGAGGAAGTCGTTCCCGGCCTGGGATACGACCCTGAGGCACGAGATCGGGTGCTCGGCTCACTGCGCACCCGCATCAATGGCCTGCGAGCGGGAGGCAAGGGCCGGATGCTCGACGTGCAGCGCTCCATCCCGATGGACGTGTTGTTGGAAGCGCCCAGCGTCCTCGAGCTCGAGGGCATGGGCGACGACGACGACAAGGCCTTCGTCATGGGCCTCCTGTTGATCCGGCTAGTGGAGTTTCGCCGTAACGGGGGAGCGACGCCTGATCTGCGCCACCTACTTGTGATCGAGGAAGCCCACCGGCTGCTTTCCAACGTGACGGGCCGGGCGAGTGAGGAGGAGGCTGACCCTCGCCGCAAAGCCGTGGAAGCGTTCGCCAACCTCTTGTCGGAGATCCGGGCGTACGGCCAGGGTGTAATAGTCGCCGATCAAGTGCCCGTGAAACTCGCGCCGGAAGTAATAAAGAACACGAACCTGAAGGTGGCCCATCGCATTGTCGACCTCGAGGATCGCAAAGCCCTGGCGGGCGCGATGGCGATGACGGAACTGCAGGCGACCAGCCTGGCCACGCTGAGGCTAGGGCAGGCGGCCGTGTTCGCAGAGGGCGATGACGCGCCTCTCGTGGTCCAGGTCCCTGCGGTCAAAGGCGGACCGAGGCAAGAGAGCCCCGGGGACAAGGCAGTCGCGAGTTACATGGCAGCTTTGCCGGCGCTGCAGGCTCACCGGGCGGTTTTTCTGTTCCACCCTTGGTGCGCGGTCAAGTCACCCGCGACGAATGCGGCGGGCGCAGCCTGCGAGGCGGCCCGCTTCGTTGCAGAGAATGCGACCTTCCGGCGAGACCTGGCGCGCCTCGTGTTGGCGGCGGTGGAAAGTGACAGCGCGCTCGAACGGCTCTGGCCGGACCTGATGGCGCACGTCCAGGCCGCCCGCAAGCCTACAATGGACGAGCAAGTCCTGCTACGGTGCTTGGTCGCGCGGGCATCCGATTGGCTTGCCGGCCGGCGCGGCGTGCAAACCGGCTGGTCCTACGGCGACACGCGCGACCTGGGAGATAGGCTGCAGCAGCTATTGCTCACCCGGGTGGAGGGCAAGAATCCTGCGGCGGCTCTCGCAGCGTTCCGCGCGCTGATGCTCCAGCTGCACGAGCGCCACTTCGACCCCTATCCCGCCTGCGGGCGCATCTGCACGCAGAAGCCGCGACTATGCCTGTACCGGCATGCGGCGTCCGATCTGATTGCCTCCGGCCAATCCATTCGCACCTGGTCGGAGGCCGAGCTAGAGGACACTGATTCGCCGGAAGGGCGACAGAAGTTTTCGTCGGCGTGCCAGGATGCGGCACAGGCGCTAGTGGGGGCGTCTGCTGAGCGGGACACTGTGCGACGCGCGGGCTTGTGCTTCGCCCAGCTCATGCTGAGCCAGAGCGATGACGAGTTGCCGGAGACACACGCCGTCATGATGGACGATCTGCTCGGCGAAGCGGATGTGTGGCTCGAAGCAGGGAATTCAAGGACGTAGGGGCTGACAGAGAGGGGAGGGAGCAGATGGCTAAGCTCAGAACGAGGGCCCAGGGTGGTGATGCGGCCGCCGGCAAGGAACGCCCTCACGCCGAACCGGGCGCCGCCGCACCATCGCCAGCAGCCAGGGCGCGTGTGAACGCCCAGCGGCGCGCGCGCGGTGAACAACCTACTCCGACACGCCAGCCAGGCCAGCCTGACCAAAAGACCATGCGGGCGGGTCAGAACGACCAGCCGCGCGACCCGCATGTTCGGGCCCAGCGCCGCGCCCGGGGAGAGCAAACAGGCTCGTCACAGGGGACACGCGCGGCCGGCGATCAATCGCCTTCGTCCCGGGCAGCTAACCGGTCGGGCGAGCGGACGAGGACGGAGGGCGGTGCGGCCCAGTCGTCTGGGACGCCGCGTGTCGAGGCCCAGCGCCGTGCGCGGGGGGATCAAGCTGGTTCGGCTCAGCAAGGAACCGGGGGAGCCCGAGAGCGCGCGAGGCCAGGTGCGACGAACCAGGCGCAAGGCGCGTCGGAGGTACGCGCTCAGCGCCACACGCGCGCTGAACAAGGCGATTCGCCTCAGGGAGAACGCCAGTCTGGCGGCCCGGCGAGGACAGCGCGTGGGCCAGACCGGCCGCGCTCGTCACGCGTCCAGAACCAGGACGCCCCTCGCGCCGAACAACAAGGCTCACCGCAGGGACGAGCGCAGCGTGGACAGCGCATGGACAGACCTGGCAGGACCGGAGGGCAAGGCGAGCCCTTCAGCGGAGGCCAGCCTGACAGGGAAGCACAGCGGCCGATGGAGTGGTTTGGGCAGTTGACCATAGCGGCGCAAAACTGGATCCAGGAAGCCGGCATCCAGGCACACGCGCTAGACGATTTTGCTAACCGCCTGTTGCAACCGACGATCCAGTATCTTGGGCAACACCCCGAAGTCACTCGAGTAACGGTTGTGGCGGACGTCATCGCGACTCGGCTCCCCGAAAACCCGGACGGCATAGCCTATCGGTACCTGGGACCGAGGGTGGTGTTTGATCCAGGACCCGCTGCGACCATAGGACCGGATCCGGGGGGCGAGAGACCCATCCCGAACCTGAGGCCGCACCTCGACATGTTGGTATCTGTCCCAGTCCGAACGTACGACGTGTCCGCTCTGGTGCTAGGGCGGCCGTTGGAGTCCCGCTAATGTCGAGGATGAGCGAAAGGCGCGAATGAAAGAACGGCGGCCATGCAGCCGCTGTACTCCCTGAGGACGGATCGCGCCGCCGCCTGCGCCGACGGGGTCCGGCGCCTGCGACAAACACTCAGGCAAAGCGCTTTCTAAATCACAACAAGCAGAGCTGGTTAGCGCCGCGCAGCGGATGACCAATCCGCTGCTTGCTATGGACGTGCCCGCACGCGTCCGCTTCAAGCTCTTGCCAGGCCCCGTCCACGCTTGAGGTCCGCCTTCTCAACGTTCCGCCACGCATGCACGAGATCGGCGTTCTCTCGGGGGACATGCCACGCAAAGGTCAGGGGTGCGCTCGCCCGGTGCGCGACCTGAGGCGTAGC
>Ga0137375_10012216_pt1 | contig 10174 bp, 12 predicted proteins | sample SagtaG_24_FD_104936 | JGI IMG/M metagenome (GOLD analysis project Ga0137375, IMG submission 104936) | Vadose zone soil microbial communities from Sagehorn Ranch, Mendocino, California, USA - Sage1_R_113_16 metaG | ecosystem: Environmental > Terrestrial > Soil > Vadose zone | place: USA...
CGACGAGGTCTCGGGCGTAGATCGATTCGCCGCCGATCCAGAGGCCGCGCATCGTGGGCATCGGCGCCGGATTGGCGTCGGCGACGGCGCGGGCCAACGTCGGGGCCCGCCCGGTCACGGCGTTGCCTGGGTCCTGTGTTTGCTCCCCACGGGTGATAGTGGTTGATCAGACGCGACAGTTTTTCCTCAAGTCCACGGTCCGTCGCTGGCTGGACGGGGTGTGTGGGACGCTGCTCGTCGGTTTTGGGGTGCGCCTTGCGCTCGCACGCCAGTAGTCCGCAGGAATAGGGAGGCATCCTGGAGAGGTGAGCGGGGCAGCACCTAGTGCCTCTTCCATCTCTCATGGGGACTCTTTCGAGACAGGGGAAAACGTATATGGGACAACTGAATGGCAAAATAGCGGCCGTCACGGGTGGAGCTTCAGGCATTGGCGAGGCAACAGTGCGACGCTTTGTCACCGAGGGAGCGCAGGTCGCCTTTGCGGATCGTGACGTCGAGCGGGGCAAGCGCGTCGCAGCCGAGATTGAGGCCAGCGGCGGCAAGGCTCTCTTTGTGGAAGCGCATATGGAGCAAGAGGCCGAGGCAGCGGCCTTCATCCAGCATACGGTGGATCACTTCGGCCAGCTCAACATTTTGGTCAATAACGCCGGAATCCGGCTGTATCAGACGGTGGTCGAGGCCAGCGCCGAGAGCTGGGACACGATCTTAGGCGTCAACTTAAAGGGCTATGCTTTCTGCGCCAAAGCGGCTATCCCCCTCATGCGTCGCGTGGGCGGGGGGAGTATTGTCAACGTCGCATCGATTCGGGCGGTAGTGGCTGGCGCTAACATGGTGCAGTATGATACCACAAAGGCCGCGGTCACCGGGCTGACGCGTGGCCTGGCGATGGATCATGCGCCTGATGGGGTGCGGGTCAATGCGGTCTGCCCGGGTCCCATCTTTACGCCCTTTCACGAACGCCGTATCCTTGCTGCAGGCAGGACGCTGGAAGAATACAGAGAGGAAGCCGGTAGCCGCACCATGCTGAAACGTCCGGGCACGCCCCAGGAAGTGGCCGCCTGTATCCTGTTTCTGGCGTCGGATGAGGCATCGTATGTGACAGGGACCTGTCTGTTTGTCGATGGCGGCCACACGGCTATGTAACACAATGAGATTGGTGCGGAGGAGAGGCTATGCTAGCCCTCATGGTGACGATCAAGATTAAACCAGGACACCACGACGCTTTTATGGAAGCGATGCTGGGTGATGCCCGTGGCTCAGCCTATGATGAGCCGGGATGTTTGCGGTTTGACGTGCTCCAGGATGCCAATGATCCGAACACGATTTATCTATACGAGGTGTACCGGGATGAGCAGGCATTCGAAGCCCACCGTCAGGCACCGCACTTGCGTCAATGGCGCGAGACGGTTAAGGACTGGTTTGATGGCGACCCCGTCGCGCATCGGTGCACCACGGTGTTCCCCGGCGAGAGTGCCTGGGATGCCGTGAAGCCACGGGTGTAACTGGGGGTGCAAGGGCCCCCAGGCACTCACCATCCTCAACGCATAGAAAGGGAGGCTATGGATCGCTGCGACACCTGTAGCTACGTGTACGCGGACGTCGAGGCGCAGGCATTGCCCGCGCGGTTTGCCTCGTTCGGTACGCGTTACCAGGAAAAGCTTCTCCCACCGGGCCGGCCTGCAGAGTGGTATGATATCCTGCGCACCCGCCCCGCAGAGGGTGTGTGGTCAGCTCTCGAGTACGCCTGCCACGTGCGTGACGTATTCCTCGTGCAGCGTGACCGGCTCTACATCACACTCGTGGAAGACAAGCCGGTGATGGCCCCGATGTACCGTGACCACCGCGTGACACTTGCTCGCTACAACGAGCAGGACCCTGAGGAAGTCGCCACTCAGCTCGACACCGCAGCACGACTCATCTCGCAGGCATTTGCTGCGCTCGACCCGACGCAGCTCAAACGCCTGTGTATCTACAACTTTCCAGCACCTGCCGAGCGCCCCTTGCTCTGGGTCGGCCAACATGCCGTACACGAAGGCGAACACCATCTCCGAGACATCGCGTGGGTGCTCACCCGTGTACGTGCAACGGCATGACGATCGTCAACAAGGTAAAGCCGTACTTCATGCCAGAACCTCCCTGATACCAGCCATAACGCGTGTTTTATCCGGCAGACAGAAGCGCTCCATGACTGGACTATAGGGGATGGGCACGTCAGGCGCGCAGACACGCTTGGGTGGCACTTTGAGGGCCCGAAACGTGGCCGGGTCTTCAGTCAAGAGGGCCGCAATCTCGGCAGCCGCACTACAGGTCATGCACGCCTCATCGACGATGACCACGCGGCCGGTTTTGCGGACCGAGGCGCGCAATGTCTCCTTGTCCATAGGCACCAGGGTTCTGGGGTCGACCACTTCCACGGCGATCCCCTCCCCTGCCAGCTCCTCAGCCGCCGCTAACGCTTCCCGCACCATCTTGGCGATGGCGATGACGGTGACATCGCGCCCCTGGCGTTTGACCTCAGCGACGCCGATGGGGATGGTATATTCCTCGTCCGGCACCGGCCCTTTCGCAGTCGCAGCCAGAATCTGGTCTTCAAAGACTACCACGGGGTTATTGTCCCGAATGGCACTTTTCATTAAACCCTTGACATCATAAGGCGTGGTCGGCATGACGATTTTGAGGCCGGCGAGATTCATGAACATGGGATGCGGGCTTTGGGAATGTTGAGCTGCCGCGGAGCGGCCACCACCCGTGGAGGCACGGAAGACAATGGGGAACGGGGTCTGTCCCCCGAACATGTAGTGGATCTTCGCCATCTGATTGACAATCTGGTCCATCGCAGTAAAGGCAAACGTCATCATCCCCGGGCTGACGATAGGACGGAAGCCACTGCCAGCAGCGCCGATACTGGCGCCCACATAGGCTTCTTCCGAGATCGGGCAGACGCGCACCCGCTCCTCGCCAAATTCAGGGATAAGGCTCGCCAGTGCGCCCAAGCCGCCGCACAGGTGAAACACAGTCGCATCGCGCCGCATCTCCTCACGAAAGGCTTCCAGCACAGCTTCGGTATAAGTAATCTCACGCATGCTGCATCCTCCAGGCCTCAGGGGGCGAACACGTCCTGTAAGGCGTCCTCTGGTTTGGGCAACGGACTGGCTTTGGCAAACGCCACCGCGGCTTCAATAGCTTCGCGCACATCGCGCTCGATCTGGGCCAGCGTTGCCGCCGTGGCGATCCCCTGCTCCTGTAGCTTGGCACCAAACAAAATGATGGGATCGTGCTGTTGGGCTGTTTCTACCGCTTCGCGCGGGCGCGGGTCCGTAGGATTGCCCCGTTGTTCGGAATGAATGCGCCAGCGGTGCGTCATGCACTCCAGCAGGGTCGGTCCCTCCCCGGCCCGGGCGCGCTGCACCGCTTGCGCTGCGGCTTCGTAGACGGCCAGCACATCAGTACCATCCACCGTCACCCCAGGGATGTTGTAGGCAGACGCGCGCGCCGAGACTTCGGACACCGACAGCGCATAGGACGCTGGCACAGCCACAGCCCAGTGGTTGTTTTCGCAGACGAAAATGGCCGGGAGTTTCCAAATGGACGCGAGATTGAGTGAGCCGTGGAAGGAACCTTCATTGGAGGCCCCATCCCCAAAGAAGGCTACCGCCACCCCATCACTCTTCGCCAGCCTGGCAGCGAGCGCGGCGCCAGTGGCAATCGGCATGCCGGCGCCCACGATACCGTTGGCTCCGAGCATGCCGACACTGAAATCGGCAATATGCATGGAGCCGCCCTTGCCGTGGCAGTAACCGTTACTGCGGCCAAATAACTCGGCCATCATGAATTTCAGGTCGGCGCCCTTGGCGATGGTATGCCCGTGCCCACGGTGCGTGCTGACGATCTTGTCGTCCCGGCGCAGGGCGGTACAGACTCCCACCGCGATTGCGTCCTGGCCCAGGTAGGCATGCACGACACCGGGAATGTTGCCAGCGTGAAATTCTTCCACCGCTCGGTTGTCAAAGGCACGAATGGTCGCCATCTGGCGATACATGGTAAGTAACTGCTGCGGCTCGAGGGTCATGGTCGCCTCCTTTCCCCGACAGACACACGCATAGGTGGCGTATTGTACTCTGCTGCGTCCGCAACCTCCAGAGGAAGAGTTTTAGGCACGCCAGCTACAGCTAGGCACGCGGCGTGACTGCACGCCCAGACTCAAACGCCTCTCGCACCGTACGGAGCGCGGCGGAATCCAGCTGCCGCATGAGCTTGCCAATGTACTGCATCTGGCGCGTGCGGGCCCCGTGCTGGTGCATGCCCTGTGCTGCCACCACCGCCTCGCGCAGCACGTCGGGCAACTCCAGCTGGGCCAGGCGGGCTGGGGACAGCGCAACCAGCTGTATCCCCAACGCCTGCAGTGCGTGGGCGTCTCGTTTCCGCTGGCTTTTGCTCGGCCTTACCTGGGTCTCAGCGGTAGGGGCGGGATGGGTGTCGGGGTCGGTATGTCTTGGGATGTCGCCAGGGCTCACCCCCTGTGGTCTTCTTGGGGCATCGTCCCTCGTATGTGGCAAGGGCATAGGCTCCTCCTCAATGGACACGTGCTGCACGGCGACCTTTGGAACCTTACGAGCGGCGGCTCCTTCTCACCCCACACGTTGCCACGGCGGAGCGCTTAATTCTGGGCGTGTTAGGGTAACCAGGAAACCAGGCGCTGTCAAACCGGGCAAGCCAGTCGGCCTCTCCTCGGCTCAGGCACCTTCGATCTGCCGGGTAGCGTACGCACTATCCAGAAAAAGTTTGTGCAGCCACCTGATAGCTTTGCAGGGCTCTGGTTGCCATAACGAGAGGCTGGAGAGCCACAGTCACGCTGGCCACAGGAGCACCACCAGGATTATGGCTCTGACAGTTAGGGCCACAGACATGAGGCGCAGCAGAGGTCGAGGGCGTCGCTGACGGCTGTTCTGCTGTCGCTTGCGTCTCGGCCTGTCCCGCACGCGGTGTGGTCAAACGACCAGTGCTCTGGACTTGGAGGAGTTCCTGCTGCGCCTGCGCCGCCAGAGTGGTTGCCTTGGCGGCAACGGCTTGATCAGTGGCGGAAGGGTCTGTAGGCGCCAGAGCGGCTCGGCGTATGGTAAGAGCTTTTTGCAGGGTGGCATGTGGATTGCCTGGTACAGGGCTCAGATCAATTGGCACTTCTCCGCCTACGGCGTAGCGCTGGCCATCAGGACCAGTCGCATAGGTATAGCTCGGGCCACCCTTGGCATAAGGGCCGGCGGCCAGGAGATGCGCCTGTTCGTGTTGTCGCACCTCCTGGTCGCGTTGACGCAGGGCCGCGATAGCACGCCGGGCCGTTGCATCCGGCTCTTGTGGTGTGCCAGGCGTTGGCACACTCGCATCCCCGCTCGGGGCCTCTCCTGGCTCCTCTGCCTGTTCTCCCACAGCCGCTGTCGCTTGCTGCCGTCCAGCTACAGAGATGTCCACGCTGTCTTGTGGCACCGTGCGTCCGCGCGCCATGGTCTGCGGAGTGACCGTCGACACCGCATGGCGCGTGTGGAATGCCCCGAAGGCCACAGGAGAACTCGATATAGGTAACATCATAACCCTGTCCAATATGGGAGCACGTAGGGTACAACCTTATAGATCATGAGCACACCTTTCTCTCTGCGCTCTGGACATGGGGTGTCACTCACCCGGTGCGATTAAAAATGAGTCCACGGAAATCGTTCTGGAAATCTTGCCGGAATTTGGTGATGAGTTTGATCATCTCTTCAGAAGGGATCTGTCGAATCACCTCCTCGGTGTTACCTCGTATGACCTTGACGACGATCTGGTCGATACGTGTATCGTAACTAAATGACACTTTTTGATTCAGGAACTCGGCGATGGCATTGGCGAATGCCACCTCCTGCACGAATCCCTTACTAGGCTTCTCCTGGCGTGTCTCTGCTGGAGGTGCTTCTGGCTTTTGTGAGCCTGAAGATGCTGCTCCAGCCTGTTGCGGGGCAACCTGTGGCTCTCGTGATATGGCCGTGATCGAGGGAAACGTCTGAACCCACTCACTGCCTGAGAGCCCAGGATTCACGATACTATCATCCATGCGGCTCGCCTCCTTTCTTTCCCTATCTTATCATATCGGTCATCTCTGCCATTTTCTTGAGGACTTCAATGCAAAGGGAGTAACGAGGGAGAGCGCATGGTCATCATTCTTATGGGCGTCTCAGGGGTTGGCAAAACGGCTATTGGTCAACTGCTGGCCCAGGAGCTGGGTTGGCGCTTCTATGAGGGGGACGATTTCCACCCACAGGCGAATATTGACAAGATGCGACAGGGCATTCCCTTGACGGATGACGATCGCTGGCCCTGGCTCCACGCGCTGCGGGCCCGTATTGAGACCTGTCTGCGCCAGAGGGAAGCGGCCGTATTGGCGTGTTCAGCTCTGAAGCAGGTCTATCGCGAGCGCCTTATCGCTGATGAGGCAGAAGTCAGGCTGGTGTATTTAAAGGGGAGTTATGCGCTGATTCACGAGCGGTTGGCACAGCGTCAAGGCCACTTTATGCCCCAAGAGTTGTTGGCTAGCCAGTTGGCAACCCTGGAAGAGCCAGACAGAGGGATTACCGTAGAGGCTGGGCATCCCCCTGCCACGATTGTGGCTTACATCAGGCAACAGCTTGGGCTAGGAGATAGGTCTTCCAGCATCAAACCCCCTAGCGCGGGGACGGTCATGTGAGCGGATGATGAGTGTGATAGGGACCCTGGACCAACACCAACTGTTTAGCCCAGCCATTCGTCCGATTGATGAGCACCGGGCCTTGTAAATTCACTGTGGGATAGAGCACGGTCTTACGTGGCAGCGTGACAATGACGACGAGAAAAAGATCCGTGCTGGCGTGAGCGCCTACGTCCGTGAGATCCAGAGGGGTCAGCTCGACCTGATAGTCAGGCAGAAAGAGAAACGGATCGGTGATGACAAAGGCCAGGCGCGCCTCGTCTTGGGCCTGTAACCATTTTACAGGCAGTTCCGGGTCAGGATCAACAATGAGGTATTCTGTGATTTCGGGAAAGCCGAGCAGGCCGGCAGGCATGTGCAGCTGCATGTCCCAATCATGCGCCACAGCACCGAAACGACTCAAGTCCATAAGCGTTATGCTCTCTCTGTCCCCGTATGGGGCGTGTGCGGCCACAAGGTACGCATGGCAGAGAGGTTCTGCTGACGCGACGTTGCCGCTTGTTTATTGGCTTCCATAATCCTGGCGTAGATTTCCTGGCGATAGATCTTGGTCTCTGCTGGTGCGTCAATCCCCAGCTTCACCTGGTTGCCTTTCAGGACGACGACCGTAATGGTGATGCGATCATCAATCGTAATGCTTTCACCCAATTTCCGTGTTAGGACCAGCATAGCACCCTCCATGGCGAGTATGCGGTATGGTGTTCGGGCAGCCGTTAGCGCAAAAAGTCGAGCAGGGTCGATTGCAGGATACGTGCAGACGTCGCTAAAGCCGCTTGTAAACCGACATTGAGTTGAGATAAACGCGTGAACACCTCGGCTATATCACTGTCCTCCGTCGCAGATAGCAGTGAGGTGGCATTGAGAGCAAAGTCAGCCTGTGTCTCCTCAGTAGCCATCACTGTGTTCGTGCGCACCCCAACGTCTGCACGCAACGCCGTGACATGGCGCGTCCCCTCGTCGAGCGAGGTCTCCAGGGCCCGCAAGGCAGAGGTATCGTTTTTCTGCAGCGCCTCTTGTAACAAGTTCAATGTTGTTAACGTATGGCGTCCGCCCAGACCTAAGGCCGCGGCGCTCTGACCGCTCCCGATCTCGGTGACCACCGCCACGGTGGCGGGATCCGTCGAGCGCACTGCCAACGCTGTGCCGTTCATAATGAACGTGGCCTGTACCCCGGCTGTTGAGCTATTGATAGCTCCCAGGACATCACCAATAGTCTGCGCTGCGGCAAGGTCAACGTCCGCTTCTTGTGCCCCATTGGTAATGTGCATGGTCCCCAGCGTGACCCCGCGTCCCTCATAGAGCAGGTTTAAGGGGGTAGCGGACGTCAACTGTGGGGTGAGTGGCGTGCCAGCGACCGGACCAGGACGGTTAGCAGCAATGCCCAGATCCCGCGCGGTGGTCCCACCGTTGACATCTGTTAGCGTCAAATTCCGCACTGGGACAGCATTGTTGTCAACGAGGCTGAGGCCGCTATGCGCGTCATTCAAAGTCGCCGTGACCTGGATGCCCGGCGCCGTCGCAATCGCATCGATCACATCCCCAACCGTCACGGCTTGTGACAGATCGACGGTGGCCGTATTGCCGGCGCGGTCTGTAATGGCGATGCTCCCTGGCGGTATCCCCTGTCCCTGCCGCAAACTGGCGAGCGGGGTGGAGCGATCAATCGCTGGTTGGAGATCGGCAACCAGGAACTGTGCTGCCTGCACGTTGACTGGCAGCGTTTGCCCTACCCCAATCGCCTGCGTGACGTCGTGATTGTCTCCGCGAAAACGCGCCGTCAGATTGACCGGGCCGGCACTGAATCCGGCGTTGCCAGGCTGGAGGCCACCCAGGGTGAAGGTGGTGTTGGAGGAGAGAGTGACGACTCCGGTAGTCGTTTCACTCACGGCGACCCCGCCACTCGGGTTAAAATCCAGAAAGTTCAGGCCGCTCGCTGCGCTGCCATCGGTGGCGAGGGCAATGTTACGCCCATCAGGGGCAGTCAGTGTGAGATTGTTCGTGGCGGTTGATGAGGCAAAAACCCCGGGAATCTGTGCCGCGTTGACTGCCGCTACGAGAGAGGCCGCATCAGTGATCGTCCCGGTAACCGGGACGCCGTTCACCGTGAGCGCACTGCCGGCGAGATCGCCAAAGTTCAGCACCGTCAAGGCGCGCGTGGTATTTGCCGCCGTAGCCTGCACTCCCGTGCTGGAGGTGGCAGCATTAATGGCCGCAGCGACAGCCCGCGCACTGGCCGCGGCATCGACGGTGGAGAGCGGATCATCCGCGGCCTGGGTAGCACGGAGGCTCAGGCCGTTGATGGTCAGGTCGTCAGCACCCAGCGGTGTCAACGTGCCCGACGGTGTCACACGGCGCACCGTGCTGTCCAGTGTGGCATATGTCGAGAAAGGCGGTTGAGCATTGGCTTGCCCGGCAAACAGGTAGCGACCATTCACGGCACTATTGCCGAGGGAGATAGCCTGCGCAAACAGGCCCCCCACCTCATGTGCGATCTCGCTCCTCTGCTCCGGACCGACTGTGTCACTCGCAGCACGCAGGGCCAGCCCTTTGGCTGAAAGCAAGAGCGTTTCGGTGTCTTGCAAGGCGGTATCGGTACCATCCAACCGGCTGTTGACTACGACATGTTGGCTTTTGAACTGATCGAACGATGACAGGGTATCGCGTAGATCGAGCACCCGCCGTGTACCGGCAGGGTTGTCTGATGGACGCTGCAGGCGCAAACCCGATGAGGCCTCTTCAGACGTCTGGAGGAGACGAGCATTTTGCTGCTGGATATGTGCCAGGGTCGTATTGAACAGCAAGTTAGTAGTGATGCGCATAGGCGTCGCCTCTGGTCGATAGCTGCCAGCTACTTACCGGCACTTATGTTACTCCTACCGGATCAGATCCAGCACGGTCTGGCCCAGTTGGTCCGCAATATGGATGAACTGCGCCGCCGCGTTATATGCCTGCTGAAAACGAATGAGATTGACCTGTTCTTCGTCCAGCGATACACCGGACAATGACTCACGACGATTTTCCAGGCCGGTAAGAGCCGTGTGTTGTTGATCCGCCAGCTGGGACGCCTGCTGGCTTTCCGCTCCAACACTCACCACTAAGGTCTGGTACGACGCTGCAAATGTGCTGCCGTCTATGACCTGTGCATCTTGCAACTGGGCCAGAGCAAGCGCATTCACGTTATCGCCGGGGGGCGGCGTTTGTGCTGCAGCAATCTGGCGTGGATCCGTCAGCAACGCGGGATCAACGGCAAGGTTCTTCGCAGCATCACGTGTCGTGCTGAGGAGAAACGTATCACCAGGCTGCGGTGGCGTGCCATTATCAGCGAGTGTAATCGCTAGCCCAGCGAAGTGGACCGTCGCGCCGGCAGTATAATTTTGGCCAGCGGCCACTGTGGCACCAGTCGTAGCATTGACGATGTCAAAAGCCGGTGGCGGACCACTATTAGCAAACGTGAGGCGGTAA
>Ga0137375_10012222_pt1 | contig 10171 bp, 14 predicted proteins | sample SagtaG_24_FD_104936 | JGI IMG/M metagenome (GOLD analysis project Ga0137375, IMG submission 104936) | Vadose zone soil microbial communities from Sagehorn Ranch, Mendocino, California, USA - Sage1_R_113_16 metaG | ecosystem: Environmental > Terrestrial > Soil > Vadose zone | place: USA...
CGGACAGCGGCGTCAGCGACGAGGGCTTGAACACGACGGTGTTGCCGCACACCAGCGCCGGAACGATCTTCCACGACGGGATCGCCATCGGGAAATTCCATGGCGTGATCACGCCGCAGACGCCGATCGGCTGGCGGACCGACATCGCGAACTTGTCGCGCAGCTCGGAGGGAACGGTCTGCCCATACATGCGCCGTCCCTCCCCCGCCATGAAGAATGTCATGTCAATCGCTTCCTGCACGTCGCCGCGCGTCTCCTCGAGGACCTTCCCCATCTCGCGCGTCATGTCACGCGCGAATTGCTCCTTGCGGTCCGCGATCAGCTGCGCCGCGCGGAACAGCATCTCCGCGCGCCGCGGCGCGGGCACAAGCCGCCAGCCGGCATACGCGCGCTCGGCCGCGGCGATCGCGCGCTCGGCGTCATCGGCCGTCGACGCCTGAAAATACGCCGATCAGGTCGTCGTGGTTGGCGGGGTTGCGGTTTTCGAAGAGTCCGCCCGAAGACGAGTCGGACCATGCTCCGCCAATGAAGTTTTCGAAAACCGCCTGCGCCGTGCGTTCACCTGGATGCATGATTTGCCACTCTGCCGCAAGGCGATCAGCTCTCGCAAGCCGAAGGGAAGCATTACGCGGTCGAGTCGCCAGTCGCCAGATCTGACACGCACGCTACTCACCCGCGCAACCGGCGCCCAACATCCGGCCAACAAACGGGTTACAGCTCAATGGAGGGATCCTGAGCATCTGGCCGCGAGGACAGATGCAGGCAATTTGCCGGAATTTGCCCACACTTGCGGGTTAATAAGGTGATCCGTTCGTGGCATGAATCCTGAATTATGCAGGGGTCAGAAGGGCGGGTTACTGAGATGGCTGACACGAACCAAATCGCCGCCACGCCGGTTCAGAAAGTGGTGGTTGTCAACGGCAACACCGAAGTGCTCGGGATGCTCGAGACCGTGTTGGATGCCGGCCGCTACGACATGGTGTTTGTCGAATCGAGTGACCGCGCCTATTCGCAGATCAAGAAGGTCGTCCCCAACCTCGTGATCCTCTGCACGCGCATCGAGGAGCTCGATGGCTTTCAGCTGCTCACGATGCTGAAGCTCGATCAGGAGACGAAGGACATTCCGATCCTGACGTATACGACCGAGTACGAAGGACAGGATTTCGACTCGGCGATCTCGCAGCTCGCCGAAGAGGAAGAGGACTTTCTGCCGGCACAGCGTCCCGCGCTGCGCATGAATTGATTCCAGGTAGCAGGGGCCGACCCCTGCCACCTGCCCCCTGCCACCTGTTATAGTGCCGCGCGGATGGGTTCCGAGTCAGACAAACGCGATACGGAGCGTGTGCTGATTCTCGGCGATCTCCAGGGCGAAATCATGGTGTTCGAGCCGCTGCAGATCAAGGAGATCAGCCGCGGCGGCGCGTCGGTTGAAACCCGCTTTCCTCTCGCGCTCAATTCGCTCCACGAGTTGCGCCTGACACTCGGCGCCAAGTCCGTGGTGCTCAAAGGACGCGTCGCCCATTCGCGCATCTCCGACGTCGATCAGGAAGTCGTGACCTATCGCACCGGGATCGAGTTCGTTGAACCGTCCGACCGCGTGCGCTCCGTGATCTCCGAGTTTCTGGAGACGCTCCAAGCCAACCGACGCGGTGTCTAACGCCGCCGGAGGGCGCGCCTGGTCAGGCGCGCCACATCATCGACCTTTCAGATATTCGAGGTAGTCACCCGAGGCAATCCGCTCCGCGCGGCCGAGCGGCGCGTTAAAAAAGTACGCCCACGCGTCCACCACGTTTCCATCGTCAAGCGTGACCGGTGTGACGAGCCGCGTGTAGAGACTTGTGTCCGGATCGGCGGGACTATAACCTTCAATCTCATCCAGGACGGCGAGAACCGCCGGCGCGTCGGTCATCTCGTACACTTCGCCCCGAACGCGCGCGTTCTCGCTGCCGGCCGGCACGGCGGCCGGGTAGATGCCGAGATCGAACAGCGCGGCCGTCATCCTTCCATTTCCTTTGAAGACTAGATGCGAGTCGATGCGACGCCGCCCCGGCCTGTTGAAAGGCGTCATGAGCGTGCCGTAGAAGAAAATCAACTGGCGCACGACGTCGTCACGACGGACGCTAGAACACCTGCGGACGGCGAGGCGCGGCCTGAGGTCGCACGGCGTTCCCGGACGATGTGAGCAGGTCGAGCACCGCCGGCGTCAGATCGAACGACAGCGAGACCGATTTGCCGTCCGCGGTGAGCGCGACAGAATCGAGCATGCCTTTGTATGCCGGTTCGCGCGAGCCCTGCAGCTTTGCGAAGGCAAGGAACCCCTGGACGACGTCGCGCAGGTTCTGCGCGGACTGCTCGTCTCGTGCTTCGGCGCGCACCAGGCCGTGCAGGCCGCTGTCGAGGCGACCGCTGGCCGCAAGCCAGTTGATCGGCGGCAGCTGGTTGACGATGGCCGGTGGAAACGGCATGCGCCCCGACACCGAGTCGAACTTCGCCACGCTCCACGCGGTCCCCTCGTCGACATCGCCCACAAGCGCCATGAACTCGCGGTTCGTGCTGATGCCATCGACGGCGCCTGCTTTCGCGTCGATCGCCTCGCGAACGCCGTCGCGCGCGCCAAACAGAATCAGCCCGGGTTCGACAAATGCCAGCGCCGCGTCGTGGGTGTCGTCGTGAATGGAAACGAAACGCGTGCCGCGGTACTGAACGACCTGCGCCCCCTGCTCGCGCATCGCGCCTTCGATCCGGACTGCGTCGAAACGGCCGCGCGCAATCAACAGCGTCCCATCCATGCGCGCCGCCGCGTCATCGGTCGCCATCGAGGCAACCAGCACGCGGTCGATGTCAGTGTCGAAACTAATCCCGGTGCGTGCTTCAAGGCTGTCTTGACTCGGATTGCTGCGCTGGAATTGACGGAACCGGTCGTGGAAGGGCGAGCTCATCACCTGCCGTACGTCGGCATAGGCAACCATTCGTGCGGTGCCTGGGACGTACGCCAGTTCAACCGGGACGTTGGAGCCGAGCGCCGCCAGCACCGACATTCCCGTCGCCCATGCGACCAGGCCCGTTGCCAGAGCCGCCATCAGCACGCCGGCCGCCGCGAAGAGAAACACGCGTGTGCGCTTTGCCATAAGTCAGGCTCCTTGAAGACTCCTCGTCCCGAAGAATTATACGAGGTGGACCGGCAGTCAGTTTCGGCTATTGCTCCAGCACGTATTCGCGCCGTTCGATGGTGCGCATCGCCACAAAGACCGCGGCGATGATCATGACGATCAGAGACGTCACACTTACGGTCGCGGCCTGCAGGTAGTAGGCAATTGTCAGGTGCCGCAGGGAGCCCGGCAGTGTGAGCGCGATCTGTTCCCAGCCAAAGATAAACACGAGACCGGCCACCAGCGGCCGTTTGAAGGAGACCCCGGCCCAGAGGAACACCGCGCCGTAGGCAGCGAGGCCGAGCGTGATGAGGCCGAGGTCGCCGACGAGCGCACGAAAGAGCACGCCCATGTCCCGAAACGGCACCATCACCATGAACACGAGCGCCACCGAGGGCAACACGACGGAGATCACGCACAGCAGGTACGCGAGGTACTTCCCAAGGACAATCGCCCCGCGCGCGATCGGCCGCGTGAACAGGTACGTGATCGTCTTGTCCTCGACTTCGTCGGCAATCAGCGACGTTCCGTAGAACAGACCCAGCGCCGGCACGATGAATCGCAGGTACAGGGCCGAAATAGCCGTCCCGAACATGGCCTCACTGTCGACGCGACCCCCGTTGATGATGAGCACCGAGCTTCCGTTCTCGAGCGCAAGCCTCGTCACGATTGCCAGCAAGACCGGCGCGCCTGCCGCCGCCGCCATGAACACCGTCCGGCGGGCCCAGAGCATCTCGCCCAGCGCGAGCTCGAATATGCGCCGTGTCGGCGCAAGCAGCGGCGGTCTCATGGCTTGACGAGATAGTTGAAGACGGCCTGCAGATTGTCGTCAGGCGAGGTGACTTCCTCGATGGCGCCTGCCTCGCCCGAGGCCGCGATCTCGGTCAGGCGCGAATAGAACGCATCGGGTCGTGGCGTTTCGACGATCACCGCTCCGTCTTCGAAGCGCAGACTCGTGATGTCGTCGTCGACGAACAGCCGGCGCGCCAGTGCGCGCGGGTCGCCGGCTCGGATCGAGACGCGGTGCGGATGTTCATCGATGAGCGCACGAATCTGGTGGACATCGCCTTCCGCCACGATTCGCCCGTTGTGGATCAACACGATGTTGGCGGTCATCGCCTCGATCTCGTGGAGGATATGGCTCGACACGACGACGCTCTTGCCGGCGCCGCCCCACTCCTTGATCAGCCGAATCGTCCGGCGCCGCATGATCGGATCCATGCCGCTGAGCGGCTCGTCGAGGATGAGCAGCTGCGGATCGTGGGCGATGGCCTGCGCGAGCTTCACGCGCTGCCGCATGCCCCTGCTGTACGCGCCGATCTTGCGGTCCGCCACGTCCAGTAAATCGACCTTCTCGAGCGCGCGGCGTGCGGCCGCGACAGCCGAGGCCTCCTCCATCCCGTGCAGACGGGCGAGTGCCGCCACCCACTCGAGCCCCGTCATGTGTTCGTAGAAGGCGTCCTGCTCGGGACAAAACCCGAGACGCTGGTACTGTGACGGGTTACCCCATATCGGCTCGCCAAAGACACGGACGGTCCCCGCGCTCGGCCGCAGTTGTCCGGTCACGACCTTCATGAAGGTCGACTTCCCCGCTCCGTTCGGGCCAAGCAAACCCGTAATGCCGTCCGGCAACGCGACGGTCACGTCGTTCAGGCCCGACACGTGGCCGTACCACTTCGACAGGTGATCCGTCGCAACGATCATCCGACGACCTCGACGGCGCGGACGCGTCGTTCCAGGATGAAGATGGAAATCCCCAGCAAGACGCCAAGTGCGACCAATGCCACCGACACCGGGACCGCGCTCGGAGACGCGTTGCCGAAAACTGCATCGGTCACGACAGCAAGTGTGTTCTGCGGCGACACCAACGCCCACGCCGGATTGCCCGTCGAGATGCGAAGGACGCCGTCGAGCGCGGCGCCAAAGAACACGATTCCCGCGTACAACATCGACACGAAGCGACGGCTGCGCGACAACGACGACAACGCCACCATCGTCATGACAGCCAGCGATACCTGGAGGAAAGAGGCGAGTGTGATCGCCGGGATGAGCCGTGGATGGCCGGAGACAAACTCGACGCCGCCACTGAACAAGACCTGGAGGAGGAGCAACAGCATGGCCGGAAGCCACGTGACAGCAACCAGAAACGCAGCCAGCGTCAAAAGCTTGCCGGCGATGTATTCGTGGCGCGTGATTGGCTTCGACAGGTAGATCTGGAGCGCGTTCGATTGCCGATCGTTGGCGATCAGGCCTGCCCCCGCATAGATGGTGATGAAAAAGACGAAGATGCGCTGCTGGTTCAGGAACTGGTGGAACGTCTCTTCCGTAGGCGCCAGGAACGACGCTTGCGCGATTGTCGTTCCCAGATAGAGCTGGACAGCGCGCATGAGGAAAAGCGACCAGGAGAACAACAGCAGACCGAGGAACCGCCGTTCGCGGAGGCGTTCCATGATGCCTGCACGCGCGATGACCCACCAGGCGCGTCGACGGAGTGCTCGTTCGCCGGCGTAATGACGGTAGCCCTGGTCATGAATGGGCATGTCGTTACATCTCCTCGCCCAGCGCCCGCGCGAACACATCCTCGAGCGACGGGACGCTGGGCCGCAGATGCCGCACCTGCGCGCCGTGGCGCGCGGCCAGCTGAAACAGCAGCTGCGGCGGTTGATGCTCCGGCATGAAGACGCGCATGACCTCGCCGATTTCACCGTGGGATTCGAGCCCCTCCGCGCGAAGCGCCTCGGCAAAGCGTGCCTCGTCACCCTTCACGCGCAGCTCGAAGACACGGCCCGACGTGCCCTTGAGCGTCTTGATGGGCCCCTGGGTTGCGACGGCACCCTTGTGGAGGACGACGACGTGGTCGCATGCAAACTCGACATCGGGCAGCAGGTGCGACGACAGGATCAAGGTGATCGCTTTCGTCGTCGCAATGTCGCGCACCAGCGCGAGCATCTCGTCCCGCCCTTTTGGATCCATCCCGTTGGTAGGCTCGTCGAGAAAGAGGAGATCGGGATCGTGGACGAGCGCCTGCGCCAGCTTGATTCGCTGTTTCATGCCGGCCGAATACGTTTCGACGTTGCGGTACCTCGCCTCGCCCAGGCCGACATGGAACAGCACTTCGTGCGCGCGCTGCATCGCGTCGGCGCGCGGAAGGCCGGCCAGCTCGCCGCAATACGCGACAAAAGAGACCGCGTTCATGCCGGGAATGTGCGCATCGTTTTCGGGCATGTATCCAACGCGGGCACGCACGGCGCGCGGCGCCTTGTTCACGTCATAGCCGAGGACGTGCATCCGACCGCTGGCCGGCGGCAGCAGGCCGAGCAGCGCCTTGATCAGCGTGCTCTTGCCCGCACCGTTGGGGCCGAGCAGGCCGACGGCACCTGCGGGAATTTCGACGGTGACGTCACGCAGGGCATGATGCTTGCCGTAATTGACGCTGACATTCTCCAGAACGACCGGAGAACGATCCCAACGGTCCGAACGATCCGAACGGTCCGAACGATCCGAACGATCAGTGTTCACAGCGTCCCGCGGAGACCGAGCGCATCGGCGCGTTCCCGCATGAACCTGATGACGTTGGCGACGTGCTCCTCGAGCGGGAGGTTCAGCTCCTCGGCCCCGCGACGAAGATCGTCACGCGAGACGTTGCGCGCGAAGGCCTTGTCTTTCATCCGTTTGATCACCGAGGAGGGCTCGAGGTCGAGAATGCTCTTCGACGGACGCACGAGCGATGCGGCGGTCACGAACCCCGACAGCTCGTCACAGGCATATAGCGTTTTCTCGAGCCGGCTCTCCCGCGTGATGCCCGAGTAATCCGCGTGCGAGAGGATGGCGCGCGTCACCCAATCGGGATACCCGCGGCGCTGAAGCTCTTCGCACCCTCGAAACGGATGGTCGGCCGGCGTCTGATAGCGCTCGTAATCGAAATCGTGCAGCAGCGCCACCACGCCCCATGCCTCCTCGTCTTCACCAAAGGTCCGCGCATAGCCCCGCACGGACGCTTCGACGGCGAGCGCGTGTTTGCGCAGGCTCTCGCTCTTGGTCCAGTCGGTCAGCAGCGCCCAGGCGGCATCACGCGTCAGAAGTGCGTCCATGACTATCTCACCGGCCGCGGCGCTTCGCGCGCGAGCGTCAGTCCGCGATGAATGACGGAGGTGGCCTTCGCGGTTAATGCGTAATCGGACAGCGTCGCCGGATCGGCCCAGATCGCAGCGTCGACGTCCGAGCCCGCCTGCAGCGCGCCGCCTGACGGCCAGCACAGGTAGTCGATCAACACGAAGTGATAGCGCACGCGCTGCTGCTCGTCGCGCATGATGCGGTCGAACACGTCGATGACGGGGCCAACCAGAACGACCAGGCCGGTTTCCTCGACCATCTCGCGCGTCAGCGCCGTCTCGAGCGCTTCGCCGACTTCGACGGTTCCGCCAGGCAGGCTCCAGTGTCCTTTCAACGGCTCGTATCGACGTCGAATCAGCACGACCTTCCCGGCCTCAACGATCACCGCACCAACGCCGACAATCGGACGCTCTGGGTACTCACGTCGGTCGTTCACGCTTCCGCCTTCTCGCTTCTCTGTTCGTGTTCCCCTTCTTCGTTCGGTTCGCGCGCCGCGCGAACCTGAACACGAACAGAGAACTGAGAACCGAGAAGCGTGAACCGCATCATTCGCCCATCACCTTGACGATGACGCGCTTGCGGCGCTGCCCGTCGAACTCCGCATAGAACACCTGTTCCCACGGACCGAGATCGAGCTTGCCCGCGGTGATCGGAAGCATCACCTGATGGCCCATGATGGTGCGCTTCAAATGCGCGTCGGCGTTGTCTTCGCCTGTCTGGTGGTGCCGGTAATCAAGACCCGATGGCGCCAGCTTCTCGAGCCAGGCCTGGAAGTCGTGAATGAGGCCGTCCTCCCAGTCGTTCACGTACACGCCCGCCGTGATGTGCATGGCCGAGACCAGCGCCATCCCCTCCTTGACGCCACTCTTCTGTACGATCGCCGCGACGTCGTCGGTGATGCGGACGAATTGCTGCCGCTTCTTCGTGTTGAACCAGAGGTACTCTGTGAAAAAGGTCATTCGGTGTAGGGCGGCCCTTTACGGGCCGCCAGATCATTCATAACACCAAGCTCGCTTCGGCGTTGATGTCGATGCGGACGTCGAGGCCGCGGCGGAACCGCCGGAGTCCCGCCGCCGCAATCATTGCGGCATTGTCCGTGGAGAGGGCCAGAGCAGGCACGAACACCGGAATACCTGCGGCGTGCCCGCGTTGCTCGGCGTCGGCGCGCAAGCGGCTGTTGGCCGACACGCCGCCCGCGATACCGACGCTGCGTGCCTGGTACGAGCGCGCGGCGTCGAAGAGTCGTTCGAGCAGTGTCTCAACCACGACGCGTTGGAAGCTCGCGCAAATGTCGATGGTCTCGCGCTCCGGCAGCGGATTTTGCGGCGTCAGATCCAGGGCCAACCGGCGCGCCGTCACGTGGCGCAACACCGACGTCTTCAACCCGCTGAAGCTGAAATCGCGCGTGCCCGGCAGGTCCGGCGCGTTGCGATCCGCATGCGTCAGCCGCATGCGCGGAAACGCGACCGCGCGGTCGTTGCCGCGGCGCGCGAGATCGTCGATCGCAGGACCACCGGGATACCCGAGATGCAGCAGCTTGGCGACCTTGTCGTATGCCTCACCTGCCGCATCGTCGCGGGTACGTCCGAGGAGTTCGTACGAGCCGGGCGTGGTGATGCGATACAGGCTGGTATGGCCGCCTGACACCACGAGCACAACCGCGGGCATCGGCATCTCGCCGCCCTCGAGCACGAGCGATTCGATGTGTCCCGCCAGGTGGTGGACAGGAATCACCGGGACGCCGCGCGTCCATGCAAATGCCTTCGCGAACGAAAGCCCCACGAGCAGCGATCCGACCAGTCCCGGGCCCTGTGTCACCGCGACCGCGTCGATCGCCGGCGGCGCGGCGTCGGCAAGTGCGCGCTCGACGACGCCACAGATATCGCGCACGTGCTGTCTCGCTGACAGCTCCGGCACGACGCCGCCCCACTCGCGATGGATCGCGACCTGAGAGGCGACGATGTTTGAGCACACGCGCCACGGCCGCGCCCGCTCGCCGGTTTCTTCGACAACCGCGGCGGACGTCTCGTCACACGAGGTTTCGATGCCGAGGACGATCATGGCAGCGGGCAGCAGGCAGCGGGCAGCGGGCAGAAGCTGGCGGCGACGTTCTTCACTGCCAGCTGCCAGCTGCCAGCTGCCCGCTTTCAACAAGGGCCGCCAGCGATTCGTGGAACGGCGGCCGCGCGATGCCGCGCTCGGTGATGATCGCGGTGACATATTTCGCAGGCGTCACGTCGAAGGCCGGATTGCGGATGTGCGCGCCTTCGGGCGTCAGACGATTGGGACCTACGTGCGTGACCTCTCGATCGCTTCGCTCCTCGATCGGGATTTTCGATCCGTCAGTCGTGTTGAGATCGATGGTCGACAACGGTGCGGCGACATAGAACGGAATCTCGTGTTCTTTCGCGAGCACCGCGACCCCGTAGGTGCCGATCTTGTTGGCGACGTCGCCGTTGGCGGCAATCCGATCGGCGCCGACGACAACCAGGTCGACATTCCCGAGCCGCATCATGGACGCGGCCATGTTGTCCGTGATGACCGTCGTATCGATACCGTCCTTGACGAGTTCCCACGCGGTCAGCCGCGCGCCCTGGAGGAAGGGACGCGTCTCGTCGGCCAGCACGGCCACGTTCTTTCCCTGCTCGGCGGCCGCGCGAATCACGCCCAGCGCGGTGCCGTAGCCGGCCGTCGCGAGCGCGCCGGCGTTGCAATGCGTGAGGATGCGCGCATCCTGCGGCACCAGGTCCGCACCGAATGCCCCCATCGCGCGGCAGCTCGCGACGTCGGCGTCATGAATCCGCCGCGCCTCGGTCTCGAGCCGCTGTTTGATCTCGTCGACCGAGCAGCCACCCTGCGCCGCTTCCGCGAACACTCGCTTCACCTGCTCGATCGCCCAGAAGAGATTC
>Ga0137375_10012229_pt1 | contig 10168 bp, 8 predicted proteins | sample SagtaG_24_FD_104936 | JGI IMG/M metagenome (GOLD analysis project Ga0137375, IMG submission 104936) | Vadose zone soil microbial communities from Sagehorn Ranch, Mendocino, California, USA - Sage1_R_113_16 metaG | ecosystem: Environmental > Terrestrial > Soil > Vadose zone | place: USA...
AGCCGGCGGTCGACATAGCTGATGTCGGTGCTGGCCATCCAGAGCGCGTCGAACCCGACGTGGGGATCGGCCCCGAAACCCAGGTGCTCGCGCAGGGCCCGGTCGATCGAAAGCGCGACGCCGGCCCGCCCTTCCACGTCCCATCCGGCGAGGCTCGTCTCGGTGCGCGGCACGAGGTGTCGGAACGGGTTGGACCAGCGGCCGTAGAAGCCGAACCGGTCTGCGGCACCGGCACCGGTCCCGACGGAGGCGAGCTGGAGGCTCTTGTCGTACCGGCCCAGGTAGTTGGTGCGGTTCCGCAAGGCTAGCGTCACGCCGCCGAAATCGTTGGACCAGGCGACCGGCAGCCACGCGCTCACGAGCCGGTCGCGGCGCGCGGTCTCGCGCGTCGGGTCGTCCAGGCGCCAGTCCACCGCCGCCCGGTCCACGAACGGCCGCTTCTCCCGGTTATTCAGCATGTCGTAGTCGTGGGTGCGGCCGCGCGGGTCGAGCACGAGGCGGCCGGGCTTCCGGGCGGTCGTGAACTCGATCCGTTCGATGGCGGGCTCCCCAGTCGTTCGGGCGTAGATGGTATCGCGATCGCCGATCTCGACCGGCATACGGCCGTCGCCGTTTCGCTCGATGGTCGCCACGGTGCGCCAGCGGCCGTCCGGAAGCCGGTGCCGTTGCACGCGCCGCAGCCGGTAGTCGACGAGCGGCGTCGCGTGCAGCCACTCGCCGAACAGCCATTTGAGATCCTGCTTCGACACCTCCTCGGCCACGCGGCGGAACGCGTCTTCGTCCACGTGCTTCAGCTTCCAGCGAAAGAAATACGCCCGCAGGATGCGCCGCATCGTTTCGTCGCCCACCACGTAGCGCAGCTGCTCGTAGAACAGCTGGGCCTTGGCGTAGACCATTTCCTGGTAGATCGGGAAATCGCGAAACTGCTCGCTCACCGTCGAGACCGCCTCACTCCAGCGCTCGAGGTCGAGCCACAGCACGCTGGGCTCGAGCCCGTCGTAGGCCCGCGGGCCGCCGTGCGTCTCGAAGAACCAGCCCTCCTGGAACTCGCTGAACCCCTCGTCGAGCCACCCCTCGCGCCACTCGTTGTTGGCGAGCTGGCCCATGGTGTACTGGTGCCCCGTCTCGTGCACGATGAGGCCGAGGGAGGCGCTCCCGTCCATGATCATCATCGGGAACTCGGTCCCGCCGCCCTCGATGCGGTGCACGTTGGTGAGCTGGGGCCACTGATACCTTCCGAATAGCGAGTCGAGCCAGGCGAGCGCCGCGACGGTGTTGCGGACGGCGATGCCGTTGCCCCAGGTGGTCCGGTCGCCCGGCTGGTAGAGCGCCCGCACCACCGCGTCGCCGTAGCGGCCCTGCTCATACACGTAAGCCGGATTCAAGGAAAAGGCGAAGTGGTGGACGTCTTCGGCTCGGAAACGCACGCATTTGCGGCCCGGGGCGAGCTGGAGGTCACTACACCGGTGAGCCGTGAGCCCTAAAGGAGTCCCTGACGGTCCCGGGGAGCGGTACCATTCCCGCTGATAGTCGACCTTGAGCGACGGGTCGGCCTTCGCTTTTTCCCAGCCCGGATCGCCTTCCACCGGTACGCCCGTGGCGCCGATCACCTGGTCCTGCGGCAGGTCGAGCGTGACGTCGTAGGTGGCGAACTCGCCGTAGAACTCGCCTCCCGGATAGAGCGGGTGGTCCTCCCAGCCGTAGCGGTCGTACACCACCACCTTGGGATACCATTGCGCGAAGTCGAAGCGCCGGCCCAGGCGTCCCTGGCGCCGCGGTAGCGTGGACGGGCGCGCCTGCCAGTCGATCTCGACCGCGAGCGAATCGCCGGGGGCGAGGGGCCGGGGGAGGGCCCAGTGCGCGATGGTCGAGTCGGGGGTGTACGGGTACTCGGGCCGTAGCGCGTGGCCCATCACGGTCGCTTTGGTGATGCGCTCGAACGCGTAGTCCGGATCCTTCAGGTGTTGAAACCGCTCGCGCTGCTCGGCCGAGTCGGCGGCGGCCCAGCGGGAGCCGGGGCGGAACGCGTTCAGGTACTGGTGGACGGAGAAGTCGCGCAGCGTGTCGGGGGAGCGGTTCACATAGCTGATACGCACGCGACCGGTGAGCACGCCCGACGGCTCGTCGAGCGCCGCGGTGATCTGATACGCGACTTGCTGCTGCCAGTAACCGGTGGTATCGCCGGCTGCAAGAAGAAGAAGGAGCGGGAGCATGGAGGTGGGGAAGCTACAGCGGGCCGGTGGGGATGGGGAGGCGGGCTCTAGCGGCACCGACGGGCCTTGCTGCATTTTCCCGATGTTCGGGGGTTAGTCCACGGCATGGGACTGCGGGCCCGCGGTATGATGCGGGGTGGGCGGCGCGCCAAACCGTCAGGTGGAGGTCTCCAGTGCTCGTTCACCTGAGTCTGAACGATCTTCTGGATTACACCGATTGGGAGCGCCAGAAGTGGCATGCCTGGTTCCGGCAGCACGGCGCTGACGTGCTCAAGATCAGTGCCGGTCCTCATGGTGATGGTCGCTTTGGAGCCATCGGCGAATTGGTGAGACACATCTTTTCCGCCGAGAAGCGATACGTTGAAAGGCTCGCTGGCCGATCGTTAACGGATTCGGCTTTGATCCCGACTGACGATATCGACGCACTTTTTCAATTCGGTCGCCGGAGCCGGAACGACCTACGGGCATTTGTCGAAACGTTCCCTTCTGACGGCTGGGATGTGCCGCAGGACTTCACGATTGTGAATTACTTCCTGAGCGCGACACCCAGAAAGATTCTCATCCACATCCTGATGCACGAAATCCGTCACTGGGCGCAAATCGCCACGTTGCTCCGGCTGCATGGTTTGACGGATGAGTTCCACGACTTTCTCTTTAGCCCGGTCTTGGGCGGCGAGTCTAGACGCGCGCAGGGCAGGCCGTGACCCCGTGGAGTTCGTCCCGTTTCAACACGTTGCCCGATTGACCACAGTCCGCCGCCCGACCTGATGCACGCCACTCAAGCCGAGAAGGGTGAGCGCTTCCGGGCCCTGCACGCACGCCCGGGCGCGTTCGTCATTCCGAATCCGTGGGACGCCGGCACCGCCCGCATTCTCGCGGGCCTGGGCTTCGAGGCGCTCACCACGACGAGCGCCGGGCTGGCGTTTACGCTCGGCCGGCGGGACGGCGCCGGCGTCGTGTCCCGCGACGAGGCGCTCGCCAACGCCACGGCGATCGTCGATGCGACGGATCTGCCCGTCGCGGCCGATCTCGAAAATGGATACGGCCACACGCCGGAAGCGGCGGCGGAGACGATTCGCCTCGCCGGCGAAACGGCCGGGCTGGTGGGCGGGTCGATCGAAGACACGACGGGCGATCCCCGCCGGCCGATCTACGATTTCCAACTTGCCGTCGAGCGCGTGGCAGCCGCGGTCGAGTCGGCTCGCGCCCTCCCATTCCCGTTCGTACTCGTTGGGCGTGCCGAGAACTTCCTGCACGGCCGCCCGGACCTGGACGATACGATCCGCCGTCTGCAGGCGTTCGAGGTCGTGGGAGCGGACGCCCTATACGCACCGGGGCTCACCAAGGCGGAGGACATCCGGACCGTGTGCGCGTCGGTGACCAAGCCGGTCAACGTCGTAATGGGCCTGAAGGGTGCGAAGCTCTCGGTCGCCGAGCTCGCCGCCTTAGGGGTGCGGCGGATCAGCGTCGGGTCCGCGCTGAGCCGCGCGGCGTTGGGGGCCTTCGTGCGGGCGGCGCGAGAGATTCGAGAGCACGGGACATTTGCCTTTGCGGACGAGGCCATCCCCTACGCCGAGGCGAACGCGCTTATGGACGGAGCCTGAGCCATGGCCGAAGTCGCTGCTGCACATGCCGCCGCAATCGCCCAGGCCATCAAGGCATCGGGCACGCTCATCCGGCTCGAGCCAGGTGACTTCACTCGGATTCTCAACAAGCAGGAGGCCCCTCTCGTCGTTCGGTCGCGGGGCGGTTTGTTTCGGACGAAGTGGTATTATCTCACCCCCTATAGAGGACTGGCGTTCTTCTGTTGGTCGGCCGAGCCGTCACCACTTTCCGGCAGGGCGGAGGTCATCGAAGCAAGAAAGATCTGGACTCCAAGCTAGGATGTGGTCAGGGATGGCATTGAGCGCATCCGGTGACGAATGAGAATCCTCCTCATCTTGACTGTCGCAGTCGTTAGCCGGGTGATCTTGAGCTTCGACCTGGACGGTTCCCGGGCGAAGGCCGTGGTCGAGTACAGAGTGGAAGGCGTGCAGGTGGTATTCGATTTGCGGCGCGATTCAAAAGGGTGGTGGACGGTTGTCGACGCAAAGGTTACTGAACATGGGCGCGCTCGTCCGTGAACCAGCCACGCGGTTTCTGGGCCGTGCTGCTCGCTATCGCAATTGTCCTTGAAGCCGCTGCATGTACGCGGTCGCGCAGTGATCGAGCAACAAGTGCACAACAGTCGGACAGCCCTTTCGCCGCGGTGCAGTCGCGCGGCGAGACGGTTATGGGCGTCGACCAGTACACGTCGACACACGTCTTTGAGGACCTTCCCGACGGCGGCCGGATCATCCTCGACCGTGATCCTCAGGCCGACACCGGCGGCATCGCCCGAATCCGTCAGCACATGCACGACATCACTGACGCCTTCGAAGCGGGAGACTTCACCAAGCCGTTCCAGGTACATGCAGAGGCGGTCCCAGGCACATCGGTGATGGCGGCTCGGCGCTCCACGATCAAGTACGCGGAAGTCGACCGCCCTCGCGGCGCCGAGGTGCGGATCCGGACCACCGACCCAGCCGCTGTGGCGGCGGTCCACGAGTTTCTGGCCTTCCAACGCGGCGCGCACCATGCTTCCGGGCACGAAGGAAAGACGGGCCGCGCTTGCACCGGTCGGGCTTCGCTCCCTTTGCCAGAACGCGATTCGGCCTGCATTATCTCCGCACGCGCGAGGATCGCCCCCGGCGTCGAGCACCCAAGAGAAGGAGCCCTCCCATGACGACCCCGAATCGCACCATCCCAATCCTCGCGGCATTACCGCTCCTCACGCTGCTCGGCTGCGGCGGCGAAACAACCACCGGCCCGGCGCCAGCCGCCCGCATCGACTCGCCCTTACTCGCGGCGAGTGTCGCCCAGGCTGCCGCCTCGTTCTACGAACAGCACAACCTGGTATCCGACGGGGCTGTGCCGGCGGACCTCGTCGATGCCTCCCTGGTCAACGCCTGGGGGCTCGTAGCCAGCGCGACCTCGCCCTGGTGGGTTGCCGACAACGGGACGGGCGTTTCCACGCTCTACAACGGCAACACCGGCGCCAAGATCGCACTCACCGTCTCGGTTCCGGGCAAGCCCACCGGCATCGTGTTCAACGGCGGCGCCGGCTTCGTCGTCAGGAATGGCACGGCGAGCGGCCCGGCCCGCTTCGTCTTCGCCAGCGAGGACGGGACGATCTCGGGCTGGAACCCGGCGGTCCCGCCGCCGCCGACATCCACCCACGCGCAAGTCGCCGTCGACAACTCAGCCAGCGATGCCGTCTATAAGGGACTGGCGATTGCCAGCACCGCGGCCGGTGATTTCCTCTACGCCACAAACTTCCGCGCCGGCACCGTGGACGTGTTCGACCACGAGTTCCATCCCGTGCCGGGCGGGTTCACCGACCCCAACCTCCCCGCCGGGTACGCGCCATTCGGGATTCAGACCCTGGGCGGTGTCATCTACGTGACCTACGCGCTCCAGGATGCCGACAAGGAAGATGACGTCGCCGGTGTGGGTCACGGGTTCGTTGACGCCTTCGACCTGGGCGGGAACCTGCTGCGCCGCGTAGCCTCCCGGGGTCGGCTCAACTCGCCCTGGGGGCTCGCGATCGCCCCGGCCGACTTTGGGAAGGTCGGCGGGAACCTGCTGGTCGGGAACTTCGGCGACGGGCACATCAACGCGCTCGACCTCGGCAACCCCCGCGGCACCGGCGAGCTGCAGCAGCGCGGCCAGCTCCACGCTGCCGACGGTCGGCCGATCGCGATCGACGGCCTGTGGGCCCTCGCCTTCGGCAACGGCGCGGCCGCCGGGCCGGCGAATGTCCTCTTCTTCACGGCCGGCCCCTTGGCCGAGGAGCACGGGCTGTTCGGCAAGCTCGTGGCGGCCACGCCTCCTGGGCAGGTGCCGTAGCGACGGCGGTCGGAGAGGCGCTGCTCGCTACGAGCCGATCGAGTTGGCGGGGCCGCGGCGGGCTCACCCTTGTTTGCGATGCATCCCTCGACGCCCGTGGCCGAGAACGTCACTCGCCTCGAGGTGGAAGGAAGCGCCGCCGGACGAACCGAGTACGTGCGCCTGACCATCGACCCGAGCAAGGACAGCGAGCTCTTCACCTTCGAGCGCGTGCCGCTTCAGAAGCGCGGACCAAGCAGCTCTGGACGCTTGACGGCGGCTTGACTCGAGATGCGAACATTGGGGGCGTCAGATACAGGGACGGATCCCTTTGCGCACCCGGCTCCTGCTTATCCTCGCAACGGCGCTCCTCGCACCCGAGGCCACCGTTGCCCAAGCGCCCATGGCAGGCAACGGACTGGGACTCGACTCCCAGACCTTTACCGAGCTCCAGGCCCTGATAGCCTCACGGGACAGCGTACGCGTGCGTGGGAGTTTCGGTGAGGTCGTCATCGGCACACCGACGTTGACGACCGACAGCCTCCTGCCCGCTACCGACGGCTCCGGCACGCCGGGGCCCCGTCTGGGCCTGAGCGAGGTGACACGCATTCAAGTACGGGGCGGCGCGAGCGGAACCGGCGCGCTGGTGGGCGCGGGCGTGGGGTTGGCAGGAGGGCTGGCCGCCGGCATAGGCCTGTCGGCGTCCCTCTGCAGCGATGGTGGATGCAGCAACGCAGGAGGTGGCACTGCCGTGATCGCGCTCGGTTTCACGGCCGCCGGCGCGCTCGTTGGTGCCCTGATCGGCGCGCCAATCAGGAAGTGGCACACCGTTTATGAGGCTCGATGAAAGTGGTGCGGGTCCGTCAAAAGCTCGGGGCGAGACTCACCTGCCACCGCAACGCGAACCGCGTGCTGTTCGGCCGGAAGTCCGCGGCCTGGTCCCAGCGATTCACGGCGAGTGGCACCTCGAAGCGCATCGTCCACGCCACGTCCTTCACCTGGTGCTGGGTCACGACGCCGAGCCCGCCGTCGTACAGGGTCGTGTACCACCGGCCCGGCGACACCGACGGCAGGGCCAGCGTGTCCACGACTCCGAGATCCACGAATCCCTCGAGCGCCGCCTCCCGCAACAGCCCCGTCTCGCGTCGGAGGACCCGTCGCGTGAGCTCCAGATTCACACCCACGGCCCAGCGTCCTCCGAGGTCGTTGCGGAACGCCCGTAGGTTGGCGCCCCCGGGGGCGTGGTAATGGAAGTCCGGCCGCACGAGCAGCGCGCCGCGGCTACGCAGGAACGGGTTGGTGAAGGTCTCATACGGGTCCGCCCCGGCGACCGCAATGCGTAGCTGCCGTACCGGGTCGGACGGACCCAGGTACGCGCCGGCGAACACCCGCGCGCCGAACGTGGTGGCGCGAGCCACCGGGGCGCGCACGCACACCTCACCGGTGACCCGGCTGAATCCCCGGTAGTGGTAGTGGCGCCCCGACCCGCCCAGGGGCGTCGCGTGTTGATAGACCATGCCGAGGCTGGCGGCGCCCTTCGCCCGCAACACCGTCTCGCCGCGGCGAACCGCCGTCCTGATCCACGGGCCGATCTCGAGCGACCCGGCATCGTCCCACAACCGGCGGTCGAGGTAGCCGAGGTTGGTCGTCGCCATCCAGCGCGCGGCGACCCCGACGTGCCGGTCCGCGCCGACGCCATCGGGTCGCGGTGACGAGCGATCGAGCGTGATGGCGGCTCCGGTTCGCCCCTCGACGGACCACACCGCCACACTCGTGGCGGCGCGCGACCCGAGAGGAGCGGGGGGGTTGTTCCAACGGCCGTACAGGCTGACCGCGCTCGTAGCGCCGCCGCGCGTCGCCCCTGAAGCGACGAACAGGCCACGCTCGGCGTCACCGTTGCGCATCGGACGCGCTCGCAGCCCGAGGGTCACACCGCCGTGGTCATTCGACCAGAGCACAGGCATCAGGGGGCGCAGGGGCCGGGCGCGACTCGTCACCTGGGCGACGGAGTCTCGGCGCTCGCCCGAGTCCACCGCCTGGCGCTGGACGCCCGGCGGCCATGCGCCCTCGGCAGCCCAGGCGGCGAGCAGTAGCAAGAGTCGAAGCATTGGGACAGCCGGTTCGTGCGCAAAGATCGCGCCGGATCGGTACGCCGCACGATTTCGATGCCGCCCGCGCGATTCGGACGCCGCTCTGCTGCGGTAACTCCACACCTTGGGGCCGGCCGACGGGTCGGTACGCCCCGCCGGCTCCATCTCTCAAGGAGCTTACCATGTGGAGCCATACATCACGCGTGGCGGCGCTCGCGCTGGCCGTGGGAGCGCTCGCCTGTTCCGACCGGCCACCGGGCACGGCACCCGCTGCGGGGGGCGGGCCTGACCTCGTCGCCACGGCGACGAAACCTGAGCTGCTGGCCCGCTCCCTCGCGCTCGCGCTCGGCGACCCGGCGTTCCGCGCCCATGTGAAGAGCGAGCTCGATCGATCGCCGTTCCGCGAGCACAAGCTCTCGTTCCAGCGCTTCCTCGCGGCCGGGCGGGGGGACGGGAGCCCCCTCGCTACGATGGCGCGGCGCACCGGCATCGCGACGGCCGACCTGGCCCGCGAAGCCGACAGCGCGATCCCGCTCGAGATGTACCTCCCCGTTCCGGAGCACCGCCGGATCTGGAGCGGTGACGCCAACGTCCTGGTGGCGACGGCGGTCGCCGATCACGACCCGCCGGTGGCGTTCGACCTGCAGGGCAACCGGCAGGTGCTCGACCCCGAGCGGCCGCCCGCGACCCCGGTGATCGCGGTGGTCCCGGTCGAGACCGAATTCTCGACCACCCCAGGGGCCATCGAATGCCTTGGGTGCGACGGCGGCGGCGGCGGCTATTACCCGCCCCCGCCCCCGGCCCCGCCTGCTGCGCCTGGCCTGTACCTGACCAAAGCCCATTTCGTGGACGATTTTGAGGGTTGGTTGAAAGGGGGGCCCGAATTTGAGGTCCATATCCTGGGCCAGAAGGGGCAGACGGATTCGCTGACCGACTATCAGTGCGCCGGCGAGAAGCAACCGGCGCCCTACTACTTCGATCAGGACGCCCTCGACTGGAGCGGCAGCGTCATGCTGTTCAGCAAGACCCAGCTCGACGCGTATAACGTCGCCCATCCGGGGCAGAACGTCCGCGTATTCGTGGTGGAGGATGACGACACGGCGTGCCAGATCAAGGCCGACCGGGACAACCTCGGCAACCTGTTCAAGGTCGTGGACGGTGCGTACAAGGCGATCACGGCCGGCAACGATTCGAGCAACGCTTTCGTCAAGCGTTTCAAACAGGCCAACGCGTTTCAGAAGCTGTGGTCCGCGCTCGTGTCGTTCTTCAATACCAATGACGAGCTGGTGGGGACAGCCGTGGCGTCGGAAGTGGTCGGCGTCTCGTACCCGGGCTACAACTGGATCGTGAAGGGCGAGAACAACGCCACCAACGGGTGGCTCAGCCTCAGCATGAAGTGACATCGAACGCGGGAGGACAGATGCGGACGCTCAGCGGCACCCTGGTCGTAGTGGCACTCGCCGCCACTCCGTGGCGCCCGCTGCCGGCGCAGTGGGGGATCTCGGCCGAGCTCGGGGTTGCCCGCTTCGGCGGCACATCGCGCGACAGCTCCGGAGCCACGGTGGGGCCGTATCGGCCCACGACGTTCGGGCTCCGCCTCGACCGCACCCTGGGTCGGGCGCGTGTGGCGGTCGACATCCTCTACGCAAAGACCGGCCTGGCAGGCGAGGAACGGGGCGTAGCGGTGGTGCAGTACGGCACCGGGTCGTTATGGGAGATCGCCCCAGCGGTGTCGCTCCGCGTGGCACGTTTCGGCACGGGGGTCGAGGCGCGTGTCGAAGCCGGCCCGGCCATCGACCTGTGGAACTTCGATGGTGAGCGGCGCAACCGGGTTGGCGGCCGCGCGGCGGCGATCGCAGAGTGGCCGCTCGCCCGGGCCCTCACCGGGTCGTTACGCGTGAGCGGTACCCTGAGCGGGTCGGTCTTCGATCAGGCCGACACGCCGGCCGGCGTCGAGCG
>Ga0137375_10012232_pt1 | contig 10166 bp, 8 predicted proteins | sample SagtaG_24_FD_104936 | JGI IMG/M metagenome (GOLD analysis project Ga0137375, IMG submission 104936) | Vadose zone soil microbial communities from Sagehorn Ranch, Mendocino, California, USA - Sage1_R_113_16 metaG | ecosystem: Environmental > Terrestrial > Soil > Vadose zone | place: USA...
CGACTCTCCCTCCATCACGCCCATGCGGCCGGTGGGCCAGGACACGATGAAGTCGGGGTCGAACCCCTGCCCCGCCATCGCGTAGTAACCGGCGCCGGACGCGTGATTCACCGTGAGCACCAGCTTCGGGATGGTGGCCGTCGCCATCGCTTCGACGAAGCGCGCACCCGCTCGAATAATACCCGTATGCTCGGCCTCGGTCCCGACCATGAATCCGGAGACGTCCTGAAGGAACAGCAGCGGCAGGCGCTCGCGGTCGGCGTTTTCGATGAAGTACGCCACTTTCTCGGCGCTCTCGGTGTAGATGATGCCGCCGATCCTCGGCGCCTCGCTCTTCTTCTTGCCTTTGATCACGCCGCGCGAGTTCGCGATCACCGCGACGGGGCGACCCTCGATCGCACCATGCCCGCAGATCATCTCGGGCGCAACATCCGGCTGGAACTCATCGAGCCGGCCGGCATCGAGCAGGCATTCGAACATCGCCCGGACATCGTAGCTCATGCGGTGATCGACGGGAATCAGCTCGTACAACGCTTTCACGTCCCGTGTTGGCGCCGGGCAGGTGCGCGGCGACGGCGGTGTATGCGGCAGGCGGCCGATGTACTCGCGGATGCGTGCGATGCATTCCTGGTCGTCCTTGGCGCGGTAATGCGCAACGGCGCTGACGGAGGTGTGCGTCGCCGCACCGCCCAGCGTTTCTGCGTCCACGACCTGTCCCGTGGCCCCTTTGACGAGGTTCGGCCCGCCCAGTCCCATGAACGACGTGCCGTCGACCATGAAGATCACGTCGGACAATGCCGGCAGATACGCGCCACCCGCGATGCATGGGCCCATGACCGCGGCGATCTGCGGGACTTTGAGGTAGCGGCGCATGATCGAGTTGTAGTAGAAGATCCGGGCAGCGCCGTACTGCCCCGGAAACACGCCGCCTTGATACGGCAGGTTCACGCCGGCGGAATCGACCAGGTAGACGATCGGAATGCGCTGCCGCATGGCGATCTCCTGCGCGCGCAGGATCTTCTTGATCGTCTCCGGCCACCACGACCCGGCTTTGACCGTCGCATCATTGGCCACCACGACAACCGGCCGGCCCCCAACGCGGCCCAGGCCCGTCACGACGCCGGCGGCCGGCGCCTGGCCGTCGTACTGGTCCCACGCGACGAGCAGGCCGATTTCGATCCACGGTCCGTCCCGGTCCAGCAGCGCGGCGACGCGTTCGCGCGCCGTCAGCTTGCCTTGATCGTGCTGGCGCTTGATCCGCTCCGCGCCGCCGCCCTGTTCCAGGCGCGCGCGGAGCTGCTGGTATTCATCGCTGAGCGTCTTGAGGCGGCTCACGCGGCGACGTGCTCCGCCGCCCACTCCTGGATGTACTTGATGAGGTCCGACGTCGGCGTACCCGGGCCGAACAGCTTGCCCGTCCCCTGAGACTCGAGCGCGCTCATGTCTTCCGGTGGGATGATGCCCCCGCCGGTCAGGAGCACGTCCTGGCGACCGGCGGCGTCGAGCAGCTTGCGGACGCGCGGGAACAACGTCAGGTGAGCACCCGACAGGATCGACAGGCCCACGACGTCCACGTCTTCCTGGATCGCCGCCTGGGCGATCATCTCCGGGGTCTGATGCAGCCCGGTGTAGATCACTTCCATCCCGGCATCACGCAGCGCCGCCGCGACGACTTTCGCGCCGCGGTCATGGCCGTCAAGCCCCGGCTTCGCCACCAGAATGCGGATCGGCCGACGCCGTGCAGTCATCAAGAGCGGAAGCGCAGCAGCGCCGCGAGGCCGTCCACGACACGACGTGCTTTTTCGTCGTAGAGGACATCCACCTGCGCGCGCTGACTCAGCGCTTCTTCAATCGCCTCATCGATGCGAGGATCGTCATCGTGACCGTCGGCCAACAGCGTGCGCACCTGTCCCCGGGCGAGCGCCTTCAGCGTCAGGTCCGGCCCGTTGACGGCCCAGCCCACCGGCACGCCGTCCTTGACCGCGTCGGCGTGGGCACGTTCCCAGGCGCGCTCCCGCTCTTCACGGAGAACCAGCGTGGCCTCCTGCACTTCGGCGGGACTCGCGTTCTTGGGGTTGAGCTTCACCACGCCGAGCACGAGGTCGTGGACATAGCTGTGAAGGTGCGGAATCACCGCGCCGGCGTCCACACCCACGCTTCCCAGGACGATGCCGGCGAGCGGCTTGCTGCGGTTGACCTGAAAGACACGGTCCGCGATCTGCGCGTAGAGCCGCTGCTTCTCGGTGCGGATGCGCATGTGATAGTTGTGTTCGCCGGCGCTCCCGGACGGCGTTCCCCCGCGTGCCATGACCTGGCGTTGCGTGCCGCCGTGGAATTTGCTCGCGCGCGACGACTCGATCCCCGCGAGCCCCGGTAGCTCCACGCAATCGTACGCCGTCACCTCGAAAAAGCGCGCGGCCGTCCGATCGTAGACGACGGCGAGGATGGTGCCGAATTCCTCTTCGAGCACCAGCAGCTCGCGCACGAGCGGCTCGTGCCTGACGGCCAGCCGCGAGCGATGCACGTGCGGCAACGGGATCGCTTCGAACAAGCCGAGCTCCCGCGACGCGAAAATCGCGATCGCGCGGCCGCTCGGCAGGTGGCTGGGGTCCTCCAGATAATCGAGTACCCGGCGGAGCGTGGCGGAGATGACCTCGCGATCCTGATGCGTGAGTGCCTGGCGCGCGAGCGCCGCTTCGCTGTCGCGCACGCGGTTTTTCATCTTGATCAGGTACTTGCCGCGCGTGCGGTCGCGCGGCTCGAGCTTGAGGTAGCACGTCACCACCCAGTGGCTGCCGGGTTGTATGGCAACGAGCCGCGTAATCGCGGCGTGGGCGTCCTGCTCGGTGATTGCGGCTGGAAGTACGTTCATGGGCTAGAAGAACACCGGTTCGCGGTAGGCTCCCCACACACGCTCCAGCGCGTGACGGATCTCGTAGAGCGTGGCGTAGGCGCGGGCACAGTCCAACATGGGACCGATGACGTTGTGATCCGACTCCGCCGCCTCTCGCAACGCCTCGAGGCGGCGCTTCACCAATTCGTGGTCTCGCTCGGCGCGCAGGCGAGCCAGGCGCTGCCGCTGCTGCTCCTCGGCATCGTTCGATACCTTCAGGATCTCAACGGGGTGATCATCATCGGACAGGAATTCGTTTACGCCCACGATGACCTTTTCACCCAGCTCCACCTGACGCTGGAAAGCGGCGGCCGACTGGGCAATCTGGCGCTGGAACCAGCCCGTCTCGATCCCCCGGACGACCCCGCCGATCGAGGCAATCTCGGCGAACAGCGCCTCCGCCTCGCGCTCCAGCTGATCGGTGAGCGCCTCGATGAAGTACGCGCCCCCCAGCGGATCGATGACCTCGGCGATGCCGGTTTCGTGCGCCAGGATCTGCTGCGTTCGCAGCGCGACTTGCACCGATTGCTCGGTCGGAAGCGCCAGCGTTTCGTCCAGGGAATTCGTGTGCAGCGACTGGGTGCCGCCGAGTACGGCGGCGAGGGCCTGATAGGCGACGCGGACGACGTTGTTGAGTGGTTGCTGGGCGGTGAGCGTGACGCCCGCCGTCTGGCTGTGGAAGCGCATCATCCAGGACCGCGCCTGCCTGGCCTTGTAGCGCTCGCGCATGTGACGCGCCCAGATGCGCCGCGCGGCCCGCAGCTTCGCGATCTCTTCGAAGAAGTCGTTGTGAATGTCCCAGAAGAAGGAAAGGCGCGCGGCGAACGAATCGATGTCGAGCCCCCGGGCGACGCCCCGCTCGACGTACGTGAAGCCGTTGGCGAGGGTGAACGCCAGCTCCTGTGCCGCCGTGGCGCCCGCTTCGCGGATGTGATAGCCGGAAATCGAGATCGTATTCCACAGCGGCGTGTGCTTCGCGCCCCACTCGAACATGTCGACGATGACCTTGAGCGCCGGCTCGACCGGGTACACCCACGCGTGCTGGGCCATGTACTCCTTGAGAATGTCGTTCTGCACCGTCCCGCGGAGCTTCGCGATCGGGACGCCCTGCTGCTCGGCCGCGGCGACGTAGAAACAGAACAGAATGGCGGCCGGGCCATTGATCGTCATGGACGTCGAGACCTGATCGAGCGGAATCCCGGCGAACAGCGTCTCCATGTCGGCCAGCGACGAGATCGCCACGCCGCATTTGCCGACTTCCCCCTCGGAGCGGGGATGATCGGAGTCGTAGCCCATCAACGTGGGAAAGTCGAACGCGACCGAGAGGCCGGTCTGGCCATGCTCGAGCAGGAATTTGTAGCGGCGGTTCGTGTCGGTCGCGCTGCCGAAGCCGGCGAACTGACGCATCGTCCACAGCTTGCCGTGGTACATCGTCGGATGAATGCCGCGGGTGAACGGATACTCACCAGGACGCCCCAGCTGCCGCTCCACGTCGTATCCGTTGAGATCGGCCGGCGTGTACACGGGCTTTTTCTGGATGGTCATTTGCCGTTCCTCACTTGCTCCAGGACCTCGGCAGCGACGTCATACGGGCTGCGCGTTCCGGCGGCGACATCGTCGAGCCGCCGCGCCAGCACGTCTTCCGCCTGTGTCGCGTCCCATACCCATTGGCGGATGGCGCGGTTCACGACCGCCCGGGTGCGGGCGGCCAAGCGGCGCTTCCGACGCTCGACGAGCTTTCCCGTGCGCTCGAGGAATTCGTGATGGCGGTCGAGAGCGCTGACCAGTTCGGGTATCCCTTCGCCTTTCGAGGCCACGGTTGTGAGCACCGGTGATTCCCAATCGTTGGAAGGTTGGACGGTTGGACGGTTTGACTTTCCAACCTTCCGTCCTTCCAACGCCTTTCCGTGGTGGGGCTTCACATGGGCGAATGCGTTGCCGCGCCGTATGCCCAACATCACCTCGACCTCTTGCTTGAGTTTATCCGCCCCCGGACGATCGCTCTTGTTGATCACATACAACTCGGCGATCTCCATGACCCCGGCCTTGAGCGTCTGGATGCCGTCGCCCGACTCGGGAACGAGCACCAGCACCGTCGTCTCGGCGGTGGCGGCGACGTCCAGCTCGGTCTGCCCCACCCCGACCGTTTCGATGAGAATGCGATCAAACCCGAAGGCCTCGAGCACGTCCGCGACCTCTTCGGTCGTGGTGGCGAGGCCGCCCTGGGCGCCGCGCGTCGCCATCGACCGGATGAAGACGCCCGGATCGAGACTCACCGACTCCATCCGGATCCGGTCGCCGAGCAGCGCGCCACCCGTGAACGGGCTGGTGGGGTCCACGGCGATGACTGCGACTTTGAGGCCACGCCCGCGATAGGCGCGGACCAGCTGCTCGGTGAGGGTGCTCTTTCCTGCTCCGGGCGGCCCGGTAATCCCGATGCGTTGGGTGTTTCCCTTCCCGATCTTCCCATGGAGCTCCGACAACACGCGCTCGAAGCCCTCGCGCTGGTTCTCGACCAGGCTGATGGCACGGGCGAGGGCGGCGGTGTCACCGCGCGCCAGCCCTTCGAGCACCGCATCGAGCCGCATATCTAAGGATAACGGTGGCGTGCGCGTCACAGGAGGGTTCCGCGCAAGATCACGCTCGCCACCGAGAAGTAAATGACCAAACCGGTGACGTCGACGAGCGTCGCGACGAACGGTGCCGACGCGCTCGCGGGGTCGAACCCGAGCCTGCGAAGGATAAAGGGAAGAAGCGAGCCGGTGATCGTCCCGAACGTCACGACCCCGATCAGGCTGCCGAATACGGTGAGGGCGACGAGCAAGTAGTGCTCGCCATAAATGCCTGTGATCGCGTGCCACAACGTGATGCGCAAAAACCCGATCGTACCAAGCACCGTTCCGAGTACCGCGCCCGCGGCGACTTCGCGCCGAATGACGCGCCACCAGTCGCGCAGCCTGACTTCGCCCAGTGCCATCGCACGGATCACGAGCGTGGACGCCTGGGACCCGGAGTTACCGCCGCTGGAGATGATGAGCGGGACAAACAACGCCAGGATGACCGCTTTGGCGATCTCCTGCTCGAAGAACGCCATTGCGGTCGCCGTGAGCATTTCACCCAGGAACAGCGCAGACAGCCACCCGGCGCGTTTCCGCACCATGCGGCCGAATGCGATCTTGAGGTACGGCGCATCGAGGGCTTCGGAACCGCCGAGTTTCTGGATGTCCTCGGTCGCCTCCTCTTCGACGACCGCGACGATGTCATCAGCGGTAACGACACCCTTCATCCGGCCCGTCGCATCGACGACGGGAGCGGCCGCAAGACCGTGTTCGGCGAAGCGGCGAGCCACCGTTTCCTGATCGGCCTCCTCAGGGATGGTAATGATGTCGGTGTCCATCAGATGGCCGACATTGGTCGCCGGATCGCCTGCGATCAGGTCGGTAAGCGTGATCTGGCCGCTCAGCTTACCCTGGCTATCGAGAATGTAGGCGTAGGTGGGGATGTCACGACCCTGCTTCTGCTGCGCCTGGCGGCGGAAGTAACCGAGCGCCTCCGCCACCGTCATGTCGGGCCGCACACGCATGTACCGCGGATTCATGAGCCCGCCCGCCTCATCCTCGGCGTATGCAAGCAACGCGGCGACCTCCGCGCGCGTCGGCTCGTCGAGCAACGACAGTAACCCGCCCCGCTGATCGTCGGGTGCGGCCTGGATGACGTCGGCAACGTCATCCGGTGCGAGCAGCCGAATCCAATGCCGGCGCTCGCCGGGTGGCAGCGCGAGCAACACGTCCGCCTGGTCGGCGGCGCCTAAGTCGAAAAAGAACTCGTGACCTGCCTCATGAGGCAGGCGCTGGAGGCGGCGCGCCCGCTCCGCAGAAGAAAGCGTGGGCCATTCCTCGGCCACACTGAGATAGGTGATTGCTCGCTTGGTAGGCACAGGTTACTCTGGACGGTCGAGCGGGTGCACGCGCACCGGCCCCGGCCGCACCGCCACCCGCTCCACGCGGGTGGCGCTAGCGGCGAGCACGTCGAATTCGAGCCCTTTGAAGGTGAATCGCTCGCCGGCGCGGGGGATGCGGCCCAACGCCTGTATGAGCAGCCCGCCCACCGTTCGTGCGCCCCCCCCGCCCCCCCCCCCCCCGGCGAGCGTCACGCCGAGCTTTTCGGCCAACTCCGCGGCGGGCGTGCTCCCTTCCACTTCCACGACATGAGGCGCCGCGGCGGCTGACGTCGTGGGTTCGAACAGCTCGCTGACGAGATCGTTGAGCAGGTCCTCGAAGGTGACGAGTCCAGCGGTGCCGCCGAATTCGTCCAGCACGACGGCCAGGTGGCGCCCGCCGCGCTGCATCTCGGGCATCAAGTCCGCGGCCCGCATCGTCCCTGGCACGGTCAGCGGGGGCCGCACCAGAATCGGGTCCTCGGGTTGGCGGCCCAGAAGATCGAGGGTATGCGCGACCCCGACGATCTCGTCCAATGAGCCGCGGTGGACCGGGTAACGGCTATATCCGGCCTGCTGGAGCACGTGGGCCGCCTCGGCCGTGAGAATGCCCTCTGGAAACGCGACGATCGCCGTTCGCGGCGTCATCAGCTCACGCACCGGACGATCGGCGAACGCCAGTACTCCGGACACGACCGCCATTTCGTCCGTGGTAGCCAAGGCGTCGGTATCCGCGCTCGTGAGCAGAGCCGCGAGGGTAGTACGGGTGGATCCCTCACGCCGGGGAATGAACGGCGAGAGCACTGTCCCGACCCGTTCCATCACCGGCACCGCGCGTCCAACCAGGGGCGCCGCCCAACGCCTGCCCAGCACGCGAGGCACCAGGTACGCGGCGCCGATGAAGAGCGGCACCCCGACCGTAATCGTGAAGATGCCGAGGAACGTCGGCGTCGTGGCCGCGAGCAAGGCGGGAATCGCGCCCGCCGCCAGCAGCACGCCGAGCGTGGTGAGCATGTTGGCGGTCGCCAGCGTTCGCCCCGGGTTTTGCAGCGCGCTCGCGGTCGCGGGGGAGCCCCGCAGCTTATACGAGACCCAGCGCGTCAATTCATGCTGGCTGACCGTCGCTGCCGCGACACCGACCGCCGCGGCCACGCCGGCCAGCAGCAGCCCGACGAGCAAGACCGCGAGGGCGACGCTCATCGCTTCTCGAACGAGACCTGCGTAACGCGGCGCTGCTCCACGCGCTCCACGACGACGCGATAGCCGTCCAGCGTCAGCTCGTCACCGGGGCGCGGCACGCGGCCCAGCACGGAGTACACGAGCCCCCCGACCGTGGATACTTCAGCGTGCGCGATGGTGGTGCCGAGCGCGGCCGACAGCTCGTCGAGGCTCACACGCCCGTCGACCCAGAGGCGGGCGCCGTCCTGGCGTATGGCAGGTGCCGTCTCGGTATCGTGCTCGTCGCGGATCTCGCCGACGATTTCCTCGAGAATGTCTTCGCGCGTAATCAGTCCCGACGTGCCGCCGAACTCGTCGACGACGATGGCGATGTGGGCGGGTGTTCCCTGGAAGGCGCGCAGCTGATTGTCGAGCGTCTTGGTTTCGGGGACGAACGCCGCCGGCCGTACCAGCGTCTGCCAGCGCGTGCCCGCCTCCGCGAGGCCCATCGCGATCGGCACGAGGTCCTTTCCGAACACCACGCCGGCGACGTTGTCGGGTGAGCCGTCGAGCACGGGCAGCCGGGTATGCTGGCTCTGCCGGAATGCGTCCAACACCTCTTCGGTCGATGCCGCGATGTCGACGCCCGTCATGTCGAGGCGCGGCGTCATCACCTCGTCCACGGTCGTATCCGCCAGCGTGAATACGCCGAGCAGCATGTCGCGCTGCGCAACGCCGAGATCGGGTTGCAGCGGCCGCGGCGTTTCCACCAGCGCGTGCAGGCCCCGATCGGCCCAGGCAAGCAGCCACAGCAACGGGCCGAACGGGGCCAGGGTGCGGCGGGCGAGCGGCAAAGCGGCTTCAGACAGCTCCGGCGCGATGCGCGCGACGCTGCGCGGCAGCGCGTCGCCGACGATGAACAGGAGCAGCGTGCCCACCAACAGCGTCAGCAGTCCCTCCGCCCAGGGCCTGGTCCACCATGCCACCGCGTTCGCGGTGGCGACGGCGCCCAGGACGAGGAGCGCCAGGCGGGCGATATGGAGGGCGCGATGCAGCGGGGCGCGACGCTCGGCCGCGACCGGCGGCGCATCACCCAGCGTGTGGAGTGCTTCGCCGACCGCTGCCTCCTCACCCAGGGCGAGCAGCGCGGCCCACACGCCGGCGCTGATCGCGACGACGAGCCCAATGACGCGCAATGCCGCTTCGGTGAGCATTAAGCGACGAGTCGTTTTACGTAGCGTTCTTGCAGGCGCCACATCCGCGCTCGCGTGCGTCCAACGCCTTTGGGGTGATCGTATCCCAACACATGGAGCGTACCGTGGACGGCCAAGCGGATGAGCTCCTCGTGCAACCCGGTTCCGTTCTGGGCAGCGCGCGCCGCGGCCGCCGGGCAGATGTAGACGTCACCCAGCAGTCGGCCGTCCGGTTGCGGCAGGCGGTAGGCGATCACGTCGGTCAGACCGCGGCGTCCCGTCGCGCGGCGGTTGGCGCGCCGCATCGCCGCCGGGGACAGCAGCGTGATATCGATGTGCGACCGTGCCGGCGCGCGTTCCCACGCCAGCACCCGCTGTGCGACCCGCATCAGCCCCACCCGGTCAGCGCGACGAGCGCGCGGTTTCCGGGGGGGCGGCGGGGGGGGGGGGGTGCCCCGCCGCACCAATGCCGCCACTGGACTCCGGGGAGTCAATGCGATTGTGATACATGCCGCTCAGCACGATGAGAAAGGCGGCCTTCACCTGTTCGATCTGCTGCAACGTCAACGGTGCTTCATCCAGCTGGCCCGCGTTGACCTTGGTGCGGACGATGTGGTCGATCGCTTCCTCGATCTTTTGTGGCGTCAGGTCCTCGAGCACGCGCAACGCGGCCTCGACGGAATCGGCGATCATGGCAATCGCGGTCTCCATCGACCGCGGTTTCGGTCCCGGATAGGTGAAGTCCTCCGGATTCCGGGCCTGACCGCCGTCGGCTTTTTTCGCCTTGTCGAGGAAATAGGTGATCTCCGTCGTGCCGTGGTGCTCCGGGATGAAGGCCGCCACGGAATCGGGAAGGTCCGCTTCCGCCGCGAGCGCCACGCCATCGGTGACGTGCGCCTTGATGATCTGCGCCGATTGCAGCGGCTTCAGCCGATCGTGCGGGTTGTTGCCCGGGATCTGGTTCTCGACGAAGTACAGCGGGTTC
>Ga0137375_10012240_pt1 | contig 10162 bp, 8 predicted proteins | sample SagtaG_24_FD_104936 | JGI IMG/M metagenome (GOLD analysis project Ga0137375, IMG submission 104936) | Vadose zone soil microbial communities from Sagehorn Ranch, Mendocino, California, USA - Sage1_R_113_16 metaG | ecosystem: Environmental > Terrestrial > Soil > Vadose zone | place: USA...
CGGAACGTTGAGCCGTTCTGCGCTGGCCCGCGATCGACCTCGACCACGCGCCGGTGTCGATCGAGCCTGACACTCGGGTCGTCGTCAACGGCAAGGCCGAAGACAGCGACGGCAAGACCGACAACGCGTCACGCCTGCTCTCGCTCGACCCGGCCACCGTCGAGGCGCTACGGGAATGGCAGACGGTGCAGCACTCCGAACGCATCTTCTTCGACCGCGACTACCAGGGCACCAATCGAGTCTTCACCTGGCAGAACGGCCGCGACGTCCACCCCGACGTGATCCGGCAGCGGTTCAACCGGTTCACTCAGCGCTGCGGTCTGCCGCACATCCGACTCCACGACATGCGGCACACGTACGCGACGATCGCGCTTAAGTCCGGCGTCAATCCGAAGATCGTCAGCGCTCGCCTGGGTCATGCCTCGGTGGGCTTCACGCTGAGCGTGTACTCGCACGCGCTGCCCGGCATGGATCGTGACGCTGCCAACAACATCGCTGCGCTGGTCCTAGGCGAGCCAGAGGGCCTGGCCGACACGGCCGTTAGCAAATCCGTTACCACAGATGGACAAAACACCCCCGGAGATGATCTCTCCGAGGGTGTTTCTCCTGGTAGCGGGGGCAGGATTTGAACCTGCGACCTCTGGGTTATGAGCCCAGCGAGCTACCGAGCTGCTCCACCCCGCGTCGCAGGAGCAATGCTAGCGCGTGTCCATCTGACCGCCAAACCCGGGGGGTAACGACCACTCTGGGCAGCCGCTCCCCACCGGGTACGACCAGCTAACCACTGGGACTGGCACGAGGTGACGGACTCGTCGAGGGGGAGGTGGACGGCGTACCGGTGGGCTTCTTGCCGGTGGCGCGTTCGTACTCGGCGATCGCCTTGTCGAGTTCCTTGAGCGCCTTGCCGTACGCCTCGAAGTCGCCGGACTTCTGGGCTTCCTTCAGGTGCGCGATCGCCTTCTTCAGGTCCGCCACCGCCTTGGCGACCTCGGGATCGGACGCGCTCGGGGACTTCCCGCCGCTCGGTTCCCCGGTCGACGGTTGTTCGCCCTTGTTGTCCTCGCTGCCGCAGTTGCGCCGGTCGGCAAGGGCGGCGAGTCCCTCGGCGAGCGTGGGCTCGAAGGCGGTGCAGGTGCCGTACACCAGGAGCACCCGTTGCAGGGTCGGGTAGCCCTCGCCCTCCTCCTTGCTCTTCAGGTAGAGCGGCTCGGCGTACAGCATGCCGCCGGCCACCGGTAGGGCGAGCAGGTTGCCGTAGATCACCTTCTGGGCGCGCTGGAAGTCGGAGATCTGCTGTGCGCCGAAACTCTGCAGCTGCTGCTGTACGACTTGGGGATCGTCGACCACCCCGACCGGCATCTGCAGCGCCAGCAGTCTCGGTCTGTCCTGGGCGTCGTAGTAGCCGCTGATCAGCGCGGACAGTCGCGGCGACCCCTTGGCCTTCATCGCGCTGGTGAGCTGGAAGGTGGGCTCACCCTGGTGTTTGTCCGAGAAGTTCGCCATCAGGTAGAACGGCGGTTGCTTGTTGCCGCTCCTCGGGTCTGCGGGATCCTTCGGCACTTCCCAGAAGTTGTCCGGGCTGAAGAACTCGTTCGGGTCGCTGACGTGGAACCTGGCCAGCGTGTCCCGCTGCACCTTGAACATGTCCTCGGGATAGCGGAAGTGCGAGGCGAGGTCGGCCGGGATCTCCGACTTCGGCTTGACGATCCCGCCGAAGACTTTGTTCCACGCCTTCAGCACCGGGTCCTTGGTGTCCCACTGGTAGAGCTTCACGGTGCCGTCGTATCCGTCGACGACCGCCTTCACGGAGTTGCGGATGTAGTTGATGTTGCGGTGCGCCTGGGCGGCCGTGCCGGTCCCGGTCAGCGAGTCGCTCGCCGCGTCCTCCAGGTTGACCGACTCGGAGTACGGGTACGTGGACCCGGTCGTGTAGCCGTCCACGATCCACACGATCCGCCCGTCGACCACGGCGGGGTACGGGTCGCCGTCGAGCGTCAGGAACGGCGCGACCCGCTCCACCCGGTCGCGCGGGTTGCGTACGTAGAGCAGCTTCGAGTTCTCGTTCAGTGCGTCGGAGAGCATGAAGTTCCACTCGCCGTACTGCCAGGCGTAGAGGAGCTTGCGACCGAAGGAGTTGACCGGTACGCCGCCCTTGCCGTCGTACGTGTTGCGGATCTGCTCCTTGTTGCCGCTGCCGGTGCCGCTGGGCGCGGGCCGGTCGAACTCGCGGTCACCGCCACCGGGTGCCCGGCCGACGATCGAGTAGTCGCTGACCAGCTCCCCGTAGTAGATCTGCGGATGCTTCACGTCGAAGATCGGGGAACGCTCGGCACACTCCGCGGTCTCCTTGTCGCCGGACGTGGAGGTGTCGCCGATGAAGCCGGAGACGAACCGGGGCCGGGTGCCGCACGGGTCGTTGGCCGGCGCCGAGACGAAGCCGTACCCGTGGGTGTAGAAGGTGTGCCGGTTCTGCCAGTTGAGCTGGCTGCCGGACAGGTCGGCGGGTTCCAGTTCCCGCACGCCGACCACGTAGTCGCTCGTCCTACCGTCGGCGTCTTTGTACCGGTCGACGTCGAGCTTCTCGTTGAACTCGTAGAAGCCACGCACCTGCTGCAGCCGGCTGTACGTCTCGGAGAGCACCTTGGGGTCCAGCAGCCGGATGCTCGCCGCGGTGGCGGCGTCGTCGTCCAGGTCGGCCGGTGGCGTGGTGTTCGTGACGGGGTAGCTCTCCCGCACGATCGAGTCCTCGATCCCGTACGCGTACCGGGTCGCCTTGATCGTACGGTCGATGAACCTGGTCTCCTTGTCGCGGATGTTCGGCCGTACCTCGAAGGTCTGCACCGACCACGGGTAGACGCCGCCGATCGCGATCGCGGAGACCGCGACCAGGGCCAGCGCGACGCCGGGCCACACCAGGTTGCGTACCACCGCGTTGGCGAACACGATCACCGCGACGGCGGCGATCAGCGTGATCCAGACCAGGATCTCCTTGGCCGGCAGCAGCGCGTTGATGTCGGTGTACCCGGCCCCGGCGAGGTCGACCCCGTCGTTGTAGCCGAGCAGCAGGCCGTACCGGTCGAGGAAGTACGCGATCGCCTTGAGCAGCACGAACAGCCCGACCAACGCCGACAGGTGCGCCCGGGCCGCGGTGGTCATCCGGTCACCGGCGCCTTGCAGCCGTACGCCGCCGTACAGGTAGTGCACGAACAGCGCACCGAGTACGCCGATCACCACCGCCGTGAACGCCATCCCCAGGATGAACCGCCAGAACGGGTACTCGAACATGTAGAAGCCGACGTCGAGGTTGAACTGCGGATCGGTCCTGCCGAAGTCGTCCGCGTTCCAGAACAGCAGCCACTGCTGCCACCGGCTCTGCGCCGACAGTCCGGTGATCAGGCCGATGAAGCCGGCGGCGAGTCCGATGTAGAGCCCCAGCCGCGGGGTGACCCGCATCCGGTAGCGATCGAGGTTGAGCTGCTCCGGAGAGTTGGGCCGCAGCACCGGCCGCAACCGGTACGCCAGGTACAGGTGTCCCGCGAGCCACAGCCCCATCAACCCGCCGAACAACCCGAAAAGCAGTGCCCTGGTACGGAACTGCACTGCGAACACCTGTGTGTAGTGCACCTCGCTGAACCACAGCCAGTCGGTCCAGATCCGTACCATCCAGCTGAGCAGGGTGTAGATCACGATCAGCGCTACGACGACACCGAGCGCCACCCTGCCTCGGCGGCTGACACGCGGCACCGGGGTCTTCATCACCACGGGCGACTCCCAAATCCAGGCACTTCACTCACCCCTCGTGGCGCGCGGCGACCGCGCCAGGGGCCAAGCCTACGCGGGCGGCCACACCAGATCCGGCTATGCGTGACAGAGGCGTGGCCTACCACCCTCACGCATTGTCCGCAGCGCCGAGAGCGCGTCGTCGAGCGTCGCCACCTCGACCAGGGTCAGGCCGCCGGGGTCGTTGGCGGCCGCCTCGGCACAGTTTCCTTTCGGTGTCAGAAAGACCTTCGCGCCGTCCCGCTTCGCGGCGAGTAACTTCTGCGGTACGCCGCCGATCGGTCCGACCTTGCCCTCGTCGTCGATCTCGCCGGTGCCCGCGATCCGCAGGCCGCCGGTGAGGTCCTCGGGCTCCGCCTTGTCCAGGATCGTCAACGCGAAGATCAGGCCGGCCGAGGGACCGCCGATCTTCTGGACGTCGGTGTCGAACTTGACGTCGTACCGGCAGGGTTGGCGCTGCTTGAGGAACAGGCCGAACAGCTCCTTCGGCGAGTCCGCCGGCGCCACCTTCACGGTGCCCGGCCTCCCGCCCCGCAGGTACGTCACCGTCCGCTGCCGTTTCGGGTCGCGGTCCAGCAACGCCCGCATCCGGGTGACCGAAGTGACCGGCTTGCCGTCGATGCGCCGCAGCTCGTCGCCCTTGTGCAGCTTGCCGGCCAGCGGCGAGTTCTTGGTGAACCCGCTCGCCACCACGTGCACCGGGCACCCGAGCTCACGCAGCGCCACCGTCTCGGCGCTCTCCTGCGAAGAGGCGAACTGCTCCTTGCTCTCCTTTTCGATGTCCTTCTCCGACTTGTCCGGCGGGTAGACGAACTCCCGCGGTACGACGGCGTAGTCGTCGGAGATCCAGTACCAGAGCGCGTCGATCAGCAACGGATGGTCGATCACCGAGACCGTCACCATCCGGAACTGCCCCTTGGACCGGCTGTTGTCGACGCCCGTGACGGTGATGATCTCGTCGCCGCCCGGCTTGCCGGTGTCCGTGCGGAGGGTGTCCACGGTCGGCCCGGGCGCGAACGCCACGTACGGCACCTCGACCCGCAGCACCGCCCAGGTCAGTACGGCCACCAGGACGGCCCCGACGGCCACAGTCCATCCGCGACGTTGCATGCGGGGAAGCGTAGGACATCGGCTCATCGGGCCTGTTCGCTGGCAGCACAATCGGCGTGCCGGGCGGGGTGTGGCGGGTCGCGTACCGTTGTTGGGGTGAGTGGAGTTGGTGATCACGGATGACTGACGTGCCGTTCGGCTTCGGGCTGCCCGGTGGCGTACCGGACCCGAGCGATCCGCAGCAGATGGCGAAGTTCATCGCCCAGTTGCAGCAGATGTTCAGCGCGCCCGACTCGGGCCCGGTGAACTGGGATCTGGCCCGGCAGATCGCCGAGCACCAGCTCACCGACAGTGACCCGATCCTCGGCGACGACGATCGCAAGTCGGTCTCCGAGGCACTCCTGCTCGCCGACCACTGGCTGGACCAGGGCACGGTGCTGACGTCCGGCGTACACACCGCGGCCACCTGGACCAGGCGCGAGTGGATCACCTCGACGCTCGACGTGTGGCGTACGCTCTGCGACCCGGTCGCCGGGCAGATGGTCAACGCGATGAGCGACATGCTGCCGGAGCAGATGCGCGACCAGATGGGCCCGATGGCGGCGATGGTGCAGTCGCTCGGCGGCACCATGTTCGGCGGCCAGCTCGGCCAGGCGCTAGCCTCGCTCGCCCAGGAAGTGCTGGCGGCCAGCGACATCGGGCTACCGCTGGCACCCGCCGGCACCGCCGCGTTGCTCCCCGCGAACATCCGGGAGTACGGCGAGGGCCTGGAACTCCCCGACGACGAGGTACGCCTCTACGTCGCCCTCCGGGAAGCCGCCCACCAGCGACTGTTCGGCAACGTGTCCTGGCTGCGCAGCCACGTCCTGTCCGCCGTGGAGACGTACGCCAGGGGCATCACGGTGGACCGCGAGGCGGTCGAGGAGGCGATGGGCCAGCTGGACCCGGAGCGCCCCGAGACGTTCCAGCAGATCAACATCGAAGGCGTCTTCACCGCCGAGGACACCCCGCAGCAGGCGGCCGCGCTGTCCCGGCTGGAGACCGCGTTGGCGCTGGTCGAAGGCTGGGTGACGCACGTGGTGACCAGGGCCGCGACGGATCGGCTGCCGCATCTGGCCAACCTCTCCGAGGCGTTCCGGCGGCGTCGCGCGGCCGGCGGTCCGGCGGAGCAGACGTTCGCCACCCTGGTCGGGCTGGAGTTGCGTCCCCGGCGGTTGCGGGAGGCGGCGGCGCTGTGGTCCGCGGTGGAGAAGCAGCGCGGCATCGACGGCCGGGACGCGGTCTGGGACCACCCCGACCTGCTGCCCACCGCCGACGACTTCTCCGACCCGGAAGCGTTCGCGGCCAGCGGCCTGGACCTCACGGCGCTCGACTTCGGCGACTCCGCCGCACCCCCCGAGCCCGACGACGCCACCCCGGACCCCGACCGCGACGACAACGGCCCGTCCGTCTAACCGCCTGCACACACTGTCTCGGGGGCTGAGCATCGGTCGCCCACCCCGACTGAGCGCGGGCGGAGTTAGCCGGCGCTGAGCAGGGTGCGGGTCGCGTCCCAGCCTTCGAGGTCGGGATCGAGCCGGGCGAAGCTCTCCGGATCACGCAGCCGGTGCCAACCGGGCGTCGTGGCGACCTGGCCCGGGCTCGGCGCCGCAGCGCGCAGCTGGGCCACCCCGGCGGTATCCAACGACGGATCGGCGGCGAGCAGCCAGTCCGGCGCCGGCAGGCTGGCCCCGATCCCCAGCAGTACGTCACCCGCCGGCGCCGCCGACACGTCGCGCCTTCCCAGTGGCTGCAGCAGCTTGCCGATCAGCATCGCAGGCAGGTCCGGGGCGTCGGGCGCCAGGACGGCGGCCTGGTCGTACTCCCGTTGACGGGCGGCCCGCAGCGCCAGGGCGGGAGTGGCGCGATCGACGGTGAGGATCGGGGTGCCGGGCCAGCGCACCTCCTCCGCGAAGCTCAGGTCGGCCTCGGCGGCGACCAGCCCGACGTCGACTTCGGCGAGGGTGGCGAGCAGGTCGACGCTGTCCTCGGCGAGTGCCCGGCGCCAGGTGGCGAGGGCGATGCCCGGTGGCGCCCAGGCCGGCTCGGTCAGCAGCACCAGGACGCAGCGTCTGGTCATCGAGCCTCGTCGTCTGTGAGGTCGGTGCCTGCGAGGTCGGTGCCTGCGACGTCGGTGCCTGCGAGGTCGTCGGGGAGGTCGGTGACGTCGTTGTCGTCGGTGAGGTCCAGGCCGGCGGTCGCGGCGACCCCTTCCAGGTAGCCACGGGCCCGCTCGGTACGCGGGTACGCCTCCAGCAGCCGCCAGAACGGTGGCCCGTGGCCGGCGACCACCAGGTGCGCGATCTCGTGCAGCAGCACGTAGTCGATCACCCACTCGGGCATCCCCCGCAGCCGCGAGGAGATCCGGATCGTACGGTCCAGCGGGGTGCACGAACCCCAGCGGCCGTTCTGGTTGGTGACCCACCGTACGCTCGCCGGCGTCGCCTGGGCCGCATGGTCCGGCAGGTAGCGGCGCGCGAGCCGGCGACCCCGTTCCAGCAGCTCTTCGTCACCCCGGCGGGTACGCCGATCGCGGGCCGCCAGGCGGTCGAGCATCCGGCGTACCCATTCCTGCTCTTCGGCTCGGCTGAACCGGGCGGGCATCAGCACCACCACGCGGTCGGCCTCCCGGTACGCGGACACCGTGCGTCGTCGCCGCTTGCTGCGGCGTACTTCCACCGGCGTGGGCTCCGCGTCCGACTTTCGGGCCACGTGACGCACGGTATCTCGTCGCCGTTGCGTACGGGTAACCTGGCTAACCAGACACGCCGCCTTGTATGGCCAATACCAGATGAAATGCCGCACTCGAGGTTACGTACCTTTTCCGCTGGTTCTGGTCAGAGTGTCGCGGTTGGCGGAGCGTTCAATGCGAACATAGCGGCCTACGCATTGGTGCGTCGCGTTGACCCGTTCGCGGGCGGTGCTAGCGTCAGCGGCGTACGGAGCCCCCGGCGAGATGTCGGACCCGGCACAAGGGGAAGGTGACGGGTCTGTAGTGACACGGGGGCTCCGACAGTGTTGGGGGGATCGTGCCTTCTCGAGAGCTGACGTTCAGCTGGATCGGGTTCGGTGTCCGGCACCGGGTCGGCAACAACCGACTGGGGTTGGAGTCGGCACCGGACGGGCATCCCCTGGGTTGGCCCCACGCGGGCCAGCGGTCGTGATCGGCGGCCGCACAGAGTTGAGGAGGAGACGTGGCCGAGATGTACAACGGCTACTGCGTCAAGTGCAAGGAAAAGCGCGACTACGAGGGCGAGGTTTCCGTCAGCGAGTCGGGGCGCCGGATGGCGAAGGGGAAGTGCCCGGTCTGCGGCACGACCATCAACCGGATTCTCGGCAAGGCGTGACCTGAGGCGTCGCACTGATCCACGTTGGCGTGTGATCGAACAAGCACTGGTGGGCTCCGGGAGCGAGAGGTCGCTCCCGGGGCCCATTTGTCGTACGTAGGACATCTCCGGCTCCGGGCAGCGGCTGTCAGTCTGGTGACAGAACGCAACCACAATTGGGGATAACCCCTGGATTCTTGTGGATCTCCTGTGGAGAACCGCGATTTCCTGTGGACGGCGGCTTACCCAGCGCTCCGGTCGATCATGAAGATCCGAGCCATGAAGCCGATGATCCCGCCGGCGCTGCGCCGGCTGTGGCGAGACAGATCGACCGTGCAACTGGGCGTCGATCCGCAGCGTGCCACCACCCTGGAATTCGCCGATCCACAAGCGGTCGGCGTGCTCGGACTCTTCGACGGCACCCGTACGGCGCACCGGATCGCCCGGGACGCCCACCGGTACGGCATCGACCACACCGAGGCGCTGACGCTGATCGACACGCTGCGTTCCGCCGACGTACTGGTCGAGCCGGGCGACCTGGTGCCCGCCGATCTGCCGGAGGGCGTACGGCGGCGGCTGGAGTCGGAGGTCGGGGCGCTGTCGCTGCGGCAGCTGCCCGGCGACCAGACCCCGGCGGCGGTGATCCAGCGACGGCGCCGCGCCCGGGTGCTGGTCAGCGGACGGGGACGGATGGTGACCGCGATCGCCGCGCTGCTCGGGGCCGCCGGCGTGGGACGGCTGGAGCTCGACGTACCCGGTACGGTCACCGCCGCCGACGTCGCGGTCGGCGGACTGCTGCCCGGCGACGTGGGCCGCCCCCGCGGGATCGCCGCCGCCGACGCGGTACGCCGAGCCGCCCCCGACGCCGACGTACGGCCGTTGCGGGGCGCCACTCCGGACCTGGCGATCCTGGTCGGCGTACCCCGTCCGGCCCCGTCGACGGCGCTGCGGTACGCCCGCCGCCGCTGCCCCCACCTCACCGTGTGGCCGCGCGACGGCGTCGTGGTGCTCGGTCCCCTGGTACGCCCGGGCCAGACCGCCTGCCTGGACTGCCTGAACCTGCACCGGCAGAGCCGTGATCCGCAGTGGCCGCTGATCGCCGCCCAGCTCGCCACGTCACCGGACCACGGCGAACCGGCCGAGGCCGGCATGGTCGCCTTCGGCGCCGGTCTGGCCGCGCTGCACGCGCTGTGCCACCTCGACGGCGGTATGCCAGAGTCCATCGGCGGCACCGTCGAACTGTCGCCGTTCGGACGCGTACGCCGCCGCGAATGGTCACCTCACCCACGATGCGGATGTGTCAGACGATCTGCACGGTGGACAATGACAGGGTGACAGACATCCCGCGCTGGGCCATGGCCCGCACCGTGAAGCTCGCCTCGCTGCCCCTCGGGTACGCGGGACGGGCGGCGCTCGGCTTCGGGAAGCGGGTCACCGGGATCGATCCGGAAGCTGTCGCGGCCGAGATCCAGCACCGTACGGCTGAGCAGCTGTTCAGCGTGCTGGGGCAGCTCAAGGGCGGCGCGATGAAGGTCGGCCAGGCGCTGTCGATCTTCGAGGCGGCGCTGCCGGAGGAGTTCGCCGGACCGTACCGGGCGGCGCTGACCAGGCTGCAGAACGCCGCGCCGCCGCTGCCCGCGGCCTCGGTGCACAGGGTGCTCGCGGCCGAGCTGGGCAAGGACTGGCGGGAGCAGTTCGCGGAGTTCGACGACAAGCCGTCGGCCGCGGCCAGCATCGGGCAGGTGCACCGCGCGGTGTGGTCCGACGGTCGCCGGGTCGCCGTCAAGGTGCAGTACCCGGGCGCCGGTGACGCCCTGATCTCGGACCTCAACCAACTGTCCCGGTTCGCCGCGCTGTTCAAGGTGCTGCAGCCGGGGCTTGAGGTCAAGCCGCTGATCCAGGAGCTGAGAGACCGGATCGGCGAAGAGCTCGACTACCGGTTGGAGGCCCGCTCACAGCGGGCCTTC
>Ga0137375_10012242_pt1 | contig 10161 bp, 7 predicted proteins | sample SagtaG_24_FD_104936 | JGI IMG/M metagenome (GOLD analysis project Ga0137375, IMG submission 104936) | Vadose zone soil microbial communities from Sagehorn Ranch, Mendocino, California, USA - Sage1_R_113_16 metaG | ecosystem: Environmental > Terrestrial > Soil > Vadose zone | place: USA...
CGGCTGGTTTTTTTCGAATGCGAGATTCCGACGGCCTCGCCGTATCTTACGTTGGGTTAAAGGCCAAATCTGCTGATCGCGATCTGCCGATGCCAAGACTCAGGCAGTAAAGGTAGTTCGCGAGCAGGCGCCTGTCGAGAAGATCGTCAGAACACGATGCCGGTGCTGAGCTGCCCGCCGAAGTCGAGGAAGTTCCCGTGCAGATCGACTTCTCGCTCCGTGCCGAAGTCCAGGTAGGCACGCGCATCGAATACGCGCCACGAAACCGGGTGATTTCCCGCGTCGCGGGACATCGTCGCCGGCGTGCACCCATAGATCAAACCTGCAATCGTCGTCCCGAATGGCGCAGCGGAACCCCGTGTTTAATAGCGACAAACCCGTCGTTCTTTCGCCGGGTTAGACATACACCAGCCGAAGGCCCCTGACCCTTCGAGCGGGTGTGCGGTATCGAACGGAATACTGGTCCCCTAGCGCACGATGCTTGAACACATTTTTCCAGGCAAGAGCGAGATGGCGCGCCGCATGCGCGAACTCGACTGGTCCACGACTCCCCTTGGGCCGGTCGACCGATGGCCGCAATCGCTCCGCACCTCGGTGAGCAACTCTCTCAACTGCGCGTTCCCGATCGTCGTCTGGTGGGGGCCCGAGCTCGTGATTCTCTACAACGACGAGTATCAAGCCATCCTCGGTCGGGCGAAGCATCCGGCAGCCCTCGGGGAGCGCGGCGCCAAGGTTTGGGCGGAGATCTGGGACGTCATCGGTCCCATGCTGTTTCAAGTCATGGAACGTGCGGAAGAAACCCGTTCGCGCGACTTGCTCCTTCAAATCGATCGCGAGGGATATGCCGAAGAGGCATATTTTTCATTTTCTTACGCCCCGATCCACGACGAGAGAGGAAACGTCGGAGGTATTTTCTGTCCGGTCATCGAGACGACCGAGAAAGTCATCGGCGAGCGGCGTCTGCGCACGCTGCGGGATCTCGCGGCGAAGTGCAAGGGCGCTCTCAGCGAAGTTTCGGCCTACGAATCTGCGGCAACCGTGCTCGCAGCCAATCCGCAGGATGTGCCGTTCGCCATGATCTACCGCGTCGATGACGATCGATCGGCCGCGCTGGGCGCCGCTGCCGGGATCGAGCCGGGCACCCCGGCTGCACCGATGCGGGTGGCACTCGAGGGGACCGACGGCGGAACGTGGTCGCTCGGTGCGGTCGCGCATTCGGGCACCATCGCGACGATGACCGACCTCTCCAGGCACTTCGACACCCTGCCCACCGGTGCTTGGAAGATCCTCCCTCACACCGCGCTGGTGCTCCCCGTTCTGCTCCCCGGACAGGAGCGGCCGCGAGCCATCCTCGTCGCTGCCGTCAGCCCGATGCGCGCTCTCGACGAGGACTACCGCACGTTTTTTGGCCTCATCGCCACCCAGGTCGCGTCGGGTCTTGCCGATGCTCAGGCTCTCGAGGAAGAGCGCCGCCGCGCCGAAGCGCTCGCGGAAATCGATCGGGCCAAGACCGCTTTCTTCTCGAACGTGAGCCACGAGTTCCGAACACCGCTCACGCTGATGCTGGGCCCCCTCGAAGATACGCTGGCCAACGCACATGGCGTCTTGCCGGAGGAAGCAGCGGCGGTATTGACGGTCGCGCACCGCAACGGTTTGCGGCTCCTCAGGCTCGTGAACACGCTACTCGACTTTTCGCGGATCGAAGCGGGTCGCGTGGAAGCGAACTACGAGCCGACCGACCTTGCTACGCTGACCGCGGAACTTGCCAGCGTGTTTCGCTCGGCCATCGAGAAGGCCGACTTGCGGCTGCTCGTCGATTGTCCGCGCTTGCCCGAAGCGGCGTACGTCGACCGCGACATGTGGGAAAAGGTCGTGCTCAACCTGCTCTCGAACGCATTCAAGTTCACGTTCGAGGGAGAGATTTCCGTCGCGCTGCGCTCCCGCGGCGAGCACATCGAACTTTCCGTCGGCGACACTGGCGTCGGGATTCCGGAAGTCGATCTGCCCAAGATCTTCCAGCGGTTCCATCGGGTGAAGAATGCTCGCTCGCGCACACACGAAGGCACCGGCATCGGATTGGCCCTCGTGCAAGAGTTGGTGCGATTGCACGGCGGCGAAGTCTCGGTCGAGAGCCGAGAGGGTCGAGGCACGACGTTCCACGTCAGCATCCCCCGCGGCAAGGCGCACCTGCCGGCCGATCGCGTCGGTGCTACCCGCAAGCTTGCTTCGACCAGCTTGGGCGCAACACCGTTCATCGAGGAGGCACTGCGATGGTTGCCGACGGGGGACGAAAATGGGAGCGGGTCGGAGCGCGAAATGGTGACCGGGATTTCCGATGCCCCGCTCGCCCGGGATCGCAGCCCCACCGCATCGACGGCCCGCATCGTCCTCGCCGATGACAACGCCGACATGCGCGAGTATCTTCGCGGCCTACTCGATCGAACGTACGAGCTGGTGGCAGTCGCCGACGGACAGACCGCGCTCGAACATATTCGAGCCAACCCCCCCGATCTCGTCCTCGCCGATGTGATGATGCCGCACCTCGACGGCTTCGGTTTGCTGGAAGCCATTCGCACCGACGACCGCACTCGCACGTTGCCGATGATCATGCTCTCGGCGCGGGCCGGCGAAGAGTCGCGCATCGAGGGACTTGCCGCGGGAGCCAATGACTATTTGATCAAACCGTTCAGCGCCCGCGAACTGCTGGCCCGCATCGGCTCACAATTGGAGTTAGCTCGCTTGCGTCGCGAGACCGAACAAGCACTGCGCTACCGCGGCGAGCAGTTCCAAATGCTCCTCAACCAAGCCCCGCTAGGCATGTATCTCGTCGATGCCGATTTCCGCATTCGGCAGGTCAACCCCATTGCGCTCCCGGTCTTCGGCAACATCCCCGGCGGCGTCGTCGGCCGGGACTTCGACGCGATCATCCATACGCTGTGGGAGAAACGATACGCCGATGAAATCGTCGGCATCTTCCGGCACACGCTGGAAACCGGCGAACCGCACATCGCGCCGGAGCGTGCCGAGTTTCGCATCGACCGCGGCGTGACCGAATATTACGAGTGGCAGCTGTATCGCATCACATTGCCCGACTGTGGCTACGGTCTGGTGTGCTACTTCCGGGACATTTCCGCCCAGGTTTCCGCGAGGAAGGCGATCGAAGAAAGCCGCGAAGCCCTCAAGCAGGCCGACCGCAGCAAGGACGAGTTTTTGGCCACCCTGGCCCACGAGCTGCGCAACCCACTCGCCCCGATCCGCAATTCCCTGCACATTCTGCGACTGGCCGGCAACGGCGGCCGGGCTGCCGAACGGGTTCACGACATGATCGAGCGGCAAGTCAACCACATGGTCCGCCTCGTCGATGACCTGATGGAAGTCTCTCGCATCACGCGCGGCAAGATCGAGCTGCGTAGAGAGCAGGTCGAACTGGCCTCGGTGGTGCGCAGCGCCGTCGAGACCAGCAAACCGCTCATCGATGCCGCCAAACACGAGCTCACCGTCAGTCTCCCGCCCGAACCACTGACCCTGGACGCCGACCCTGTTCGCCTCGCGCAGGTCGTAGCCAACTTGCTCAACAACGCGGCCAAGTACACGGAGGATGGAGGCCGGATCTGGCTGACCGCCCGGCGCGTCGATTCCGAAGTCCAGCTGTCCGTTCGTGACACCGGTACGGGGATTCCGGCCGAGATGCTTCCGAACGTGTTCGACATGTTCATGCAGGTGGAACAGGGCTATGGCCGCACCCGAGGAGGTCTCGGGATAGGGCTGACGCTGGTGCGCAGCCTGGTGACCATGCATGGCGGGAGTGTCGAGGCGAGGAGCGACGGCGCCAATCGTGGGAGCGAGTTCGTGGTGCGATTGCCCTTGGCAGCCCGGCGACATGCTCCTCGCGACCGCAATGGTCCGAGTGACTTGCCGTCCGCGCTCGTGCAGCGCCGCATTCTCGTCGTCGATGACAACCGTGATGCCGCCGACACCCTGGGCATGCTCCTCAAGTTCTTGGGAGCCGACGTCCACATCGCGAACGACGGCCCGGCCGCGCTCGAAGCGTTGCGAACTTACAAGCCCTCCGTGGTGCTTCTCGATATCGGGCTGCCGGGGATGGACGGGTACGAGGTTGCGCGCCGGGCCCGCCGGCAGCCCGAGGGCGCCGACGTGACGTTCATCGCTCTCACCGGTTGGGGGCAACACGAAGACCGTCGCCGCTCGAAGGATGCTGGCATCGACCACCATTTGATCAAGCCGGTCGATCTCGGCGCTTTGGAACAAGTGCTGACTCTGTCGACCACGGACGCCGCTTCGCCTTCTCCTCGGTGAAGCAGACCCGGTGGAGGCAGCGCGGGAGGGGACTTAGTGGCAAGAACATGTCGAGCTGACACACGAATCGAAGCAGCACGTGCTTCAATCTCCGATGGCGATGAGCCCCATCGAGGGCGACACCACGTAGATTCGACCCTCGGCGGCCATGATGGGAGCTCCGCACGAGCCGCCGCCGATCAACGGCAGCGACCACAGTGGCTTCCCAAGTGCATCGACGGCGTGCACGGTGCAGATGTTGTCGGCAAAGTAAACGACTCCATCGGCATCGACGAGCGGCATATCTTGATTGAGCGAAGCCTTTTCGAGTGTGGACGCCAAGGTGCCGCCCCGATAGGCGAGAAGGTCGCCCGTGAACGTCATGGCGTACAGCGTGCCGTCCGCGGCGATCGCCGGCGGGAACTGGGCCGAGACTTTCTGCAGATCGGACCACCTCGCCGCGCCGGAGGAAGAGAAAGCGTAGAGCCCGCCGTTGAGAGATGACACGGTGAGATAGACCGACCCGTCGGAGCCGATCAGCGGAGAAACGTGCTGCGAATCGGCAATGGGCGCTTCCCACAGCGTAACGCCGTCCGCGGTGAGCGCCTGGAGCTTCGCGTCTTGCGCGATGTAGAGCGTGCCGTCCGCTGCCAGCGCGGCAGACGTTTTGGCACTTCCGTTCGCCGTGGGCTTGGTCCACCGGGTCGAGCCCTGCGGCGTCAGGGCGTAGAACCCCGCGGCTTCGGTGGCGACGAAGATACTGCCGTCGGCCCCGACCGTAGGAGATCCACCCATTTCGTCGACGGGTGGCAGGAATGACCAGCGTTCGATGCCGTCCGGCGCGAGAGCGACGAGCTTGTCGCCACTGACGTAGATCGTCCCGTCGGCGGCGACGGCGGGCGCGCCTTTGCAGTGCGCCGAAGTGGTGGCGGCCCATTTCCTTTGTCCGTCAGGGCCGACGGCGTAGAGCGTCGCGGACGCCGGCAGGTAGATCGTACCGTCCGCCCCGATGGAGGGTGGGCAATAGTTGGAGAAAAACTCGTTCTCCGCGGTGAAGCGCCAGAGCTCGCGCGGCGCTTTCGGCCCCGACCCTGTGGCGCGCCCGTCGTGGTTCGTGCCGTGTCGGAACATCGGCCAGGGCGATCCCTGCGCCAGCCCGCCGCCCGTCCCGCCTCCGTTTCCAGCATCGCCACCGCCGTCCGCAGGTTGATCCGAAGATTTCGACCCGCCGCAGCCGATGGCCAACATCGCCACGATCCCAAGCAAAGCTAATTTCATCCTCGCACCTAGCCACGTCGCCGGGGGGGAGGCAAGGGAGATATCGCGCGTGGGCGCCGTCTTCACGAAGAACGAGGGTGAGGCGCTGATCTCGAGCGAGCTTCGCGTCCCACCCTCCCGTCAAGCGCCTTCGCTTAACAGCAAGTCCTTTCGTGAACGCGCGCGCCCTCGGCGCCGGTTTTGGACGCTGCTGTTAAGTAAGTAGTCTCGGTTGACGACAGCGGGTGAATCTGGCCAAGAGGAGGTAACCAGGAAGGACACCGCCCACATGACCGCTCGATTGCCGTACTCTTCCGCCACGTGGTTGTACCTGGCGTGGCTTGCCCCAGCGGCTGCTGTCGCGAGTTGCAGCGGCCCCGCCCTCCCTGGCGGCGACGAAACCGGCGCGGCCGGTCGTTTCAACTATGGCTTGAGCGTATCGACCTCGAGCGCGAAGGGGAAGGTCAGGATGGGGTCGCGCTGGTCGAGCAACATGCACCGCGCACGCGCCTTCGATCGACTCGAACCGGGACTATTGACGGCGAGCGTCCAAAAGCCGAACTCGTCGGCTTCGATGTCGACCGAGTTCGAGGCGTTGCTGAACGCTCCGCCGACGTGGGTCAGGTAGCAGAAGGCTTGGTCGCGAGGCGCCATGCGCACGCGCTGCATGCCGGTGACACCTCCTGCTTCGAACTCACCCACATTGGCCGTGCCCCGCAGCCCGCCGGGACCGATGAAACGCGCGGCGCGGCCGGCGCCGGGCGTGCCGACGAAAAACGAGTGAGCGCGCCCACGCGTGTAGTCCTCCTCGACATCGCTCTGAGCTGCGATCCGACTCGGAGCGCTACCGGTCAGAGCCTGCCGCACTTCGATGAACTCACCGTCGCCTCGGAAATCGCCGGCCATACCGGTGAGCATCGTCACCGCATCGCCCTGCCAAACGGTGGTCAAGGTCGGTTCGGGATCACCTCCGCCGCACGCGAGGGGCCAAGGCGGGCAGTTGCCACCGTAGTCCTGCACCTGGAACTGGGGCGAGATGATGTTGCTCGAACCGACGCCGATGAAGTCGCTGCGGCGGTAGCATGTCACGGTGCCGCTGGTGCCGCTTTGGTTCGACTTGCCGTGAAGCTGCCATGTGGGGGTGTGCCGTTCGTGATTGCCCCACACGAAGAGCTCTTCACCAAAACCGCGGAAGATGCCGGAGAGGCCGGTGAGGGCGCACCAGTAGTCCTCGATCGGCGCAACGTCGATGAAGCTCGGGTCACCCTTGAACCAGGTGGTCTGGAAAAACAGCACATGGTTGGCCTGTGGCTCGCTCCCGAGCTGCTCCTCGCCGGCCGTTTCCGAACCGGTCACGTTCGCGGCGCAACCCGATGCAGCAACGGAAGAAGTAAGTGCAACCAACAGAGGGACAGCGGAACGGCGCGTAGAAAGAATCGACATGGGAATGGACCTCCGAATTTTATGAGAGAAGCGGGGCGGCGATTGCCCCGCGCGCTGCTCAGCACGTGCCGGGACCCACGTTGGCAACAACGCCATCTTTTCCCGAGCGAATCGAGTGTTCGCGGCAGCCGGGCCTCGAGGAAATCACGGGCGCGCGCAGGGCGCGCCCGTCGGGCGCCCTGAATCACTACACCCCACGTGCCGAAGCGCGAAGACCTCTACCGACCCTGCTGGGGCTCCGGGGCGTCGCCGTTCCCTTCGGTCTCCGTCTCGTTTTCGGGCGGAGGCGGCTCCCTGCGTACGAGGCGCCACGCCGCATTCGGATCGCTCGTTGTCGCAAAAGAAGGAGGCCGAGGGCGATCTTGGGGCGCGTTGGCCATAACGGCGTATCCTGCCGCGGCCACCGCAAGTCCCGCGACCGCGATCTTGGCACCTGTGGCGCTCGGGCTCTGCGGATAGCAACCGAAAGACGTGCACCGCGAGTTGCTTGCGGCCGATGCGCCGATGCCCGCCGCGAGAGCCCCCGCCGTCACCAGAGCGGCCCCGGTGTCGCGCCGCGCGGCGCACGCGGTCGACGACGAAGCCAGGACGATGACAAGCCAGACGCCGAACCGCATGAACGACAAGTCTACTGCGCATGAAGAGCGACGGCCACATGGGAGCTGTACCGCCAAGCCAGCCGCGCACGAGCAGCTTACGTGGACCAGGTCGCAGCTGGGACGAGCGGCGTACGGAGTCTTCATCGACAACTGGCTTTCGTTGCCGGTACGCCGGTACCGACGGTGGAAGTGCACGGCGTTGCACCTGTGGAGAGATCTCGAATGTACGATCCGTTGCACATCGATGCGCAGGTGCACTTCACCTCATGTCACAAGGTGCGCACAGGCGCCGAAAGCGCACCTGCTGAATTCCCAAGAGAACTTTGATTGAGTAGGCTGGCATGCTTGCTGCTCTAAGGCCGGCACGCGAAGGAGGTCCATCCATGCGGTTGTCGGCACTCTTCTGTTACTCGGTGGTCGTCGCAGGACTCGGCATTCTCAGTGGATGCGTCGCCCAAGTCGCCGGCGACGACCCCAAGGACACGGCCGCATCGAAGCTTTCGCCTGAGCAGACCTGCACGCAGTTCAACGGGTATACGGGTGCCCTCGCCCATGCGCTGCTCGTCTGCGACGGGACCATCGGGCCGGAGAGCTTCTACACGAATGACCGAGGTCACCTCCGACGGGCCTTCGACAAATGTTCGCTTCCCTTCGAACCGGACGAAAACCACCGAGAGGACACTCGGCTGCAGACCATCGACGACATCCTCGGAATTCAGTCGCGTAATGACTTGGCCGGCGAGTGCATCCCCAAGCAGTGGGTGTCGTGGCGCGAGCGGTTTCTCGAGGCCGGCAACTCCATGTGCCCGTTGTTCGATCGCGCCGTCGAAAAGTTCGAAAACGATCCCAGCTTCGAAAACGTCAAGATGAATGCGTCGGGCTTGCCGCCGCTCAGTCGAAGAGAGGGTGAGGGGCTACCGGATGAGAAGGCGCCCGACGTCACACCGGGCGATGAGCACGCCTTCTACCTGGTGCATTTCGACAAAGAGCCCTCCCAGCCGTGTGGCAGCGCCGAAACCTGCGCCAAAGAATGTTCCGAAGGACTGCCGGGGGCGTTCGTCAGGCAGGACGGAGACTACGTGGTCATGGATCCGCTGTGGTGGCTCACGGATTACCTCTATCCGGATCCTTCCACCAATCCTTTCATGAGTTACGACTACTATCATCCGATGTCCTTCGAGGGCGACCTTCCCGGCGACCTCTACGGCCATATCAATCGCACCGGCGAACTCTGCAGCCTCTACATGGGTGGCGATCACTACTTGGGCATTCTCGATCCCCACTGCCTCGTCGAAAAGGACCTCCGCAGCTGCATGAGCCTCTGCACGTATTACTGACCAGTCTCGGCGTGTGAGGTTACACGTAGCCGGCCAACCTCGTTTCGTTGAGTTTCGAGCCCGCGCCGCGCCCGCGGATTCAGCGCCACAGCACGGCGTGCAGGTCCGCGTCCTCGCCACCGGCGGTGGCGGCGCCCACCACGTGCCCCTTGCTATTCACGGCGTTGGCGAAGCTGGTGCCGAACGGGTTCAGCGTGCCGAGATCGATGATGTGCCGCTTGCGCCACAGCGCCGCCACTTGCGCGTCCGCCTCGTTGGTGACGTAGCCGGCGATCAGGCCGTTGCGGGCGATGTGGGCCGCGCTGCTGATCCCCAGCTCCGTCAGCGCCCCGAGGTCCGTGAACTCGCCGTTCTCGAACAGGAACGCGTGCTGCAGACCCGACGGCGTGGTGCTCCGTCCGACGATGCGACCGTGCTCGTCGATCCCGGTGGCCACACTGGTCGCGTCGGGGGTGCCGGCCAGGGTGCCCAGCACCTTCATCGTGCCATTCTCCCACAGCACCGCGCGCGTCCCTACGGTCTTGACCACCGCGACGCCCACCACCTGGCCGCTGTTGTTAATGGCGTTGGCGATGCCGAGGTCGGCGGCGGAGGAGGGGAGAGCCTCGATGTGCCCGTCCCGCCAGATCACGGCCCGCCGCGTGCCGGTCCCGCTCTGGCCCACGACGTCGCCGCGGTCGTTGATGTCGTTGGCCTGGCTCACCCGGTCTCCCGGGAGCGCCCCCAGGCTGACCAGCGGGCCGCGACCGCGCCACACGAAAGCGACCTCGTCGAGGCTGTCCGCGCGGGGCGTGGAGGCGCCGACAACGTCGCCGTGGCTGTTGATGGCGCTGGCCCGGCTGGTCGGCCCGCCCAGAGTCTCCAGGTCAGTGAAGTGCCCGCGCTCCCACCGGAACGCGTGCAGGTGGTCGGCCGCCGTGAACGACGAGCCCACCACCTGTTCCCGCTCATTGATGTCCGTGGCCGTGCTGAAGTCACCACCCAGGGTCCCCAGATCGACCGGGTGGGGCGCCGGTTCGGCCGCCGCCACCGCGCTCACCAGTAACAGTCCCAACACCAAGCTCGATTTCATCGCTCTCTGGTGGCATCGCACGGCGACGGAGTCAATTAGCATTACTGCCGCAGACTTCTCGCTACCAGATCGATCATCGGAGCGACTTCTGCGGCCACTCAAACTGACCGGACAGGCAGATTCTCGGTTCGGCGAAGCGTGGCTGGCCGGGCCTTGC
>Ga0137375_10012243_pt1 | contig 10161 bp, 9 predicted proteins | sample SagtaG_24_FD_104936 | JGI IMG/M metagenome (GOLD analysis project Ga0137375, IMG submission 104936) | Vadose zone soil microbial communities from Sagehorn Ranch, Mendocino, California, USA - Sage1_R_113_16 metaG | ecosystem: Environmental > Terrestrial > Soil > Vadose zone | place: USA...
ACCGGTCGGCTGCGGCTGCTGGACCGCGAGGTGGACGCGGTGCCCGGGCTGAGCTGCCTGGAGCTCGAGGACGTGATCGACGACCGGCTGCCCGAGGTGGCCGAGTGCATCATCCTCGGCCGGTCCGGCCGGCTCCCGCTGCCGGTCGTGGTCACCGTCGACGGGCAACTGGACGCCGAGGCGTGGCGGCGGGCGGTCCACGACCTGCCCGAGCTCGCCGCGCCGGCCGTCCTGAGCTGGGACCGGCTGCCGCGGACCGGCACCGGCAAGGTGCGGCGGAACGAGCTGCGGGAGCTCTTCGAGGGCGCCGCCGGCACCGTCGGCACCGGCCGGTGGACCTGACCCGATGACGTCGACGATCGCACGGCTGTCCACCGCCGCGCCGCTGGCGGGCCTCGCCGTGACCGGCAACGGCGCGCTGCCGGCCGAGGTCGGGGTACGGCACCTGCGCGCGTTGGGCGCCGTGGGCCTGGGCGCCGGCGGTCTGGGCGTCGGCGCCGCGGGTCTGGATGCCGGCGGTGTCGGCGCCGGTGGTCTGGATGCCGGCGGTGTTGGCGCCGTGGGTCTGGGTGTCGCGGCGCGGCCGAGTGGTTTGGCCGGCCTGCTCCGGTTGACCGGTGACGTGGGGCAGCCGGTCGCGGTCGAGTGCTCCATCGCCTGGGCCGGGCCGGTCCGGGCGCCGATCACCGACGAGCTCAGCGCGCAGGCGGCGTGCGGGATCATGCAGGTGCACGGGCGGCGGTACGGCCGGCCGGTGGCGCTCGGCGTCGACTACGCCTCGACGCTGGCCGGCGTGCTCGGCGTGCAGGGCATGCTCGCGGTCCTGGTGGCCCGGCTGCGCGGGGCGGACCTGCGGCGGGTGACCACTTCGGTGGCGCAGGCGGCGCTGCTGGCCGTGACGCAGTACCTCGCCGCGGCCACCGCCGGTGACGACTGGCCGGAGCCGGAGCAGCCCGGCGGCCCGCCGTTCACGTCTGCCGACGGGGTGCGGTTCGAACTGGAGACCCTGGACGCCGGCAGGTGGCTACGGTTCTGGACGCTGCTGGCCGCCGAGCCGCGGCTGGTCGGGCAGGCCTGGCGGTCGTTCCAGCACCGCTTCGCCACCGCGACCTGCCCGCTGCCGCACCGACTGCACCGGGCCGCGGCGAACCACCGGTATGCGGACGTCGTGGCCGCCGCGGCCACCGCCGGCGTCAGCCTGCTGCCGCTGCAACCACCGCCGGCCACCCCGTGCGACCGGCCGCCCTGGCGGTTCACCCCGCTGCCCGGCCCCGGTTCCGACGCCGCGCTGCCCGGTTCCGGCGCCATGCCGTCCGGTTCCGGCGCCGCGCTGCCCGGTTCCGGCGCTGCGCCACCCGGTTCCGGCGCCGCGCCACCCGGTCGAGTCGCCGCGTCGGCGGCAACCGCTCCGGCGACCAGGCTGCCGCTGGACGGCCTGCTCGTCGTGGAGGCCGGCCGGCGGGTGCAGGGGCCGCTCGCCGGTCACCTGCTCAGGCTGCTCGGCGCACGGGTGGTCCGGGTCGAGCCGCCCGGCGGGGACCCGATGCGGGGGATGCCGCCGATGGCGGGCGACTGCTCGGCCCGGTTCCTCGCCCTCAACCGCGGCAAGGAGGTCTTCGAGGCGGACCTGAGATCCGACGGTGGCCGGCGGGCGGTGCGCGACATCGTGGCGCAGGCGGACGTCTTCCTGCACAACTGGGCTCCCGGCCGCGCCGCCGAGCTGGCACTGGACGCCGGGGACCTGGCCCCAGTCCGTCCCGGGCTGGTGTACGCGCACGCCTCCGGCTGGGGCGAGGAGTTCGGCGACCGCCCGCCGCTGGGCACCGACCACCTGGTGCAGGCCCACAGCGGCCTGGCCGCGATGCTCGCCCCGCCCGACTCGCCGGCGACCCCGTCGCTGATGACGATCACCGACCTGCTCGGCGGCGCGGTGTGCGCGCAGGGCGTGCTCGCGGCCCTGGTGGCCCGGCACCGGACCGGCCGGGGCCAGCGGGTGGACACCTCCCTGCTGTCGGCGGCAACCGTGCTACGGCCGGGCACCCGGCCCGGGCCGACGGTCCGGCCCTGCACCGACCTGAGCCGTCTGGCCGCGGACCCCGGGTTCGCGGCGGCCCTCGAACGCGACGGCTGCACGCTGCCCCGCGCTCCGTGGGAGTTCCGATGATCTGGACGTCCCGCGCCGGCCTGGTGCTGCGCGACCTGGTACCGGCCGGCCGGCGCCGGGAGTGGGTGAACCGCGGGTACTGCCCGGACCGCGACCTGTACGCCCTGTTCGCCGCGCACGTGCGCGAGCACCCCGACCGGCCGGCGGTCATCGACCCGGCCGGCGCGCTCGACTACTCCGGGCTGGATGCCCGGGTCCGCCGGATCGCCGCCGCGCTGGCCGAGGCGGACCTGGGCCCGCGCGACGTCGTCGGCATCCAACTGCCCAATGGCCGGGACGCGGTCGCGGCCGAGCTCGCGGTGGCCGCGGTCGGCGCGGTGGCGCTGCCGTACCTGACCGGCTGCGGGCACCGGGACGCGCTGAGCCTGCTCGGCCGGTCCCGGGCCAGCGCGGTGATCACCACCACCCCGGCGGCCGAGGCGCTGGCCGCACACCGGCCGTCGCTGCCGCACCTGGGCACCGTCCTGGTCTTCGGCACCGCGCCGTCCGGATGCCGGTCGCTGGACCCGTGGCTGGCCGGGCGTACCGACGTACCGTGGCGGCCGGCGCCGATCGACCCCGAGGCGCCGACCCGGATCCTGACCTCATCCGGCACCGAGGCCGAGCCGAAGATGGTCGCCTACTCCCACAACGCGCTGGCCGGTGGCCGCGGCAACTACCTGCGCGCGCTGTCCTGCGGCGCCGACCCGCCACGCAACCTGGTGCTCGTCCCGCTGGCGACCTCGTACGGCTCGCTGGGCACGCCCGTCACGCTGGCCCGGCACGGCGGCACCCTGCTGCTGCTGGACGTCTTCGACCCGGTCGCCGCGTTGCGGATGGTCGCCGCGCACCGGCCGACGCACCTGTACGGCGTACCTACCATGTTGCGGCGGATCGCCGACCAGCCGTGCGTGCCCGGTGAGGACACCGGCTCGTTGCGGGCCGCCGTCTCCAGCGGTGCCGCGCTCGACCGCGCCACCGCGGTGGCCGCCGAAACCCGGCTCGGCTGCCGGGTGATCAACGTGTACGGCTCCTCCGACGGGGCCAACTGCCACACCGCCAGCGGCACGGCCATCCCCGGCACCACCCGGTTGGGCCGGCCCGACCCGGCCGTGGCCGCGCTGGTCATCGCCGACCGGGACGGCCCGGTGGGGCCAGGCCAGCCGGGGGAGATCTGGGCGCTCGGCCCGATGACCCCGCTGTGCTACGTCGGCGCGCCCGAGATGGACACAAGCCACCGCGCGCCGGGCGGCTGGGTGCGGACCGGGGACCGCGGCATGATCGACGCGGCCGGGTACCTGCACGTGCTGGACCGGATGCGGCAGGTCGTCATCCGCGGCGGCTACAACATCAGCCCGGCCGAGGTGGAGCGCCAGATCCGCGCCCACCCCGCCGTCGCGGACGCCGCGTGCGTCGCCGTCCCGGACCCCGACCTCGGCCAGCGGCTGTGCGCCTGCATCGCGCCGCGGCCGGGCAGCGCGCCGGTCACCCTCGCCGGGCTCAACGGGTTCCTGGAGAACGAGCGCGGCCTGGAGCGCCGCAAGCTCCCCGAGCTGCTCGTCGTCCTGCCCGAGTTGCCACTCGGCGCGGCCGGCAAGGTCTGCCGGCAGACGCTGGCCCGTCTCGCCGCCCACCGGCACGGTGCGGCTATCCGTTGACGACCGACCTGGAGCGGCCCGTGTCCACCACGCTCAGCGGCCAGCCGGCCGCCGGACCCCGGTACGTCTTCGACAACGACAGCGCCCACGCGCCCGACCAGCACCGGTGCCTGGCCGACCTGCTCGACCCGATCACCACCGCGCGGCTGGCCGCGACCGGGGTCACCGACGGCTGGCACTGCCTGGACGTGGGCGCCGGCGGCGGCAGCGTGGCGGTCTGGCTCGCCGGGCAGGTGGCGCCGTCCGGGCGGGTACTGGCGACCGACATCAAGCCGGTCCGCATCCCCGCGGCGCCCGGCCTGCGGGTGGCCCGGCACGACATCGTGCGCGACCCGCTGCCGGAGGCCGGGTACGACCTGATCCACGCCCGGCTGGTGCTCCGCCACCTGCCCGGCCGCAGCGCCGCGTTGGGCAAGCTGGTCCGCGCGCTGCGGCCCGGCGGCTGGTTGCAGGTGGACGAGTTCGACACCAGCTACGGCCCGCCGCTGCTCATGCCGGACGCGGCGGCGCAGGAGCTGTACGGGACCTTCGTGGCCGCCAGGCTCCGGCTGATGGAACGGGCCGGTGTCGATCCGACCTGGGGGCAGCACGCGCCGGCGGCCATGCGGCGGGCCGGTCTGGTCGGGGTCGACCCGCAGGTCCGGCTGCAGGTGTGGCGCGCCGGCTCGCCGGGCACCCGGCTGCTGGCACACAGCACGCGGCACCTGCGGGACGCGTTCGTCGCGGAGGGGATGACCGACCAGCAGCTCGCGGACGTGCGTGCACTGCTCGCCGACCCCGCGTTCGCCGCCGTGTCCTGCGCGATCTACTCCGTACAGGGTCGCCGCCCGTGACCGGCCCCTCCGCGACACGACGCCGAACCGCAGCCGTCCGCGGCAGTCGGGGCTCCCGGCGGGCGACCCTGCACGCGGCGGCCGGGCGGGCCCACCGGCGGACGAACCGTCGCACGACGCTGCGCACGGCGCTACGCGCGGGACTGCTGCTGTTCGCCGCCGTCGAAGGGACCGTCGGCGCCTGGGCCACCCTGGCGCCGCGCGCCTTCTACGACGGCTTCCCGCTGCCCGGACACGGCTGGCTGACGATGCTGCCCCCGTACAACCAGCACTTCATCGTCGACTTCGGGGCGCTCAACCTCGCCCTCGCCGTGCTGCTGGCCGTCTCCGCCCGGCACCTGGACCCGCTCCTGGTCCGCACCGGGCTGACCGCGTACCTCGTGTTCACCGTGCCGCACCTGGCCTTCCACGCGACGCACATGGCGCACACCGGCGCGGCCATCGCCGCGGTCCAACTGGGCAGTCTGGTCATCGCCGTCGCCGGCCCGCTCGCGCTGCTGGCCATCGCCCCGAGACCGGGCAGCCGGCGACCCGCCAGGCACCAGCGTCACGCCGGGGACCGTCCCACCGCCGACCTCCTGCCGGACCCCCCGCAGTGACCGCACGGACCGGGTACGGCCAACCCGCCCCGCGACCGCCCGGGCTCGGGGTATCGTCGGTTGGCCACGCCCGAACGGGGTTGGCGTCGCCGTACGTTGACCGGCCCTACGGGCATGTCCCGGCGCGGTCTCTTGGCTTCGGAAGGAACCCAGGGTCATGGCTCAACGCGTCACGCTCCTACTTGTCGATGATCTCGACGGCGGTGCAGCCCAACTGACAGTGGCCTTCGCCCTGGATGGTCAGCGCTACGAGATCGATCTCAGCACCGCCAACGACCGCCTGCTGCGGGCGGCGCTCGAGCCGTTCGTCGCCGCCGCCCGCCGGACCGCCCGACCGACGGACGGCACCCGCCGGACCGGCACCCGCCGACGGCGCCCAGCCAACGGCACCGCGCCGTCCGGCAGCGACGAGACCCCGATCTCGGAGGCGCCGCCGCCGGAGCCCGCGCCGCAGGAGCCCGCGGAGCCGGAGCCCGCGCCACCGACAGCACCGAAGCCCGCCGCCGTGCCGCCGGCTCGCTTCTCCAGCCCGCCGACGCATCCGGCGACCCGGCTCGGCGCCGCGACCAGGCCCGGATCGGTGGAGATCTTCACCCACCGCGCCTGACCGCGCTGACCGCGCCTGACCGCGGTTGAGCGCGTCCGGCCGCCGGCCGGCAGGATCTTGTTCGGGTCACGGTCCCGCACCTAGGGTGGCCGTATGGCGTGGCTTCGAACGGTCTCGCGCAGTGAGGCAGACGGATCGCTGGCCGAGGTCTACGCCGCCATGGCCGCCCGGCCGGTCCCGGATGCCTACCGCCCGCCACACGACGACGCGCCGGGGATCATCCGCGCCCACAGCCTCGATGCCGAGCTATTGGGACGCACCTTCGCCGTGTCCGGTGCGCTGCACGGTATGGCGCTGGACTGGGCGGAGCGCGAGTTGCTCAGCAGCGTCACATCCCGTACGAACCAGTGCTTCTATTGAACGTCCGCTCACGCGGAGTTTCTGCGTGTCGCCAGCGGTGATGCCGCGATGTCCGTGGCCGTGCTCAGCGGGGCGGACGGTCAGCTTCCGCCGCGGGTTGCCGCGCTCGCCCGCTTCGCCGTCACCCTGACGGCCGAGCCGTGGTCGCTGACCGGCAGTGCCGCCGACGAACTCACCGAGCACGGGTTCGGTGCCGATGCGATCGAGGCCGCGACGGGCGTGGTCGCGATGTTCAACTACCTCACCCGGGTGGCCGACGCCACCGGCATCGAGTTCGACTACGCCTCGCCGCTTCCGGCGTTCCAGCCCGACCTGGGTCGTGGTCCGGTGGCCCGGCCGAGGCGGCCGTCGTGGCCGGTGGTCCCGGGGGAGTTCCGGACGTTACCCCGGTTCCCGGCGGTGAGCGAAGCGTGGCAGCGGTGGCGTGGCTACGTGTTCGGGTCGGAGGAGCTGCTTACCCACCGCGAACGGCAGTTGCTGGCGGGCGCGGCGGCGGAAGGGTGCTGCGACCGCTGGCGTGCCGATCTGCTGGCCGGGTACGAGCCGGAGAACGCGGCGGAGTCCCGGCTGGTGGAGTTCGCCCGCAAGCTGACCCTCCAACCGTGGCAGATGCGGGCCGCCGACCTGGACGCGCTACGCGAGGCAGGCTACGCCGAGGCCGCGCTGCTGCACGCGATCGTGGTGGTCGCGCTGCAGAACGCGGAGTCGCGGCTCGCGATGGGCCGGGCAATGACCGGCTCCTGACCGGGCCGGTTCACATCTCACCGTGTTGCGGTTCGTCGATCCCGCCGGACCCGATCTGTTCACCACGTCACCGGGAGCGTGCGCAGCGCGCGGATCGGCATGCCGTCCTTCCAGACGAGCTCGGAGAGGTCGACGGCAGGGGCGAGGTTGGGGAACCGGGCGAGCAGGTTGGTCAGCGCGGTCCGCAGTTCGAACCGGGCGAGGTGGGCGCCGAGGCAGAAGTGCGGCCCGTGGCCGAATCCGAGGTGCTGCGCGGGACTGGTGCGCGCGATGTCGAGCCGGTCGGGTGCGGTGAACACCGCGGGGTCCTGGTTGGCGGCAGCGAGCATGGCGATCACACCCTCGCCAGCCCGGATGAGCCGACCGCCGAGCTCGACGTCCTGCACCGCCACCCGGGGCAGCGTCGAGGACATCAGCCTGGCGTACCGCAGCAGCTCCTCGACGGCCGGGCCGACCAGGTCGGGGCGGTCCCGCAGCAGCGCCAGTTGATCGGGATGCCGGAACAGCGCGACCAGGGAGTTGCCGAGCTGGTTGACCGTGGTCTCGTGGCCGCCGATCAGCAGCATCTGCAGGTTCGCCACCAGCTCGGTCTCGGTCAGCGCATCGCCTTCGTCGGTGACCTGGATCAGCGCCGTGGTCAGGTCCTCGGTGGGATCCGCCCGCTTCGCCGCGACCAGCCCGGCGAGATACCCGCGGATCTCGTCTATCGCGGCGACGATCTCCTCCGGCGGGTAGGCGGTCGTTGCGAGCAACCGCTCGGACCAGTCGCGGATCGCGGCGCGGTCGGCGTACGGCACCCCCATCAGCTCGCAGATCACGATGATCGGCAGCGGCGCGACGAACAGCTCGATGAGGTCCGCCGGCGGGCCGTGGGCGGCCACGTCGTCCAGCAACCCGGCCACGATCTCCTGCCCCCGGGTCGCGAGCCTGTCCACGGCCCGTGGGCTGAAGGCGCGGGACATCAGCCGCCGGGTCCTGCTGTGCTTCGGCGGGTCCATGCTGGTCAGCACGTCGGGGTTGTAGGCGGACCTCACGGTCACCGGCGCGTCCGGCCCCATCGCCGCCTCGCGGCTGAACCTGGGGTCGGACAGCACCTGGCGCACCGCGTCGTGGCTCAGGGCCAGCCACACATCGCCGCCGTCTCCCATCGTGGCGCGCACCACCGGGGCGTCGGCCAGCAGGCGGACGGCCACCGTGTCGATGTCCTGGCTGCTCGGCGTGCCGAGCGGGAACGGCTGCATGGCGTCACCTGTCGGTCATTGCCCGTGGCCAGTCCAAGTATCCAGACATCCGAGCGGTACCAGTTGTCATCCGTCGGGGTGAGGCGCGGGCGGTCCCCGGCGTGGCGGCGGCCGACGTGTGTCGCGACGGGCGCGCGTATGCGAACATATGTTCGTGTCGCGGGGCGCCACGATCCTGCACGCTGACCTCGACTCGTTCTACGCGTCGGTCGAGCAGCGGGACGATCCGCGGCTGCGGGGCCGGCCCGTCGTCGTCGGGGCTGGGGTCGTGCTCGCGGCCAGCTACGAAGCCAAGGCGTACGGCGTCCGTACCGCGATGGGCGGAGCGCAGGCCCGGCGGCTGTGCCCGCATGCGATCGTGGTCGGACCCCGGATGTCGGCCTACGCCAAGGCGAGCAAGGCCGTCTTCGTCGTGTTCGAGAACACGACGCCGTTGGTCGAGGGGCTGTCGATCGACGAGGCGTTCCTCGACGTCGGCGGGCTGCGACGGGTCTCCGGCACGCCGACCGAGATCGCCGTGCGGCTGCGCCGCGACGTGCTCGAGCAGGTCGGCCTGCCCATCACCGTGGGGGTCGCCCGGACCAAGTTCCTCGCCAAGGTGGCCAGCGGCGTGGCCAAGCCCGACGGCCTGCTCGTGGTGCCACCCGACGGCGAGCTGGCCTTCCTGCACCCGTTGCCGATCGAACGGCTCTGGGGCGTCGGGACGGTGACCGCCGGCAAGCTGCGGGCCGTGGGGATCACGACCGTCGGCGAGGTGGCCCGGTTCGACGAGGCGGCGCTGGTCTCGATCCTCGGCCGGGCGTCCGGCCGGCACCTGCACGCGCTCGCCCACAACCGCGACCCGCGGCCGGTGCAGGTCGGCCGCCGCCGCGGCTCGATCGGGTCGCAGCGCGCACTGGGACGCGGACCGACCTCACCCGAGGAGGTCGACGCGGTTCTGGCCGGACTCGTCGACCGCGTCACCCGCCGCATGCGGGCGGCCGGGCGGGTCGGCCGCACCGTCGTGCTCCGGTTGCGCTTCGCCGACTTCTCGCGGGCGACCCGGTCGCACACGCTGCCCCGGCCGACCGCGCACACCCAGACGATCCTCGCCGCGGCGAGAGGACTGCTGAGGACAGCCATGCCGATGATCGAGCGGCAGGGCATCACGATGGTCGGGGTGGCGGTCGCCAACCTCGACCGGCACGGCGCGGTCCAGCTCGCGCTGCCGTTCCACCGGGGCAGCGGCGGTGAGCTCGACGCCGCGCTCGACGGCGTGCGTGACCGGTTCGGATCGGCGGCCGTGACGCGGGCCGTGCTGCTCGGCCGGGACGAGGGCCTGACGGTGCCGATGCTGCCCGACTGAGGAGGCTGAGCGACTCCGGCGCGGGGCGCTGGCCTGGATGCCGCTGCTCTGGTGCCCGGCGCCCGTCAGGTGGCCACCGTGCGGTCCAACAGGCAGTCGTAGCCGGATCTTGGCCCGCGCGTCGCGACCGGTGGCGCCGGGCGGTCGGCTGTGGCAGCCTCCGGTTCTGAGCAGGAGGTGAGGCCGATGGCGGGCAGCGAGCCGGTAACCGAACTGGACGCCCGGTACAGCGGCGAGGATGCAACCCCGACCGGGTGGGCCGAGGCGCAGGGGCGTCTGGCGGACGCGCAGGTGTACTGGCTGTCCACCGTGCGACCGGACGGGCGCCCGCACGTCACCCCGCTGCTGTCGGTCTGGCTTGACGGCGCGTTGTACTTCTGCACCGGCCCGGATGAACGCAAGGCGAAGAACCTCGCGGGCAACCCGCACTGCGTCCTCACCACCGGGAGCAATGCCCTCGACGAGGGCCTCGATCTCGTGGTCGAAGGCGATGCCGCCAGGTTGAGCGACGAGGCCGCCCTCGGACGGATCGCCGATGCGTACGAGAAGAAGTACGGCAGCGACTGGCATTTCGACGTCCGCGACGGCGCCTTCTACGGCGAGGGCGGCCAGGCCCTGGTGTTCGAGGTCG
>Ga0137375_10012248_pt1 | contig 10160 bp, 10 predicted proteins | sample SagtaG_24_FD_104936 | JGI IMG/M metagenome (GOLD analysis project Ga0137375, IMG submission 104936) | Vadose zone soil microbial communities from Sagehorn Ranch, Mendocino, California, USA - Sage1_R_113_16 metaG | ecosystem: Environmental > Terrestrial > Soil > Vadose zone | place: USA...
ACGGCATGACCTCGCCACCTGCTCTCCCTGACGTTGAATCGGATTTGCCCGCGCAAAAGCGGCGCCGCCTGGCCGACGTCGTCGGTTTTGCGCATCGCGAGCGCCAGATCGAGGCGGTCGTCCGACGGATCGCGCCGCACGACGACTATGCGTACGCCGGCTACATGTATCCGCTGGTGTTGCGAAACCTCGCCGCGCCGGTGGTCGTCATCTTCGGCGTCGCGCACAAGGCGCGTCTGCTCGGCCTCGAGGACCAGTTGATCTTCGACAGCTTCACGCACTGGCAGGGGGCGTATGGCGACATCGCCGTTTCCCCGCTGCGCGAGAAGATCATGCGCCGGTTGCCCGAAGGCAGCTACCGCGTGAGCGACGAAATGCACAGCCTCGAGCACTCGGTGGAAGCGAAGCTTCCGTTCCTGCAGCACGCGACCCGTGGTGTGCGGTTCGTGCCGATCCTTGTCCCGTCCATGTCGTTTGCGCGAATGAGCGAGGTCGCGCCGCCGCTCGCGCACGCGATCGCACAGGTAATGGACGAAGAACGGCTGGAGTGGGGTACCGATATCGCGCTCGTCTCGTCGACCGACGCCGTTCATTACGGCGATGAGGATTGGGGCGGCAGAAACTTCGCGCGCTATGGCGCTGACGCGGAAGGACGCGCGAAGGCGCTCGCCCACGAGCAGCAAATCCTGGACGATTGCTTCGACGGCGATCGGATGGGGCCACCGATCGAATGGGGCGAGCGATACGTTTCCGAAAACTGGTTAGCAACGTTGCTAACTGGATTTCGCGAAGGGTACTTCATTGCGGAGTCACCGTGATGCCTCGCGAGCGAACTGCTATCGCTGGCGCCGCGTGCGCTCGACAAGGCCCACGTCGAGAAAGCGCAATGCCGACACGTCGCTCGATCGCCTGCTGAGGCAGATCATCGGATCTGTTGTGGAAACAACGCAGTCAATCGGACCCGCGGCATAACGTCGCAATTCGCGGTGCGCCCTCTCGATTCTATATCTCCGCTGCAATTGATAGCCGTCAACACGCGATCCGTGTATCGAGCGTCGAATATTCATTGAAAGACCGGCGCTGTATCACCTCCGCAGCGTTGGTCGGTACAGCAGCGCACTGTCTCTTCAGGTCAAACGGCGGGAAAGCCGACTGAAGCAGATTCAATCAGGGCGTCCTCCTCAACTCAAGAGGTAAACCATGAACACCGCAGACTGGACACGGCGCAGGATGTTGCGCGCGGGCATTGCTGCGCTTGGCGCGGCGACAGTAGCAAAGGTCTCCCTCTCCGAGGCTCTTGCGGAGAGTGGACACTGGTATGGCGATGAATCGTATCCGTTGCCGGTTCCGGAGCAGACCCCGGCCAACCTGCCGCTCCTCACGTGCGCACCAGCTTTGGTGAATATGGGAGACGGCAAGCCGCGTCGCGTCCTCGCCTACAACGGCCAGTTCCCCGGGCCCACCTGGGTTGCGAGAACGGGAGACATGGTAACGACCAGGCTGCAGAACGGGCTCGATGACCCGACCATTACGCACTGGCACGGGCTGGTCGTGGATTTTGCGAATGACGGCGGACCGCTCCTCGAAATCGAGCCTGGAACGAGCTACGACTATAGCTTCCCGATCGTTCAGCGTGCAGGGCTGAACTTCTATCACCCGCATCCGCACATGCTCACCGGAGAACAGGTCTGCCTGGGACTGGCTGGAGCGTTCATCATTCGAGACGACGAGGAAGACGCGCTCGGCCTGCCCTCCGGCCCCTACGAGGTTCCGCTCGTCATCCGCGATGCCAGTTTCGACAATCAAGGCAACCTGCTCTACAACCCGACCAGCTCCGGATTCAAAGGCAAGTTTCCGCTCGTGAACGGTACGCTGAACCCGATGCTCAATGTCGATCGCGGCGTGTATCGCTTGCGCGTGCTCAATGGGGCCAACGCCCGCATGTTCCGCCTCGCCCTGAGCAACGGGGCTCCCCTCACGATCATCGGCAACGACGGCGGATTGCTTCCTGCGCCGGTAATGGTCACCGAAATATTGCTGGGCATGGCGGAACGGCTGGACCTGTTGGTCGACTTCCGGACGCTCGGCGCGGGCCAGAGCATTACGCTGCGGTGCCTCGATGCCCGATGGGATCTCGTGAAGTTCGTGGGTGCAGGTCAGCTCGGCGTCACTTATTCGCCGCCCCCGGTCCTTTCGACCATCCTTCCGCTTAGCGGACCGTCCCAGCCGACCCGGAGCTTTACATTCGACGGAATGAGCCGCATCAACGGCCTGGAATACGACCCGAATCGTCTCGACTTCAGGGTGCCGCTGGGGGTCACGGAGCGCTGGCGTTTCAAGACCGGAGGCAACGCGCCGCACCCGGTCCATGTTCACGGCGCGCACTTCCAGGTCGTCTCACGAACGGGTGGCCGTGGGAGGCTTTACGGGTGGGAGGGCGGCTGGAAAGACACTGTGCTGCTCAACGACAGGGAGACGGTGGACGTGCTCATTCGGTTCAACGCCTACCGCGACCCGTACGTCATCCACTGTCACCAGCTCGAGCACGAAAGCATGGGAATGATGGCCAACTTTGACGTGTACTGAGCTCCTTGGAGGCGCGGGCTGGGATGCGCCACGTCGCTGGACGCTAAGCGCATCGACGTCGACGATCTAGATTCGCGCGACGGGCTGCCCTAATGCGGACAGCCGCGTCTCGAGGCAACCGGGCGCCGCAACTTTCATCGCGGGACTCCTACGAACACTGCGCGGCTCAGCCAGGCGCTGTCAAGAACCGAGGTCTGCGCGCACCACCGAATCCTCGGGTTCGCGTGATCGAAATGCGTATCCGTTACCCAGCGGGCAGGTCTACAATTTCTGCCCTGCGAGTGGCGCGGGGACACGGGAAGGAGGATTGTGGCCATGGCTTTCTATTTGACGCGCTTCAGCTATACGCCCGAAACCTGGGCTCGATTGATGAAGAACCCCGAAGACCGCCGCGACGCTGCACGCAAGTACATCGAGTCAGTCGGCGGGAAGCTGCACGGCTTCTGGTACGCGTTCGGCGCGTACGACGGCTATACCCTCTGGGAAGCGCCTGACAACGTCTCGATGGCCGCAGTCGCGATCGCGATCGGCGGCGGTGGCGCCTTGTCGAAGTTCGAGACGACGCCGCTGCTCACAGTCGAGGAGACCTTGGAGGCCCTTCGCCGTACGCCGGCAGTCGGCTATCGGTCGCCCGGAGCGTAGTCAGTCAGGGACTTTGATCGGGGACCGCAGAGGTTAGAGCGGTGAATGCAAGTGGCTCGACAGTTGTGCGAGCGTCTCGGGGCTGATCGGTTTGACGAGATGCCCGTCGAACCCGGCAGCCGTGGACTTGTGCCGGTCCTCGTCCTGGCCCCAGCCGGTCACCGCAATTAGGGTCATATCCGCACCCCAATCGTGATTCCGGATTCGACGGCACGCTTCGTAGCCGTTGACCTGAGGCATGCCGATGTCGAGGAGCACCATATGTGGACGGAACTCGTCGGCCAGCTGTACCGCCTTCTCTCCATCGTAGGCAACGCGCACCTCGTGTCCCATCAGTTCCAAGAGCATCGACAGGCTCGACGCCGCGTCCCGGTTGTCATCCACCACCAGGATCTTCAGCTTTGGGCGGCCCTGAGCGGCGCTGCCCGGAGTCGGCGCGGTCGCCGGCCGCGTCAACCGGGTCGGCAGCCGTACCCGAAACTCGCTACCGCAGCCTGGTCCTTCGCTGAGGACCTCGATCGTGCCGCCATGTAACGCGACCAGACCCTTGACGAGCGACAGGCCGATGCCCAGGCCTGCTTGGGAGTACGACGCGGGGCTTTCGATTTGGGTGAACATCTCAAAGATCAAGCCCAAGCTTTCGGCGGGAATGCCGATGCCGTTGTCGGCGACCGACACCTCCACCTCGTTGACATGATGCTCCGCCTTCAACGCGATCCGTCCGCCGGGCGGCGTGTACTTGGCTGCGTTGTCGAGCAGGTTCGAAAGGATCTGCGCAAGGCGAACCGGGTCCGCATTGAGCAGCGCGGGCTCGGATGGCACGGATACCGTCAATTCGTGTCCCATCTCCTCGATCAGCGGACGGCTCGCTTCCACTGCCGCCTGCACCGTGTGTCGCAGGTCGATCCGTTCGACGTGCAGTGCGATCTTGCCCCGGGAGATCCGGCTGACATCGAGCAAATCGTCAAGCAGGCGCGTCATGTGCTGCAGCTGGCGCTCCATCATCGGCAGCACGGTGTCCGACTGTGACTCGGCACCTTTCATTCGCAGGATCTGGACCCCGATCCGGATCGGTGCCAGCGGATTGCGTAGTTCGTGGGCGAGGCTGGCGAGGAACTCGTCCTTGCGGCGATCCGCCTCGCTCAGCCGCTTCACCCGTGTCCCGATGAACACGAACCACGGAAACGTTATTGCCATCACGATGAGCTGGAGCGTGTCCAGGCGCAGCATTTCGGTGTCGTGGTTGTCGGCATAGCGGCGCCAGGTCACTAATGCGAAGCAAGCCAACGATACGGAGCCCAGAACGGTGAGCTGCGTGCCACTGGAGCGCAGCATGCCGAACATCAGCGCGACGAAAAAGAAAGCGGCGAAGACGAGTCGGGTGTCCGGGGCGCGGTAGACCACGAAAAGCATCGTGAACACGGCGGCAAGAACCTGAACTGCGGTCAAGCTGGGATCCGGAAATCGAAGATTGAGTCCGAGCCGGAAAAGGATCGAAAAAGCGGCAATGGCCGCCGCGACGATGGCGGAAGCCTCGAAAAGCGTCTCGCGGTCAACCTTGTCTTGCGTGTGAAAGATGACCAGCACAACGAGGTACAGCACCGAGAAAGCGCTGGCGAGCAGGAACCTGTGGAACCGCAGGCGCTGGTTGGCCGCGTCACGTCTCAGCGACGGAATCTCGGGAATCGGACGGTGCATCGGAATCGCGTGAGCTGGCGGGGAACGGAGAGTGTGCTCCTGCTGGGCACATTTGACATATGTCCCGAATGTTGTACGTGTAATCAATCGACCGATGCCTAGCTCATGTCGACGCCCGGTGCACGAGGACAACGAGAAGACTCTTGCCGCGCCGAAGACGCGCATCGCCAAGACCATTCGAAGAAGGCGGCGAGAGCGCGTGCATCAACGTCGAAATAGCAATCGCGTTCCAATGAAATTCCGTCTCGGAGGCGATTGATCGCACGGAATAGCCCGTTGGCTGTCGGCCACCGCGGAGTGACGAACGTAATGCTCCCTGCCTATGCCCGTCGAGAAATCTGTCCCGAGGGGGAAGAATCAGAGGTCGCGATACGGCAGAACCGTTCGCTTCGCTGATTTCAGCGTCAACGCGGGCGGTTCGAAGACAGAAATGCGGACGCCAATTTCACAGCCCTTGTCCACACTTCGTCAGGTTGGATCCGCAGTCCGTGTATCATGTCTCGACACGGCACGGAGAGGGGTCGATGCCGGAAATCTAAGGGAGAAAATCAAATGATCGGACTCAAGAAAGCAGTGAGCTGCTTTGCAGGGGTCCTCCTGCTGGCAGGCTATACTGGGGCGGCAACTGCCGCGAAAGCGTCAACAGACGAAGCAGCCATCCACGCAATCACTCAAGCCTGGATGAAAGCCTATAACGCAGGGGACGCCAAGGCAGTTTCCGGCCTCTATGCGGAACAAGCCGTGCTTCTCCCGCCGGGCGCCCCGGCTGCGAACGGCAAAGCGGCGATTCAGGCGTATTTCGCCAAGGACACTGCCGAATCGGCAAAGGCCGGCGTCACGTTCAGCATCGACGCCAAGTCCGACGTCGGCACTTCCGGTGACCTTGCCTGGGAGTCGGGAACCTATGCCGTCAAGGCCAAATCGGGTGCTTCGGTCGAAATCGGCAAGTACCTTACGGTCTACAAGAAGAGCGGCGGGAAGTGGCTCATCATCCGCGACACGTGGAACTCCGATGCGCCACCGGCGCCAGCCTCCGCGGCGCCAGCAACACCAGCGAAAAAGTAGCGCAGGCCGTGCCGGCGTAAACGAGGAATCCAAGAGCCAACTGAGCTTTGAGTTACTTGGTAATCCGGCGTCGCTGGGGGCGGTACACGTCTCGAGCGTTCGATCGGATGGGGTAAGGGATGTGTTTCCGAAAGCTGGTTAGCAACATTGTTAACTCGATTTCGACGGTCGCGATTCCGAAGAACACATACGCAAAGCACAGAAACTGCGGGCATGCGCGAAGCCGACGTTGAGCTCGGCGCGTGGCGCGCGCGAACGCTGCCACGGCTTCCTCGAACCGACCGAGGGCGACCAGCACGAACCCTTGCTGCATGAGGGCGGGCGTCGTCCGCGCTTCGGTCACGCCCGCGTCGAGCATCTTGCGAAGGGCAGACCTTCGCATGCTCCCAGGCATCCTTCCAGTAGTCGGGCGGATGGGCCGGGTTCAGCAGAGGATGCGCCGCGTCCCAGGCTCGCACGCCCTGCGGCGGCGTTGCCTTCACCGAGCGCAATCGAGGCGCGAATGAGATGCGCACGCGCGAGCAGCGCACGAAAGTTGTTCGAGTGTGCCAGGCGTTCGAGTGCATCGAGCTCCGAGTGCAGTCGCGACGCCCAAGTCGGGTCGTAACAAAGCGCGTCGACCAGCAGCCAGTGCCACAGCGCTCGACTGTACGGGCCGACTTGCGACGACGCGGCCACGGCAGCGCCGGCCTGGAAGAAGTCCTCGCTTCGCACGCGATCGAGCGTGAGCCCCAGCATCGGCAGCGCCGCCGTGGCGACGCGAAGCGCGATCCCGGGATCGATGTCCGTGCCCAGCGTGGCAAAGGCCCACTCGATGTCGTCAGTTACGCCTTCGACGCTCTCACGCCGCTCGGAGGTCAGCATCAGGCGCGCAGCCAGGCCGAACAACGCGAGCGGCGCTCGTTGTGCTCGCGGCTCATCCGCTCCACGCGCTTCGCGCGCTCTTCGAATCCGGCATACGACTGCGTGTCGAAGAGCGTGCACTGGATCATCCGCAGGCCGCCATATCGAAGCCCGAAGCGTCGCCTTCGTCGGTGAAGCGCGCCTCCGCCGCCAGCCATTCGGCGCGGGCGAGCGCCAGGTCTTCGAACTGAAGCGCGTAGCCGCGCCAGAACTGCGACCAGGCGGTTGGCCACCCCGTGCCGCTCGCTTCGGACTGCGCCGCGCGCAGCCCGCGCAAACCGTGACGCTGCAGCAGGCGCTCGCCCTCCGCGCAGTCGGCGAGCGCGGTGCGGTGCGCCGTGTCGCGTGTCACGGCCGCAGGTGCAAGGCGCAAGTCGGATCGTCTTGCCGTCATGGCGCGGCTCTTTCGAGACGCGACCATCATAGCGGAGTATCACGCCCTGGAACGCGCGCGATCGGCAATCCGTTCCCAATCCGTTACCACGCTGCGTTTGGTGGCGCGGAACCCGCCTTGCGAGGTGCGATCGAACTTGTTTCCGCGCTTCCGGAGGTATGGCATGCCGGGCAAGAAAAGCCCACCCGGGTTGATCGCCGACTTTGAAGGAGTCCGAATATGAAGAAGTTTCTTGTTACATATCTCGCGCCAGCCTCAGTCATTGACGACTGGAAGAAGACCGAGCCCGAGAAGAGAAAGGCGGACGAAGAGAAGATGCAGAGCGAATGGAAAAAGTGGATGAGCGATCACATGAAGATGTTCGTTGACAAGGGAGCCGGCGTCGGCAAGACCAAATCCGTCACCGCGCGAGGCACGTCTGACACAAAGAACGACATCATGTTGTATGCGATCGTGGAGGCGGACTCGCACGAAACAGCCGCGAAGACATTCGAAGGCCATCCGCACTTGCAGATCCCGCAAGCCTCAATAGAGGTCATGGAGATTCACTCGTTGCCTGGGATGTAAAGCCGCCGTACTGCTGCAAACGAACGTCGAGCAGCCGAACCGTCACGACGGCGGAACGTAACCGTCTTTGCCGACGTTGGCGACCGTCGCATTGGTCATCGCGCTGCGCGTGGGGCTGCTGCCGGAGAGCTCGACACCGTCGCGTTGGTCATGGTGTTGTTTCCCGCCGTGGGGCGGTGACCTTCGGAGTTGCCTCGCATCGCTTCGGGGAAGATGTGAACCTCGCTCGCCACGAGCGTGCCGTCGGCGCGCGGCGCTGCCGTCGTGCCGATGAAGCTGCCCGCCTGCACATGGGCAAAATCGCTCGCGCCGCGAGCGCTGATGCGAACATGGTCGGAAAGCTTCACGCGCACGTTCTCGCCGGACGCCGTTTTCAGGTCGAGCACGCCGGCGTCAGAGCGCACGATCGCACCGGCGATCCTGCTGCGCGGAGCGTCCTGCGCGGTAGCGCTTGCGAACGCGAGGAAGGCGAGGAAAAGGCCAGCCCAAGCGCGGCGCGACGAAAGCATTTCAATTCTCCGGTCGTTCGACTAAGCGCGTTGCTCGCGCGCGCGGACGACGTCATCAGGTGACGTCACCGGCGCACGCGGATCTCGACCCGCGCGCCTACGGCGAGCGCATAGTTCTCGATGGTTCGCAACGTCGGCCGCGTGCGCACGCCGCTTTCCAGACGGGACACCGCACTCTTCGTGGTCCCCATTCTGGCGGCGACGCCGTCCTGCGTCATGCCGACCGCGGTGCGGGCGGCGATCAGGTCGGCGACGAGCGTTTGAAGTATGCGGTCCCGCGCGAGTGCCCGTGAATGCCGGCTGTCGCGCGCGCTTGTCAGCAACGCGATGTTCCTCGTCAGAACCCGGGAGCGCTCGTACATAGTCGTATTTCGGGTGGTTAGCAAAAATGCTAACTCGCAACGGCGGGCGTGCCCATCGTCCGTTTGGACGAACCTGCGCCCGAATAGGGCCGTCTACGCGCCTCCGTATCGGAGGTCCAGCACGGCATCCGCGGTCGTTCATGAGCCGTTCGCGAAATATGGCTAAGTCGTCGGTGTAGTCGCGTCGGAGCCGAGCGCTACGGCGGTTTATCGGGTCTTGGCTCGCATCAAAATGAGCTTGGTAGGCCGGTTGGTGGAAGTTCGCAATTTTGCGAACATGTGCGGCGCGCGACGCGTCACATCCACCTGATCAGTTCTCCGAGCAGTCGGACGCGGCGATCGGAAGGACCAAGGCCCGCGACCTTTCTTAACCGGACGCGCATTGTCATAATCAACTAAGGCTACTACACGGATGGCCATGAAAAATTACTACTTTACCGGGAGCAACTCGTACAGCAGTAGTGCCCCCGTGCAGCGAGAAAACGGGGCGGCACGCCTTGTTGTTTAACGCGGCGGACGCCTCATTCCCAACTCAACGCTCCCCCCGTCTGATACTCGATCACCCGCGTCTCGAAGAAGTTCTTCTCCTTCTTGAGATCGATCATCTCGGCCATCCACGGGAACGGGTTGTCGGCCTTATCGAATAGCGGATCGACGCCGATCTGCTGGCAGCGGCGGTTGGCGATGAAGCGCAGGTATTCCTTGAACATCGTTGCGTTCAGTCCCAGTACGCCGCGCGGCATCGTGTCCTCGGCGTAGGCGTACTCGAGGTCGACGCCCTTCTTCATCAGCGCGCGGATCTCCTCGCGGAACTCCGGTGTCCACAGGTGCGGGTTCTCCATCTTGATCGTGTTGATGAGATCGATGCCGAAATTGCAGTGCATCGACTCGTCGCGCAGGATGTACTGATACTGCTCGGAGCTGCCGGTCATCTTATTCTGGCGGCCCATCGCGAGGATCTGCACGAAGCCGACGTAGAAGAACAGGCCCTCCATGATGCAGGCGAACACGATCAGGCTCTTCAGCAGCTTCTGGTCGGCCTCCATCGTGCCGGTCTTGAACATCGGATTGGTCAGCGTCTCGATGAACGGCAGCAGGAACTCATCCTTGTCGCGGATCGACTTCACCTCGTGATATGCATTGAAGATCTCCGCTTCGTCCAAGCCGAGGCTCTCGACGATGTACTGGTAGGCGTGCGTGTGGATCGCCTCCTCGAACGCCTGGCGCAGCAGGTACTGCCGACATTCGGGCGCGCTGATGTGGCGATACGTGCCGAGCACGATGTTGTTCGCGGCGAGGCTGTCGGCGGTCACGAAGAAGCCGAGGTTGCGCTTGACGATCAGCCGCTCGTCGTCGGTCAACCCGTTCGGGTTCTTCCACAGCTCGATGTCGCGCTGCATGTTCACTTCCTGCGGCATCCAGTGGTTCGCGCAC
>Ga0137375_10012249_pt1 | contig 10160 bp, 7 predicted proteins | sample SagtaG_24_FD_104936 | JGI IMG/M metagenome (GOLD analysis project Ga0137375, IMG submission 104936) | Vadose zone soil microbial communities from Sagehorn Ranch, Mendocino, California, USA - Sage1_R_113_16 metaG | ecosystem: Environmental > Terrestrial > Soil > Vadose zone | place: USA...
AGGCGGTTGTCTTTCTCCCCTCGCCCCTGTACTCGGGGGCGAGGGGTTGGGGGTGAGGGGGGAATAGCCAGGGAACAGTGCTTGGTTTTACCCCTCACCCCCAACCCCTCTCCCGCAAGGGGAGAGGGGAGAAGGTGGCGGTCACCGCCGTTCTTGACCTGCTTCGTTCGGAAACTCTATAATGCGCGTCAGAATGCGGAACGCTGGCGCCGACGACCCGACAGGCAGAAAGAGAGGCTCCCGTGCCCGTCCAGATGGAATTGAAGCGGATCATCATCAACGAAGTCCACGATCAACAGGTGATCATGCTGCGCGAGGTCGAGGGCGAGCGGAGTTTCCCGATCGTCATTGGCATCTTCGAGGCCACCAGCATCGACCGCCGCGTCAAGGGCATGCCGTCGCCGCGGCCGTTGACGCATGATCTCGTCGCCAGCGTCATCGAGCACCTCGGCGGCGAACTGCAAGACATCTTCATCAGCGAGCTGCGCGATCACACCTACTTCGCCAAGCTCCGCATCCGCCGCGACGGCGAATTGGTCGAGGTGGACAGCCGCCCGAGCGACGCCATTGCCCTTGCGGTGACGGCGAAGGTGCCGATCTACGTCGCCGAGGACGTCCTGGGCGAAGCGTGCGGCGACTGACAGCAGGGAACCCCTCCCCCCAACCCCCTCCCCGCAACGGAGAGGGGGAGCAAGCAGGACGACATCTCTTCTTCTCCCCCTCTCCGTTGCGGGGAGGGGGTTGGGGGGAGGGGTTCTCGCTTCCTCATCCCAGCGCCGCCTTGGCCGCCTCCACTCCAACGAGCGGGGTCTGGCAGGCGAAGTTTTCGCAGACGTACGTCGTCACGTTCCCCTCCGCCGATTTCCCCGCCAGCAGCGGCACCAACTTCTCCTCGTGCGGGGAGGTTCCGGGCTGAGACTTCACCGCCAGCACATGATTGGGCCGAAAACGGCTGCTGATGAGGCGCAGCACCTCCCACATATCGTCCACGTCGCGGTCGCCCACCACCACGAACTCCTGCACCGGCCCGAGGCGGAAGTCCAGCGCCATGAGCATCTGTCCCGCGGCGCGCGGTGAGGCGGTCAACAGCTTGCTGAAGAGGAGCAAGGTTCGCACTGCGAGGCCCTCCAAATCCGGGCGGGCCGTCAATTTCGCCAAACGCAGCAAGGCCGTCACCGCCATCCCGTTCGCGGACGGGACCGAGCTGTCCTGCGGATCCTTGGTCCGCGCGATCAGTTCCTCATGATCGCGCCCGGTGTAGAAGAAACCGCCCTCGTCCTCATCCCAGAACTGCCGATACATCACCCCCGCCAGCTCCAACGCCGCCTCAAGGTACTGCGTCCCGCCGTTGGTCGCCTCGTAAACGTCCACGAGAGCATCGAGCAAAAAGGCGTAGTCTTCGAGGTAAGCGTTGAGCTTCGGCTCCGAGCCGGCGCCCCACGTCCGCAGCAGCCGGCCGTCGGGTGTCCGCATCTTCTCCAGGATGAAGTCCGCGGCGCGCGTGGCGGCCTCCAGGTACTCGGCCGACTGAAACACGCGCGAAGCACGGGCGAATGCGCTAATCATCAAGCCGTTCCACGAGGTCAACACCTTCTCATCGCGCCCTGGCCAGATGCGCCCACTGCGGACCGTAAATAGCTTCTTTTTTGCCTCGTCGAGTCGCGCCCGCAACTCCAAGCCCACGGGTTGCAACCCGTGGGCTTCCGGACTGCGGTGCAGGATATTCTTTCCCTCCCAGTTACCCGCCAGGGTCACGTCATAGACGGCGGCAAAGGGCTGCGCCAGATCCTTGCCGAGCACCTGCTCAACCTCCGCCAGCGACCAGACGAAGAACTTGCCCTCCTCGCCCTCGCTGTCGGCGTCCTGGGTGCTGTAGAACGGCCCGTCGGGACTCGTCATTTCGCGCAAGACGTAGTGCAGCGTCTCCTCGACGACCCCGCGGTACAACGGCTCGCCCACAGCCTGATAGGCTTCGAGGTAGGCGACAGCCAAGAGGGCATTATCGTAGAGCATCTTCTCGAAGTGCGGCACGAGCCATTGCCGGTCGGTGCTGTAGCGATGGAAGCCGCCGCCGAGGTGATCGTACATCCCGCCCAGCGCCATGCCGTCGAGCGTGCGCCGCACCATCTGCAGGGCGTCGTCGTCGCCGAAGCGTTTCCAGATGCGCAGAAGCAACCGCAGGTCCATCGGGTGCGGAAACTTTGGCGCTACACCAAAGCCGCCGTGCATCGGGTCGAAGGCGTGCCGCAGGTCGGCGACGGCGTTCCGCAGGGTGGCTTCGCTGAGTTGCTCGGCGCCCGGCTCCAGGTAGGTCGCGGTGCGAATGTCCTCGGACAGCCGCTGGGACACCTCGCCGATCTCCGGGCGGCGCGTCTGCCATGCGTCGATAATGGCATGGAGAAGGCGCTTGAACGACGGCATCTGATCGCCATAACGGTCGTCGGGCGGATAGTAGGTGCCGCCGTGGAAGGGCTTCAGGTCAGGCGTCAGAAATACCGACATCGGCCAGCCGCCATGTCGGGTAAGCAGCTGCACGGCGGTCATGTAGATCTGATCGAGGTCGGGCCGCTCCTCGCGGTCCACCTTGATCGGGACGAAGTGTTCGTTGAGAAGGCGGCCGACCTCGGGATCCTCGAAGCTCTCATGCTCCATGACGTGGCACCAGTGACAGGCGCTGTAGCCGATACTGAGGAAGATGGGCCGGTCCAGGTCGCGGGCGCGGCGCAGGGCCTCCTCGCCCCAGGGATACCAATCGACCGGGTTGTGGGCGTGCTGACGCAGGTACGGGCTGGTTTCGTGAAGGAGGCGATTGGTGAAGGCCGGCGGTTGAGTCATGGCGCGCTCCGCGGGCGAGAAGGATGGGGCTCCTGCTGTTATGATACGAGATGGCGAATCGCTTGCGTCGAGACCGCCGCTGCAACTGCCCTTGCCGTGCGCGCCGCGGCGGGGCAGAATATTACTCCGGCAGGGAAGATCGTCACACTAACCCGAAGCGTAAGCGAGGGATCGCGATAACTCATTCCCTCGCTTACGCTTCGGGCTAGTGCGGATCTTTCGTCCCGGGGTAATAAACACGCTCACTTGCCGCAGGAAGGCCGTCACCACGCACCAGGAAGTGCCAGGTCTCGTCTCCGCTCAGGGCCGATCGATGGACAGCGCCACTCTGGTGACCCTCCTGCGCGACCTGGATCTCTGGCCCGAAGACCACGCCGCCCAGCGGCAAATTCTCGAACTCAGCCGCCGCTTTCCCGACGGCCGCTCTCTCGCGCGCGAACTCATCCAACTCGACTTGCTCACGCCGTACCAGGCCAACCAGATCCTGACCGGCAAGGGCCAGAGCCTCGTCGTCGGCCCGTATCGCCTGGTCGAGCGGCTGGGCGAGGGCGGCATGGGACTGGTCTTCAAAGCCCGCCATTGCCTCATGAACCGCCTGGTCGCCCTCAAGATCCTCCGGCCCGAAAAGGTCACGAACACTACCCTCGGGCGGTTTCGCCGCGAGATCGAATCCGGAACCCGGCTGTCGCACCCGAGCGTCGTGCCGGCCTACGACGCCGCCGAGATCGACGACACCTATTACTACGCGATGCAGTACCTGGAAGGCGCCGACCTGGCGCGTCTGGTGAAGGAGAATGGGCCGCTGCCCGTCAGCCAGGCGTGTGCCTACGCTGCCCAGGCCGCCGACGGCCTGCAGCACATCCATGAGAGCGGCCTGGTGCATCGGGACGTCAAGCCGAGCAACTTGATGATCACGACCACGCCGGAACCGCGGGCCGCCGACGGCAGCCCCGGCGCGCCCGGCATGGTTAAGATCCTCGATCTGGGCATCGCCCGGTTGTGCGAGGAGTCGGCAGACAGGCCGCGCCGAACGGTGCTGACGCAACTCGGCGTGATCATGGGCACCGCCGACTACATGGCCCCCGAACAAGCGCGCGACAGTCGTGAAGCCGATGCCCGTAGCGACATTTACGCTCTTGGATGTACGCTGTACTTCGCCTTGACCGGACGGGCGCCGTTTCCGGGGGGCAATGCTCTCGAAAAGATGCTGGCGCACCAACTCGATGAACCGATCCCGCTGGAGTCGCTGCGACCCGATGTGTCGCCGGCGCTGGCTGGCGTGGTCCGCCGCATGATGGCGAAGCAGCCCGCGGAGCGGTATCAGACGGCGAAGGAGGTCGCGGAGGCACTGGCACCCTTTGCCGCCCTGGCGCCGGTCGCCGTGGCAACGGCCCCAGCAAGGACTTACGCCGCCAGTGTGGCGATCGTCCCGGAGCGTGGGGCGGCGTTCAACCGCTGGGTGTGGATCGGTGCTGCGTCGGCGATTACCTGTGTCGTGGTGATGTTGTTGCTGTTGATTCGTCTCGTCAGCGGCTAAGTGCGGGCCAAGGGGTGTTGCTCGTAGTTCCGCCTTCAGGCGGCTAGACGTCTACCCGCCTCAAGGCGGGACTACGAACAACACGCCCCTTGTGCTTGCATGAGCGAACGCCGAGACGGCGAGCAAATACCGCTGTTCCCCTTGCGGGACAGCGTGCCGATCGGGATAATAGGCATTAATGGGTGAGAAACGGGGTTCGCCAATGCGCGGCTCTCCTGCGTTGCGGAACCAGTCGATGGACGCCCTCAATTTTGTCACTGAACTGCGCGCCTGCGGCCTGCTCGAAGATGCCCGGCTGGAGCGGAGCGTGCGCGAACTGAGCGACCGTTCTCTCAGCGCGCCGGAGTTGGCCCGTGAGCTGGTCCGGCGCAGGTTGCTTACCCTCTTCCAGGCGCGCCGCCTGCTCAACGGCAAGGGGAGCGAGTTGGTGCTGGGGCCGTATCGCCTCCTGCTGCCGATCAATGCCAGCGGCCGGGTCTTCAAGGCGATCCACGGCACGCTTGGCCGGCGCGTCGCCGTCAAGTTACTGCCCTGTCCGCCGCGGCGCAAGGTGAGCGCCCGTGCGCGCTTCGAGCGCGAAACCGCCCTGGCTGCTCGTCTGGGGCATCCCAACCTCGTGACCGCTCTCGACGCCTTCGAGAAAGACGGCCTCTACGTGCTCGTGACGGAGTGGGTGTCGGGGGCGGACCTGGGCCAGCACGTCCGGCATGCCGGGCCGCTCTCGATCCCGACGGCGTGCGGCCTCGCGATCCAGGCGGCGCTGGCGCTGCAGCACGCCCACGACCGCGGCCTGATCCACCAGCGCATCGAGCCGGCCAACCTGCTGATTGCCGAACCTCTCGCCGGGCAGTCGTTCGCCGACTTTCAGCTGCCGGGGATGGAGGCGTCACCGCCGGTCAAGGTACTGAACTTCGGTCAGACCTGGGCTGCTGCCGCTGCGGCCCGCAGGCACAACAAGCCCTTGCCGCAGCCCGTCGGAGCCTATCTGGCTCCCGAACAGCGAGCCGAACGGCCCAACCCGGACCATCGCACCGATCTCTACAGCCTCGGCGGGTGTCTGTACCTGGCGTTGACCGGACGGCCCCCCTTCGCGGGTGGCGGTCGGACGCGCCAACCGGTGCCGGCGCCGCCGCTGGAAGAGATGCGCCCGGAGGTGCCGTCGCGCCTGGCCGCCGTGGTCCGTCGGCTGCTCGCTCTGCGGCCGGCCGAGCGTTTCGACAGCGCTGCCGATTTGGCGGACGTCCTCGTGCCCTTTTGCGCGGGAAGCAGTCTCGGGCGAGCGAGCAGCGCCAGCTTTAGTCTGGCGACAACCCTCTCCGACCTGCGCGCCCGTTCGACGGCCCCGGTGCTGTCGCTCTCCGAGAAGCCGTTGCTCGCCGAGGTCACCCTGCCGCCACGGAACCGTCACAGGGCGCTGAAGTTGATCGCTGGGGCGATGGGGCTTGGCCTCGCCGCGGCACTGGCAATTCATTTGTTCCTTTCGCTCTCTTGAAAGGAACTTATTTCTGGTTTGTGGCAACGGTATCTCATCCCTTCGGCCGGGCCAGTTCCCCAAGCCCATCCAGTCCCAGGGGCGTGACCACCACGCCGCACGCGAACACGCGCTCCCAGACGTACTCCGCCGCGTCGGGGGCGAGCAGCACGATCAGCGAGGGCAGCGACAATCCGGGCGGGTGGATCAGGAGGGCGTGGACACCGGCCAGGCCCGTTTCGGTGCAACTCCCTGGCGGCAGCGCTGTCGGCCCCACGTCGAGCGGCGTCAGGCGAGCGAGTATATCGCCCATTTGCGGCCCGAAAAGCCACAATCCCGCATAGGCCGAGGTCGCGTCCTGCCGCAGCAGCGGCGCGCCGGGCGGCAGATGCTCCAGACACTCCGCGAAGCCGGAGGCGCCGGGCGCGGTGGCCAGCAGCAAGAGATGGTCGTCGCTCAGCCGGCAGGCGAGGGTGTCGAGGGCGTTGAGCGGGCGGGCGACGGCGCCAGGCCGAGAGGCAGCGCGCGTGAGGGCCGAGGCCCAGTGGCCGTGGAGGCTCAATTTCGCGAAGGCGCTGATGTCTGCCGCGGCCGCACCGCTCCGAGCCGCCGCGACTTCTGCGGCTGCGTTCGTGTAAACGAGGGGCACCCGCCAGCCGTCCCGCTCGGCGAACTGCGCTCTGCGAGTTGCGTGCCACCGATCCAGCGGCGAACGGGAGAGAGGCGCGTGGCGCTGCTCCGTCGGTTCCGTCATGACCGCAGCCGCCTCCCTTCGGGATCGTAAAAGGGCAATTCCATCACCACCGCCTCCAGATCAACGCCGCCGTGGCGGACGAAGAACCGGCTGCCAGGCTGCGAGCGTTCCGCCGGCACCCAGGCCAGCCCCAGCGCGCGCGCGAACGTCGGACTGTGGCGGATGCTAGTGACTCGGCCCGCCGGCGCCCCGTCTTCGACCACCTGGCAGCCCTCCGCCGGCAGGCGGCCACCGTCTGCCATCGTGAAGCCGACCAGGCGCGTCCGGGATTGAAACGCCCGCAGTCGCAGCAGCGGCTCGCGGCCGTGGAACAGCGGCTTGTCGAAGCGGACCAGCCCACCCAGGCCGGCATCGAGCGGCGTTGACAGGGCGTCGGTGTCCTGGCCGATGATGACGTGGCCCTTCTCCAATCGCAGGATGCGCTGCGCTTCCACCCCGAACGGCCGCAGGCCCCACGGCTTGCCGGCGTTGCACAGAGCTTCCCAGAGATGCCACGCCTGGGCGGCAGGGCAGTGGATCTCGTAGCTGAGTTCGCCGACGAACCCGAGCCGCAGCAATCGACAGGCGACGCCGGCCACCTCGGCCGCGCGAACGGTCATGTACGGGAAGGCGGCCGCCGACACGTCGAGAGCGGCCAAGCCAGCGAGGACGTCCCGCGCGCGCGGCCCTGCGAGATTGACTGCCGCCAGGGCCGACGTGCGATGGTAGATCTGCACGTCCAGGCCCCACGTCACCCGCCACAACTCCAGCCACTGGAAGACCGCCTCGGCGTTGCCGGTGGTCGCCGTCAGATAGAAATGCTCCGGCCCGAGCCGCGCCCCGACGCCATCGTCGAAGAGGATCCCCTCCTCGGTACACATCGCCCCGTAGCGCACGCGGCCAAGCTTCAGGTCGCTCCAGCGATTGAGATAAACACGATCCAGTAGCTCCTCAGCGTCGGGGCCGATCAACTCAATTTTGCCAAGCGTGCTGACGTCGATCAATCCAACAGCGGTACGGACGGCGCCAACCTCGGCGGCGACGTCGCCATAACTCTCCGGCCGCTTCCACAGGCCGGCGTCGAGCCAGACGGCGGCGGCGGCTTCGTGCCAGTGATGCAGCGGCGTGCGCCGCACCGGCTGATGGCGACGGTCGGCGGCGAGGATGCCCAACTCGACGGGGACGGCAGGCGGCCGGCTGGTGGTGGTGCCGGTGGCGTTCAGGTCGCGGCCGGTCAGACGAGCGCACACCTCCGTCGCGGTGAGGCCGCACACCTTGCCCTGACACGGCCCCATGCCCACCGTCGAGTAGCGCTTGAGCGTTTCGACGTTGTCGAAACCCTCTGCGACGGCTTGCTCCAGATCCTTCTCGGTGACATCCTCGCACAGGCAGATAAATCGTTTGCGGTCGTTTCGATCCCGCTGCGGGAACGCGATGATACGCGCGGCGAGAGTTTCGCGTGCGGCCCACGCTTCCCAGTCGTGGCGGTACATGGCCAGTTCCGGGACCGGATAGCCCAGGGCGGCCGCCGCTTCGCCGCCGCGGAGCAAACCTTGCAGGGACTGTCCGGATCGGTCCAGGACGCCCGCCGCACCGCCGGCCGCCGCCAGGCCGGGAACGTCATTCTGCGGCAGCCATTGTCCTCCCTGAATGTGGAAGCGCATGCCGCCTTGCAACAACAACTCATTTGCCGGCACGCGCCGGGGAGCCATGCAGACAAGGTCACAAGGGATATACTGCACCTCACCCGTCCGAATATCTCCGTTGGTGTCGAGTGGCGCCACGCGCACGCCCTTCACCTGCCGACCACCGACAGCCTCGACAACCACATGCCCGGTCAACAAGGCCCAGGGAGTCGGTTCGATGGGAGTATAGGCGCTCGCATCAACAACAGCGCTAACTTCGATCCCCAATCTCGCAAGCTCCCTGGGAAGGTGATGCCCGGAGGAATCATCGGCCACCACGACCGCACGTCGTCCGGGACTTACCCCGTGGAGGTGCGCCAGGCGTAGAGCTCCGTCGCCGAGCAGGATCCCGGGGAGGTCGTTCTTGTGAAAGACAAACGGCCGCTGCCTTGCTCCGGTGCAGACAATCACCTGCCGGGCACGGATTTTCAGGAGGCGGTCGTGGCGAAAAGCGCCCACGAGGTTCCCCTCGTACAGCCCGAATGCCGTCGTCTCAAGGAGCACCCGCACCCGTGTACCTAAGCGCCCCCGCAGGGCATCCGTTTCCTCTGGCCCCGAACTGCCACGATACAGCAGATGTCCGCCCAGTTGCGGCAGTCGCTCCAACAACAGCACGCCGGCCCCTGCTTGGGCGGCGCTGTCGGCCGCTGCCAACCCTGCCGGGCCGCCGCCGATGACGCAAACGTCCGTGTGGAGGTGTTCGACTTCCACATCGAGCGCTGGCGTCGCGTTGACGTCGATGACGCCAAGTCCGGCGATGTGGCGCACCACGTGCTCGAACAGCGGCCAGAGCCAGCGCGGCTTGTGGAAACGCTTATAGTAGAAACCGACCGGGAGGAAACGGTCGAGGTAATCGAAGACGCGGAGCACGTCGAAGCTGAGCGACGGCCAGACATTTTGCGGCTGGACGACCTGTCCCTCGCGTGCCGGCTCGACGCAAGTGCGGACATTGGGACGGCCATCGACCTGCATCAGACAATTCGGGCACTCGCCCGCGACGCACAACAGGCCGCGCGGACGGTGATACTTGAAACTGCGGCTGAAGATGCGCACGCCGTCGGCGTAGAGCGCGGCGGCAATGCTCTGGCCGGGCGCGGCCGTGACGGTGCGGTCCTCGAAGCGGAACGTGACCGTGCTGGCCGCGGGCGCTGCGGGCTCGGTCATGGCGCGCCCTCTTCGAGCCGGCGGGTTTCGAGGACCGTGTTGGTGCGCACGTCGCGGACGGCGATCAGCCAGCGACGGCAGCCAAGGCGGTGATACCACCGTTCGCGCTGTGGCCCGGGCAGGTTGGCGGCACCGTGGTGCAGTTCGCCGCCGTGCCGGAACTCGAACACCTCCCGTGGGCCACAAGTTGGGCAGGGTATCAGGAACGACATCGCGCTCTCCCATCGATCGACCCGGCACGCGCCGCATCACTGAGGGAATGAGATAGGGAATTGCGGGGCAGGGGGCAGGGTCTGGACGTGGATCGATCAACCTCGCGTCAGTCCAGCATTCCGTCCAGTTCCTGGCGGAGGCGGCGCAACACGCGCGAGGTGGCGATGTAGACGGCGTTCTCGCTGATGCCAAGTTCGGCCGCAATGTCCGCGGCCGATCTGTCGGCGGCCACGTGTTCCCAGCACGCCTTCCAGGTGGTCGGCTGGAATTCGGCCTGCATCACGCGCAGGGCTCGTGCCGTAAGGTACTGCCGGTGTTCCTCGTCCCAGAGCGCCTCCAGGCCGTCGCCGTCGGCCAGGTCGGAGAGTTCGGCTGCGTTCAGGCCAGCGCGGGGGGCTTTGCGGCGCAACCGGTCGCGCCAGCGGTTGAGGACGATGGTCCGCAACCAGGCGCGAAAGCTCTTGCCGCGGTCGTAGACGAACTCGGGTAGTTTCTGCACCAGGAGGGCCAGGACGTCCTGTA
>Ga0137375_10012250_pt1 | contig 10159 bp, 9 predicted proteins | sample SagtaG_24_FD_104936 | JGI IMG/M metagenome (GOLD analysis project Ga0137375, IMG submission 104936) | Vadose zone soil microbial communities from Sagehorn Ranch, Mendocino, California, USA - Sage1_R_113_16 metaG | ecosystem: Environmental > Terrestrial > Soil > Vadose zone | place: USA...
CGCCGTTCCTCTACGACAAGACCCAGTTCTTCTGGTCGGCGCGCACGCGCAACTGGAAGTACACCAGCTGGGGGGCGAACCCGGAGCTGCCCGCGCTCTGGATCGACCAGAGCGGATAACGCGCGTCGCGCCAGCCGGCGCCGGTGGGGCTGACCGGGCCCCCCGGCGCCGGTCCCGCTCCAGCCTCCGGACGGGGGCTCGCCGGGTGGGACAATCCCGGACGGAAGCAACCCGTGCAGCTGGGAGGGGCGGATGAAGGGGTACGTGAAGCAGCTCGCCACGCTGGCGCTCGGCGCCCTGGTCGCCGCCGGCCTGCTGGTCGGCCGGGCGGGCGCGCCGGACGCCGCCAGCGCCGCGCCGGTGGCCCGCGCCGCCGGCTCCACCCGCTCCGACGGGCCGTTGCCCGGGTTCCGGCGGGTGGTGTTCCTCAGCCACGTCAACGACCCGGCGACCGTGCCCCTGTTCCCCGGCGACCCCGAGTTCACCCTGACGCCCGTGTTCACCATCCCCGAGGACGGCTTCTACCTGAACCTGATCCACGAGGGCGAGCACACCGGCACCCACTTCAGCGCGCCCTGTCACTTCAACGAGGGCCAGCGCTGCGCCGACCAGCTGGCCGCGCGTGACTACCTGCGACCGGCGGTGGTGATCGACGTGCGCCGGCAGGCCGCCGCCGACGCCGACTTCGAGGTGAGCGTCGCCGACATCAGGCGCTTCGAGCGGCGCCACGGCCGCATCCCCGCCAACGCCGCGGTGATCGCCCGCACGGGCTGGGCGGAGAAGTGGGGCACGCCCGCGTACTACAACTTCGACGCCGAGGGCAACGTCCACCAGCCCGGGTTCAGCCTCGAGGCGGCCCGCTGGCTGATCGCCCACCGCCGGCTCGGCGCGCTCGGGACCGACACGTTCGGCCCGGAGGCCGCGACCGACACCGAGTTCCGCGTCAGCGCGCTGGTGCTGCACGGGCACCGGCTGGTCCTCGAGAACCTGGACGGGCTGGGACGGATGCCGGCGGTCGGCGGCTGGGTGGTCGTCGGCGGCCCGCGCAACAAGGCCGGCTCGGGGGCGCCGTCCACCATCTTCGGCTTGGTTCCCTGATCCCGCGGCATGCGCGGCGCCCGCCGCCGGCGGGCGCCGTGGCGGTCCCTCACGGGTCCGGGGCACCGAACCGCTACCTGAGCAACGCGGGCACCCCGTATCCTGTGCTCTCGACGCCGACCACGAGGAAGGAGCGGCGCCGTGGGTGGCCGGTAGTACCGGTGGCAACCGCTCGACCCGGTACACTCACCGCTTGGCAGGCAACGGAGGCTTGCGCGGTGACCCGGTCGTGCAGGCTGCCCGCCCGGCTCACGAGGCCTGGCGCTCCACGCCGAAGGAGGACTGCAACGTGGGCGACGTAGTGCTCATCGCCGACGACGAAGAGGACATCATCCGCTTCGTCGAGATCAACCTGCGCCTCGAAGGCCTCGACGTGATCACGGCCCACGACGGCGAGGAGGCACTGCACAAGGCCCTCGCCGAGCGCCCCAGCCTGATCCTGCTGGACGCGATGATGCCGCGGATGGACGGGTACGAGGTCTGCGCCAAGCTGCGCGCGGACGAGCGCACCTTCCAGATGCCGATCATCATGCTCACGGCCAAGTCCCTCGAGGCCGACCGGGCGCAGGCCCGCCACGTCGGCGCCGACGACGTGATCATCAAGCCGTTCGACCCGACCGAGTTGGTCGACAAGGTGAAGAGCCTGCTCGCCGGAGGCTCGCGCCCCGGCTCGCCGGGCACCGAGCCCTGGTCAGGCGGCTCGCCCGGCACCTGGACGGGTGGCGGCAGCGGCGAGCCGTGGTTCGGCGGGGGCGACGACACTTCGCCCGGCGGCGACCCGTGGCCCGGCGGCTCGCCTGGTCCGGGTGGCACCTGGCCGGACACCGGTGGCGAGCGCAGCCCGTTGCCGGACGACGACGATCTCGACCCCTGGTCGCCTGGCGGCCGCTGGCCCTCTGGCTGACGATCGCCAGTTCTCCGAGCCGGGCGTCCTTCCGGAGTCAGGGCGTCTCGTCGCCCGGGGGCTGCTGGGAGAGGAAGCGCTCCAGCTCGGCGGCGATCTCGTCGCCTGAGGGGATGCGGTCGTCGCCGCCCTGCTCGACCAGGGCGCGGATCTGGTCGATGAACTCGCCGATCTGCGGGCGCTCGTTGATCGCCTGCTCGACCTGCTCCAGGTGCTCCTTGCTGGCCGCCTCCAGCTCGGTCGTGTCGACCTCCACGTCGGTGAGGCGGGCCAGCGCGCGCACCAGGGCGAGCGCGGCGGGCGGGTGGCCGCCGCCGGCGACGTACGGAGGCACCCGGGCCCACAGGCCGGTGGCGGGGATGCCGGCCTGGTGCAGGCGGTCCTCGATGACGCTCTGGATGCCGCCGTTCAGCTCGACGGTCATCGGCACGGTCTCGAGGCGGCCGGCCAGGTCCGAGTCGGCCGAGGTGCCGAAGACGACGACCGGGTCGGTGTGCAGGCTCGGGGCCGGGAAGGCGCCCAGCCCGAACACCTCGCGCACGGCCAGCTCACGGCAGAGCCTGACCACCTCGTCGCCGAAGGCGCGCCAGCGGAGGTCGGGCTCCGGCCCGGTGAGCAGCAGCACGTCGCGGTTCCCGGCGTCGCCGAGGGAGAGCTCGATCGGCGACCAGGTCACCTGCTCGATGGTGCCGCCGGCGAGCCGCACGACGGGCCGGCGGGCGCGGTAGTCGATCAGCTCGTCGCTGTCGAACTCGGCCAGCGGCCGGGCCTTCCAGCGGGCGCGCAGGAACACGGCGCTGGTCTGGCCGGCCACCCCGGCATCGGTCCAGCCGGACATGTGGACCACCAGGAACGGGTCCCGCAGCGCGGGACGCTCGCTCAGCTCGACCAGAGGCGCCATACGGGCAGGGTAGCCGGTTCCGGCAACGAGCGTGAGGCCGGCGCCGGGCCGGTCCCGTGCCGCGGCGGGCGCTCCCGGTCGCCTCGGTCGGCTGCCCCGCAGGCAGCGCGACCACGAGCTCGGCGGCGACACGCGACAGTGGTGCTAGCTTGGTCGCGTGACCAGCCCCACCGGCCCCGGCCGGGCGTCCCCGTTGCGCCCCTTCCGCCACCGTGGCTACGCGACCCTGTGGACCGGGTCGTTCGTCTCCAACATCGGCACCTGGATGGAGACCGTCGCGGTGGGCGTCTACGTCACCCAGACCACCGGCCAGGCGGCGTGGACCGGCACGGTCGCGGCGCTCACCTACGCGCCGACGGTCCTGCTCGCCCCCATCGGTGGCGCGCTCGCCGACCGCTTCGACCGGCGCCGCTTCCTCGGCGCCGTCACCCTGTTCCAGACGGTGCTCGCCGGCACCCTGGCGCTGCTGGCCGCCACCGACGCGCTGTCGCTGCCGGCGGTGGCCGTGATCGCGCTGCTCGCGGGCTGCGCCTTCGCCGTCTACATGCCGACCTTCGCGGCCGTCACCCCCGACCTGGTGCCGCGCGACGACCTGCTCGGGGCGATGAGCCTCGGCGCCGCGCAGTACAACCTCGGCAGGGTGGTAGGGCCGGCGCTGGCAGGCATCGTGATCACCGCCGGCGGTCTGGCCTGGGCGTTCGGGCTGAACACGGTGAGCTTCGGCGCGGTGCTGGTGGCGCTCGCGCTGCTCCGCTTCCCGCCCGTCGATGTTCCGGACGGGCCTGCGCCCCGCATGTGGGCCAACATCGCCGTCGGCGCGCGCGCCGCCCGCCAGGACGCCGGCATCCGCACGGCGCTGCTGCTCCTGCTCGCCACCACCTTCCTGGTGTCGCCGTTCATCGGGCTGGTGCCGGCGGTCGCGATCAAGGTGTTCGACGCTGGCGCCGGCGGTACCTCGGCGCTGGTGACCGCCCAGGGCATCGGCGCGGTGCTGTCAGCTCTGGCCGCCACGCCGCTGGCCGCCCGGCTCGGCAGGCGCCGCCTGCTGGTCGTCGCCCTGCTCGCGGTCGGCCCGGCCGCCGCCCTCTACGGCCTCGCCCCGCGGTTCCCGCTGGCGGTCGCCGGCATCGGCGTCCTCGGGTTCTGCTACCTCGCGGTCCTCTCCGGCACCTCGACGGTGTGCCAGGCGCGCGCGCCGCGCGAGCTGCGCGCCCGCATCGCCAGCCTGTTCATGATCGCGGTCGGGGGCGGCCATTCCCTCGGCCTGGTCGTCCAGGGCTGGCTCGGCGACCGCGTCGGCCTCCCACTCGTCACCGCGGTGACCGGCCTGCTCCTGCTCGCCATCGTGATCGCCGTGCGCCTGCTCCGCCCGGACTGGATGCTGGCGATGGACACCTCCACGGAGCCCGAGCCCGCCGTGCCCGGCGCGGGGACGCCTGAGGAAGCCCAGCTGCCGCTGGCCGGGCTCGAGCGCCAGGCGGCACCGGCCGCCGGGCTCGACGGGGCCGCCGGCCTGGACGGGCAGGCGCGCACGGCCGCCCGCGGTCGGGGAGATCCGTCCGTGCCCGGCCAGGCCGCCGAGCCGACCGAGGAGGACGCCGCGCCCGGGCTCGGGACGTGAGCAGCCAGGTGGTTCTCAGGTCACACGAGTGACGGTACGGAGCAATCCGCCGGACCGTCAGAGGTCGACCACCCGGTGCTCCCGCACCGCCGCGCTACCTGATGTCCATGCGAGCCAGGCGGCGGCTGGCGAGCGCGAGGGCGAGCAGGGTGACCACGGCGGCGAGCACGGTGGAGCTGAGCGGGCCGAGCCGGGTCGCGACGGTCGGGCCGTCGTGGGCGGTGATCGCCGCGAGCACGCCCTCCGCGTAGCCGCGCACCGCCAGCGACGACGCCGACGGCGCCACGCTCACCAGGGCGCCCTCCCATAAGACGACGTAGACCAGGCCGACCGCGAGGGCGCGCCCGATGAACAGGGACAGGGCCACGCCGAGGGCGCAGTAGGCGAGCGCGCCGACCGTGGTGGCGGCGAGCGTGCCGAGCAGCAGGCTGGTGGCGTCGAAGCTGCCGGCGATCGCCTGGCTCACGACCAGCAGGGGCAGCAGCACAACCAGGGTGGCGGCCGCGGCTGCGGCGAACTCCGCGGCCAGGATGGCCGCCCTGGAGATCGGCTTCAGCAGCAGGTTCGTGGCCGTGCCGTCGCGCACCTCGGAGCCGAGGGCGGCGGTGGCGAAGGCGAGGCTGACGACCGGCAGCAGGAACGGCAGCACCAGGTTGCGGAACAGGCCGAGGCTGAAGTCGACCGGGTCGCTGTCGCCCTGGAAGGAGAACAGCAGCGCCGGCGCCAGCAGGGGGATCGCGCTGAGCAGGACGGTCACCACCAGCCGGCGCCCGGCGAGGAGCTGGCCGAGGGCGTGGCGGCAGACCACCCAGGCGCGCCTCATCGCCGTCCCACCAGGTAGCGGAAGACCTGCTCCAGGGACTCGTCGGTGGTGCGGACCTCGCGCAGGCTCACGCCCTGGGCGCGGGCGAGCCGCGGCAGCTCGGTGGCGAACGCCTGCACCGAGCGGGTGCGGGCCTGCATGCGGTCGCCGTCGACCTCGACGGCGACCGTGGTCGGCATGGCGATCAGGCCGGCGGCGAGCTCGCGGGCGCCGTCGGCCTGGACCACCACCGTGCGGGGCTGGTCCGCCATCAGGTCGCGGATGGCGTGGAAGTCGCCCGAGGCGGCGAGCCGGCCGCTGACCAGCACCAGGATCTGCGAGGCGAGCCGCTCCACCTCGCCGAGGATGTGGCTGGACACCAGCACCGTGACGCCGGCCTGGCCGAGCGCCCGCACCAGCTCGATGAAGCGCGCCCGCTGGCCCGGGTCCATGCCCGTCATGGGCTCGTCCAGGATCAGCAGCGAGGGCTGGTGGACGATCGCCCCGGCCACCTTGGCCCGCTGCCGCTCGCCCTTGGACAGGCCGCCGAGGCGGCGCCCGGCCAGCGCCTCCATCCCGACCTGGGCGATCGCCTGGTCGGCGGCTGTCGCCGGCTGCTCCAGCCCTTGCAGGTCCGCGTGGAGGCGGGCGTAGGAGCGCACCGTCAGCCGCGGGTAGAGGCGGTCGCCGTCGGGCACCACCCCGATCGCCCGGTACAGCATCGGGTCGCCGGCCAGCGGCCGGCCGAACAGCAGCACCTCGCCCTGGGAGGGCTGCAGCAGGCCGGTGATCGCCTTGAGCGTGGTGGTCTTGCCGGCTCCGTTCGGCCCGAGCAGGCCGGTCACGCCCGGCCGCAGCTCGAAGGAGAGGTCGGCGACGGCGACCACGTCCCCGTACCACTTGGAGAAGTGGCGCAGCTCAACCACCGGTGCGGTGGCTGTCTGGCTCATGGCCGCAGCCTGGCGATCCGCCAGGCGAGCAGGGAGCCCGCGAGCAGGGTCAGCACGGCGAGGGCGGCGAGGTAGGCGGGGCCGGTGAAGCCGGCCTGCCCGGCCAGTGAGTTGGGCTCGAAGCGCTGGCCGAAGACCCAGTCGACGAAGCGGCCGGGCAGGCCGCCGAGGGAGACGAAGGTGAGCCAGCGACGCCCCGGCATGGTCGGCGGGGAGGTGAAGAAGAGGATGTTGGCCAGGGCGCTGGAGGCCAGGAAGCTGCCGAGCAGGCCGGCCGTCGCCAGGCTGCGCCGCTCCGCGAGGCTCGCCACCGCCAGGGAGATGACGGCGTAGAAGACGGTCAGCACGCCGCCGGCGAACAGGATGCGGCCCAGGTCGCCGAGATGCTGGCGCAGGTAGGTCGCGGCGCTCGGCGCGGTCAGGGCGTTGCCGGCGTACAGGATCACCAGCGGCAGCAGGGCGACGAGGCCGACCACCAGGAGCAGGGCGGCGAGCTTGGCGGCCAGGTAGTCGGCCCGGGTCACCGGCCTGGTGAACACCAGGGCGAGCACGTGCTGGCGGCGGTCGGGGCACAGCAGCTCGGGCGCTGCCGTGGCCGCGAACAGCAGCAGCACCACCGCGACGATGCCGAAGTACTCGGGATAGCCGAGGAACTGGCCGACCGACTCGCCCACCAGCAGGCGGATGCCGATGAACGCCAGCACCGGGCCGAACGCGGCCACGATCAGCGCGAACGGTACCACCTTGGTCTTCCAGTTGCGCTTCAGCCCGAGCACGCGGCGCACGCCGGCGACGACGATCGCCTTGATGCGGCGCGAGCGGCCCTCGCGGGGACCGTCGTAGTGGCGGTAGCCGCGGTCGTAGATGGCGCCGGCGGGCAGCTCGCTCACGACGCCCTCCAGGCGGGCTGGGGTTCCGGCTCCGGGGGAGCCGGCACCGCCTCCTCGGCGGCGGCAGCGGCCTGCAGGCGCAGGAAGGTCTCTTCCAGGCTGGGGGCGCGGGGCACCAGCCGGCGCAGCGGCCAGCCGCGGTCGGCGGCGACGTCCCGGATCAGGTCGGCGGCGTCGTCGCGGCCGTGCACCTGCAGCTCCTCACCGGCCGGCTTGACCTCGAGGCCGGCAGTCGCCAGGGCGGCCTGCACCTCCCCGCCGTTGTCGCCGAGCTGCACCCCGAAGCCCGGCGAGGCGGTGCCGGCGGCCTCGACGATCGAGGCCTGCAGCAGCACCTGGCCGGCGTGGACCATGATGACGTGGTCGCAGACCCGCTCGACGTCGCCGAGCAGGTGGGTGGAGACGAGCACGTCGACGCCGAGCTCGGCGCGGATGCGCTTGATCAGGTCGAGCATGTCCTCGCGGCCCTGCGGGTCCATGCCGTCGGTGGGCTCGTCCAGCAGGAGCAGCTGCGGATCGTGGACCAGGGCCGTGGCCAGCTTCACGCGCTGCTGCATGCCGGTGGAGAAGCCGCCGATGGCCCGGTAGCGCTCCTCCTCCAGGCCGACCTGGTAGCAGATCTCGCTGGCCCGCTCGCGGGCCTGGCGTGTCGGCAGGCCGCCGAGCTGGCCCATGAACGCCACGAAGTCGGCCGCGGTCACGTCCCCGGGCAGGCACTGGCCTTCCGGCAGGTAGCCGACCGCCTGGCGGATCGCCAGCGGGTCGACGGCCACGTCGTGGCCGAGCACGCGGGCCTGGCCGGCGTCCGGCTTGAGCAGGCCGAGCAGCAGCTTGATGAGGGTGGACTTGCCGGCGCCGTTGGAGCCGACCAGCCCGGTGCAGCCGGACTGGACCGTCACGTCGACGCCCCGAAGGGCCAGCACCGAGCCGTAGCGCTTGCTGAGTCGCTCAGCCTCCGCGACAGGCACCTGCGATGGACCTCCGGCGTCGGTGGTTGGCCGCGATCGGACGGCGGAACCTTTGCAGCCTGCCAAGAACTGATCAAGCCAGACACGCAGACGTGTCGCGAATCGGTATCGAGTTGTCGAACTCGGGCTGGGGCTAATCCGGGCGCCGTTCCGTCCGATCAGTGATCCGACACCCGCCATGCCCTTCCATCTTCCACCAAGGAGGCCGATCGCGTGCGCCGTCTTGCGGCCCTGCTCGTCCCCGCCCTCCTCGCCGGCGTGCTGGCCGCGGCCGCTCCCGCGCACCGCGCCGACGCCGCCTGCGCGGCGACCAACCACCGGTCGATCTCGGGCAGCGTGCGCGGCTCGGACGGCCTGGCGGTCAACGTGTTCATCGGCCTGGACGTGCTCGACCGGTCCGGCCGCCACATCAAGCTCGACGGCTGCACCGGCGGCTCCGGCTACACCACCTACCTGCACCTGAACCGCACGCTGCCGCCATCGGGCGGGAGCTCGGGCCAGGTCGCCTGGCGGGTCGGCCTGCCCGCCAACGCCGCCACGGCGTGGATCGAGACCTACCCCAAGAACAGCAGCGGGACGACCGACACCAGCTACTACGGCGGCTCGATGCGCCGCAAGGTCGCCATCGGCCCAGGGGTGAACCTGCGCCTGCCGGTCGTCTGCGGCCGCAGCGGCGGCCTCACCGGCGGCGTGCACGGCTACGTCACCCTCCACGGCAACCGCATCAAGGCCGACCGGGCGATCGCCTGGTCGATGTACCCGGACACCGACCCGCGCACGAAGATCCTCGGCTTCGCCATCGGCGCCGGCGCCGACAACGGCTTCTACAGCATCTACAAGCTCGCCCGGAACCAGCGCTACGACGTGCGCATCACGGTCACCAACCCCGCCAACGGCCACCGCGACACCAAGCGCCTCGTCAACGTCCAGGTCGGCGGCACCTGCCGCAACACCCCGCTGAACGTGGCTTTCGGTTGATTCGGGGGGAGCCCGAGACAGCTCCCCCCCGAACCCCCCCCATCGGGTACCTCGGCGGGGTCCCTGCTCGGGCCTCGGGTCGGTGCGGCGGGATCCAGCTGGTCGTCCTGTGGCTGCGGCGGGATCCAGCTGCCCACCACGCCCTGTGCCCACTCGGCCGTTGGGGGTAGCCTGGGCGGCCAGAGCGGGTCGAAGGTCATCGCGGGAGTCCACCCATGCGGCGCTACGACGACGTCCGGGAGAGCTGGTGTCCGGGCCGGTAACCGTCGTCTGGGACGAGGAGCTGGGCGCCTACGACTTCGGCCCCGAGCACCCGCTGCGCCCCGAGCGGGTGCGCCTGACCATCTCGCTGGCGCGGGCGACCGGCCTGCTCGACCGGGCCACGCTGATCGGCCCCGCGACGCTGTCCGGCGCCGACCTCGCCCGGGTCCACAGCCTCGAGTACCTCGCCACCGTCAAGGCGTGCGGCAAGGACGGGCACGCCGCGCCCGCCTACGGGCTCGGGCCGGGCGACACGCCGTCGTTCCTCGGCATCCACGACGCCTCGGCACGGGTCTGCGGCGCCACCCTGGCCGCCGCCGACGCGGTCGTGCACGGCGGCGCCCAGCACGCGTTCTCGCCCGCCGGCGGCCTGCACCACGCGATGCCCTCGCGCGCCTCCGGCTTCTGCGTCTACAACGACCCGGCCGTGGCCATCGCCTGGCTGCTCGAGCAGGGCGTGCACAAGGTCGCCTACGTCGACGTGGACGTCCACCACGGCGACGGGGTGGAGGCGATCTTCGCCGACGACCCGCGCGTGCTCACGATCTCGCTCCACGAGTCCGGCCGCTACCTGTTCCCCGGCACCGGCTTCCCCGACGAGATCGGCGAGGGCGACGCCAAGGGGTCGATCGCCAACCTCCCGCTGCCCCCGTACACCACCGACGACCTCTACCTGGCCGCCTTCGACGCGCTGGTGCCGGCGCTGGTGCGTGCCTTCGAGCCGGAGATCCTGGTCAGCCAGCTCGGCTGCGACACCCACTACACCGACCCGCTGGCCCACCTGGC
>Ga0137375_10012257_pt1 | contig 10158 bp, 10 predicted proteins | sample SagtaG_24_FD_104936 | JGI IMG/M metagenome (GOLD analysis project Ga0137375, IMG submission 104936) | Vadose zone soil microbial communities from Sagehorn Ranch, Mendocino, California, USA - Sage1_R_113_16 metaG | ecosystem: Environmental > Terrestrial > Soil > Vadose zone | place: USA...
ATGGGACCATTTGTGGTTGACGCCATTCCGCGAGCTTGGTTCGCTTCCGTCGTGGGATGCGCAAAGAACGCAGCCTTGAGTCGAGGAAACCCGCGGCCCGCCGCGCCGAACGCCCAACGATGAACGCTCAAGAATTGCTCCAGGAAATCTCCGACTACTGCCGCCACACCGGGCTTGCCGAATCGACCTTCGGCCGGCGCGCCGTCAACGACGGCAAGCTCACCGCGCGGCTGCGCAATGGCGGCCGCATCACCACCGATACGCTCGACCGCATCCGCGCCTTCATGGCCGAGACCCGCGGCGCGGCCGCGGCGCGGCCCACCATCATCGAGCGGCCGCGCGGTCCGGCGCCCGTCCCGATGCGGCTGCCCGTGCCGACCGGCGAACGCGATCCGCAGCGCAATTTCCGCTTCTTCGACAACCGGCAGAAGTACCTGCTGTTCGTGAATACGTGCAGCGAGAAATGGGTGATCGCCAACCGCGTCACGCTCGAGCTCGCCAATATCCATCCGCGCCCGCCAGCGGTGCGCGTGTTCGACGCCGGCGTCGGCGACGGCACCGTGATGCTGCGGGTGCTGCGCGCGATGCACGACCGCTTCCCGCACATGCCGTTCTACATCGTCGGCAAGGAGATCAGCCTTGAAGACGTTCGCCTGGCCCTGCAGAAGATGTCCGACCGGTTCTGCGAGCATCCGGCGACTGTGCTGGTGCTCACCAACCTCGCCTATGCGGACGCGCCTTGGCTGGCCGTGAAGTCGCTCAACGCGGCGTCGAGCATGGTGTGGCACGAGGTGCCGCTGGTCGGCGATTCGGCGCACCGTTTCGAGCAGCAGATCACCGATCTGGTGCCGTTCCTGTCGCAGAACTGGAAGGCGGGCGTCAGCCCCAAGACCGGCAACCCGGTCTACGAGCGGCCGGTGGTGCTGGTGATCTATCGCGAAGCCCACCGGTTCCTGCTCGACCCGATCATCCCGCGCCCCGGCGGCACGGTCGCGAACTACGATCTCGTGATCGCGTCGCAGCCCTATCGCGCGCGCGCCTCGCTCGAATTCAAGGCCCAGCGGGTCATCACACCACTTGCTAAAGCGTTGGGCCCGGGCGGGCGCCTCATCGCGATTCATTCGCACGGCAACGACCCCGGCATGGAGATCATCCAGCGGGTGTGGCCGGGCGACAACCCGTTCGTCCATGACCGCCACCAGATCCTCAAGACCGTGAAGCACGAGCTGGGCCCGGCCGGCCGCGACCTCAACTTCAACGCCTACGCCGACAACCGCTCGCTGTTTCGTTACGACATGCACACGCTGCCGTCGGAAATCTCCGGCTCGATCGGAACGTCGACGCTGTTCGCCGCCTGGAACGCCGCGATCTACGTGGCGCAGATCGAGGACGACCGGCTCGGCGAGGTGGTGTCCGACAGCCGCTACCTCAACGCCACCAGCGAGGTGCTGCACGAGCGCGGCGGACTCTGGTTCTACGACGAATCCTACGTGATCTCGCGCCGGCGCGAGTGACGGACGGGCGCAGCGCCACGGCATCCGCGAGATCGGAATTGCCGGCTATCCGGAGGGCCATCCGCGCATCTCGCAGCAGGACCTCGACCGCGCGCTGATGGACACGATCGCCGCCGCGGAGGGGACCGGCATCAGCGTTCACATCGTCACGCAATTCTGCTTCGACGCGTCCGCGATCCTGCGCTGGATTTCCCGGCTGCGGGATTTCGGGCTCGAACATCCGGTGCGGGTCGGGCTTGCCGGCCCGACCAATCTCGCGACGCTCCTGCGCCACGCGCATCGCTGCGGCGTGCGCGCCTCGGCGCAGGGACTAGGCGCGGCAGTCCGGCCTGGTGCGTCAGCTGTTCGCCATGTCGGCGCCCGATGCGCTGCTCGAAGCGCTCGCGCAGGTCCACGCCGAGGCGCACCTGGGCGTGGTCAAGCCGCATTTCTTCGCGTTCGGCGGCGTGGTGCGGACGGCGCGCTGGGGGAGCGCCGTCGCCGAGCGCCGGATCACATTCGACGGGGGCCCAAAGATTCCAGGTCGAACCGGCAGCCTGAATGGGATAAGGTAGAACCCGACCTTAGATCCTTTGAGTGGCGCACGTCCTTGACGGAGAACCGGTGCCCACGTCTCCGGGACATGCGCTAACGAACGGGCTCGCGCAATGTTGTTCGTCGTCCACGCTACCGACAAGCACGACATCCTGCCAACGCGCGCCAAATTCTACCGCGCGCACCGAGTGCATCTCGACGAGGCCGGCCACCACCACGTCGACGTGGTGACCGCCGGCACGCTGGTCGCCGATGACGGCGAGACGCCGGTCGGCTCGATCTTCGTCATCGACGCCAAGGACCGCGCTGCGGTCGACGCGTTCACCCGCAGCGACCCGTACCATATCAACGGGGTCTGGGGCACGGTGCAGGTCCACGGCTATAACAAGAAGCGCGGCACGCCGATCGAGTCGCGGCGGGGATAGGGCATCTCTTTTATTGATTTCGCCGTCAGGAATTCTCGTGGCGAAGGCTCCCAAACCCTTTCCCGAGCTGACAACGCCACGGCTGCGGCTGCGGCGGTTCGAGACCCGCGACGTCGCCGGTCTGCACGCCTGTTTCGGCGACGTTGACGCGATGCGCTACTGGAATTTTCCGGCCTGCAAGACCAAGGCCGAGACCGCGCGCTGGGTGCGCATCCTCGCCCGGGCAAGCCCGCACAAGTACCAGGCCTGGGCGGTGGCCGAGCGCGAGAGCGACCGCTGCATCGGCATGGTCAACTATCATCACCGCGAAGCCCACAACCGGCGGCTCGAGATCGGCTACATCCTGGCGCGGTCGCACTACGGTCAGGGGCTGATGACCGAGGCCCTACAGGCGCTGATCGGCTACTGCATCGACAAACTCCGCACGCACCGGGTCGAGGCCATGATCGAGCCCGGCAACAAGGCCTCGATCAGGCTGGTCGAGCGGCTCGGCTTCCGGCGCGAGGGCGGACCGCTGCGCGACTACTGGCAGGTCGGCGACCGCGCCGTGAGCGTGCTGGTCTACGGCTTGATCGCGACCGACCCCGCGCCGTCGAAAGCGCGGGGTCGATCGCCGAGGTCCGCCCAGCAGCGATAGCTTTGCTTAGAGCGGCGCCGGCGCGATGGCCTGAGTGTCGAAGGGTCCGGTCTTGACCGCGGGCTTGCTCCAGCGGATCTCGCCGCGCAGATTGTCGGCGGCGGTGCCGGCCTTCGACAGCGTGATCGTGAACGACTGGTGCTCCTTGGGCGCCATGCGCGGCGCCTGCCAGACCGCTACGCTGGCCTTGGCCTGCTCGTCCATGCTGACACCCTTATAGCCGGTGCCGGTGGCCGCCACCACGTTGACGTCCTTCGGGATGATCAGCCGGATGGTCGGGTCATCCACGGTCAGGCCCTTGCCGGGCAGGCCGCCGTTCTCGACCATGAGCGTATAGGTCACGCCGTTGGCGCCGGTCTCGCCCTTGCCGAGCCGCGCCACGAGGCGGCCCCGCACGCCGATATCGCGTGCCCAGTCGTAGACCTCGCGCAACTGGGATTCCCAAACGCGGTTCGGATTGAAATTGCCCATGCGGACGCGCAGGGTGAAGTTTTCCTCGAGCCGCTTTGCATGCAGCGGAAACGCGCTGGTGTGCGTGTAGACCAGGCTCTTGAACCAGTCGAAGTCCATGTCGACCGCGCCCATGTTGGCGCGCGGCCCGTTGAGCTGCGGCCCGTGACATTGAGAACAGCCCACGTTGATCGCGACCACCTGTCCGCGCGCTGCGTTGGCCGCAGCCTCGAACCGCCACTTGCCGGGCGTCGCGACCGCCGGCAGGCCGTCGAAGTAGGCAACCAGATTGGCGATCTCGGCGTCGCTGACCTGGCTCTCGATGAAGGCCGGCATGACGCCCCAAGGCTTGCGCACCGCGTGCGTGAACTGCGCGACGGTGAGCTTGCGGCCGGCGAGGTCGGGCCCGAACGCGCCCTCGCCATTGGCGCCGTGGCAATTGCGGCATTGGGTGGCGGGGCCGTCCCAGAGCGCCTTGCCGGCCTGGGCGTTGCCCTGCGCCAGGGCCGTGCCGTAAGCAAGCGGAAGCATGAGCAACGCGACGAAGAATCGAGTCATGATGTGTCCTCCCTGGACCGGCGCTCGTAAGCGGCGCGCATGGTCGGGGACTAGTCTAACACATCTCGAACGGTTCTAAGAAGCCGGTCCGAGCATGTTTCGAGCCGGCAACCTTGGGCGTGAGATCGTCCGGCGGCCGGTAATATTTGCGCGCCCCGGGTGGTTCACCGGGGCGCGCCAGGAGGCTTGCATCAACCACTTGCGTCAGCGTGCGCAACCGCGTCCCAGCCGCTGGCGCCCAGCAGGGACGAGGTGCTGGCAACGCCGCTGCCGCCCATCATCCACACCGAAGTGCTGCCGTCGGAGGCGTTCTTCCACAGCGCCGCCCCTTGCTTTTGGGTCAGAGGATTGCTGCATGACCGCTTCCTCGGCACCGCGACGGAAGCGACGAAATTAGCTTGGATTGCGCTGCTCGCGCCAGATGCCGAGCGCTTCCTGCGCCGGCCGGTCGGAGATCGAGAACAGCACCGAGTCCTTCGACGCGTTGTGCGCATAGCGCTTCCAGGGCGGCACCACGAACACGTCGTTCGGGCCCCATTCGAGCACCTTGTCCTCGACCTTGGTGGTGCCGCTGCCTTCGGTGCAGACGAAGATGGTGCCGTCGGTCGCGCGGTATTTCTCGCCCTTGAAGCCCTTCGGGAACAGCGCGAGGTTCGCGCTCATCGTCGGCAGCACGGGGCCGCCGTTGATCGGGTTGACGTAGCGCACGCGCGCGCCGTGGCTCTTGTCGATGTCACCGGCCTTCTTGAGGCGGTCGAGGATCGGTCGCGTGCGGGCGTAGGTGTAGTTGATGACCGGGCTGCGGTTGAGCGCGACCGGCGCGCCGTCCGGCAGCACGCCCGAACCATAGAACGCGAGCGAGTCGCCGTCGCCGCGGGTCGTATTCTGCATCTTGTCCTTCTCGTCGAAATAGTCGGCGAACGAGGCCTCGAAGAAATTCACCGCCGGGAAGTCGAGCACGTCAAGCCACAGCATCGGCTTCTTCGAGGGATTGCCATGATCGTGCGGCGCCCAGTTGGCCGTGATGACGAAGTCGCCCGGCGACATGAACGCCTTCTCGCCCTCGACCGCCGTGTAGGCGCCTTCGCCGTCGAGCACGAAGCGGATGGCCGACGACACGTGACGGTGGGCGGGCGCCACCTCGCCCGGCAGGATCATCTGGATGCCGGCAAACAGCGTGTTGGTCGCTTTCGATTCGCCGTGCAGCGCCGGATTCTCGAGGATCAGCACGCGGCGCTGCGCCTCCTCGGCGGTGATCAGGCCGCCCGATTCCATCACCAGCGCCTTCACGTCGTCATAGTGCCAGACATGCGGCACGCAGCGCGTGACCGGCTCCTTGGTGACGACGTTCTTCATCACCTTCCAGAGCGGCGCCATGTCGCGCTTGGCAATGCGCTTGTAGAACGCCTCGCGGACCGCGTCGATGTTGTGCTTGGGACCGGGGCCGCCGTTTTTCTTCGCTGATTGCTTGGCTGCGCTGGGCATGGCGCTCTCCCTTGGAACCGGGCCGATAGATTAGAATAACCCAAAACTGATGGCCGAGATAGTACAATATGAAACTATTTTTCCGGCGTTCAAGATCGAACCTTCGGACCGCAGGACAGCCATGATTTTCGCTGCGGCGGCGCGGAGGCGCGAAGGTAGGCGGTGACCGCAAGCCTCTGAAGGCCAGTTCGCCCTCCGGACAGCAATGTGCCGCCGCGCTAGAGTCCCTCTGCGGCCGGGCCAACCGGACCGCCGAAGAAACTCAAGGGGAGACCAAGCATGGGCAAGAGACCACAGCAGCCATCCGGCGAACCGGCCGCCGGCAACGGCATCCTGAGCCGCCGCATCTTCCTTGAAAGCGCATTGGTCGCGGGCGCCACCGGCGCCGGCCTCGCCGGCGCACGGGCGGAGCCGCTTGCGGTCCAGCCGTGGATGAAAATGCCGGGCGCGGGATTTGCGCCTTACGGCCAGCCCTCGCGCTTCGAAGACAAGGTCGTGCGCGCGATCGGAGCGCCGGCCAATCCGGCGACGCAAGGCGTCGGCACGGCGCGCACGCCGCTCCATCTGCTCGATGGCATGGTCACGCCATCGGGCCTGCACTTCGAACGCAGCCACTCCGGCATCCCGGACATCGATCCCAACCAGCACCGGCTCGTGATCCACGGCCTGGTCCGGCGCCCGCTCGTCTTCACGGTCGAGGCGCTGCAACGCTACCCGATGACGTCGCGCATCGTATTCATCGAATGCGCCGGCAACAGCGGCGCGCTCAACGCGGCGACCGCGCAGCCGCTCGGCGTCGCCGCCATCCACGGCCTGCTCGGCTGCCAGGAATGGACCGGCGTGAAGCTCTCGACGCTGCTCGACGAAGCCGGGGTCGAGCCGTCGGCGCGCTGGATGATCGCCGAGGGCGCCGACTCGGCCGCAATGAGCCGCAGCATCCCGCTCGTCAAGGCGATGGATGACGCGATGCTTTGCCTCTACCAGAACGGCGAGCACGTGCGTCCCTCGAACGGCTATCCGGTGCGGCTCCTGGTGCCCGGCTTCGAGGGCAACATGAACGTGAAGTGGCTGCGCCGGCTCAAGCTCGTCGCCGAGCCGGTCATGGCCAAGGACGAGACCTCGAAATACACGGTGCTGCTCAAGGACGAGAAAGCCTGGCAGTTCGTGTTCCCGATGGAGGTGAAGTCGCTGATCACGCGGCCGGCGCCGGGCATCGCGCTCAAGGGCCCGGGCTTCTACGAAATCTCCGGCCTCGCCTGGTCGGGCAACGGCAGCATCCGCCAGGTCGATGTGTCGGCCGACGGCGGCCGCAGCTGGGCGCCCGCCGCCTTGCAGGGCCCGATCCTGTCCAAGGCGCCGGTGCGCTTCCGCGCGGCGTGGCAATGGAACGGCGGCCCGGCGGTGTTGCAGAGCCGCGCCACCGACGACACCGGCATGGTGCAGCCGACGCGCGCAGCGTTCGCCGCAGAGCGCGGCCTGCGCGGCAACTATCACTACAACGCGATCGCCAGCTGGCGCATCGACGAGAAGGGGGAGGCAGCCAATGTCTACGCTTGAGCGACTGACCTTCTGCGCCGTGCTGTTGCTCGCAGCGCCGGCGATGGCGCAAGCCCCGCAGTTCGGGCAGCCGATCGCGCCCGCCGACCTCGCGCCCTGGGACATCAGCATCGGGCCGGACGGCGCCGGCCTGCCGCCCGGCCGCGGCACCGCCGCGCAGGGCGAGGCCGTCTACGCAGCGAAGTGCCAGGCCTGCCACGGCGAGAAGGGCGCCGGCCGCCCGAACGACAGACTCGTCGGCGGGGCGGGCTCGCTCGCGCCCGACAAGGCGCCGGTGAAGACGGTCGGCAGCTACTGGCCCTACGCGACCACGCTGTTCGACTATGTCCGGCGCGCGATGCCGTTCCAGGACTCCAAGTCGCTCACCAGCGACGAGCTCTACGCGGTGTCGGCCTACATCCTCAATCTCAACGGGATCGTCGGCGCCAACGACGTGCTCGACGCGCAGTCGCTGCCCAAAGTGAGAATGCCGAACCGGGACGGGTTCATCCCGTTCCCGCGCAATCCGAAATAAGGGCTGCGCAGCCAGCCGTGCGCACTGCTTGCGGACGATGCCGAAATATCCGAACCTGACGGCGGCGTAGGAGCAGTCGGGGTCGGTGCACATGGACGGGTCGGCAAAGGCCAAACACCGGCTCGACCGCTTTCGACAATTGCTGACCCATGTCAGCGAGCAGATCCTGCCCGGCGTGGGGTTCCAGCTGTGGGACAAGTCCACGGTGCCGGCGCAGCTCCCATTCGATGTTCCGATCATCGCCTTCGCCGACGAGGGCGTGGTCGCCGCGATCGTGCGCCGGCCGAACATCCACACCTTGCTCAACCTCTATGTGACCGCGCGGCTCGACATCCGCAACGGGACGCTGTTCGATCTGGTCGCGCTCCGGCCCAAGCTGCGGACGCGCGAGCTGGTAAAGCGGCTCGACAAGCGTCTCCTGCTTTCGACCGCGGTAAAATTCCTGACCGTGCCGCGCGGCGGGCCATGGCCGCTGGAAGAGATTCGCGGCGACAAGGCACGAGCCGACGGCAGCGAGGCGACCAACAAGCAGAACGTGCACTATCACTACGACCTCTCCAACGCGTTCTACGCGCTCTTCCTCGATCCGGAGATGGTCTACACCTGCGCCTATTTCAAAGACTGGAACAACGACATCGCGACCGCGCAGCGCGACAAGCTCGACATGATCTGCCGCAAGCTCCGCCTCAAGCCGGGCGAGCGCATGCTCGACATCGGCTGCGGCTGGGGCTCGCTGATCATCCACGCCGCCAAGAACTACGGCGTCCACGCGCACGGCGTGACGCTGGCCGAGGAGCAATTCGCCTACGCCAAGGACAAGGTCGCGAGACTGGGGCTTGAGGACAAGGTGACGCTCGAGCTGCGCGACTACACCGCGGTCGAAGGCAGCTTCGACAAGATCGCGTCGATCGGAATGTTCGAGCAGGTCGGCCGCGCCAACTATCCGACCTATTACGCGACCGTGCACCGGCTGCTGAAACCCGGCGGCCTCTACCTGCACCATTCCATCGTGCTGCGCGCGCGCGAATATCAGCGTTCGCTCAAGAACAAATCCCAGGCCCTCACCTATATCGGGCGTTACATCTTTCCGGGTGGCGCGCTTGACCATCTCGCGATGTCGATCGAGAATCTCGAGTTCCATAATTTCGAAGTGCACGACGTCGAAGCGTGGCGCGAGCATTACGCCCGCACCACGAGGCTCTGGCACGACCGCCTGGGCGCCAACCGTGAAGCCGCAGATCGCGAAGTCGGCAGCGCCCGGCGGCGGCTCTGGATGGCCTATCTCGCGGTCTCGTCGATGGCGTTCACGCACGGCAGCATCGGCATCTTCCAGACCCTGGTCTCGAAGCGCGTGCGCGGACCATCCGGCATGCCGCCCACCCGCGCCGACCTTTATCGGTGAAGCTGATGCGCTTGCGTCGGCTCAGGTGTTCACCGCACCGCCGTCGACCGCGATGGTCTGCCCGGTGATGAAATCGCTGTCCAGCGAGGCAAGAAAGATCAGCGCGCCGAGCAGGTCGCCTGGATAGGCGTCGCGTTTGATGGCGCGGCGCGCGATCGCATTGTCGCGTGAGCTCGCGACGTGGGTCGGGTTGTTCTCGACCACGCTGTCGGAGAGCGTGAAGCCCGGCGCCAGCGTATTGACGCAGATGCCGTGCTGGCCGACCGCGCGCGAGAGCGAGCGGGTGAACGCCGACACCGCGCCCTTCGAGGTGACGTAGTGCATCATCTGCGGGATGCCGCGAAATACGGTGCCCGAGCCGATGTTGATGATCTTGCCGTAGCCGCGCGCCTTCATGTGCGGCACCACGTGCTTGGCCATCAGGAACGGCCCGCGCACGTTCACCGCCATCACGCGGTCCCACACCGCGGTGTCGATCTCAGTGAATTCCTGCTCCTCGAGCTGCGAATAGACCGCGGCGTTGTTCACCAGAATGTCGATCTTGCCGAAGCGTTCCATGGTCCTGGCGACGAGCGCCTTGACCTGGCTCTCGTCGCTTACGTCGAACACCGCGCTGGTGGTGGCGTTGCGGCCGTGCTTGCCGGCGAGTTCCTCGGCCAGCGCAGAGCCGTCGGCAATGTCGGCGATCATCACCTCGGCGCCTTCGGCGGCGAGCGCCTGCGAATAGTGGCGCCCGATGCCCTTGGCGCCGCCGGTCACGATCGCGGTGCGGCCGGCGAGTCTCGCCATGCTATTTCCCGGTGTGCTTGCGCACGAATTTCTCGAACGCCTCGAGCTGCAGCTTGACCATGTCCTTGGTGGCTTGGTCGGTGAGCTCCAGCGTCTTCTCGTCGAATTTCTTGGCGGAGAAATTCACGAACACCTCCGGCCGGATCAGGATCACCGCCTCGACCGAGGTGAGCGACTGGCGCAGGTGATACTGCATGCGCGCGCCGCCCAGGAGGCCACCGGCGCACGATTGGAGCGCCACCGCCTTGCCCTTGAACGGATCGTCCTTCATGCGCGAGGTCCAGTCGATCGCG
>Ga0137375_10012261_pt1 | contig 10155 bp, 11 predicted proteins | sample SagtaG_24_FD_104936 | JGI IMG/M metagenome (GOLD analysis project Ga0137375, IMG submission 104936) | Vadose zone soil microbial communities from Sagehorn Ranch, Mendocino, California, USA - Sage1_R_113_16 metaG | ecosystem: Environmental > Terrestrial > Soil > Vadose zone | place: USA...
CCGCCGAACCAAATATCTTTTTGCAATCTCCAGCTTCTCGCGCTCGGTGTATCCGGGCAGCGAAATCACTTCCATCCGGTCGCGCAACGGTTCCGGCACACCATCCATATAATTCGCAGTTGCGATGAAGAGCACCTGCGACAGATCGAAGGGAACATCGAGGTAGCGATCGGAAAATGAATTGTTCTGGCGGGGATCGAGCACTTCTAGCAGCGCACTCGCCGGGTCACCGCGGAAATCAGTGCCGATCTTATCGATCTCATCGAGCATCATCACTGGATTGCGCGTCCCCGCCCGGCGCAGCTCTTGAATGATGCGGCCCGGCATCGAAGCAATATAAGTGCGACGATGCCCGCGAATCTCCGCCTCGTCCCGGATACCGCCCAGACTCATCCGCACAAATTTTCGACCGAGCGCGTCGGCAATCGACTGACCGAGGCTGGTTTTGCCAACGCCGGGCGGGCCAAGAAAGCAAAGAATGGGACCGTGTCCCTGTGGATTCAATTTGCGCACGGCAAGATATTCGATCAGTCGCCGTTTTACTTTTTCCAAATCGTAATGATCGCGATCTAAAATTTTCTGCGCCTGATCGAGATCGAGATTGTCCTGGCTGAGCTTCGACCACGGCAGCTCGGCGATCGTCTCCACATAGCTAACGATCACGGAATACTCGGGACTGGCGGGTGGAATGACGTCAAGACGCTTCAATTCCCGATCGGCTTGTGCCAGGACATCGTCAGGCGGCTTTGCTTCTTCCAGGCGCTTGCGTAGTCGCTCGATCTGGTCACTCGCCCCGGCTTCTTCTCCGAGCTCGCGTTGGATGGCCTTCATCTGCTCGCGCAAATAAGCGCGCCGTTGCGCATCGGAAAATTGCGACTGCACATCCTGCTGCAGCCTCTGTTGAATTTGTGCGATCTCGAGCTGTGCTGAAATAGCCGTCTGCACCGTGGCCAGGCGCTTCTCAACGCCGAGCTCCTCGAGGATCGCCTGTTTTTGCGCGGTCTCGACATTCAAATTCGGCGCGAGAAAATCGGCTAGTTGTTCCGGATCCTCGATGCTGAGCACGGCTGCGCGCGCTTGTTCGGGCACATCGGGGGTTAGCTCGAGAAGCTTCGCAGCCGAATCGCGCAAATTCCGGAAAGTCGCTTCCCATTCCTTGGTGGCGGCTGGCAGCTTGGAATCCAGCAACTCGACTTCGGCCCGAAGATATGGAGCTGTGGCGATAATCTTGCGCAGCGCAAAGCGGCGGAGACCTTGCACCACAATGATAAGATGATCGTCCGACTGGCGTATAAGCTTCAAAACGATTGCCGCCGTGCCGATTGAATAGAGATCTTGTGGCTGCGGATCTTCCTTCGTCTCATCGCGCTGGGTCAGTAAACCGATGATTTTTGTTTGCGGCAGCGTTTCGTCGAGCAGGTTAATCGATGCGGCCCGGCCAACCGTCAGAGGAAGAATCGTCCCTGGAAAAACAACGAAGCTGCGCAACGGCAGAATCGAGAGCACATCGGGAATTTGGGGCGCCGAACTCGCAGCGGCGCCTCCCATTGCAGTCGCACCCGATGGCGCCGATTTTGCATCCGTGCCTTTTTGCAAGGCGGTTAACGGCTCTTCATTCATGATTTCAGTGGCAGCGAGATCCATAGGAGCCCGTTTCGTTGCTCGGCATGTACTTTTTCAATATCCACTAGCGCCGGTAAACGCACCTCGCGCTCGAACGGCCCATAATCAATCTCCATGGCGAGCAATTGCACGGCGCGTCCCTCAGCATGTGTCGGCTCGGGCACGTCGCGGACACCTCGCAGAATGAGGCGCTCTGACTCGACCGTGAGATCGATGCGTGAGCGTTCAACTCCGGCAAGATCGACACAGACACGAATACAGTTCTCGCAGCGATACGCGTTGATCGCTGGTTGCCACGTGCGCGAGGCAAAGCGCGAAAACTGCAAACGCGCCAGCTCCGAGGTCACATCGTGGAGCGTGCCATGCAGCCAGCGCAATTTGATGCTGCGGATTGGATCCATTGCAACTGAATCTCCACCCCGCGCGTCCGTTTTCAACCGGAGCCGCCATCACCGATTCTCTGCGGCCCCCAGGCGCGCCGCTTCGACTCGAGTCTGTCCTTTTAACCGGGATTTTCTTTCGCCGCGAATGCCCTCCGAGACGCTTCGGCAGGAGCCTTACCCTCCAAATGTCAACACCGCGGGCGATTACTTCTTTTTCGCCGGCTTGCTCTTCAACTCGACGAGGACAAGGTCAATCGGACCCGTCCCGACGTTTTCCGGCAGATGCGCGCCGGCCTTGCTCCACATCGTCTGGCCCGCCTTGCCGGCTTCTTCCTCGCTCTTACCGTCTGGGTAGGTGAACTTGGCCGTCTGGTCGACCAGAAACACCGCCACGCTATCGGGATGAGTGTGCATGACGGATTTCTCGCCGACCCCGTAATGTATACGCAACACCCGCACCTGGTCGTTCTCGAACTCGACCTTGTAGTGTTTCGGGTCAACCTTGACCGGGTCCTGTGCGAGGGCGGGGGTCGTGACCAGAGCAAATGCCAGAACGGCTAACAACGTAGTGATGTACTTCATGTGGGGCCTCTTGTTGGTTAGGGAAAGGCTCTCACTTTACCGCTTGAACGTCCAGCGGTTACTTTGGCCGAAAAGGGCGATGGGGTTGCGGAGGACCAGTTGCTCGATCTCGTCGCGGGAGCAGCCGCGGCGCTTCAGTCCGAGTACGACCTTCGGGACGCTGAGCGGGCCACCTCGCGGTATCCGCGTGTTTCTTTTGGTTTTGGGCAGGACGACTGCTGGCGTCGAAGCAAGCCGGTTCCCTTACAGTTTCCCCGGACCCCACAACGCGCGGCCCGGCTTGGCGCCGGTGTGCTCGCCCTCTTTGAGCACTTGGACCCCATTCACGAAAACGTGCTTCATGCCAACCGCGTATTGATGCGGTTTCTCGAACGTGGCGCGATCGGAAATCGTCGCCGGATCGAACACGACGACATCGGCGAACATTCCCTCTTTAATGAAGCCGCGATGATCGAGGCCGAGATTTGTCGCCGGCAATCCGCTCAACCTGCGAATGGCTTCTTTCAGCGGGATCACTTTTTCATCCCGCACGTATTTGCCAAGGACGCGAGCGAAATTTCCATACGCGCGCGGATGCGGGTTCGATTTCAGAAACACGCCCTCCGGAGCTTGCGACGCTTCATCAGAGCCGAATGAAATCCATGGCTTCGCCAGTTCTTTTTTGACGTTCTCCTCCGACATCAGGAAATAAATCGACTCAATCCGGGACTCGTCTTCGGCGATCAAGTCCATGATGGCCGTAATTGGATCTTTGCCGCGCATCTTCGCCACCTCCGCGAGCGATTTGCCTGTGAGCGGTTTTAGTTTTTCGGATTTGAATCCGACGAGCAAGATTCTGTCGGGCGAACCAGCGCCAACATAAAGATTTTCCCACTCATCGCTGTCTTTGCCCACTTCCGCGGCAATTTTTTCTCGCGTCGCCGGATCGCGCAGCCGCTTGAACAACGCGGGATAACCGCCGTCTTCCGTCCATGGCGGAAGACACGCGTCGAGCCCGGTTCCCGCAGCCGTGTACGCGTACATGTCCGCGGTAATCTTCAGTCCCTCTTTTTGCGCGGTTTCAATTCGCGAAAGTAAATTGCCGACCTTCGACCAGTTCTGTTGGCCGGCTGCCTTGATGTGATAAACCTCTGCCGGAATTCCCGCTTCCCGACTGATCCGGGTCAATTCATCGAGCGCTTCGAGCAATCGATTCCCCTCGCTACGCATGTGCGAGATGTATTTGCCACCGTATTTCGCGGCGACCTTGCACAGCTCGATCAGCTCCTCGGTCTTTGCGTAAAAGGCCGGCGGATAGATCAAAGAAGTCCCAATCCCGAGCGCGCCCCCTTCCATTTCTTTGCGCACGAGCTCGCGCATTTGATCGAGTTGTTCCGGTGTCGGCGATTTATCTTCGAAACCGATCACGTATTCGCGGATGGTAGTCGCGCCGATGAACGAAGCCACATTGCACGAAACGCCGCGGCTCTCGAGATAATGGAGATATTCCGCGAGCGTGTTCCATTTGATGTCGTATTTAATGTCTCCTTGCGTGCGCAGCATGTGATCGCGCACCCGATCGTTCACCGGGCCCATCGATTCGCCTTCGCCCATGATCTCGGTCGTGACGCCCTGCCGAATCTCGCTCTGCGAGCGCCCATCCTGAATCAACGATACGGTTGACCACGAGAGCATGTTAATGAACCCGGGCGCGACGGCGAGCCCCGTCGCGTCGACAACCGTTTTCGCTTTCGCCGTCCTGAAATCGCCGACGCCCGCAATCCGATCACCGCGAATCCCAACATCAGCGTGTTTCGGTCCGCCGCCGGTGCCATCGAAAACCGTGCCGCCTCTGATAATAATGTCGAAATCTGCGCCACCTGGCGATGGCGATGGATCCTTCGCGAACATCCCGAACACGATTGTTACGAAAACAGCGAGGCAAAAGAAATTCCGCTTCATCGAGCTGATTCAAAAAGCGTCGAGCACCGATGTCGATCTCAAAGCGCAACGGGATTGAGTTTCGATGTTTGTGTGCGATCACGTTCCTCCGGGGAGCGCACGCGCCTCGCGTGCAGTGTTCGGCGCCCTCGCCGAACACAAATTTGCAGCGATTTGCCGCGAGGGCGCGACAAACAACACCCGAGGTGTGCTCCCCAATCCAATTTCGCGATCGGCTGCCTGCGCGTAGCGCAGTACTAGCAACATGATTGCGTCGCCGCGGCACAACACGAGTCGCTCCTCTGCAGAGCCGGGTGGCGGCGATTGCGCGCTTTGCACGTCGTCTGAGGCGGTTCGAGCAACACACGCGTCGTGGTTTGATCGCGCGCTACCGAACGAACGTGATATGTCGATGGAAAGAAATTTTCGTCGCCGTATTCGATTCGAACTTCGGCATTGAGGTTGAGCGGAATCATCCCGCGCACCTTTTCGAAAATCTTCAAGAATTTCGCCGCCGTCATGTATTCGTTAGTGGCGTGTGACGGCACCCAAAGTTGGACGATCGTTTCCTGCCAGCGGTTGGTTTGTCCCCCGCAATCGACCGTCTCGAACGAGGCTGCTTTTAGTTCTGTGAGATGGTGACCGCTGTGCACGGTGTGGCCTTCAAGATCGACAAAGAGCAACTGATTGTTCGGCGTAGCGCGCAATCTGGAGATGAATTCATTCGTTTTCATTTGTTTTTGTTCCGTCCGATTTCCTTAGAGTGGTCCTGCAGCAAATCTTGTTTCTCCTGTATCGCTCGCCATTCATGCGCTCGTCTTTCGCCATCCACTCGCGCAATCCGGTGAGGACGTGGCGGATTAGCGGATCGCCATGTTTTGCCCAACGATAATGCATCCATTTCCCATTACGGCGCGCTTCCACAAGTCCAGCGCGTTTGAGATGGGCAAGGTGCCGCGACACTTTCGGCTGCACGACTCGGAGGGTATCGGTCAATTCGCAGACGCAGGTCTCGCCACACGCCAGCAAGTTCAGCAAACGCAACCGTGTCGGATCGGCCAACGTCTTGAAGAGAAAGGCCGGCTCGCCATTGCCCCGTGTTTTCATCGGCTATACATATACGTGGAAACGTATATGTCAAATGATGGCGGAGCGTACTATGGAGATTGAGGCGACCGATTATTTTTCGTTTCCTCAAGTAACTTTACCAGCTGATCTTTCCATAACGCCGCGACCGTGTGGCTGCCGTGGCCGCGCGTTTTGTTGCTGAATGGAATCAGCACCGCACGGCCCTTTGGCAGGCGCTTGATTTCGCGCTCGATAATCCCGAGTTCAGGCGGATTAATCAGATCGTCGGCGGAATTGATGGCGAGAAGCGGCGCACGAATTGTTTCTAGCTTGGGGCCTGGATCGTAGTCGCGTGACGCTTCCACTGCATAAAGCACGTCATTCGCATCGCCGGTGTTCACGTGTTCATCGACAAACTTGTCGAGCACCTCGTCCGTCTTGGCTAGCGTTGGCGCATCTTTTTGCCGCAAAACTGGATTGCTGCTCATGAACCAGAGCATTTCCGCGGCGGTTCGCAGGCTCGGCGGCTGAGTCTTATAATCGCCGCCGCTCCAATCCGGATCGTTGCGGATCGCGTCGATGATCATGCGACGCCAGGCGCGATTGCGCCCTGAAATCTGTGTAGGCAAACTCGCCAGCGGCATGAGCGCATCCATGAAATCGGGATGCAACTCGCCCCACAACCAGGTATGCATCCCGCCCATCGACGTGCCCATGACCAGCCGCGCGTGGTTCACACCCAGTCCCTCGGTCAGCAGGCGATACTGCGCTTCCACCATGTCGAGGTACCCGTAGGGCGGAAATTTTGCGTGCATCCCGTCGCTCGGCTTGCTCGATTTGCCGTGGCCGATCGCATCCGGCAGGATGATGAAAAACTTTGTCGCATCGAGGGGCTGATCTTTCCCAAAAAGTTCGCCGGCAAACTCCGGGCGGATAAATTGCGCGCCGCTGCCGGTTGTCCCGTGCATGATCAGAACTGCATTCGTCGTTTTACCCTGCCCATCTTTCTCTGGTTTTCCGAGCGTCCGATAATGGAGACGCAATTCAGGCACTGTCTCGCCTGAAGTAAATTTGAAATCGCGAACGACATAATCGCCTTCCGTGGGCGTGGGATAATCCGCTGCGAATACGAAGCTCGCGGTGAAGATCGCTGAGACAAAGGTCAGGCTGCGAATTCTTGGAATCATATTAACGATGGTGTTGGCGTTCGGTTTGAATTCGTTTGAGCAGCTCGGTGTGGGTGTGTTCCAGGTCGTTAGCAAATTTCACAGTTGCTTGTAGAGCTTCGGGATATATCTCGAATCGTTTTCGCAATTTCTTGGTGGCTGGATCATAAAAGAACGAAATGTCCTGGTCGAGATTCGGCACGATCAGTTCGTCGCTCAACTTTTGATAGCGCGCCATGCGACTCAGTCCCCAGCGGATAACCGACTCGTCGTTCCGCAGCGCGGTGAGCGTCTGCAAGTCGAGCAGCTCGATGCCGCCAGATTGAAGCAGCGTGGCGAAGTCGCCCGGGCTGTAGTCGGTCGTGAAAACGAACGGATGCAGGGGCGGCATCTCACAGGCGTCGAGTGCGCGCCGAAACTGCGCGGCTTCGCGTTCTTGTTCCGCGCGGTTAATTTTTCCGCTCTCGATTCCTTCGCGCAGCGTTCGCTCGATCGACGCCAGGATTCGGTCGCGCCGTTCTGCATCCTGCCGATGCTGCTGATAATTACTCAGCCAGAACGCGGCGTAAACGCCAACGAAAACCAAGACCAGTTCTGCCACCCAGCGCGCAGCCCGAAACAGAAACGGCGCCTTCCGATCAGCAGTTGCTGTACTCATCGGTCTTGGCGTAATACGCGCCTGTACAATTATCAACGAGGCAGCGGTTGTTCCATGTTCGCGAGCGCATAGGCAAGGACTGTGACAACAGCAGAGTTTTCCGCCAATTCTTTCGGCACGATCTTGTCCAGCGTGTCCGCAGCGGTGTGGTGATAATTAAAATAGAAACGACTGTCTTGAATCGGACTAAAAGCGGGAACATTGGCCTTCTCCAGTGGCTCGATGTCGGCGCCACAATGTTCTACGAAATTAAGCATGCCCGCGCCGGATTCCTGCAAAATTGCCGCGACCGGCGCGAGCATCTTTTTCACTTCTGGCTTTCCCCTGATATTGATGCCGAGCGGATGGCCGGCGCCGCCATCTGTTTCCATGGCCGCAAAATGCCTGGATATCTCCTTTTCGTGATCTTTTGCGTACTGTTTTGATCCGGCCTGGCCGTTCTCTTCATTCATCCACGCGATGACGCGAATCGTGCGTTTCGGTTTGAGATGGAGTTTTTGAATCAGATTCGCCGCCTCCATCGAAACTGCGACGCCCGCAGCGTCATCGATTGCGCCTGTGCCCAGGTCCCATGAATCCAAATGACCGGAAACAATGATCACTTGTTCTGGATGTTCGCTGCCTTTGATGTCGCCGATGACGTTGTAACTCTCGACTTCCGGCAATTGCTGCGGCGTGAGGACCAATTTCATTTTCACCGGTCTCTGCCGGACAAGATAGGCAATCAGGTCTGCGTCTTCCGCGGTGACTGCACCGGCTGGAATCTTTGGTGCATCATTTGCGTAATCGGTTTGCCCAGTGTGTGGAAGCCGATAATCGGCTCCGCCGACGGAACGGATCAAACACGCAACAGCGCCCTGTCGCGCCGCCGCGCTTGGACCATCGCCTCGATAGACAACCGCTTCGCCGTATGCTTCGCCGCCGCGACCTTCCGCGGCCATTTGTTTATCGAAGGGATAGCTAAAAAGTACGATCTTGCCCGCGACTTTGTCGCGAGGAAGCGATTTCAATTCGTCAAAATTTCTGACCGCGATCACTTCGGCGGTGATTCCGTCTGCCGGTGTCGCGACACTGCCTCCGAGCGCACAAAGCATAATCTTCTGCGTGGTGTTCTGCGCCTGCCCCGGAAATTGAACGAGCGCAGCCGTTTCTTCGCCGCGCACCCAATGCGGCACCATTACTCTCTCGAGCTGCACGTCACAGCCGATGGCCTTCAATTCGTTCGCGACGTATTCAACCGATTTGGCCGCCTGCGCCGATCCGCTCAAGCGCGGCCCGATATTATTCGCGAGATGCGCAACCTGCTTGTATGCGTAATTGCTACTCAAGGCCGCCTGCTGCAGTCGTTTTAAATCGGCGAGCGTTTGCGGCAAAAAGACAGCCGGCGTCGGCGATGGCGAAGCGCTCGAGGTCGGTAATGCCGCGGGCGTTTGCTGCGCATCAACTCGCAGAGCGCAAAAAAACAATGAAAGCGGGAGCAGACAGATCGCGCAAAATCGGTTTTTCAAGCGGGGCGGCAGTTACTTTTCTTTGTTAAACTCGATTTCCTCACCGAACAGCTCAGGGTTCTTCGCGTTCTCCGTTAGAAGCTCAGCAATCCTGGCTGAGTCTTTTTGTTCTTTTGGGATCACTGTGCTCTTAACGTTGCGTAAGCTCAGGCGCTTTCCGTCATCGAGCAGCTTCCAAACCACATAAGCATATTTGCGGTTGCTTGAGTTAATATCCTGGACGCTGACAAACGGGGTTTCCGCAACATCGGAGTGATAAGCACGGAACAAATCACCATCGAAATAAACGATGTAGATACTGTCATCCAACCGTCGCACTTTCATCTGTTCCTTGCCGTCCAGGGAAACCCAGTCGCCAAGAAGCCGTTCCTGCACGCCGCGCGTGGGACTTGGCGTGATGGGAACTTCGTATTCGCAAGCGGCGAAAGCCAGGATCGACAGACAAATGGCAACGCCGAAGCCTAATCGTCGGCAAATCAAACTCGACAAATTCACGGAGACTTTCTTTCCTCTGGGAACCGGCCTTCGTCAAAATCGATTAGATCGGGGATGGTTGCGATATCGTCGCGATCCGAGATCCCCGCCTTCTTCTTCGCTTCTTCGAGCACTGGCGTGGCGAAATCGCGCCACCCTAATTTCGAGGCGAAGCCGTTCCACACGAAGATGTCGCCCTCATTAGGTCGCCGGCCGTTTTCGAAACACCAATTCAAAATCTCTTCATCCGTTCCGCCTTGGAGTACCCGCTCGCGCAAAGCGCGATAATGGACACGCAGAAAATTGCAGCAGGCGCCGTCAGCCGCTCTCTGCGCGCCAAGGTTCTGGTGGTAATCCTCGTGCAATTCGCCGCGGGCGTGCAGCCGGATCTTGTCCAGCATTCGCGGGAAATAAATCATCCCGCGCGTCATCTCTTTCGGGCTTTTCGGATGGGTCGTCATGCACAAATAAATCTCGTCATCGCGGGCGGCGCAATATGCGGCAATCTTCGCCAGAAAATCACTCGGAAACGCTCAGTGTCAGGATTATAATTGTTTGTGCAGAAAACCGTACGTAGATTCGACACCTTGGCCGAAGCGGAGAAAGCTGACCGCGAGTTTTACAAGAAACTCTCCGGCAACGAGAGATTGCAAATTCTGGTCGAGCTACTGAACCATGCGCCTGAGCAACGACTTGAGAGAATTTCTCGAATCACTAAACTCCCGCGGAATTGATTACGTGATCGTGGGCGCGCACAGCCTGGCCTTCCACGC
>Ga0137375_10012264_pt1 | contig 10155 bp, 12 predicted proteins | sample SagtaG_24_FD_104936 | JGI IMG/M metagenome (GOLD analysis project Ga0137375, IMG submission 104936) | Vadose zone soil microbial communities from Sagehorn Ranch, Mendocino, California, USA - Sage1_R_113_16 metaG | ecosystem: Environmental > Terrestrial > Soil > Vadose zone | place: USA...
CAGCTCGTGGTTCATGGCCTCGATCAGCGCATTGCTCATGGCATTGAGCCGCTGCGGCCGGTTGAGCATCAGGGTCAGGACGCCGCCTTCGAGGGCGGCAATGACGGGGGTTCTCTCCATGGCGTGGCAGACTGGCACGACAGCGCCCCTCATCGCCACCCGCGCCATCCGGTCGCGTCGCATCGCGGCACGTGCTGGCCTATCCCGTCGGCGATGGCCACGATCCTGATCCTGGTCGGCACCGAATCGGGCAACGCCCAGATGGTGGCCGACGCGCTGAAGCCGGTGCTCGACGCCATGGGCCATGCCGTCGACGTCACAGACAAGGCGGCGACCGCCGCCGACCTGCTGGCGCACGACGTCCTGCTGGTGGTCTGCGCGACCCACGGCTCGGGCGACATCCCGACCAACATCCTGCCGCTCGCTGAGACGCTGGAGCGCGAGCGGCCTGACTTGTCGGGCCATCGCTACGGCGTCATTGCGTTGGGCGACATGACCTACCAGGACACGTTCTGCGGCGGCGGCAAGAAGGTCGACAAGGTGCTCGAGCTCTGCGGCGCGCGCCGGCTGGGCGACCGGCTGGAAGTCGATGCGTCCAGCCAGCCATTGCCCGACGAAGAGGCGCTGGGCTGGGTCGAGGGCTGGAAGGTCCTGGTCTAGCAAGCCTGTCAGTCCGGCAGCGTGAAGACCTCGACCGGCTCGGGGACGCCGCGCAGCACATGCTTGCCGAGCGACTTCATCGGCACCGTGCAGACCTCGTTGAACTCGGCGGACGCCAGCACCGGCACGTGCAGCTCCTTGGTCAGGCTCTCCAGGCGCGAGGCGCGGTTGACCGCGGCGCCGATGACGGTGAAGTCGAGCCGGTCCTGGGTGCCGACATTGCCGAAGGTGACGTCGCCAACATGCAGGCCGATGCCGAAGCGCAGCGGATCGCGGCCGCCCGCGGCACGCGCTTCGTTGGCCGCCTCGATGTCGGCGATCAGGCGGCGCGCGGCAGCCAGCGCCTGGCCCGTCACCATGGGCAGGAACAGCGCATCCTCGGCCGGGAAGTAGCCCATGACGCCATCGCCGATGAACTTCAGGATCTCCCCGCCATTGGCGCCCAGCGCATCGCCGACGAGCTGCAGGTAGTTGTTCAGAAGCTCCAGCACCTCACCCGGCGGCAAGCGCTCGTTCATGCCGGTGAAGTCGCGCAGGTCGGAGAACCACAGCACGGCACGCAGCTCCTCGCCCTCGCCGCGGCGGATCGCGCCGTTCAGCACGCGCTGGCCGACCTCGGGGCCGAGATAGGTGTTGGCCACGGTCTCCGCGACGGAGCGCTCGATATGCATCTCGGTCACCGCGCCCATCATGTCGACCAGGCGCGTGAGGTCGGTGACATCGTCGTCGGAGAAGCCCAGGCGGCTGTCGGTGGCGAAGGTGACCACGGGCAGCGGGCCCTCGCGGCGGATGTGCATGGGCAGCGCGATATAGTCGACGCCGCCGTGGGCCTGCAGCCCGTGCAGCAGGACGTGATCGTGCTCGGTAAGGTTCGTCAGCCGATGGCGCACCAGGCGCCCCTGCTCGCGCGCCGCCTGCAATGGGCTGCCGATATAGGCCGGTGTGAACTGGATGCCCCAGGCGCGGGCGACTTCCTGCACCTTTCCGCCGCGCCGCCACATGTAGCCCATGGCCTGGAGCTGCGGATGGACGAGCTGCAGGCCGATATAAACGCGCCACACCGGGATGCCCGTCTTCAGCACGTGCATCATCAGCTGCTCTATGAAGTCGGCGGGCCGGGCGATCAACCGGCCGTCATGCGCCAGCCATTCGCCGATCGGCGCCAGGCGGTCGCCCGTGGAGACGCTGGCGTTCAGGAGCCCACCACCGCCGCCACCTCCTCCGTCGAGGTCCGATAGACCTTGCTGGTCGAGAGGTCGGCGATCTTCTCGATGTTGTCGGCCACGTCCTCCGGCGTGGGTGCACGGCCGGCGATGCGCACACCCGGCGCCTCGCGATACTCGATGCGCGCGAAGTAGCCGGCGCCCGCGCTCCAGATCTCGCCGGTACGCTGGCACTGCTCGCTGCAGAGCCAGGCAACCATGGGCGAGACGAACTCGGGTTTGATCCTGGCCAGCATCTCGGGCGTCATCAGGCTCTCGGTCATGCGCGTGCCGGCGACCGGCGCCAGCGCGTTGACGAAGATGTTGTACTTCTGGCCCTCGAGCCGCAGGGCATTCATGAAGCCCACGACGGCGAGCTTGGCGCCGCCATAGTTGGCCTGGCCAAAATTGCCGTAGATGCCGGAGTTCGACGAGGTGACGACGACGCGGCCATAGGCCTTGGCGCGCATGATCGGCCACGCCGCATGGGTTACGTAGGCGGTACCGAGGAAGTGGACCTTCACCACGAAGTCGAAATCCTCGACCGTCATGTTGTGGAAGGTCTTGTCGCGCAGCACGCCCGCATTGTTGACCACGATGTCGACCGTGCCGAAGGAATCGACCGCGGTCTTGACGATGTTGGCCGCACTCACGGGATCGGCAACGGAGTCGTAGTTCGCCACGGCTTGGCCGCCGGCCGCCTTGATCTCCGCCACGACCTTGTCGGCGGCGGCATGATTGCCGCCCCCACTACTCAGAGGCCGGCCGTCGACCGCGCCGCCCGGATCGTTCACCACCACCTTGGCGCCGCGGCTGGCCAGCAGCAGCGCATGCGCGCGGCCGAGCCCATTGCCGGCACCGGTGACGATGGCGACGCGATTGTCGAAGCGGATGGTCATTCCTTGATCTCCCCAGAATCCTTGTCCATGGAGCTACCCATGTTTGTTCGGAGCGCCCCGGTTTCAACCCTGACGCTTCCAGTGAATATCGCCGCGTCGCTGCATCTAGGCTGCTCGAGCCGCGATGATCTTGCGGCGCTGTGCGGGCGACAAATCCTTGGTAGCCATCTTGAGGTCGTACCAACTCTGCAGGTTCATCCAGAATTCCGCGCTATTGCCAAAGAACAGAGCCAGCCGCACCGCCGTGTCAGCCGTGATCCGTCGGCGATTGTTGACGATCTCGGCGATGCGATTGGGAGAAACGCCGATCGCCTGAGCCAGTTCGTTCTGCGACAGGCCATACTCGGCGAGAAATTCGTGCTTCAGCATGTCGCCCGGAGTCACGGGCGCGTATTCGGACTTCGTCATTTCATACCTCAGTGATAGTCGACGATCTGCACGTCGTGTGCATCACCATCGATCCATCGAAATATGACCCGCCATTGGTCGTTGATCCGAATGGAGTGAAAGCCATCGAGATCACCCCTTAGTTTCTCCAGTCTGTTTGCGGGCGGTACACGCAAGTCTTCAAGCCGTGACGCCGCGTGGATCGCTACCAGCTTCCGCTTTGCCCTGTCGGCAAATCCATGGAACGCCCGAACCAGCTCGTCGTCAAAAAGTGCCCGGGTTCTACGGTCGCCAAACGACCTGATCATGTCATCAACTATACCGCATCCCGGTATACCATCAAGAATCGACCTCCTCAACCTCGCTGCAGAATCACCACGGCTGTGACGGCTTCTTCCATGCCGATGACTCCGCCGCCGTTCTCGGCGAGCGCGATCTCCGCGCCTTTCACCTGTCGAGCGCCGGCTTCACCGCGCAATTGCGTTGCAAGCTCTGCCAGCATCGATAGACCCGTGGCACCGACGGGATGGCCCTTCGAGACGAGCCCACCCGAGGTGTTGACCGGGAGCTTGCCGCCGGGACCGGTGGCGCCCGATTCGACGAACTTGCCGCCCTCGCCGTCGGGGCAGAAACGCAGCATCTCGCACTGGTAGATCTCACAGAAGCTGGTGGCGTCATGCACCTCGGCGACGTCGATGTCCTCAGGCGCCAGCCCCGCCATCTTGTAGGCCTTGTCGGCGGCGGCGCGCGATAGCCCGGGCTCGTCGAGCTTGCGGTACTTGCCGCCGGAGAAGCCGACGCCGGCGACGCGCACGGCGCGCTCCCTGACGCTGGCCGGCAGCTTCTCGAGATACTCCTTCGAGCAGAGCAGCGCCGCGGCCGCGCCATCGCCGATCGGCGCGCACATGGCGCGGGTCAGCGGATAGGACACCAGCCGGTCCTCCAGGACGGACTGCGGCGTCATCTGGAAGCGGTACTGCGCCTTGTCGTTCAGCGCGCCGTAATTGTGGTTCTTGGCGGCGCCGGCGGCGATTTGCTGCTGCGTCGTGCCGTACTTCCACATGTGCCACTTGGCCTGCATGGCGTAGGTGTCCATGAAGATGGTGCGGTCGTCGCCCGGCGCGAACTTGGAGCCCACCATCTCGCCCACCCGGTTCATCTCCTCGACCAGCCGGTCGTGCTGGCTGGTTATGTAGCCCTGGTTGAACAGGCCCGCGGTGCGCTCGGGCGCATCCGGGCTGAACAGCTTCTCGATGCCGATACAGAAGGAGAGCTCGTGCGTGCCGGCCAAGACGTCCTTCCAGGCGCCCATGAAGGCGGTCGAGGCGGTGGCGCAGGCATTCTCGACGTTGAACATCGGCACGCGCTCGGGGAACAGCCCCTCCTCGACCAGGGGCTGGAACAGCGCCTGGGCGCGGATCGAGTTCTGGCCCCAGAAGCCCATGCCGCAATTGCCCAGCCAGCCCGCCTCGATGTCGGCGCCGTTCTTCATGCCGGCATCTGACAGCGTGCCGAGATAGGCCTCGCGCGCCAGGTCGCCGAAACTCATGCCCGGATGCTTCTTGAAGGCGGTGGTATAGGCGCCAATTACATAGACATCGCGCATGAGCGTCCCCTCGGTTGGCTTTGGCGGCATTTGAGCGTATCCAACCGGCGTAAGCCAGGAGATCCGATATGGCCGCCACGGCCCAGGTAAGACCCCCTCACGTCGATGCCACCATCGCCGAGCTGAAAAAGCTCTACGGCGAGCGCGTCAGCACCGCGCACGCCGTGCGCGAGCAGCACGGCAAGGACATCTCGTTCCATGAGGCCCACCTGCCCGATGCCGTGGTGTTCGCCGAATCGGCCGAGGAGGTGCAGCAGATCGTCCAGCTCTGCGCCCGGCACAAGACGCCGATCATCGCCTTCGGCACCGGCACCTCGCTCGAGGGCCATATCAGCGCGCCCAACGGCGGCATCTCGCTCGACTTGAGCCGCATGAACAAGGTGCTGACGGTCAACGAGGCCGATCTCGACGTCGTGGTCCAGCCCGGCGTCACGCGCAAGCAGCTCAACGAATACATCCGCGCCACCGGTCTCTTTTTCCCGATCGATCCCGGGGCAGACGCCTCGCTGGGCGGCATGACCAGCACGCGCGCCTCGGGCACCAACGCGGTGCGCTACGGCACCATGCGCGAGAACGTGCTGGCGCTGCAGGTCGTCACGGCCGACGGCCGGCTGATGCGACTCGGCCGCCGCGCGCGCAAATCGTCGGCGGGCTACGACCTGGTGAAGCTGTTCGTGGGCTCTGAGGGAACGCTCGGCATCATCACCGAGATCACGCTGCGCCTCTACGGCATCCCCGAGTCGATGGTCTCCGCCACCTGCGCCTTCGATTCGCTGGAGGGCGCGGTCAACACCGTGATCCAGACCATTCAGTCGGGCATTCCCGTGGCGCGCATCGAGCTGATGGACACCGCGACGGTCGATACGGTGAACAAATACTCCAAGCTCAGCCTGCCCCTGAAGAGCACGCTGATGCTGGAGTTCCACGGCACCGAGGCCAGCGCCAAGGAGCAGGCCGAGATGGTCCAGGCGCTGGCCGCCGAGAATGGCGGCGGCGACTTCGCCTGGACCGGGCAGGCCGAGGAACGCACCAAGATGTGGCAGGCGCGCCATGACGCGGCCTGGGCCGCCAAGGCGGCCAAGCCCGGCTAGGGCATGTGGGCGACCGACGTCTGCGTGCCGATCTCGCGGCTCGCCGAATGCATCCTCGAAACGCAGAAGGACATTGTGGCGAGCGACCTCTATGCGCCGATCGTGGGCCATGTCGGCGACGGCAACTTCCATCTCACCATGATGGTCAATCCCGACGATCCGACCTACCTCAAGCGCGCCGAGGGCCTGAACGACCGCATGGTGGCGCGCGCGCTGTCGCTCGGCGGTACCTGCACCGGCGAGCACGGCGTCGGCCTCGGCAAGATCAAGTTCCTCTACGAGGAGCACGGCGAGGCCATGTCGCTGATGCGCTCGATCAAGAAGGCGCTCGACCCGGACAACATCATGAACCCGGGCAAGATCATGGGCCCGATCAACTGACGGCCGGCCGGGAATTTCCGCATTCCCCGCATTTTGCGCTACCCACTTTGCTGGGAGCTCGCCACTCCAGTGGCGCGTCTTTCGTGATTGCAGCGCTGCACGGGCGCCTCGCCCTCAGTATAACACCAGAAGCCAATAGATAACCACTGTTATTTTCTTTCTTTTTTGTGTGCCATAGGGAGGCCAACCGGCCGCTAGCACCGCTGGCACTCGCCACGATGTGGGATAGGCCGCACGACCTGTTTCCCCGGCTTGTCCTCTCGCTGTCCTTGATACGAGACTTGGCGCAGAAGGTTGTCTCGGCCCAAGTGAACTCTACTTTCTGCCGCGTACTCCCGATGGCCTGACTGGCTGGAACTTCTCGACAACGGCCTGGTACGTGGTTCTTATCATTTCATCCACGATAACCGGTGGCGGTACACCCAGGCGGAGGTACGGGCTCACGGCTGCCTTGGGCACGTCGGCCAGCACGAAGCGCGCGAGCTGAAGCTCGTTCGCGCCGACCCCACCGAAGGCATCGCGCGCAAATCGCTTGTAAGCTGCATCAACTCGCCGGCCTTGGCGCAGCACACGGTCCTTGAGATCTCGAGGCCAATTTCCATGTGCGAAGTCGTCTCGGTGGTAAAGGAGGAATGCGCGCGCAGCCTCAAGGTGGTTACGCACCCAAATCGGCGTGTGCAGGGCGGCCGCCAGCCCGTCACCCGCCTTGATCGCGGCGACGAAGCCAGTCTGAAATGCCAGCGCCGTATCCAGCCACACATTCGCCAGCAGCACGTCACGTGAAGCGAAGCGGTGATAGAAAGAGCCGACGGGTGCTCCCAGCCGCCCCGTCACCGAGGTGACCGTAACGGCCGCAGGCCCGCCTGCTGCGGCAAGATCGCGTGCAGCCGTAAGGAAATCGGCATCATCAAAAAGACGTTTCGGCATGGCTATTAGAATGTACCCTCTAGTGCAGAGATTCTAAAGGGGTTATATTCGGCGAATGGTCTCCCGAGAACCCGCTCCCCCCAACCCGGATTTCGTTGAAACCACGAAGCAATTTCTCATGGAAATGCCCATAGCGCAGCATTTCGGCTTCACCATCACCAACGTCGGGCCGGGCCTGTTTGAGATCACCCAGCCTTTCCGCAAAGAACTCTCCTTCAGCCAAGGGATCTTCCAGGCGGGGCCGGTGGGCACCTTGGCCGACATGGCGGCGGCGTGCGCCGGCGTGACGATGCTGCCTCGCGGTTGGGGCGCCTCTACAGTGGATTACACGATCAAGCTCATTGCACCTGCGGCTGGCGATAAGCTGGTGGCGCGTGGCCGCTTGGTGAGGTCCGGCCGCACCTTGTCCGTCACCGCTGCCGACGTCTACGCCGTGCGCGACGGGAATGAAACGCTATGCGCGACTGCGTTGGCCACGATCCGTAACTTTGAAGGCACCGTTTCATGACGGCGACTGTTCTTTTATCGACTTGTGCTCTTTCTGCAGTAGAAGGTCACGGCGATGCTCCTCATTCGTCATGGTGAAACCGAAGCAAATCTGAATTTGCGCCACCAAGGTCGTCACGATTCACCGCTCACCGAACGCGGCGTTGCTCAAGCGACGGCAATAGGTCGTCTCGTTCGGATGCAGCCAGAAGCTGCTTCGACGATGATGATCTCCAGTCCTCAGCCCAGAGCAAGACGAACCGCTGAGCTTGTTCGCGATCACCTTGAAAAACCTGAGATCCCTATTCAGCTCGATGAGCGACTTTGCGAGGTTTCCATTGGAGGTTGGGAAGGCCTTAGCCAGCAGGAAATTTCACGACTGGCGCCTGGAACGTTTGAAGGCGAGGAGCGTCACGGGTGGTGCTTCCGCGCCCCCGGCGGCGAATCCTATGACGTCTTTGAAGCACGAATCCGCGATTGGCTCTCCGAAGCTGCTAGGAATCCCTCGGTCATTGTCGTGACGCATGGCACCGTAGCCCGTGTACTGCGTGGTCTGTACTTAGGACTACCATCTTCCACTGCACTCGCCCTTCCGATACCTCAAGACAAGATCTTCCGCCTATCGAATGGAGCCATCGAAGAATTGGAAGTCGAAGTGGGTCTCAAGATGCCGCGCATTGTGAAGGTCACGCCTCTTGCCGCTCTACAATTACTTGTCGAGTTCGATGACGGGGTTGCTGGCCGAATTGACATTGGTAAGCAGTCAGCACATCGCATCGAAGCGTTCCGCGATGAGGCTACGTTTCAACAGGTCACCATTAACGATTTTGGCGCTGTATGTTGGTCAACAGGTTTCGCGCTCAGCCCCGATACGGCATATGACCTAGCGCGGAGACGGCCAGCAAAAGACTAGTTTCACTGAGAGACAGCTCAGGTCAGCCGCGGCGAGGTCCGCGCCATCGGCGAGCGTGTGTCCATTCGGCCCTTGTGCCTCCTGCGACACACATCGCCGGTGCGCGCGAATCCAATCAGAGGAAACCGCGCGCGATTCCATATCGGCCGGTCAATCCGTCAGCACAGGTCCGTTTGTTCGCTGACCGTTCAAGCCGTACCCATCATCCCGCGCCCGCCATCAGCGCCACCTGGTCCTCCGGCGCATAGAAGAAGTCACCCGGACGGAAGTCGTGGCCGAGATCGCCCAGCAGGCGGCGCTGGCGCGCCGTGCAGCGCTCGAACAGCGCGGCGTAGGGCGTGCCGAAATCGTAGGGCCGCATGAACATCTGGCAGTAATTGTAGAGGATGGTCTTGCGCGCCTTGCCCGAGCGGTTGGGCGACGGCCCGTGCCAGATCGCATGCGGGAAGACGTAGGCGTCGCCGGCCTTGCCCAGCAGTGGCACCGCGCCCGGCATGTGCGGGTTGGGGATGCGCTCGGCGCGCTCCGGGAACGGCCGCAGGTGGCTGCCGGGAAAGATCGTGAAGTTGCCGCTGTCGGGCTCGGTGACGTCGGTCAGCAGGTACATCACCTTGACCGCCAGCGGCCGGCTGGTCTCGGTGACGCGGATGGCGCGCTGGGCCTCACCGCCGTCGGTGTGGGTGTAGCCCGGGAACGTCTCGGTCGAGGCGCGCACGATCGCCTGGCTCATCGAGAACTGGATGTAGGGGCCCATCAGGTCGAGGATCAGGTCGAACACGCGCGGCCGGTCGATCAGGTCGATGAAGGCCTGGTGGTAGGAGAGCAGGTCGCGGCGGTCCATGAAGGCTTCCGGGTTCGGATCGGCATGGTCGACCCAGGCATAGTGGCCGCGCGGCAGCTTGCCCGGCGCCGGCTCGTAGCCCGGCTGCGTCCGCACGCGGTCGATCTGCCGCGAGAAGAAATCCACTTCCGCCGGGCTGAGCGCGCCCTCGAGCTGCAGGTAGCCGTCGACCGCCCACTGGTCGCGTTGCTCTTCGGTCAAAGCCCGTGTGGTGTTGGCCAGCATGCTGTCCTCCCTGCTGGCCGCATTTAACCGCCGCCGATCGCCCAGCGTCCAGAGCGGGGTATGCGGTGTGACCTCGCTCTGCGACTTCGGCGGACGTCAGACCGCGCGCGTGTCGAACATCAGCGTCTGCACGCCGGCCTGGGCGAACTTCGCGACGTCAGCTGCGGTCGCCTGGCCTTGGCTGGACGCGAAAGCCGCGCCGATCGCTTCCATCGAATCGAAGGTGAGCGTCGCAATCAGGTGGTAGGGCGATGGTCCTTGCGGCGTGGCGACCGAGCTCGCGCTGACTTCGTAGGAGCGCAGGCCCGGGATCGTCTTGGCCAACGGCACGTGCTTGCTGAAGTAGTAGGCGTCGAACGCCGCGGCATCGGCCGGCTTGCTGTACATGACCACCAGTTTTGCCATCGCTTGTCCTTCTCCCCTGTCCAGGGGGCCACAGTCTCATGCCAGCGCGGGGAGATCGAGTGCGATCACTTCCCCGGCGAGAGTGTTGTCGACGGCGGTCTCGAAGGTCGCGCCCGGCGAGACGAAGCCGCC
>Ga0137375_10012266_pt1 | contig 10153 bp, 8 predicted proteins | sample SagtaG_24_FD_104936 | JGI IMG/M metagenome (GOLD analysis project Ga0137375, IMG submission 104936) | Vadose zone soil microbial communities from Sagehorn Ranch, Mendocino, California, USA - Sage1_R_113_16 metaG | ecosystem: Environmental > Terrestrial > Soil > Vadose zone | place: USA...
ACGACAAGAATACGCATAGTGTGTTTCCGTATAAAGCCTATTCTCTATTATATGCTGTTCGCGTATTTGTTGCACCGCCGGGCGCAACAAATACACGAACTTCTCTCAGCTTTGCGCCGGGGCGTTCAATCCGGTATGTGGTTGCGGTGGCCGACATACAGTGCTGATTATGCCGCTTGTTATAGCATTGCTGAATGAGAATCGGATTAAGCTGCGCACGAAAATCGTATTGACCGGATACCCACGCTGTCCGGCTTACGCGAGGGTAAAGGGGATCCATGTCCTCGAGTGTGCAATCGGGCACTGTTGATTGGCTTCTCATCTGGGGAGCCGCGGCGCGTGGGGTCTCGGCTGTCCGGCAATGAGGAGAATCGACAATGACCGCGCGCAAGCACCTCAAGCAGCGCATCCGTGCCCGGATGGCGAAGACCGGCGAGGCCTATGCAGCCGCCCGCCGCCAGATCATCCGCGGCGTCGAGCAGGAACAAGGCGCCTCCGCAACGAGCTGGCATCTTCCCGGCAATATCCCCGCCACAACCGCGCTCCGGACGCTCTTCGCCCATGCCGGAATTCGGGCGCCACACACGCACGAGCCGTTCTCGGAAGCTATGCTCTTCGGCATTGCCGGCGGCATCGGCATGGGCGTGTTCTCGTTCTACTACCAGAAAGAAGATATCGCGACCTTCTTTTTGGCCGGCCGCCACAAATGGCATGACGATGCCGCCTACCTGCGCGACACGCTCAGCCTTTTCGGCATCCAGCCGGTTGTGCAGGAGACCGCCGGGGCCAAGGCGGGCGAACAACAGCTTCGCGACACGCTCGATCGCTATGGCCCATGTATTGCCTGGGTTGATCTGGCCGAACTGCCGCACCGCGCGATGCCAGACGCATGGAGCGGGAGCGGCTACCATGTGATTACGATCTACGGCGTGGACGATTTGGACGGTACGGCCGATATCGGCGACCTGACCGACGAGCCGATCAGCATATCCTTATCCGATCTGGCGCGTGCGCGGGCGCGCATCAAGAAGCAGCGCCACCGGCTGCTGGCCCTTCCACAAGCTGGGGACGTGCCGGATCTGGCGATGCTCGTTCGCTCGGGATTGCAGCGCTGCCATCAGGAACTGCTCAACCCATCGCTGCCGGGCGCTCGCAACAATGCGCGCCTCGATGCGCTCCGCATCTGGGCTGAACGCATGCATGGAGGCAAGGAGCAAGAGCGTTGGGAGCACGTGTTCCGCCCCGGCCCAAACCTGTGGCGTGGGCTGTGCGCGATCTACGATTTCATCGAGCACTACGGGAGTGGCGGCGGGCTATGCCGGCCACTGTTCGCGGATTTCCTGGCCGAGGCTGCCGCCGCGCTCGAAAATCCCGTGCTTGCGGCGCTGGGCGAGCGCTACGCCAAGCTTGGCCGCGAATGGAGCGCGCTGGCCGACGCGGCCCTACCGGGTGAAGTGTCGACGCTGCGCGAGGCGAAAGAGCTGCATATCCGCAAAGCCGAGCTGGCGCACGCTGGCGGCGCGGCCGAGGAGATTCGCACAATCTGGGGGCGATTGCAGGAGCTAGAGCAGCAGAATCGCAAGCCATTCCCGCTTTCCGAGGCCGATTACGCCGCTCTACGCGTGCGGCTAGGCGACAGAATCATGGCGCTATACGAAGGCGAGGTTATGGCGCAGGCGGCCATTCTCGACGCGATCAGCTAAACACTATCAGCGTGGGAGCTAGAGATTGGAGACTGGGGATTGGGCCTGGTGTTGCCGAAACCCCAATCCCCAATATCCAATACCCAATCGCCATACCCTACTTCCGGTTCCGCTCCATCCAGCCGATCGCATAATCGACCAGCGGGCGCTGTGGCAGCAGCAGCGCAGTGGCGTTGCCCACACGCCCGCGACGCTCCAGGCCGGTCTCGCGCGCGAAATCGGCGCCGATGAATTCGAAATCCGAGTCGTCGACCCAGATATCCTGATAGGCGACCCACTGGCGCTGCCGATCGACAATCAGCGGTGCGTGGCGCGTTTCCAGCTGCTTAGTTGGGAAATCGGCGCGGTATTCGGCCAGGTGGATCGAGGTATTATTGCTATGGCCAACGCCCAGCAGCAGCACCCATCCATCCAGCTCGTAGATCCGTGCCAGCGGCGAGCCTTCGCCCAGGCCGTATTCCAGCGCGTGATCGCCGGCGACACGATCGGCGTGGCGGCCCCAGGCGGCGAAGGAATCCTGCGGGTGCGCACTACGGCGCACGCCCGGCTGCTTGCGAAACGTCTCGGGGATCGCACCCATCTGGCGTGTGGGTGTCAGGTCGGGGTCGTAGGCCGGCATAGTATCGCGAATGATCTGCCACCACGAGTCGGGCACCGGTGGATGCTGCCAGTTCGCCGGGTTGGAAAGGCCCCCGGAGTGAGTCGGCATCACCAGCGTGCCATGCAGCCCCAGCAGCTCTTCCATCGCCAGGATCACCGCCACTGGCCCGCCGCAGACCCAGCCAAGCGCGCTAAGCGACGAGTGCAGCAGCAGTGTCATCCCCGGCGCAACACCGAGCGCCGCGAAGTCGGCCAGCAGTGAAGGGACGGTCACAGGGCTGGCCAGCGCAGCCTGAATGACGGATTCTTCGGACATTGGTTCACTCTTCGCCATACGCGCCAACCTGCTCGATATATTCGAGCGACTGGTGGCGGAAATAGGTGTTGTAAAGCTCGGCATAGTGGCCGCCCTGCATCAGCAGCGACTGGTGCGTGCCCTCCTCAATGATCCCGCCCGACTTCATCACAATGATTCGATCGGCGTGGCGCACAGTCCATAACCGGTGGGCGATCACAATGCTGGTGCGCGCGCCCATCACGACATCGAGGCCCTCTTGAATCTGCGATTCGGTAAATGGGTCCACACTGGCGGTCGCTTCGTCGAGGATAAAAATCGACGGAGCTTGAAGCAGCACCCGCGCCAGCGCGACCAGCTGGCGCTGCCCGAGCGAGAGCCGCGCTCCGCGTTCGCCAACCTCGGTCTGCAAGCCCTGCGGCAGATCGTCTACCCACTCGCCGCTGCCCAGATGGAACGCGGCATCCGACACATCCTGATCGCTGGCATCGGGCCGACCATAGCGAATGTTTTCGGCCACAGTGCCCGCGAACAGGAACGGCACCTGCGGCACCAGGCCAAGCTTACGGCGATACTGCCCCAGATCGAGCACGCGGATATCGCGCCCATCGATCAGCAATCGCCCGCCCTGAAACTCGTAGAATCGCATGATCAGCCGCGCCAGGCTCGATTTGCCCGCGCCAGTATGCCCGACCACAGCGATCGTCTGGCCGGCCGGGATGTCGAGCGAGAAATCGGGCAATACCCATTCGGACGAAGGACGAAGGACAAAGGACGAAAGCTGGCTTTCGTGATTAGGGATGCTATCGCTTTCCTCGGGATGACGTTCGTCGTTCGTCTTTGGTCTTTCGTCCTGCCCGCCGTAGCTGAACTGCACATGATCAAACGTGATCCGGCCCTCGACGCGCTCGACCGGCTCGCGCCCGATCTGAATCACCTTGGGCTCGGCGTCGATTAGCGCAAATACGCGCTCGCTGGCCGAAAGCCCTTGCTGGAACTGGCTCCAAAAAGAGGCGATGCTGGTGAGCGGGAATAAAAAAATACCCAGGGTCTGGACGAACAGATACCAGTCGCCGGTGGTGAGCGTACCGTTCAGCGCGCCCTGCCCGCCGTAGTAGATCACCAGCGCGATCGCAACACCGCTAATCACATCGAGTGTCGGGAAGATCGTATTGATCACCAGGCCACGCAGCAGCCGCACGCGGTAAGCCATACGGTTGGTGTTGCGAAAATCCTCGTAGATCGCAGCCTCCTGGCGGAAGCCCTTGGCCACCGCGATCCCGCTGACCGTCTCCTGTATGACCGAGTTGACCTCGGCGGTGGCGCGCTGGCCGCGCTGGGTGGCCCAGCGCGCCGCGCGCCGAAAGCTCAGCGCCGCGATGAAGACGACCGGAATGACCGCCAGCACCAGCAGCGCCAGGTTGACGTTGATCGCGAACAGCATAATTGTAATGACCAGCACCAGTAGAAACTGGCTCATCAGGTCGATCGTCAGCGTGACCACCGCCGAGAAATCCTGCGTGTCGGAGGTCACGCGGCTGACGATCCGGCCGGAGGCGTACTGATCATAGAACGAGAGATCGCGCTCCATCACCGCCGCAAAGGCATCCTCGCGCAGTGCCAGCACCACATCGCCGACCGCGCGGGCCGAAAAGCTCTGTCGGACGAAATTGAACAGCCAGCCCAGCGAGCCCAGCACCAGCACGCCGCCGCCCAGCGCCAGCGCCAGCTGCGCACTCGGATTGCCGGCCAGCGCATCGATCCCACGCGAGATCACGAATGGGATCACCGTCTCGGTCAGGGCGGCCAACACGACCATACCGGCCACCAGCGCCATCGTGCGGGCGTGCGGGCGGAAATATTCTACGATTCGGCGCACCAGCACGCGGTCGCTATACGTTCGATCGTATGCTTCGGCGTCAAGGCCATCGAGCACAAAACCCATATGTTCCCTACGTTTTTGTATGTTCTTTTCACCCTGCGGGGTGAAAAGAACATACAAACAGAAAAATCGTGGAATGCAAAAGCCCTGACAATACGGCACACTGAGCGCCCAGCGAACACTGCGTCATAACGGCGCGGCTTCTGGCTCCTGAATGCTGACTCCTGCATTCTCTTTCTCGTATCGTGCAAAAATTCTCTGGTATGCCTCGCTCGTCGCCATCAGCTCCTCGTGTGAGCCGTGCGCGACAAGCTCGCCGCGCCGCAGCACCAGGATGCGATCGGCCCAGCGAATCTGCGAGATCCGGTGAGTGATCAGCAGCGTCGTGCGGCCCTTCATGATCCGGCGCATCGCCCGCTGAATCTCATCTTCGGTGGCGCTGTCGATCGCGCTGGTCGAGTCATCCAGCACCAGGATGCGCGGGTCGGTCAGAAAGGCGCGCGCGATCGCGATCCGCTGGCGCTGGCCGCCCGAAAGTGTCACGCCGCGCTCGCCCACCACGGTATCGTAGCCCTCGGGGAAGCCTAGGATAAACTCGTGCGCCTGGGCGGCTTTGGCGGCCTGCTCGATCTGCTCACGGGTGGCCGTGCCGGGCGCGCCAAAGGCGATGTTCTCGCCGATCGTGCGCGAGAACAAGAAGATATCTTGCTCGATCGTCGAGATCTGCGACCGTAGCGACTGCATGCTCCAATCGCGCACGTCCACGCCGTCGATCAGCACCCGGCCGGCCGTGGCATCATAGATGCGATTGACCAGCTTCGTAAGCGTCGTCTTACCCGAGCCGGTCTGCCCAACGATCGCCACCGTCTCGCCCGGCTTGGCGATGAAGCTAATATTGCTAAGGACCAAGGACGAACGACCAAGGACGAACGACGATATTCTGCCATCGTCAGCTGAATCGTTGTCAAATGCCGGACCGCTGCTTTCGTCTTTCGTCTTCGGTCTTTCGTCGTCGTAGCCAAAGCTCACATTCTCAAATACGATCGCTCCATCGATCCCCCGCGCCAGGCCGGCGGCGTTCTCATCTAGCTCGGTCTCGTCGTTGATCAGCGCCAGGATGCGCTCGGCGCCCGCGATGCCAAGCTGCACCAGCGAGAAGCTGAACAACGAGATAAAGGTTGGGAAGCGCAGCACACCCATCAGGCCCATGAACGCGACCACCTGGCCGATCGACAGCGTGCCGTTCAGAAACAGCAGCAGCGCGTGGCCAAAACCCAGGCCAAACATGATCCCGAACAGCAGCAGCGGCAGATAGCGCGCCTTGATCCGCCCCTCTTGCACAAACAGGTCGCGGTAGCCGCGCGCGTTGCTGGAGAACCGACGCTGCTCTTCCTGCTCTTGCGCGTAGCCCTTGACCACCTCAATGCCCGAGATCGCCTCGGCCAGGCGCGAGTTGATCGCGCCGAACTGCTCGCGCAGCGCGCCCGAGATCGGGTTCAGCGCCCGGCTGTAGCGGCGCAGCGCAAACACAAAGAATAGCAGGAACAGCAGCGGCGCGGCCAGCAGATCGACCCGCACAGTGGCAATGCCAATCAGCGGCACGATCGTAAACATCGTCGCATCGACGATCAGCATGACACCAGGGCTGATCATCAGATTCAGCTGCTGCACATCGTTGGTCGCGCGCGCCATAATGTCGCCGACCTGCTGGCGATTATGGAAGGTCTGGCTCTTGCCCAGCAGGCTGATGTACAGCTCCTCGCGCGCATCGCGCTCCAGGCGCTCGGCCAGCACCTGGACCGCCGAGATCTGTGCGATACCAACCAGCCCAACCCCGCAGCGCGCCGCCAGCACCAGCAGCGCCAGCCCAAGCAGCTCGGCCGCGCGCGCACCAGGCGTGGCGACCAGATCGAACGCGTGGCCGATCAGGATCGACCCGCCGTTGTATAACACGCTCGAGCAAATGTTGCCGAGCAGCGTGAATGCCGGCAACCAGGGGTAGCGCAGGATGTGCGAGATAATCCAGCGCACAGGCGAGCGGCGGTTGTAGATATATTCGCCGGCGACTGTAAACTCACGTGCGGACACTAGCATGCTCCATATCAAAGCAAGACGAATCAGGTAGTTTCGTGGGTGACTCGGGTAGTGTACTATCGCTCACGAATCCGCGCCTCAGCCATAAGAACGAATTTTCGAATGTTATTCTGAAAACTGCACGCACGCCAGTCACATCAAAGGCAACCTCGTGCGGCGCGCCCAGCAGCAGCGGCGCCTTCATCCGCTTTGGAAGAAGAGATCGACTATACGCTCAGAGGTTAGGCGCTTGCCATGCGCCGTTGCCAAACCGCATCTGTGGCCTGCTCTACGATGTCCCAGATACGATCAACCCATTCACGATGCTCCGGCTTCATCAAGACAGAACGTAAACACACCACAGTATCGTGATCGCGCTCCATCGTGGCGGCAGTTAGATCAAAGAAATCAACCGGCAGGTCGGCCAATGCTAAGTCGAGGTGATGCCGTGCAGCCTCGGCGAAGATCAAGCGTGCGATCTCAGATGCTTCGCTCACACGTGCGGCACGCGGCGCCCAGACCACAATATCCAACTCCGGCGCAAACGCGGTCATGAACCGTGCATCTGTTCGCAGCTTCTCGTATAGTGCTATTGCGGCTGCACGTGAGTTGCTCAGCATAGATGCAAAGTCACCGCCCCTAACGAGCGGCAGCAGTCTCTGGGTTGCCCACAGCCCAACAGCGGCCGCTCCAGGCCGTGAGCATTCAAGGCTAATCTCGCCGAGATGAAGTTCAGTTGAACTGAAGTAGGTGTACGGTGAGTCATGCTTGTAGAAGCGGCCCACTGCCGGATCGCGGAAGACCACACAGCCACACCCGTAAGGCTGGAGACCATGCTTGTGCGGATCAACCACAATAGAATCAACCTCGCTGAGCCGGTCGTATGTACGGCGCGTCTCCAGCGGCAGGTTATCGGCTAAGCCGAAGTAGCCGCCATAGGCCGCATCGGCATGTAACCGAAAGCCGTACCGGTCACGAAGCTCGAGCAGTTGTGGCAAAGGGTCCACGGAGCCTATTGCAGTTGTCCCGATCGTTGCCACGACAGTGCCGATGCCGCCTTGATCGAGGCATCGTTTCAGCGCCTCAAGATCAAGCCGCCCACTCCCGTCGCAGGCGATGGATTCAAAATCAAATCCGAGCACGCCGCTGATGCGTTTGTGTGTATAGTGCGCCTGTTGCGATGCGACGACCTTAGTGTTGGGATGAAGTTGGCCGGCCACCCATAGCGCCTCAAGGTTGGCCATCGTGCCACCACCGCACAAGTGACCAAGATGCGTCTCCCAGCCGAACATGCGAGCAATCTCAGCCACCGCTTCCTTCTCCATCTGCGAACTGGCGCGCCCACCGTCGAGCGCGTGGTTGTTGGGATTGATCCACATTGCCAGTGCATAAGCGAGTCGAGCCATGGGATGGGGCGGCTTGAGCATTTGTCCAGCATAAAGCGGATGGAAGTAAGGGTAATTGTCTTGGAGGCGCTCAGCGACCTCAAAAAGTACCTGTGTGATTGCCTCTTCGGGTGGAAGTGAGCTGGTCGCGGGCGGCAGTGCTACAAATCCTGCCTCTAGCCGACCGAGCGCGTCGCGAAGAATGCGTAGAGAATCCTTTTCCAAAATCGAAGTTGAAGAGTGTGTCATGAGTTGGTCCTTTCTAGATGAGGGCACAGTGCAATTGCAGATTGCAGATTAAACCGTACGCCTTCTCATGCGATCAAAGTGTGCATAAGCCAAGTACGACGCTTGGAATTGCACGGCTGACGCTGCCGCGACGATTCATCTTGTCATCTTGTCAAGGCTGCAGCGGCGGTACGAAGGTCTTCGACATGCTCAGCCTCGTGATCGCACAGCGCTTCTAGCAGGTATTCCGGCACTGTTCCTTCCCAGCTATCCCAGGGGTGCTTGCGTTCCAGCGCGGCTGCGTCGAGGCCATGCAGATAGGCCAGCAGCTCGGCGCGGGTGCGCTCCAGCTCCATCAGCTGCTCATCGGGCGTCAGCTCCTCGCGCTCGGCGACCTCCTCAGCGTTGAAGCGATCTTCATCCTCGGCACGCTGCCGGAAATCCTCGGGCGTTGCGCCGGTGGTCATGCGCGCTGGCAGCGCCTCGACGACCCAGGCCTCCCAGGCGGCAATATGCGCCAGAACATTCTTGATCGACCAGTCGCCGACGACGCCCTGGCGATCGAGCGCCGCCTCGTCGAGGCCGCCGATCGCGGCCAACAGCTCAGCACGCGTGCGACTCAGCTCGGCCAACGCATCACTCAGCGTATTCATGCAATTGCTCCTCTCTGCCGTTGGCGAATAATCGCCAGCATAGTCATGGAGGTTATTATAACCGCACTACGCTGGGCGGGCGGGCCGCCGCGCCGCGCAGGCAACCAGAATCGATCAAAGACAGGCACTGGGGTGCCAGCGGGCGCTCCCTGCCGCCGCGCTGCGCAGGCGATGGACAGCACCGCTCACACCGTATCGGCCCGATAAACTGTGGTATCATGATATCTCACGGCGCAAGATCGGAGCAGCTATTGTTCAGAGAGGAGCAACCGATGCCACGTGGAAAACAATCGCGCGGGCAGTGTGCGTTTTGCGGATATACCACCACCAAGGGCAGTATGCCGAAGCATCTGGCAGCATGCCCACAACGGCAAGCGCAGATAAGCAGCGCCGCCCAGATCAATCGCAAGCCAGAAACACTGTATCACCTGCGGATGCAAGACGCATATGACAGCAACTTTTGGTTGGATCTCGAAGTCCGCGGCTCAGCGACATTGAAAGATATCGATAGCTATTTGCGCGCGATTTGGCTTGAATGCTGTGGGCATCTGAGTCAATTCTCGGTTGGCGGATGGCGAGGCGCCGAAATCGCCAAATCGCGCCGCGTTGATGCGCTGTTTCAGCGCGACATAGAGCTGACCCACATTTACGATTTTGGCACATCGTCGGAGACAAAGATCAAGCTGATAGGCCAGCGGGTGGGCGTGCCGTTGAGCGCGCGGCCGATGGCGCTGATGGCACGGAATGCCATGCCGGAAGCAACATGTATTGAGTGTGGGCAACCGGCCGGCTTTCTGTGCATGGAATGCATGATTGAAGAGCAGGTAGCCGGCACCTTATGCCCAGCGCATGCGCAGACGCATCCGCACGAAGATTATGGCGAACCGATCGAGTTAGTGAATTCGCCGCGACTAGGGATGTGTGGCTACACTGGGCCAGCCGACCCACCGTATTAAGGACGCGCGGAAAATAAAGTATCCCGATCATGGGGTGACGGGGTGAGGGGGTGACAGCGGACTGGTGATCACCCCCTCACCCCGTCACCCCTGGTGGGACCGTTTTTTATTTGTGCGTCCCTTAGCGAAGAAGTAAAGAATGTCTACCGCGATTCCACAATCGGTGCAGCATGTGTTGAACGAGTATATCGCTTTGGTTCACGAAGCATTGCCAGGCTTGCTGACCGGTGTATACCTCCAAGGATCGCTGGCCCTCAATGCGTTCAGTCCTGGTCTCAGCGATATTGATTTTATCACCACCACAAGCCGACGCTGTACTGCCACCGATATCGACACCTTACGCGCTCTACACCACACGCTGGTTCAACGCTATCCTCG
>Ga0137375_10012268_pt1 | contig 10152 bp, 8 predicted proteins | sample SagtaG_24_FD_104936 | JGI IMG/M metagenome (GOLD analysis project Ga0137375, IMG submission 104936) | Vadose zone soil microbial communities from Sagehorn Ranch, Mendocino, California, USA - Sage1_R_113_16 metaG | ecosystem: Environmental > Terrestrial > Soil > Vadose zone | place: USA...
AGCCAGAATTTTTCAACCGCGCGATACTGATAGCTCACGCGTCAGGCGGCGTCTCATTCAATGCCGTGTCCATTGAAACGAAGCGCCCCTTATCGAAATCCTCCAGCGCATCTATAAAGTCTTCGGCAATGTTGCTGGATGTTGCCTCGCGCATGCGCTCCACAAGACGCTGCCGTTCGGCCTCAGGCAACGCTTCGATTTCCTTTAGAATCTGTTCCGCGGTCATTGTCTCAATTAAACCATTCTTCAGGCGACCAGCAACAAACGCCAAATCTGCGACTCCCCGCTTCAATCAGCCCGTCCCAAATATTCCCACTCCTGCAACGCGATTGGCACGTTGCCGTTTTTCCAAACGAAATCGTGGAACGCGCGGAGATTGAATTTTTCGCCCTGCTGCATGCGTGCGTCGGCGAGAAATTTCAGAATTTGTAATTTCCCGATCTGATAGGTCATGGCTCCGCCGGGGCTGGTGGAGAAAGCGATTGCTTCCTGGCGCGCGGTCTGTTCGTCCATCGGGACTTTTTCCTGTAGATATTTTGCAGCTTGCTCGAGCGTGAATTCGTCCAGCGCAAGTTTCACGTCCACTTCTACGCGCAGCGCGCGCAGCCGCATGAAGTTGTAAATAATCTCGCGCGTGTGCGGACTGTCATCGAACAAACCGGCCTGCAGCATCATTTCTTCAGCATAAAAGCCGATCCCTTCATTGACACCGGAATCGTAGTAGTGACGCCGAATTGGATTCTCGTTTTTCCAGGAGAGACACAGCTGAAAATAATGGCCGGGAATTCCTTCGTGTACGGTAATCGGCCGCGGATCCATTGCTGTCGCGCGCCAGAAGTAGCCAAGCTTTTCCGAAGGCTCAGGCACGTAACGGATGCAGTTCTCATTTAATCGTGACGGCGACGTAAAATCGTCGTGCTCAGTAAACCCAAGCGCGCGCAAATATTCGGGTGTTGGCCGAAGCGTGTAATGCTGGACCCACTTGGGCACGGTGAGAATGCCGCCCTCCTCAAGAAACTTGCGGATTTGAAATTCTTTTTCAGCCGCATCTTTGATCCACATATTAATGTCCGTCGCGATCTTTAGCGTCGGCACATCGTTGTTGCGGTTCTTTTCGAATGCCTCAAACGCGACGGCGCGATTCCATTCCTGACGTCCCATGGCCAGCAGTTCCTCCGGCGTGAACGGCATCAGGGCGACGTTCCGCAAAAGCCAGAGGTACGCGTCACGACCGAGTGCGGTTCGTTGCGTAAGCTTCGGTAGCTTATCCTTGAGCTGCTGCTGAAATTTTTCGAGTGCATCTGCGGCGCTATCAGTTGCGGCGTTCAACGCTTGCGGTTTCAGAGTGGTCAATCCAACGAGGGCGCTCGCCATCGTGCGCAGGCGGTCGCGAATGCCGTCGAGATTCTGGGCCGCGACGCTGGCGAATGGCGCCGGCGGATTTTCGAGGTTTTCCGAGCCTTGCTGGAGGATCGACGGAATGTTTTCGATGCGCGCGAGAATTTCTCGGCTACGCGCTTCATCATACGGTGCGGGGATGGTGAGCGCTTCCGCCAGCGCGGTGAGCGTCTGCTCGATGTAAAAATTCGGGTCGCGTTTCCAGCGCGGATTAACTTCGAGTTCCCAGCGAACACGCGACACTGCTGAGCCGATCAATTTGTAGTCGACCTGCTTCGGGATCGGCCATTGTGCGGGATTCAATTTCTTCCAGCGCGCTTCAAATCCGGCCAAATCTTTTCTTCGCCGGTCAATGCTCGCTCGCGACCAGTCGCGCATTCCGCCGGGCCGCTGGATCCGGTTGACGTCGTCGGCTGTGAATGGCGCGTACTTTGGCCGCCACGCCCAGAAATCGTCAGCGAGTTTTTCGAGCGAGTCCGTTTGCGCTTGCGCTCCTGCCAGTAACGCCACCCAACCCAGGAAGAGGATGACAATCCCACGAGACTTCCGAGAACTCACGACATATTCAAGGCTGTCATGTTGAGCGAAGCGAACCATCTCAGTTCGTGTGTATTTGTGGAAATTCGTGCAACTTTGATCCGAGATTGAAAGCCTGACCTCGCGGACTCCGTCCGCTGCGTTGCAGCTTCGCCTCGCTCAGGAGGACAGCAAATTCCGCTCTCACTCCGAGCTTCGCCGCAATGTGATCACGGTCGGCATAAGGCCGGGCCTATACATTGACATGCCGTAGCAGACCGCGGCAGATTTCTCGCGTGCGTAACGAATGTGATTCAGCTTCTCGTCCCAGCGCTCGATGTAGGAGCAGTTCGCAGTCTTTTTGCTCGCGGGGATGGGAACGTAACGGTTCTCCGTGAGTGTGAGAAAGGCGGGTTCGCCCGGAAGTGGAGTCGGCGTTGCCCAGTTCGGTGAAAGTCTAACGAGTCGCGGACCAGTCAAATCGAGCGCGAACACCGTGTCGCCATCAGTGCTGTTCAGGTGCAAATCGAAAAATGCGAGCCGCAACGGGCCATCGAAAAGAAAACGCCGGTTTTCATCCTGGTTGTCGTGAAGGAGCTCAAACGCGCCGTAAAATCCGGGAATCGTGGAGAACTCGGTTTCCGTTCCGGTTTTCAAATCCCGCAGCACAAAATGTTTTCCATGACCCGGGCCGTCGATCTGGTCGTCCTCGTCATTCGGATCTTCCCGCAGAATCAATTCGAACGAACCATCTGGCGATTTGTATGTCGGAACTGGAGTTGCGATCGGTGATGCCGACTCAGCGGGTGAACTTGTTGCATTTGTCGATCCTGCTTCTTGTGGTTCGACGTTTGTAAAATACGGCGAGCTTTTTGCCTGCGCGTACCATTCCGGCGCTGCCTCGAGCTTTTTCAAATCTGTGCCGCGCGGCTTAACGTCCCAGAATTCGCGCACGTTGTTGGGCTTCTCGCGGGTGAAAACGATAATTTCGCCATCCGGTGAAAAAATCGGGCCGGAATCCTGTCCCGAGTTGTCATTCGTGAGCTGGCGCAAAAGTTTTCCGTCTTCACGATACAAAAAAAGGTGCGAATGGCTTGTTCCTTGCGCTTGCAGGTAACGAATTGCGATTACGATTTCCGAGGCGCCTCGGGCAATCGTCGCAACAAGGCAAAATACTCCGGCGACCAAAAGGAGTTGAAGCGAGGAACGCATCAACGTAGCGGAAGTTGAATTGCACTTGGGTGCTCGGCATCGTGATATATCCGCACGTTGCAAGTATGCGCGTCCTTAGCTGTTTCTTCGGCGACGATTCCGCCCGAGCAATAATTCTTCTGCCAGGAAATTGAATTCACTGCAGTGACGACGAGGCGCAGGCGGCTGCCTTTCATCAAGCGACGCGCTACGAACAAACCGGGATGAAAATCGCAGCGCACGATTTCGCCGGCCTTCACGAGTTTCGCTTCGCGCAAGGATTCGCGGTAACGCAGCCTGCGGATGTCGCTCCAGAGCGCGATACTTGTGCCATCAGGCTGAATCTCGTAGAGGTCGCACTCGAGATCGACATCGGGCGCATCGATGGACACCCACAGACTCAACGCGGGACAACCGATCAACGGCGTTTCGTTGGATACGGGTTCCGTGTGATAAACCAACCCATCCTTGCCAATGCTCAAAGCGAAGGTCTGGTCGAGTGCGGCGGTTTTTTCGTTCCGATTGGTGCCCTCCACGTTTTCGCCACGACGTATATCCAGCGGATCGTAAACAAAAACATCTGCGCCATTGTTCGGCTTTTCTTCGTTCAGCGCACCCGAGCGAAAGGCGCCGTTTGCATCACTGTCCTTCGAGTCGAGGTAAAAGGTTTTCGGATTCGCAGTCAGCGTCTCAAAGTTGTCGGCGTATTTCCATTCGCCATTCGCGCCGGAGTTGCTGGGCGCGAGCAAATAATACGCAACCTGATTTTTGAGGAAGGCCGGTTTCGGTCCGGCTTTCAATGTCCAGTCGTACCACTGGCGGTGCAGATCGTTCACATCGACGATCGCACCCGGGCCGAATTTCACGCCGTTTACCTCATCCGTAGGCGTGCGCGTGCCGGCGTGGTCCCACGGACCGATGATGAGAAAATGTTTCGCCCGCGTTTGCGGCGAGGCGTTTGCGAGATGATCCCGGTAATACGTGAGCGCGCCGAGTTCGTCGCCGTCATATTGACCTGTGATTGTGAGAATCGGCAGCGCGATCTTTTGGAACTGCTCACGCGTGGGCAGCATCGCGTCGTAGTAAGCGTCGGCCGTCGGGTGCTTGAGTATGCGCTGGAAATTAACCGATGGATTTCCCACAAATGAATCGAGCGATTTGAAAGGAAGGTGCTTCTTGTAAGCGTCTAGGAATTTGGTGCGCCAGAATTTTCGATCGCCGAAAAGATTATCCTGAGCTGTACGTCCGCTCGTCAGCGTGAACCATCGCACGTCGTAAGTCATCCCGACGTTGTTGTAGGATGGATAATCCAGGCCGGGATGCGCGGCCGCAGCGGGCACGATCGTCGCCAGATGAGGCGGAAATTCCTTCGCCGTCGCCCATTGATCGAATCCCGCGTATGAACCGCCCCACATGGACACTTTGCCGTCACAGAATGGTTGCTTCGCCAGCCACTCAACCACGTCGTGTCCGTCGCGCGGTTCATTTGCGAACGGCTCGAACTCGCCGCCGGAATTGCCGCGGCCGCGAACATCGACGAGCGCGAACACATAACCGTGTGACGCGAAGTAGGCGCCGCGCGCATGGTACGTGTCTGAGATGTACGGCGTGAGTGTAAAGACTACCGGCGTCTTCGGCGGCGAACTATCTGGAGTCTTTGGCAAATACAACGTCGCGTTCAACTCGACTTTGTCGCGCATTGGAATCTTGACGCTCCACCGCAGGTCGTAGTCTGCAGGTGGCTGCGCGGGGGATGGCGCCGGAGTTGGCGATTGCGCGACGATGTTTGTTGCGAAACTCGCGCACAAAGCAGCGGCGAGGAGTAATGATTTCATGTTCGTGGTGATTGAAACGAGCCAACGGCAGGATAACAAGGTTGTTTGTTGTAGCCGACGATGCGTCCTCGCATCGCTTTGATGGTTTGCAGCCACGCCAGTTTGCGAGACGATAGGCAAATGGCGCGGCGACCTGCAAGCAACGTCCAAGGTCAAAAGGAGACGATTCGGAAGCCGATGCGCGAAGCGAGTGGCGCGAGAGCGTTCTCCTCTCAGGCAGAACTGCTCTGCGCGGGAGCGGTGTTTCTTGTTGCGCTGGTTGTATACAGTTGGACGCTCGCCCCTGCGGTTACTCTGACCGACAGCGGCGAGTTGATTGTAGCGGCCTACGGGCTGGGAGTGGCGCATCCGCCGGGTTTTCCGCTGTGGATCATGCTCGCACATCTCGCGTCGCTTGTGCCAGTCGGAAACGTCGCCGTGCGAATCAATTTTTCCTCGGCTGTTTTCGCTGCGCTTGCCTGCGCAATGCTTACTCTCGTCGTGGCCGAATTAATTGTTACCGGTTCTCGTTTTGCCGCCCCTCGCCGAAGGAACAAACCTGCGCGGCAGGGCAGCAACATTGAAAGTTCAAAAACCGGCGGGCTTTTGATGTTCGCGCCCGCGATCGGCGCGGGATTGCTGATGGCGTTTTGCCGTACGCTTTGGGCATATGCGACGATCACCGAAGTCTACACTCTTAACGCGCTGCTAGTCCTATTGGTCTTCTTTTTGGTCGTTCGATGGCGGCGGCGAATCATCGAAACACGAACGGATTCCAGCGTGGAGGTCGCGACACATGACACATGGATTTATGCCGCCGCCTTCGTATTCGGCCTTGCGATGGGTGTTCATCATGTGACCGTGGCGTTAACGCTTCCGGCCATCGCCGTAGTCGTTTACAGGACAGAGAGTCTAAAGTTCTTCACCAGCCGACGCCTTTTATATGCTGCGCTGATTTCGATCACCGCGTTAATCCTGGTCTATAGTTATTTGCCGTGGGCAGCCTCGCGCTCGCCTGCGATGAACTGGGGAAATCCACGGTCGCTCCAGGAAATTTGGTGGCATATCACCGGTCGACAGTATCGCGTGTTCTTCTATTTTTCGCCGGCCGCTATGGGAGCGCAGTTTGTTGAATTTTGTCGAATGGCCTTGCGCGAGTTTGGCTTTGCATGGCTGCCTTTGACGCTGTTTCTGGCGGGGGCGGGGCTCGCGAGCACCCACAAGCGCGACCGCACAGCTTTTTGGTTTTTGTTGTTGATCCTGCTCGCCGACCTGGCTTACGCGCTGAGTTACGAAATTGCCGAGGACAAGGACGCGTACTATTTGCCCGCATTCATTTCGATCGCGATTGCGGCCGGGCTAGGTATCCACTGGTTGATTCAACTTGCTGCTTCAAGACGTTCGCCAATATGGACACCGTCTCTGGCTGCTGCGACTGCGATTGTCCTGACATCGGCTATAGCGTTCGCTGCGAATTGGCCATTCAACAATCGCAGGCATTACTTCATTGCTGATGATTATGTTGAGAACCTGTTCAGCACGATCGCGCCCAATGGACTGATGCTGACGCAAGATTGGCAGGTCGCGTCTCCCATGTTGTACGCGCAAGAAATTGAACAACGCCGTCGCGATGTGAAGGTGGTGGATATCAACCTGCTGCGCCGCTCGTGGTATTTCGATTATCTGAAACTTGCGCATCCCGATATGATCGACCGGTCGCGCGAAAAGATTGATCCATATGTTGAGATCCTAAAGCAATGGGAGCGCGCCCCTGCGGCTTTTGCCCGCAGCCGGGAGCTTACTCAAAGGATTAGCGTGGCATTCCTGGAGATGATTCAGGCAATCGTCAGGAATGAAATCAGGGTCGCTCCAGTTTACATCACCAATGAGGTGCTGGTCGCTGACTCACTGAACGCGTACTTGACCCGATGGATCCCTCAAACCTATCAACTTGTGCCGCAAGGGCTGGTTTTCAATCTCACCGCCGATCAAAGCTTTCATGAGTCCCCTGACCCGCATCTCCGGATGCGGGGGTTGGCTGATGGAACGGTGCGTTTTGCGAAGGATGATGTCGCAAACGTCAAGATTTTGCCGGCGTATACGAGAATGCTGACTAATCGTGGGAAGTACCTGGCTTTGTTCAATCAACACGAGCGCGCCATCCTCGCTTTCAAAGAGGCGTTGGCGCTCGATCCGAATCTCGCCGCGGCGCAACAAGGACTGGCAGAGAGCACGGCAAAAGTGGCCAAGCCATAGCGGCGCAGGGTTCGTTCGCTCCGGAGAAATCATCTTTTGACAAGGGAAAGATAACCGCTACGTTCCGTGTCCCGCTTGCTCGACTGAGCGGGATAATTAAGCAGGAGCCTCGCTATAAAAGTAGCGAACGGCGTTTGAACTGCACCGAACAATGCAAACAAATCGAAGCAAACGTTATCGCGCGGCGGCGCAGCAAGTAGATCGAACGAAGAACTACAGTCTCGCGGATTCGGTCGCGACGCTAAAGAAATTTTCGCCCACTAAGTTTGATCAGACGGTGACGCTCTCATTTCGTCTTGGGGTTGATCCCAAACAATCCGATCAAATGGTGCGCGGTACTTGTCCACTGCCACACGGCAGCGGAAAACAGGTGCGAGTGCTCGTTTTTGCAGAAGGTGACGCGGCAAGGGCAGCCAAAGACGCCGGCGCGGAATTCGTCGGCATGAAAGATTTGATCCAGAAATGCCAGGAAGGTTTTCAGGATTTTGATGTCGCGATCGCTACACCCGCGGCAATGGCCGAAGTGCGGAAGCTGGGGAAATTACTCGGTCCGCGCGGGCTGATGCCCAACCCGCGGACGGGGACCGTCACCGAAGACACTGCCAAAGCGGTGCAGGAGGTGAAAGCCGGCCGCATTGAATTCAAGCTCGACAAGAATGGCAACGTTGCCGTGCCGGTTGGAAAGTTCTCCTTTGAAGAAAACGCGCTGATGGAGAACGCAAATGCAGTGATTGAAGCTGTAGTGCGAGCTCGTCCGCCGACGGCTAAGGGCCGCTACCTTGAAGGTGTGACAATCAGTGCGACTATGTCCCCCGGCGTCCGCATCGATCCAAGCCCATATCTGAGCGGAGTGTAGGACCGGAATAATTAGCTCGACAGGATGCGACCAGAAAAAGCCAGTATTGTTTCAGAATTGTCCGAGGCATTGAAACACTCGCCTTTTGTACTCGTGACCGATTATCGCGGAATGAAAGTAGCCGATTTTAGCGAGTTGCGAAATCGACTGGCGCCCGCCGGCGCCGAGGTGCACGTAGTGAAGAACAATTTTCTCAAACTCGCGATGGCGGATTCTGGTTTCCCGGAAGTTGGTGACCAGTTCGCGGGGCAAACCGCGGTTGTTACAGGCGAAGCAGATGTAGCTCCGGTGGCGAAGATTTTTAAGACGTTTGCGACCGAATTTAAGCTGGCTGCACTCAGGGTTGGTTTTGTCGATCGCGCAGTACTCTCCACCGCGGAATTGGAAACTTTGGCGGAATTGCCGACGCGCGAAATTTTACAAGGACAATTGCTGGGACTGCTGTTGTCCCCGGCGACGCGTCTAGTGAGTCTGTTCAATCAACCGGCCGCGGCGTTAGCGCGGCTGTTGAGCGCGAAAGCTGAAAAGGAGGGCGCACCCGCAGCATGAATTTTGTACGACAGGCATTTTGTCTGTCGGACAAATCCAACACAAACGAAATTGTCCGAGCTGGTGGCTACCGGCTTTAATTCTTCGAAGGCTTTCGGAGGCGGCAACTGGAGGAAAAACTAAAATGGCAGATACAGATAAATTAGTAGAGCAACTCAGCAACCTTTCGGTCCTGGAGATTGCTGGATTGGTTAAGCAGCTTGAGGAAAAATGGGGCGTCAGCGCCGCTGCGCCCGTAGCAGTCGCGGCGGGACCTGCTGCGGGGGCAGCCGCCGGAGCAGCAGCTCCAGCAGCCGAAGAGAAGACCACGTTTGACGTGATCCTTACAGAAATGGGCGCAAACAAGATTGCCGTGATCAAAGAGGTGCGAAGCGCGGTTCCGGGACTTGGCCTTGCGGAGGCCAAAGCGCTCGTAGAAGGCGCGCCCAAAACGATCAAGGAAGGCGTGACCAAGCAGGAGGCGGATGAGATCAAGAAAAAGATCGAGGCCGCAGGTGCGAAGGTCGAAATCAAATAAACAAATCGAATTTGGGCGCTGTCGGAGCATAAAATCTGTTGCGCGGCGCCAAATCCATAATAAGGTTACAACCCACTACAGTCCGCCAGACGTATTTTTACCCCGGCGCTAACAAGGCAAACCACATTACCGGCTACGAGACGGAGGTCGTCAACTTGACAGGTCACCGTTTTGGTGGCATTTTTGCGTTCTTCGCCCATCCCAGAACCGGTAAATCTGTCTGCGTCGATCCGCGTTTGGTGGAGCCGGTGTGAGGTTTAGCTCGGGAGCTTAGGCACTATGTCGGAACGCATTTACTTCGGAAGGATTAAGGAAGCCATCGAACCGCCCAACCTCATTGAGGTTCAGGCAAATTCATACGTCGATTTTCTTCAGAAAGACGTCCCGTATTCGAAGCGCAAAAACCAGGGGCTTCAGGCTGTTTTCAAGGAAGTTTTCCCTATCGAAAGCTACGATGAGAAGGCGGTCCTTGATTTCAGCCACTACGATATCGGTGAACCAAAATTGACGCCACTTGAAGCGCAGCGCGAAGGGCAAACCTACAGCGCACCGCTGCACGTGACGTTCCAATTGCGGGAGGAGAAAGGCACGAAGGAAGAGAAAGTATACATGGGTGAGATCCCGCTTATGACGCCGCAGGGTACCTTCGTCATCAATGGAGCGGAGCGCGTGGTGGTGAGCCAGTTGCATCGTTCTCCCGGCATCGCGTTCGAATCCACCGTCCACGTCAACGGCAAGGTCCTCTATAGCTTCCGCATCATTCCAGACCGCGGCTCGTGGATCGAGGTCCAGTTCGATACGGCTGACCTGCTTTACATTTATCTCGATCGACGCAAGCGCCGTCGAAAATTCCTCGCGACAACTTTCCTTCGCGCACTCGGCTATGGCTCCGATGAGGAGGTCATCAAACTTTTTTATAACATCGAGACCCTTAAGCTGGGCGACAAACTCGACGAAGAACAGCTCGCCAGCAAAGTGCTTACCGCAGATATCCGCGATGGTGAGGTGACGGTCGCGCGCGCGTTTGAGCCCCTCACTCTGGCCACCGTTCGCCA
>Ga0137375_10012270_pt1 | contig 10151 bp, 13 predicted proteins | sample SagtaG_24_FD_104936 | JGI IMG/M metagenome (GOLD analysis project Ga0137375, IMG submission 104936) | Vadose zone soil microbial communities from Sagehorn Ranch, Mendocino, California, USA - Sage1_R_113_16 metaG | ecosystem: Environmental > Terrestrial > Soil > Vadose zone | place: USA...
ATGGCCGTAGATCTCCACGCGCTGCATGAGGATATCGCTACTACATCGGGCTGGTGACAGGAGATGGGATCGCCACATAACTGAAGTGAGGTTGAGCCATGGAGCAGGCTCGCCTTCGCGCATGTACCCCCAATGACATCGACGGCGTGATAGCGTTAGAGCGACAGTGGGAGCAGGAAGATATTGCCTATGGCGACTTCAACCCGATGAGCCGCGAGGCGTACGTTGCCATTCTGGACCGCTTCCCTGCATACTTCCTGGTGGCGGAAAGCGACGGGCAGCTTGTTGGCTATATCCATGCCTCGGTGCAGCGCAACAATCCTGTGGAGGTCATCCCCGCACACGAGCCGTATGTCGCGATCGAGGATATCTATGTGCAGCCAGGCTACAGGGATAGAGACATTGGTGGAGCGCTACTGGAACGGATCTTCGAGGTTGCATGGCAGGAGGGCATCCAGCGCTTTATCGTCGGGACCCTCAGCAAGGAGACCGATAGAATTCTGAAGTTCTACCGCAGCCACGGCTTTACACCGTGGCGTTACGGTTCTTTAAGTGAGCACAAGGTGGTTACCATGACGACGCAGCGCTTCACGGCGATTGTCGCCAAAGAGGACAGTAGAACCTATATTGCGATCCCCTTCAATCCAAATGAGGTCTGGGGTGTCAAGCAGCGCCACCACATCACCGGCTCGATCAACGGCTGCACTATCCGAGGCTCGCTCGGCTCGGATGGGAGCCAGTATTTCCTGCCGCTTGGCGCGGCCTGGCGGCGGGATAACGGCGTGGAGGCTGGTGCGGAGGTTGAGGTGGTGCTGACGCCGGAGGGGCCACAGGTCGATGCTCTTGCGGCGGACATTCTTGCTGCCCTCGAAAGCGAGCCGGAGGCGAGAGCCTTCTTCGAGTCGCTGGCGACCTTCTACCGCAACGGCTATATCCGCTGGATCGAGAGTGCAAAGCGCCCTGAGACGCGCAGCGCACCGATCGCCGAGATGCTCAGCTTGCTCAAAGCGGGCAAGAAGCAGCGCTGAACGTGGTCGTAGGGCTTTGCCCTCTATTTCAGCAGAGGCCCCGATGCACATTGCGCTGGCACAGCCCGCAGATATTTCCGCATGGCTTGATCTTGCGGCAGAGGTCGAATTCCTGTTTGGCCCGATGGTGGCTGATCCGGGCTTCCGCGCGGCACTTGAGCGCACGATCCAGCGGCAGACGGCCTTTTGTATCCGCGAGCAGGATGGCGCTCCCGGCTCGCCCCTCATGGGCGGGCTGCTCTTCTCTGCAACCCAGGCGCCCCACTACAAAATCGGCTGGCTCGCAGTTGCGGAGCGCTGGCGTCGACAAGGAGTTGCCCAGATGCTCGTGGAGCACTGCTTCCAGCTCATTCAGGCGCCCGCCGAGCTATCCGTCGTCACGTTTGGCGAAGACAATGTTGAGGGAAGACCCGCTCGCCGGTTCTATGAGCGCATGAGCTTTCAGGCGGCAGAGGCCGCGCCAAATGGCCCAGAGGGGGGCACGCGCCAGGTCTTCCGGCGGCAGTTCGTGTAAGCAGGCACTTCTCGTATGAGAAGCGTCCTAGCGCAGATACAGACCAGCATCACAAGGAATAGCGTATGGGCTTCGAGGCTATCATCACTTCCTTTTTTGCCCCTGAGGCGCTTGCAGATCGCCTTGAGGCTGCGTATGGCTTCCAGAATGTCCACTGCCAGCTTATTACCGCCACGCTGCGCGATGTCTACCTGGTCGAGTCGCACCTTGGTCGGCACATCCTGATTATCTACCGGCACGATCAGCGCACATGGGACGAGATTGCCGCCGAGTGGCGGTTTGTGGACTACCTGGCCCAGCATGCCGTCCCGGTTGCCCCTGCTATCGCAACGACCATGGGAGAGCAGATCCTGACGTTACACGCGCCTGAAGGCGTTCGCTATGCCCTTGTGACGACCTGTGTTTCCGGCCAACACCTGCGCCGCCGCCCGAGCGAGGAGGCCGCGCGCCGGTATGGAGAGCTGATCGCTACTATTCATGTGCTGGCAGACCATGCGCCGGTATCGTTTGCTCGAACAACGCACGATATCGCCGCACGGCTCGACCAGGCGCTGGCTGGCATCCGAGCCGTCCTGGGGAATGGACTGACCGAGCGGGCCTACCTGGAGCAGTGTGCGCAGGAGCTGCAAGCGCACCTGCGTACCCTGACCCACGACTCACCCGCGTATGGCATCATCCACGGTGATGCGATCCGCGCGAACGCGCTGGTGGCGGACGATGGCAGCGTGACGGTCATCGATTTTGACTGGTATGGGCTGGGCTGGCGTGCCTATGATATTGCCAGCTATCTGCTGACCATTCGCGGCGATCCAAACGAGCAGCCGTTTGCTGAGGCGTTCCTCTCCGGCTACACCGCTGTCCGACCGCTGGCGGAGCATGAATATAGTCTGCTACGGCTCTTTGAGGCGGTGCGCGCTATTCTGGAGATCGGGACACCCGCCCTGCATGTCAATCTCTGGGGCAGCGCCTATCTCGAGAGCTTCTTTGCCCAATCGTTGGGCCGGCTCAAGCGCAGTATGCAACAGCTTGCAGAACCGTAGGCCGACACGCTGCACACGGTCAGAGGCCGACACGCTTCAGGTACACGACCGCAGGACCGGCGGCTGCAAACGGCGCGCTGAGGCTGATTGTGCCTGGGTTCTCGACCGTCAGCTTGTCCACCCCTGCCGTCTCGCGGCTATTGACGCTGTACCACTCGACCGTGTAGGTACCTGCGTCCACCATTAGGGTGAACGGATCAGCCGATGCGCTCGGCTGGAGGACGAGATACTCCTGGCCGGGATTCGCGAGCACATAGTCCGTCGAGCTTAGCTCGCCGTGCGGCTCCATCTCGATCAGGTGCATCCGCTCGGCGAAGCGGAGCGTGTCGCCCATCGCGTAGCGCACGGGCTCAAACGCCGTGTAGGGCGCGAAGCCCGCTGTGGGATCGGGCGGGTTCACGCCGTCGATCAGCCCGAAGTCCATCAGGATCGGGTGATAGCCGCGCAGGAACGACTTCCAGGCCCACAGCGCGTCGCCCTTGCCCGCAGCGTAGTGGTCAGTATCCGTGATGATGACCTTGCGGCCGTCGCTGGCGGGCGGGTTCTCGAACCAGCGCGAGGCGGGGCCGCCCGGCGCGTTCGGGTGCCGACCATCCGTGAAGATCTCGTCGTCATAGCCGGGTGAGATCCAATCGGCGGGGCTATTGAACAACGGGTCATTGACTTTGCGCTGATCAGCGACCGGGAACTGCATCGTCATTCCGACGGGGTGCGGGTCGTAGTCCATCTGCTGCTCGTACTGCTTGAAGACATCGATCACCCAGTACTGCCACGCCGTGGAGTCGCCCCACTTGGGTGGCTCGCTCAGTCCCAGCGCCTCGGCGAACGTCCTGTCAACAGTTCCGCCACCCGACGATTCGTTCGCGACCTCGTAGAGGACGTTGGGCAGGTCGTGCACCGTGTCGACGACCTTGCGGATGTACGCCTCCAGAAGCGCCTGGACGCGTGGGTCGAGCGGCAGCACCTGATAATCAACGATCGATGTGATGCTGATCCCGTTAACGTTGTTCACGTGGTAGAACGGATGGCCATGGACATTGTCAGGCGCCGGACAGAGATGCAGGGCGAAGCCATCAAACAGCATGACCGCGACGTAGATACCCTGCTTGCCCGCGGCGATCACGCGCTCGCGCAGCCGCTCGAAGTAGGCTGGGTCGAACTGTGAAAGGTCGAATTTCGGCTTGCCATCGGTTGCCGTTCCAGGCCCGGTGCGCGTCCAGGGCTGCGGCGTCATGCAGAGGTGGTAGCTGCCCCCGGCGGCCTGGGATTTGAACTGCTCCCAGCGCCAGAGCCGGATGAAGTTGTGGCCGTGGTGCGTGAGGAACGCGAGGTACGCATCGTAGTCGAACAGCTCCGGAGTCTCGGGGCACTCCGCGCCGGGACCCATGCCGTCGTGGAAGTTGTTCCAGATGTGCGAGCCGGTCAGATAGACAGCCCGCCGCTCGGTCGTGTCGCCGGATGCAACCGTGAAGTAGCGTGGGTTCGCCGCTGAGACCACGAGCGGGCCAGCGGCGGCGTCAGGTCCGGTCAACGGACCGGACGAAGGTGTTGCATTCACCATGGCGCATTGCCTTGCTTCAAGAGAGCTTGCCGAGAAATGCAAGCATTACGGTGTTGAATTGCTCGGGCCTCTGCAGCGGTGCGAAATGACTCACACCAGGCAGTTCGACAAATTCTGCATTTGGAATGCTTCGAGCGAGGTATTCGGCGTGTTCGCGCTTGATGAATTCATCATGCTCGCTGGCTACGATCGCGACTGGCACGCTGATCTGAGCCAGATCGTGCGCCGAATAATTGGGTTGCGTTTTCTGCATGAGGCCGACCGCGTCGGAAAACGCGTTGAATTGGTCCGGCGTGGCCGATAGCCGCGCGTAGTCCTTCACGTGCCGGCCGAAGCACCGCTTGAGGATGGGGCTGAATTCGACTTCCTTTGCGCCGCTCGGGTCCATATTGCATGCAAAGAAGAACACGCCTGCAACCCGTGTGGGAGCAATGGACGCAAGAACCAATGCTGTACACGCACCGTCGCTCCAGCCCACCAGACCCGCCTTCTCAAGGTGCAATGCATCCATCACCGCCGAGACGTCGGATGCCATCAGCTCATACGTAAACGGTCGCGCGTCGCGCGTGCTGCGGCCGTGGCCACGGCTGTCTATCAAAACGGCATGATAGCCACTCCTGATCAGCGCAGGAACTTGGTACCCCCAATTGCCACTCTGGCCGAGGCCGCCATGCAGCAGGATCACAGGCCAACCAGACCCATACGTTGCGTACCAGATCTGGGCACCGTCGTGTTCGACGTAGCCTTGATCACTACTGGGTGGTAAAGGCGCAGCGCCGTGCGCTTCAAACCGGCTGAGGTCGTCGTCGTACGTTTCCATTTTGATGTCCTTCTCAATCAGCAGCGCAGCAGCCGCGTGCTCAGGATCGTTTGCGCGCTGCGATGGGCCTGACCTTCCAGCGGGTGTAGGCCACCACGCTGACCAGCAAGAGAATGACCACGGTAGAGATCGCGCTCGCGGTTTCGCCCCGGAACAGGTGAAACACGGTGGCACTGGTCATGACAATCATCAGTCCTGCCGCTGCCAGCGCGGTCAAGGAGGGCAGAATGCGCGTGAGGCCGGGCAGGATCAGGCCAACCGCAGCCAGGATCTCCGCCACGCCAATGAACACCCGGAGGCCCGGCCCAATATTCTCGTTGATCATCGCCACCATGTCGGCGGGCGGGAATGCCATGAACTGCCCGTGCCACAGGAACAGCGCCGCCAGCAACGCCTGCAGTATCCAGAGCGCAATATTCAGCACACGCGAGGATGTGCGCACTGCCGTCGTCGTGCCAACCTTGCTCATTGTCATCGAACGCATCTCGTGTCTCCTTCCTGGATTGGTAGCAGGGCGTTCAATGTTCCCTGCCTTTCTGCCGTACACAAGATAGTCGTTCGGCGGAGCTCAAAATCGACAACCATCCTGCTGAATTTGAACTTTCTCTGCTCGCTGTAGCTGCACGATGGAGCGAGGTTGTGATGCGCTAGCCCGGCTTGCGTCCCGCCAGAAACAAAAAGAGTGGCATGCGCTTCCTCCGCGCGTAGGTCGGTTCATCCTGAAAGTGCTCACGCTGCGGGCACGACTCGCGCAACTGCTCGACGCTGAAGCCGCTCCGCTGGAGGGTCGTAAAGTAGTCTTCGACCGTGCGATGGTATTTCTGGACGCGCCCTCCAAGCCAGGTCGTGACCCGTAGCCCGGTATCGAAGTAATTGTCGACAATCCAATCCTGGCGCAGGGTTCCCGTCGGCCAGCCACGATCACAGGAGGTGATCACCGGATGCTCAACCGAAAAGATGAACCGCCCACCGGGGAGCAATGTCCGAAAGACCTGCGCACAGAGCGCCGGGAGATCGGCGACATAGTGCAGCACCAGGCGTGCAATCACGAGGTCAAAGGCGGCGCTGGGATAGCTCCAATCCTCGATCGTATGTTGGATGACCTGGCCGGGTGTGCCAGCAAGTGTCTGTGCCGCAACCATGACCATCTTCGCCGAGCCTTCCACACCGGTATAGGCCGCAGCGCCCTGGTCGAGCAGCTCGCGGCCGATGGCGGCATCACCACAGCCCAGATCGAGGATGCGCTTGCCATCAATCGTACCCATGAGCTCGCGCATGACCGGCTTCTCAAGCGTGTCATTGGGATTGTCCGGGCGTTGTCGATGCTGCATATAGGTGGCGAAGATCGCATCATCGTCATAGAATTGCGGGCCAGCGCTTCCCATATCTCCTACTCCTCATGCATACGCTGTTCTCAGCGCATTCTGTAGCGAGTCGCGCTATCCTTCTCTTGGGCCAGTCAGGGAGCCGGATGCAGCGCAGCCCACTCCTGCTCCAGCAGATTGTAGATCAGCGAGTCGCGCCAGCCATCCCGGATCAGCATCGTCTCGCGTAGGTGTCCCTCATAGCGCATGCCGATCCGCTCCAGCACGCGTGCCGTGGCGGTATTGCGCGGATCGCACTGCCCGATGATGCGGTGCAGCCCCAGTGTCGCAAACCCGAAGCGCAGCAGGCACTGGGCGGCCTCGGTCGCATAGCCCTGCCGCCAGTAATCCGGATGGATAGAGTAGCCGATCTCGCCGCTCCGATGTAAATTACATCGAAAGCGCTGGCTATGGATGGTCAGGTTACACGCGCCAATCACCGTCGCAGTCCCAGTCATGACCATCGCGAGCGTGTAGTCGGTACGCGGCTGCTCCTGCGCCTCTGCGGCGATCTTCACCAGGCAGGCACGCGCATCTTCTGGAGTCATTGGCCCCCAGGGCTGATAGCGATAGACTTCCGGGCGCGACCCATACGCATGCACGGCAGGCCAATCCTCCGGCTGAAAGTCGCGCAGCAGCAGGCGCTCGCTCAACAGCGGCAGCAGCATGCTCATCCAATCCTTTGGATCATCATCATCGCTTCGATGCCTATCACCCGCTCTCAATGATATACTAGCGGTCTCGTTACTGCGTATACTTCAACCCATGAACGGTTCTACAAGGTCTTACGTCTTCTGATCCGCCTCGACAAGCCGCGCGAGTTTCTCAAGTGCCATCCGCCAGCCGGTTTCGTTGTCGGCTAGCGCCACGCCAGGTGGCACGTTGTCGTGTACGGCGAGTACATCGGTGCCGCCGTCCGCTTCAGTAAGCGTGAACGTGACTGTCATCTCGCCGCGCAGCGAGTCGTCGGCCGTCTCGAACTCCATGACTTCGACCACCTGCTCATGCGGCACGAGCTTGACGAAGCGGCCATGGTACGTGTCGGTGTGCGCCGTCGTCTTGCCGGTCCCGCTCGGCGTGTCATAGGTGAGCGAGATGCGGAACGAACCACCTTCGCGACCGTCGAACACATGCACGTGGCTGGTCATGCCACTCGGCACCATCCATGTCGCAACGGCGCGTGCATCGAGCAGCGCACGATAGACGTTTGCGCGCGGCGCGTTCACGTGCTGACTGAGACGAGTAGAAGTGGTAGCCATACGTTAACATCTCCCTAAAGCGAATGTTGAGGCCCAAATGACTGTGTGACCTGCTCTGCGAGCCGATTTGGCGCAACCAGGCGATAGCCGATGTTGACCCGCCTGGTCAACATCGTCGCGGCTGTCGACCATGATGCCGATCGTAAAACGGATGCCGCCCCGGCGCGGCTCGACCAGCGCACGGCCATCCGCAGCGAGCTTGTCCACTGCGAACAGCGCCAGGACCGCGCCCCGCAGCTCAAACGCTGCGAAATCCTCATCGTCGATGATCAGCGGCCAGCCGAGCCGCCGGTAGAAATCTCGCAGGGTTGGGACACTGTGTGCGCCCAGACTAATGACATTGGCGACCGGTGGAGATGATGTCTCCATGCACTAGCTTCTCTCATCCCGCGCTGCCTATCCACCCACCGCTGTAGGCGCGTAGCGCAGCTCAACAATGCCGGAGTTGCGCGGGTTATCGATCAGTCCGCTATCGAGCAACATCACGCCGAACAGCACCGCCCAGCCTCTGGCGCGCTGGAGCGTTGCGTCTGATAGATCGCCGTAGGCTGCCAGGACCTGCTGGCGAGCATCTGAGTCGGCGAAAAGCATCCAGATCGCCAGCACGTTGTAGATCGAGGCCCACCCCGAAGTTCAAGGTGTTCTCGACGGCAACGTTGAGCGGATATGTGTGGTGCAGCGTGGTACAATATCCGCCAGGATGCAATAACACGGCCGTCGACTTGGATGGCAATGATACGAAGATGAATGATACGATTGTTACCCCTCAGCAAGTATTAGACCTGGCGCGCCGGCTCGCGCCAGAGCAGCGACGCTGGTTGGTCGCTACGATTCAGGAGGAGTTGGACGAAGACCTCCCTGAAAACGCTACGGTCGATGAAGCGATTGAACTCTATCTGGCGGATCGGTGTAGTCTGGCACGCGCAGCCGAACTCGCTGGGATCACCCAATGGGAACTGAAGCGCATCCTCGCCGAGCGGGGCACACCGGCGCGCGCAGGCAACGACTACGCTAGCGTCGAAGAGCTGGATGAGCAGGCGGACGCGGCCTGGGCGCGGATCGATGGTCGTTAGCGACACCAACATCCTTGGGTCGTTTGCCGCCGCCGATGCCCTACCGAGCCTGTTCGCCGTGCTGCTCACGGATGTCATCACCATCCCGCCAGCGGTCGAGGCCGAGATCCAGGTGGGTGTGGCACGCGGCGCGGCACATCTCCAGCAGCTGCTGGATATCGTTGCGGATGGACGTCTGGTAGTCGTGACGCTGGACGAACCTGCACTCGCATTGGCAGCAACACTGCCGCGCAAGCTCAACGCAGGAGAGCGCGAAGCGATTGGCCTTGCCGCGCAGCAGCAGGCGGTGTTACTGACCAATGACCGGCGGGCGTTGAATTACTGTGCGACGGCGCAGATCGCGACGCTTGATCTCAAGCAGCTTCTGCGCGGGCTGTGGGTTCGCAAGGTAGTTACGCAGGCGGAGGTACGGGCGATGATCGGACGCATGGAGCGCATTGATCGCACCGTGTTTCTTGAGCGCGATCTACAGCAGGTGTTTGCCTCACGTCGCCGCAGGCGATAAGCACGGACATGGCTTGCACACAAATGGTTGCGGAACGAATGCTTCTTCTGAAGCCCTTTCTGCATCCGTTTCCGAAGCGGTTGCATGGCGCAACCGCTTCGCCGATGGGCCGCAACCGCTTCGTGGGCATCGCGACGCGGAAAACCTCAAAGTCCAAACAGTGTGATGGAACGAGCGATTCGGGGTGGATGTGAGAGTACATCCACCCCGAATGTCATGCGCCGCTGATCGCGCAATAGAATTGCTCTCACCCGCACCGCCTCTTCTCAGCTCCTGGGATGAATGGTATTCCCTTTACAAATGAGTTGCGACGCCATTTTCGGAATGATCGCCGCCTCTTTTGTGTTTCCTGTTGCGAAAAACATCGATTGTGCGAAGGCACAAGGCCGAGGGCCGCAATCACGGGGGCGCCGGTCTCGGCCCGCACGACGGCGAGCGCCGATAACTCGACTTACGGATCGCGAAACGATACTGCGGGCACGGAAGATCGGCAGCGAAAAAGCCAGCAATAGCCCATCAGAATGAGCAAAATAGTCTCTTAAGGCGTAACCAGGATTCTGCACGGACACATGTCGTCACCCGAGTCAGACCATTCGATGTTGGAGTTCGGCAACGCTCTCGGCTTCACGTGTTCCACTACTCAGGAGCGTTGTGACGACCGCTTCCAGTGTGAGGGCGTGCGCCTGGTCCGCAAGTGCTGTGAGCATCTGCGGCGCAACTTGCGCCGCCAGATCGGCACGCAGCCGCTCGGCTTTGTCGAAGGTCTCGCGGTCGCTGGTGCTGGAGAGGTGTCCCATCGCGGCAGTGAGCAACTTGATTGCCCGTTCCATTTGGCCTGCATCTCGCGCCAGAGCGGCCAGGCCGAGCAGGGCGTCCACGGCCAGGGGTGTGGCCGCGATCGTGCGCGCGGTCTGCAGCGCGGCGCGGTAATAGGGCGCTGCTTCGTGGTCGGCCCCCACGGCGTGCGCAACGTCGCCGAGCTTGTAG
>Ga0137375_10012278_pt1 | contig 10148 bp, 6 predicted proteins | sample SagtaG_24_FD_104936 | JGI IMG/M metagenome (GOLD analysis project Ga0137375, IMG submission 104936) | Vadose zone soil microbial communities from Sagehorn Ranch, Mendocino, California, USA - Sage1_R_113_16 metaG | ecosystem: Environmental > Terrestrial > Soil > Vadose zone | place: USA...
CGCCGGTTGGTGAGCGTGTAGCGGCGGGCGAAGAAGGGGAGGACCTTCTTGAAGTAGAACGGGGCGAGCAGCAGCCACGCCAGCGGGGCGAGGAGGATCGTGCGGATCAGGGTGCGGCCGAGTTTTGCCAGGGCCGGGCTGGTGCCGGTGACGGAGGGCCAGGTGTAGCGGATGTTCGCCTCGGCCAGCTGCGGCGGCACCACCCCGGTGACCAGAGCGGCCGCGAGCGTCGCCGCCAGGGCCCAGAAGATCGCCGTGTGCACACCCGCGGCCATCAGCGCCAGGCCTACCGCGAGGCCGAACAGGGTGAGGAGCGCCGGCGCCGACCGGAGGTCGCCCAGACCCACCAGCGTGGCCGGATTGGCGCGCACCAGGCCGCCGTGCTGGAGGCCGATGAAGGCGATGAAGAGGCCGATCCCCACCGCACCGGCCAGCTTGATGCTCGCCGGCACCGCCCGCACCAGCACCCGCCGCGCGCCGGTGACGGTCAGCAGGATGAACGCCAGGCCGCTCCAGAAGACCAGGCCGAGAGCCGTTTGCCACGGCACGCCCGCACCGGCGCAGATGTTGTAGGCGAAGAAGGCGTTCATCCCCATCCCCGGAGCGAGCGCGATGGGGTAGTTGGCCACCAGGGCCATGAGGAGGGTGGCCAGCCCGGCGGAGAGGGCCGTGGCCACGATGGCTCCTTCGAGCGGCATGCCGGCGGCGGTCAAGAAGACCGGATTCACCGCCAGAATGTAGGCCATGGTCAGGAAGGTCGTGAGCCCGCCCAAGGCCTCGCGGCCGGGCGTCGAGCCCGCGACGCGGACGTGGAAGAGACGTTCGAGCATTGCCGGCTATCTTACTGTGTTACCCTGGGTTTCTCAGGAGGTGCGCATGGCCCATCTTTCGGCCCCGCCGGACAAGCCCGCCGGTGACCCCATCCTGATCTCCACCAAAACCATCCCCCCTGAAGACCGTCTGATTTTCGCCCTCGACGTCCCCACGGCCGAGGAGGCCCGCAGGCTGGTCTCAACCCTCAAGGAAGCGGTCCGCTTCTATAAGGTCGGCCTGGAGCTCTTCCTCGCGGCCGGCTTCGCGCTGGTCGACTGGCTCCTGGAGCAGGACAAGCAGGTCTTCCTCGACCTGAAGCTCTACGACATCCCGGAGACCGTGGCGCGCGCCGTCCGCCAGATCCGCAGGCGGCCGATCACCTTCACCACGGTCCACGGCGACGACGCCGTCCTGGAGGCCGCCTGCCGGGAGAAGGGGGGTCTCGGGATTCTCGCCGTGACCGTGCTGACCAGCCTCGATCAGAAGGGGCTCCGCGACCTCGGCGTCGCGGTGGACGTCCACGACCTGGTGCTCGCGCGCGCCCGGCGTGCCCTGGAGATCGGCTGCGCGGGAGTGATCGCCTCGGGCCAGGAGGCGCGGAACCTCAAGGAGACCCTCGGAGAGGATCTGGCGATCGTGACCCCCGGTATTCGTCCGAGAGAAGCTCGGCCGGCGGACGACCAGAAGCGGGTGATGAGCGTCGAGGACGCGATCCGCAACGGCGCCGACTACCTGGTGATCGGCCGCCCGATCCGCGACGCCGCGGACCCCTACGAGGCGGCGCTGCACATCCAGGGGACGCTCCAGGGGATGTTCTTGTCAGGATAGGAGGTCGAGACGGTTTGACCTCCTCGACCGAGGTCTGTAGCATCAGATGCATCCTGACAGACCGTTGGAGGGCACCATGAACGGGCAGTGGTATTACGTACAGAACGGAGCCCCGGCCGGTCCGGTCGACGCGGATGTCCTCCTGCGTCTGGCCGCCGCCGGCGCCGTCCAGATCACCACCTATGTCTGGCAGGAGGGGATGCCCTCCTGGCGGCCGGCGGGCGAGATCCCCGGCCTCCTGCCGCCGCTCCCGCCGCAGGCCATTCCCATGGCAGCCGTCCCTCAGCCGTCCGGACGCAGCATTCTGGGAGAGATCGGCGTCGGCATCAGCCGCGCGGCGGAGCTGCCGACGCTGTCCGGCGTCCCGATCCGCGAGGTGTTGCTCGGCGGTCTCCAGCCGGGCGTCACGACCTCGCATATCGAGGACCTGTTCATCGTCGGCACCGAGACGACCACGCCGGCTCTCGCCACCATCCCCTCGGGGTGGCCGACGCCGCGGGTCTTCTGGCGTATCTTCTTCGGTGCCCTGGCGACCTACCTGCTGATGCTCTTCGGTCTACGGCAGTTCGAGAATACGAACTTCCTTCCCGGAATGATCGTGGTCGGATCGTTCATCGTGCCGCTGTCCGTCGTGATTCTCTTCTTCGAGCTCAACGTGCCGCGCAACGTCTCGATCTACCAGGTCGGCAAGATGATCCTTCTGGGCGGCGCCCTGGGCCTGGTGGTGACCATGGTGGTCGGTCTGGTCATTCCCTCCGGCGTGGGCAACGTCTTCCTGGCGATGTTGACCGGTGTGGTCGAGGAGTTGGGCAAAGCGCTCGTCCTCCTCATCATCGTCGGCGCGGTGCGCTACCGCTTCCAGCTCAACGGCCTGCTCTTGGGCGCAGCCGTGGGAGCCGGTTTCGCGGGGTTCGAATCGGCCGGCTACGCGTTCAACGACGCGCTCGCGGCGGCGTTCCAGACGCAACAGTTGGCGGCCGTGACGAGCTCCGCGACGGGCAGCATCCTTATCCGCGGGCTGCTGGCCCCCGGCGGTCACGTCATCTGGGCGGCCATGGTCGGCTCCGCCCTCTGGAAGGTGAAGGGGGACAGGCCGTTCCAGGTCCCCATGCTGTTCCACCCGCTCGTCATCCGCCGCTGGCTGGTGGCGGTGGTGCTGCACGGTCTGTGGGACACCAACGTCTGGCTCGTCCCCGACCTCCTCAAGGACGCCGTGTTGCTGATCGTCGGGTGGTACATCGTGTTCGGCATCCTCAAGCAGTCGCTCGCCGAGGTGGAGGCGGCGAAGCAGGTCGCCGCGGCACAGTCGCCGGCGGCAGCGGCCTTCGCGATCGTCCATTGAAGTGGCATAGTGGAGGGCATGAAGACCGAGGAGATGCTGGACCTCACGGCTCTCGCACAGGAGGGTGGACCGGACCCGGGACGCCGGGTGTCCGCGATGGCGGCGGGCCTCATCGGCTCGGAGGTCCTCCGGATCGCGGGCGAGATCCGCGCCCTCAAGGCTGCCGGCCGGCCGATCTGCGACCTGACCGTCGGCGACTTCGACCCCCGCTACTTCCCCATCCCCGAGCGCCTGGCCACGGGCATCCACGAGGCGCTGGAGCGGGGAGAGACCAACTACCCCCCGTCGAGCGGCATTCCGGCTCTGCGCGAGGCGGTGGTCCGGCTCTTCGAGCGCGAGCTGGGCCTCCGCTATCCGGTGGAGTCGGTGCTCGTCGTGGGAGGCGCGCGGCCGGTCATCTACTGCGTGTTCCAGACCCTCTGCGATCCCGGCGACCGGGTGATCTATCCGGTACCGAGCTGGAACAACAACCATTACACGCACATGGCGGGAGCTGCCGGCGTGCCGGTGGTCTGCGGCCCGGAGAGCCGGTTCCTCCCCACCCGGGAGATGCTGGCCCCGGTCCTCCCCGGGGCGCGCCTGCTCTGTCTGACCTCGCCGCTCAACCCCACCGGCACGGCGTTCGAGCGCGGCGCCCTCCTCGGCATCTGCGAGGCGGTCCTCGCGGAGAACGAGGCGCGCGACCGCCGCGGCGAGCGCCCGCTCTACCTCATGTACGACCAGATCTACTGGATGCTCCGCTTCGGAGACACGCGGCATTTCACCCCGCCGGAGCTCCTGCCCGAGATGGCGCGCTACACCTTGTTCGTCGACGGCATCAGCAAGGCCTTTGCGGCCACCGGCCTGCGCGTCGGCTGGGGCGTCGGGCCCGCGGACGTGATGTCGCGCATGTCGGCGGTCCTGGGGCACATCGGTGCCTGGGCGCCGCGCGCCGAGCAGGTGGCGACCGTGGGCCTGCTCGACGACCCGGAGGGGACCCGGGCCTTCCACGCGATCTTCCGGAGGAAGGTGCAGGAGCGGCTGGACCGGCTGCACGAGGGTCTCCAGGCGCTCAAAGGAAGGGGGCTGCCGGTCGAGAGCATCCCGCCGATGGGAGCGATCTATCTCACCGCCCGCATTCATCCCTTCGGCCCCACCCCTTCCGGCGCCGAGCTGCGCACCAACGAGGACGTGCGGCGCTACGTGCTGGAAGCCGCCGGGATCGGCCTGGTCCCTTTCCAGGCCTTCGGCTCCACCGAGGACACGGGCTGGTTCCGCCTGAGCGTCGGAGCGGTCTCGCTCGCCGACATCGAAGCCGCCCTGCCGCGGCTGGAAGAGGCGTTGGTGCGGTTGGGGTGAGCCTTACAGCATCCCCTCCACCCGCGCCACCACCGCGTCCGTGGTGAAGCCAAACTCGCGCTCCAGGTCCTTGGCGGGAGCCGAGGCGCCGAAGCGCTCGATGCCGTGGATCTCCCCTTCGCTGCCCACGTACTTGTGCCAGCCGAAGGGGGCGGCCGCTTCGATGGCCAGGCGCTTGCGCACGGCCGGCGGCAGCACCGAGTCGCGGTACTCCTGCGGCTGGCGGTCGAACAGCTCCCAGGAGGGCAGGCTCACCACACGAATCCGGCGCTTCAGACGCTTCGCGGCCTCGACGGCCAGGTGGACCTCCGAGCCGGTGGCGATCAGGAGGATCTCCGGCTCCCCTTCGGCGGGATCGAGCAACACGTAGCCGCCGCGGGGGAGCCCCTCCTTCGCCTTCGCCGCGGTCTCTTCCAGGATCGGCAGGTTCTGCCGCGTCAGGGCCAGCGCCGTGGGACCGTGCCGGTGCTCGATGGCGAACCGCCAAGCTTCGGCCGTCTCGCAGGCGTCGGCCGGACGGATCACCGTCAGGTTCGGGATGGCCCGCAGCGAGGCGAGCTGGCTGATCGGCTGATGGGTCGGACCGTCCTCGCCGAGGAAGATCGAATCGTGGGTGTAGACGTAGATCACCTGCAGCTTCATCAGGGAGGCCAGGCGAACCGGCGGCCGCATGTAGTCCGAGAAGATGAGGAAGGTCCCGCCGTAGGGGATCCACAGGCGCGAGAGGGCAAAGCCATTGAGCAGCGACCCCATCCCGTGCTCGCGCACGCCGAAATGGAAGTTGCGTCCGCCCCGATCTTGCGCCGAGAAGTTGGTCTCCCCTTTGACCAGCGTGTTGTTCGACGGCGCCAGGTCGGCCGAGCCGCCCACCAGCTCCGGCAGCTTGCCCGCGATGGCGTTGATCACCTGCCCCGAGGCCGCACGCGTCGCCATCGGCTTGCCCCCGGGCTCGAAAGTGGGCAGGGCGTCCGCCCAGCCGTCGGGCAGCTTGCCGGCCAGACGCCGCTCGAGCTCCGCGGCGTCTTCGGAATGAGCCCCGCGGTAGCGCCCGAGCAGGTCGTTCCACTCCGCCTCCCGCTTGCGGCCCCGCTCGCGGGCGGCGTCGAAGGGGCCGTGCGCCTCCTCCGGCACCAGGAAGGTGGGCTCGGTCGGCCAGCCCAGGGCCTGCTTGGTCAGCACCACCTCGTCGCCGCCCAGCGGGGCGCCGTGCGCCTCGGCCGTGCCGGCCTTGTGCGGGCTGCCGTAGCCGATCGTGGTGCGCACCACCACCAGCGTCGGCCGCTCGGTCTCCGCCTCGGCCTCGGCGATCGCCTTCTCGATCGCGTCGAGGTCGTTGCCGTCGGCCACGCGCAGGACGCGCCAGCCGTACGCCTCGAAACGCTTCCCGGAGTCGTCCGAGAAGGCGAGGCGGGTCGAGCCGTCGATCGAGACCTCGTTGTCGTCGTAGAAGACCTTGAGCTGCGAGAGGCGCAGGTGGCCGGCCAGCGAGCTGACCTCGTGCGAGACCCCCTCCATCAGGTCGCCGTCGCTGGCGATCACCCAGATGCGGTGGTCAAAGAGGGGGAAGCCGTCGCGGTTGAAGCGGTGGGCCGACTTGGCCTGCGCGATGGCCATCCCCACGGCGTTGCCCAACCCCTGGCCGAGCGGCCCGGTGGTCGTCTCGACGCCGCGGGTCAGCTCGTGCTCGGGATGTCCCGGCGTCTTCGAGCCGAACTGGCGGAAGCGCTGCAGCTCTTCCATGGGAAGGCCGTAGCCCGCCAGATGGAGCAGCGAATAGAGGAGCGCCGAGGCGTGGCCGCAGGAGAGCACGAAGCGGTCGCGGTTCGGCCAGTCCGGGTTGTCCGGGTTGTGGCGCATGTGCCGCGTCCAGAGCAGATAGGCGAGCGGCGCCTGCCCCAGCGGCGCGCCCGGATGTCCCGACTGCGCCTTCTCCACCATGTCGACCGCGAGGAAGCGGATCGTGTTGATCGCGACCTGATCCGTGTCGTTGCCCCTGTGCTCAGCCATCGAATGCGCCCTCCTTCTCCCTCCCGAGGAATCGCCCGGCGGGGACCCTAGTCTATCCATTTGCCGTGAGGGTTTTGACTCCGGGGCGGGCGCCCTCTAGAATACGGGCTCCTGTCGGACCCCGTGGAGAGGTGCTGGAGTGGCCGAACAGGGCTGCCTGCTAAGCAGTTGTCCGGGGTAAACCCGGACCGAGGGTTCGAATCCCTCCCTCTCCGCCATTCCTGCCACGCTCATGAAGGCCTACAACCCTGCCACCGAAGAGCTGATCCGCGACTACCCGGAACCCGACGAGCGGGAGGTCGAGGAGCGCCTGGCCGCGGCCGAGCGCGCCTTCGCCGCCTGGCGCAAGGTGCCGTTCGCCGAGCGCTCCCGCCTGATGCATGCCGCGGCCGACCGCCTGCGCGAGCACCGCGCCGACTACGGCCGCCTGATGACCGAGGAGATGGGCAAGCCTCTCGCCGCCGCCGAGGCCGAGGCCGACAAGTGCGCCTGGGTCTGTGACTACTATGCCGAGAACGCCGAGGAGCTCCTCGCCACGCAATCGGTGGCGACCGATGCCTCGCGCAGCTGCGTCCGCTACGACCCGCTGGGGCCCGTGCTCGCCATCATGCCCTGGAACTTCCCGTTCTGGCAGGTCTTCCGCTTCGCCGCGCCGGCCCTGATGGCCGGCAATGTCGGCATCCTCAAGCACGCTTCGAACGTCCCGGGCACGGCGCTGGCGATCGAGGAGGTCTTCCTCGAATCCGGCTTCCCCGAAGGAGCGTTCACGACTCTCCTCCTCCCGTCCTCGCGCACCATGGCGCTGATCGGCCATCCGGTGGTGCGCGCCGTCACCCTGACCGGCAGCGACAAGGCGGGCCGAGAGGTGGCGGCCGAAGCCGGACGGCAGCTCAAGAAGTCGGTCCTCGAGCTGGGCGGCTCCGATCCGTTCATCGTCCTCGCCGACGCCGATCCGGTCGCGGCGGCGCGCCAGGCGGCGCGGTCGCGCACCATCAACTCCGGCCAGAGCTGCATCGCGGCCAAGCGCTTCATCGTCGACACCTCGATTGCCGAGCGCTTCGAGAACGAGCTCGTCCGCCAGATGGAAGGCCTCGAGGTCGGGGACCCGCTGGACCGCTCGACCGACGTCGGCCCGATGGCCCGCCAGGACCTGCTGGACGATCTGGACGACCAGGTACGGCGGACGGTGGAGGCCGGCGCCACCCTGCGCACCGGCGGCCGGCGGATCGAGGGAAAGGGCTGGTACTACCCTCCGACCGTCCTCACCGGGGTGCAGCCGGGCATGGCGGCGTTCGACGAGGAGACGTTCGGTCCGGTCGCCGCCGTCATCCGGGCGGAAGGCACGGAGGAGGCGATCGAGCTGGCCAACCGCTCGCGCTTCGGCCTGGGCGCCAGCCTGTGGACGAGCGATTCGATCCGCGCCGAGGCCCTGGCCTCCGAGGTCGAAGCCGGCTCGGTCTTCGTGAACGGCGTCGTCAAATCCGACCCGCGCCTCCCCTTCGGCGGCATCAAGACCTCGGGCTACGGCCGCGAGCTGGCCGACGTGGGCATCCGGGAGTTCGTGAACATCAAGACGGTCTGGGTCAAATAGGCCGCCGCACCGTCATCACCGGACACGTCGCGTGCTGCACCACGCGCTCGGCCGTGCTGCCGAGGAACAGGTGGCGCAGACCCGAGCGGCCGTGGGTTCCCATGGCGATCAGATCCGCCCCCCGGCGTTCCGCCTCTTCCACGATGACCTGTGACGGATCCCCCTCGCGGGCGACCGAATCCACCGCGAGCCCCTCCCCGGTCAACCGGTCCGTCAGCTCCTGCAGGCGCCGCTCGGCCTCCAACCCGGTGTCCTGGAGATAGCGCACCGAGGTCGGAATCGGCCCATAGGCCGTGTATTCGATCGGCAGGTTGAAGGCGTGGACGAGGATCAGCCGCGCGTCCTCCGCCAGCGGCGCCAGGAGCCGCTGGGCGGTATGGATGGCGCGCTCGGCGTCCGCCGAGAAATCGGTGGGCACCACGATGGTGCGCAGGGTGCGGTGGCGCCCCTTGTCCTCGGGATGGACGGTGAGCACGGGGCAGGGCGCCTTCTGGACCACCCGCTCGGTCGTGCTTCCCAGCAGGACGTGGCGCAGACCGGTGAGCCCCCGCGTGCCGATGACGATCGCCAGCGCAGAGGTCTCGGTCGCCCGGTCGGCGATCACCATCGACGGCGTCCCCAGGGCCAGCCAGGTATCGACCTCGATCCCCTTCTCGTGCAGGGATGCGGCCTCTCTCTCCAGGCGGGCGAGAGCCGCGCTGCGCACCTCCGCGTCGAAGAGAGGACCCGGGGCGATGGCGCCGGGAGAGACATACTCGGGGACGGAAGGCGGGACGGTCACGGCGTGGACGAGCTCGACGCGCGCGCCCTGTTGCCGCGCCAGCTCGACGGCCCATTCGACCGCCACCGCGGCGGTCGGCGAGAAATCGGTCCCCACCAGGATGCGGGGGCCGGACGGAGCTTCAGAAGTGGTCGGTTCCATACGGCCAGTATAGCTCCGGCCCCTGTGATACCTTCTTCCCTCCCCCGGCCAGCCGGACCGCGCCGGGGGATCCCGAGGGAGAAAACCCGAGCATGAGCACCGAGATTCGAGGACCGGTCCGCGTGCGCTTCGCGCCGTCGCCGACCGGCTTTCTGCATGTGGGAGGCGCCCGCACCGCGATCTACAACGACCTGCTGCGGCAGAGCGCCGGCGGCGCCTTCATCCTGAGGATCGAGGACACCGACAGGGAGCGCTCCGACGAGGCGATGACCCGCCAGATCCAGTCCGCCCTCGCCTGGATCGGAACCGTCTGGGACGAGGGGCCGTTCCTCCAGAGCGAGCGCCTGGCGCGCCACCGCGAGCGGGCCGAGGAGCTGCTCGCCGCGGGAAAGGCCTACCGCTGCTTCTGCACCCAGGAGGAGCTGGAGGCCCAGCGCGCCGAGGCGCAGACCCAGGGCAAGGCGTTCCGCTATCCGCGGACCTGCCTGTGCCGGCCGCAGGACGAGGCGCAGACGCTCCTCGCCGCCGGCAAGCCGTTCGTCGTCCGCCTGCGCATGCCGGGCGACAACATCCGCTTCCACGACATCGTCCGCGGCGCCATGGATTTCCCGCCCGACGCGCTCGACGACTTCATCCTCCTGCGCTCGGACGGCACGCCCACCTACCACATGTCGGTCGTAGTGGACGACATCGACATGCGGGTCACCCACGTCATCCGCGGCGAGGACCACCTCTCGAACACGCCAAAGCACATCCCCCTCTTTCGCGCGCTGGGCGGCGAGGTGCCGGCCTTCGCTCATCTGCCGCTCATCCTGGGACCGGACAAGAAGCGGCTGTCGAAGCGCTACGGCGCGACCTCGGTCGAGGAGTTCCGCAACGAGGGCATCCTGCCGCAGGCCCTCTACAACTTCCTGGCCCTGCTCGGCTGGAACCCCGGGGACGAGCGGGAGGTCATGAGCCGAGACGAGATGATCGCCGCCTTCTCGGTCGACCGCCTGAACGACTCGCCGGCCGTCTTCGACCGCGAGAAGCTCTGGTGGATGAACGGGCAGTACATGGCGCGTCTGAGCGTCGAGGAGCTGTGGCCGCACCTGGAGCCGTTCATCGATCAGGCGGGCCTGAAAAACGCCGACCGCGAGCGCCTGCTGGCGGTGCTGGAGCTCTATCGCACGCGCACCCGCACCCTGAAGGAGATGGCCGAGGCGGTGTTCCCCTTCTTCCAGGACGAGCTGGTCTACGACTCGGCCGCCGTCGCCAAGTACCTGAAGGACGCGGACCTGCCGGCTGATCTGGAGGCGTTGCGGGAG
>Ga0137375_10012279_pt1 | contig 10148 bp, 10 predicted proteins | sample SagtaG_24_FD_104936 | JGI IMG/M metagenome (GOLD analysis project Ga0137375, IMG submission 104936) | Vadose zone soil microbial communities from Sagehorn Ranch, Mendocino, California, USA - Sage1_R_113_16 metaG | ecosystem: Environmental > Terrestrial > Soil > Vadose zone | place: USA...
AAGCCCTTCATCTGGACCGCCAAGCCGCATAAAATCCTCGCTGCCGTCAAACGAGGGCGCAAAGTGTTAGATTCGATCCACTAGGTGCAGGAATGTATCTCGGCATTGCGTTCGACGGTCAAGGGCCTAGCATCGGCAGCCGGTCGCCTTACATGTCGTCACATGCCGACCTTGCATTGACTTGCGGATCTCCGAAATGCTCGTGCCCCCGCCCCCTGCGCCGTCCGTCATCTCCATCGCCAACCTGTCCAAGACCTACGCCACCGGCTTTGAGGCGCTCAAGCGCGTCAACCTGGAAATCCGGCGCGGCGAGATCTTTGCGCTGCTCGGCCCCAACGGCGCCGGCAAGACCACGCTGATCAGCATCGTGTGCGGGATCGTCAACCCGTCGGATGGCCATGTCCTGGTCGACGGCCACGACATCATCAAGGACTACCGCGCGGCGCGCTCGCTCATCGGGCTGGTGCCGCAGGAACTGACCACCGACGCCTTCGAGTCGGTGTGGGCGACGGTGTCGTTCAGCCGCGGGCTGTTCGGCAAGCCGGCCAATCCCGGACACATCGAGAAGGTGCTCAAGGACCTGTCGCTGTGGGAGAAGCGCGACAGCAAGATCATGACGCTCTCCGGCGGCATGAAGCGGCGCGTGCTGATCGCCAAGGCGCTGTCGCACGAGCCGCAGATCCTCTTTCTCGACGAGCCGACCGCAGGCGTCGACGTCGAGCTGCGCAAGGACATGTGGGAAATCGTGCGCAAGCTGCGCGCCTCCGGCGTGACCATCATCCTCACCACTCATTATATCGAGGAGGCCGAGGAGATGGCCGACCGGATCGGCGTGATCCACAAGGGCGAGCTGATCCTGGTCGAGGACAAGGCCGAGCTGATGCACAAGCTCGGCAAGAAGCAGCTGACGCTGCATCTCCACATGCAGCTCACGGCGGTACCGGCCGAGCTTGCGGCGCACCACCTGACGCTGGCGGCCGACGGCAACGAGCTGGTCTACACCTACGACACCCAGGGCGAGCGCACCGGCATCACCACGCTGCTCAAGGACCTCAACGTGTCGGGCATCCGTTTCAAGGACCTGCACACGACGCAAAGCTCGCTCGAGGACATCTTCGTCAGTCTGGTGAGGGAACGGCGATGAATTTCCGGGCGGTTCGCGCGATCTACGTGTTCGAAATGTCGCGCACCGGGCGCACGCTGATGCAGAGCATCGTGTCGCCGGTGATCTCGACCTCGCTCTATTTCGTGGTGTTCGGCGCGGCGATCGGCTCGCGCATCACCGAGATCGAGGGCGTGGCCTACGGCGCCTTCCTGGTGCCGGGCCTGATCATGATGATGCTGCTCACGCAGAGCGTCGCCAACGCCTCGTTCGGCATCTATTTCCCGCGTTTCACCGGCACGATCTACGAGCTGCTTTCGGCGCCGATCTCGTCGATGGAGATCGTGCTCGGCTATGTTGGCGCCGCCGCCACCAAGTCGATCATCCTCGGCCTCCTGATCCTCGCGACCGCCTGGCTGTTCGTGCCGCTGCAGATTTCCCATCCGCTCTGGATGCTCGGATTCCTGGTGCTCACCTCGCTGACCTTCAGCCTGTTCGGCTTCATCATCGGCATCTGGGCGGACGGCTTCGAGAAGCTGCAGATCATCCCGCTGCTCGTCATCACGCCGCTCACGTTTCTCGGCGGCAGCTTCTATTCGACCAGCGTGCTGCCGCCGGTCTGGCAGACCGTGACGCTGTTCAACCCGGTGGTCTACCTGATCAGCGGCTTCCGCTGGAGCTTCTTCGAGATCGCCGACGTGCATGTGGCGGTCAGCCTCGGGATGACGCTGGTGTTCCTGGCCTTGTGCCTGACGACGGTATGGTGGATTTTCAAGACCGGCTACCGGCTCAAGAACTAATGGGCGCTCGTTGTTGTGCCCTCTCCCCTTGCGGGAGAGGGCTGCTCGGTGGTTCAACGAAAACGGATTGGGTGAGGGGTCGTGTTAGATTGACCCCTCACCCAACCGCGTCTGTTGAACGTCTTGCGCTGCCCTCTCCCGCAAGGGGAGAGGGCACAACAACGCACACCGGACTCGCGGCGGGCTAGACCATGTTCCGTTCGATCGTGATGTTCAGCCTCGTTGCGGGCCTCGCAGCGCCCGCGCTCGCCGCCGATTTCTACCAGGGCAAGACGCTGACCGTGATCGTCGGCTATGCGCCCGGCGGCGGTGTCGATGCGAGCGCGCGCGCCATCACGCGCCACCTCGGGCGATTCATCCCGGGCCGTCCCAACATCGTCGTGCAGAACATGGAGGGCGCGGCCGGCATCGTGTCGGTCAACCATCTCGACCGCCGCGTCCCGCCCGATGGGCTGACGCTCGCGGTTCCCGGCCGCTCCTGGTACATCGAGGCGATCGTCAAGCGGCCGGGCATCAGCTTCGATCCGACCCGGCTCACGTACGTGGGCAGCCCCGGCACGGTCAGCGCCTCCGGCTTCGTCCGGCTCAGCACCGGGATCAGGACCTACGAGCAACTCAAGGCCTCGCCCAAGACCGTGACCTTCGGCGCGCTCGGCGCCACCACGCCGACCGCGATGGCGCCGGCGCTGCTTGCCGCCAACGGCGCGCCGGTCAAGGTCGTGCTCGGCTATGTCTCGACCGCGCGCATCCTCTTGGCGCTCGAACAGGGCGAGATCGACGGCTCGTTCAGCGTCGGCAATGCGCTGGCGAGCCGCACCGAGCTGTTCAACCAGCTGACGGCGATCGTGCAGACCGCGCCGCTGCGCCCCGGCGTGCCGCTGCTGCGCGACGTGGTGCGCGCGAGCCACGCCCCGATCGTCGATCTGGTGATGGCGCCCGACAGCATCGGCGTGCCGCTGGTCGGCCCCGCCGGCATGCCGGCGGACGTGACCGCGATCCTGCGCCAGGCGTTTCTGGCGATGGCGCAGGACAAGGACTATCAGGCCGACGCCGTGAAGGTCGAGCTGCCGGTCGGCAGCCCGATCGAAGGCGCGCAGATCGCAGACATGATCCGCGCGCTCGCGGCCGCGACCACGCCCGAGGTGATCGCCGAGTTCAACCGGCTCGCGGGCGCGAAGTAGCGCGCGGCCCCCGGCGGCCGTATCATCAGCGCCACGACAACGAGGTGCACCATGACGCTCTCGATCAGACATCTGGACGCCGCGCTGGGCGCCGAAATCGCCGGCGTCGACGTCTCCAAGCCGCTGCCGCAGGGCGACATCGACGCGATCGAAGCCGCCTGGCGCGAGCGGCTGGTGGTCGTCTTGCACGGGCAGTCGCTCTCGGATCCGCAGCTGATCGCGTTCAGCCGGAATTTTGGCGAGCTCGATCCGCCCGGCCCCAACCCCTACGGCGCGCCGTTCCTCAAGGACCATCCCGAGCTCAACGTCATCTCCAACGTGGTCGAGGACGGCAAGCCGATCGGCAATCTCGGCGATGGCGAGGCGGTCTGGCATGCCGACATGACCTATGTCGATGTGCCGCCCAAGGCCGCGATGCTGCATGCGCTGGAAGTGCCGCCGCCGGAGGCGGGGGGCAACACCTACTTCGCCAACATGTTCGCGGCCTATGAGAGCCTGCCCGCGGACCTGAAGCAGGCCGCCGACGGCAAGATCGCGGTGCACGACGCCTCGCGCAACTCAGCCGGCATGCTGCGCAAGGGCTACCAGGAGGTCACCGACGTGCGCGCGACGGTGGGCGCGCAGCATCCGCTCGTGCGCACCGATCCCAAAACCGGCCGCAAGGCGCTGTTTCTCGGGCGCCGGCCGAACGCCTACGTGCGCGGCCTCGCGGTGGCCGAGAGCGAGGCGCTGCTCGACGCGCTCTGGGCGCACGCCACGCAGCCGCGCTTCGCCATGTGCCACCAGTGGAAGGTCGGCGATCTGCTGATGTGGAACAATCTCTCGGTGCTGCATCGGCGCGACCCGTTCGACCCGAAGACGCGGCGGGTGATGCATCGCAGCCAAATCAAGGGCAGCGAGCGGATCGCCTGAGGGCTGGCCCCAGTGGGATCAAATTGACGGGGATTTGCGTTAATGCGATGCGATGCGGACAATCCTGGCAATTGTGCTCATTCTGGCGGCTTTGCTTACCTCCGCTGACGCGCGGCGGCGGCACCGCCATCATTATTACGCCAGCCCGCCGGCACAGCGGATTGATCCCTCCACCCTGCCAAGGGATCAGCGTCCTTATGTCGTCCCTCGGGACGCTCGCGCTTCGATGCCGCCGTCGGTGCCTTCTCAGGGTACGGCGGAACTGGTGCCACCAAATTGGCAGCTTCAGCCGGCCGATCCGCACTGGCAGGGCCAGCGCTATCGGTCCCCCGACGGCTCGGCGTGGCTTGCCCTTTACGCACGGCCGGCCGACGCGGAGCGCGTCGCCGCCGACATGAAGGCGTTCGCCTTCGTCGACGGCGAGGAGATTGTCTCCATCAGCGCCCAGCGGGACTGGATCGCGGTGGCAGGATCGAAGGGTGAGACGATTTTTTACCGCAAGGCCGTGCTGGCCTGCGACGGCACAAGTTGGCACAACCTTGCGTTCGAATATCCGGCAGATGCCAAGCGGACCATGGACGCGGTTGCGAGCCGCTCGGCGCGCGCCCTGGACAACACCCGTAACGACGGGTGCCAAGCGGAACGGTCTGCAGAGTAAGATGTACGACTTGACTTAGCGCTATCTCCTGAGGTGTCCCGTTCGGGCGTGTATCGCGTAGCTTACGACCTGCCCATGACGGCGCGGCGAGAATCGCTCGCAGCCTGGGGCGGTCCTGTGCTAGGACGCCCTCATGTTGGAACGGCTTGGCCGCGCTGTTTGGTACCGGTTGCCGATGGACTTGCGTTGGTCGGCCTGGAACAGGCTTCCGGCCGCCGTCCAGGGGAAACTGCGCGCGCTTTCGCAGTCCCGGCAGGCGCCGCCGCGGACCAGGCTCGAAGGTCCGCCGGTCGCCGACATTGGCACGCCGCGCGATCCGATCCCAGCCATCCTGGCGAGCGCGCAAAATGCAGCGTGCGTCGAGTTCTTTACGCGGCACTCCGCGCTATCGATGCTCACCGCACAGTCGCGTGCGCTGCTCTATCAGATCATCCGTTTGTACCGGCCCATGGACGTCGTCGAGATCGGCGCATTTCGCGGCGGAACGACGGAAGCCTTGGCACGCGCGCTTGCCGCCAATGGAGCCGGCACCGTCCACGCCATCGACCCGTTCAACGCCAGCGAAGTGCGGCGCGCGGTGAAGCGCTGGCCGAAGCCGCTGCAGCCCTACGCGGCCACGTACGCCACCAGCTCGATGGGCTTCTTCCTGGCGCAACGTGGATTGCGCGCCGGGCTCTATCTCGTCGACGGCAACCACGACTACGAATATGCCGCGTTCGATATTGCCATAGCCGGGCGCCATCTGACGCCGGGGGGCTTCATCTTCATCGACAACGTATCCCAGCCGGGGCCATTCGAAGCGGCCAACGATTTCCTGCGCCGGAACCCGGAGTTCTTCGTCTGCGGCGGCAATGTCGATTCCCAATCCATAGGCTTCGACCAGGGCAGGCGGATCCACGATACGGATTTCATCGCGCTGCGCTCGGAAGCGTTTCGACTTGTGCACCGGACGGCGCGAAGTTTTGGCGCGCATCTTCATCCCAGGAACACGATCACGCGCGCAATGCTCGAGATCGAAGCGCGTGAGCGCGGCACGCTTGCGGCGCAGGCGGTCCTGCGCGGCTTCGGCCCCCGTGAAGCCGAGCTGGTCGCGTCCTGTTCGCTCGAGCTCGCGCCCGGTTGCGGGCGCGCCGAGCTGACCTTGCCGGTCGCCGTGGGTGCGGACCACGGCTATTACACGGCAGAGCTCCTGCTGACGTGGAACGGCGAGACGCCGCTCAAAATCACCGGCGAGCCATTGATCGAGTGATCACTTGATTTCGCGCGGCCGGAACTATCGGACATGAATATGGCGCTCTGGCCGCCAGGCATGCCGGCATCAGCCGATCAACCGGCGGAACTCCGCTTCGGGTACGCCGTATGAAACTCCCGCGCATCGCTCGAGCCCTTTGCGGTTGAGCATGGTGATTTTTCCCACGCCGGCGCGGATGAGTCCCTGCTCGGAAAGAGCGTGCAGCGCCTCCGTGACCCCGGCCCGCCGCACGCCCAGCATCAGGGAAAGAAATTCGTGCGTGAGCGGCAGCGTGCTGCTTGCGACTCGATCGTGCGCCATGAGAATCCAGCGTGCCAGCCGTTGGTCGAGCTTCGTGCGCGCATTGGCGATGGCGGTGTGGGCCGTCTGCACCATGAACGCTTGGACGTATCTCAAGAAAACGCCGCGCAGCGACGGGCTGTCTTCCATCGCCTTGCGAATTTTGTCCGATTTGATGCGCTGTCCCTCGCCCTCGACTTGAATGTATGTCGAGTGTGGAGAACGATGGTTCCCCAGCATCACCGCCGACCCGCTCATGCCCTCGCAGCCGATGAGTCCCACTTCGACGCGCTTCTCACCGGACTGGACCGCCACGACCGATGCGATTCCGGTCTCCATGAAGTACACGTCCTCGATCGGCCGATTTGGCTTTTCCAGATCATGCCGAAGCTTGAGCACGACGGGTTCGAGGTGCGCTTTCAATAACTGGAAATCGCGCTGCGACAATCTTGCGAGCAGGCGGTTGCGTTGCGTTGGTGAGGCTGCGAGCATCGCTCTTCTCCCTAGTGGGGCAAGAGCACTGCACAGTCTCCCAAGCGTCCGCGCCCAAATGGATTGCGGACGGCGGCGTCATCTTATCCCTTTTGGACCCTTGCGCCCTAATGTTTTCGGGCTTGTACGGAACCGTACGGGGGTACTGACCGTTGATGCTCTAGATGCTTCAGGCGCGGAAACGCCCCTGAAAGCACGGACAGGCCGTGAGCCCCACCTGCAGACACGGCACGGCGACGAGCTCTTGCTCCACTTGTGAATGGTCACGAATTCCGTGAGGGCCTGGGGCATTGCCCCGACCGTACCTCCTGCCGATGAGGCTTCGCTCGAAAGGTCCGCTAATGAACAGGACAGACGAGTGCCGGGCAAATGCCGAAGAGTGCCAACGAATGGCGGGCAGTGCTGTTCGCGGCGATGAGAAGGAGATGTGGCTCGAAATGGCGGAGTCCTGGCGTCGTGTCGGCGAAGACGCCAAGCCCGCGGGCGAAGATTCCAATGGGGCCGCGGGAAAGCGCTGAAGAGCCGCGCCTCTGGCGCGGACTAGGCAAACCGGGATTGGCATCGGGTCGAAACGTGCGGATAACCCGCCGAGGATGCCGTCATGCCAACGCCAGAACAAACGCAGCAGATCGCTGAAATCCGAGAGGCAATCGCGAGCCAACTTCGCGCGCAATACAACAGTGATCAGGACGCCCCTGTTCCCCCGCGGCTCGCGACCCTCGTGCGAGAACTCCAAGCGAGGGAGGACGCGACGCGCGGCACGGGTGCGCGAACTCGGGTTCGCGGCACTAGAGCATGATCCCGAAAAGTGTGCAGCGGTTTTCGGAAAAGATCATGCTCAAACAAGAAGCTAAAGCGGGATGACGATTCGAAGAAAAGTCATCCCGCTTTAGTCCTTGTCCGCAACCAGCTGGTCGCTGGTCCAGCCGCAGTCGCACTTGAAGATCACGTGACGGAGATTGGAATAGCGGATGTCGGGCATCGCGCTGTCCAGCTGCATGGCCTTGCTGCAAGCAGGGCAGATGGGCGGCTTCAACGCGGACGGTGGATCGGCAGGCCGCGCGCTCGTAGCCATGGACTTCGGTGTTTCCCCGTTGCGCACAGGCGGGAGCGCGACCGGTCTCTCGGCCACCGGTGCCTGCGCAGGATTCCTTTGCCGGTGATGAAACATCCAATCATAATTGGGGCGGGCTGCGCAGAAGAATCACGGTACGAAACCGTACAAGGCGTCGTAGCCTGTTCAAGGTAAGGTACCTGACACAATCCAAGCCCGGCTGTGTTCACATCGGCTTGGGACAATGCAGCTGCGGCGCTGGCTGGCTGCCGCGATGTGCCGCTCGATGGAGCTGCACGATGGCTCCGAGCCCCCGCTCGTCTCAATAGAAGCCAAGTCGTAATTCTTCCGGGCCCGGGAGCGTCCGTAAGCGGACGGCCAAAGGAGCGGGACTCGTCGTGCGGCAACCGCCGCAAACAAAAGAACCCGGCGCAGACGTGCCGGGCTCTTTTGCCAAACCAGGGGCAATGGGCATCGCGCCGCATATTCCTGGTTGGATCAGACATCTAACACACTCGGCCGATCATGGGTTCCACAGAATCATTGGGATGCCAGTCTTTGCGGGCATTCCTGTTTGCACGCCTGTTCGCAAACCAGCGGCAATTGTCACCACCGTACGATTTCGTACTGATTTGGCCCGAAACCTCCCGGCGGGCCATTTGGTTAGATGATTTTGGCGCGTTTACTTCGATGGAGGCTCGCCAATGAACACCCAGCAATTGAGCTATCACGTTGAGCCTAACAATGGTTCCGGCTGGTATTGGGAACTGATCAGCCCAGACCGGGCCGTGCTCGCAAGGGGCTTGGCAGATACGGAGCAGCAGGCCCGCCTCGATGCGATGAGAGCGAGCATGTACCTAGAACAGATAAGCCCGCGGCTCGACGGCGGCTAGGCTGCCGTGCCTCCTCAGGCGAATTCTCCAGTGTCCAGGAGATTCGCCGCCGGTAGCGGCGATCGAGTCATGGAATGAGTCGTCACGTCCGTGCGGTCACGCCGTTGACCAGGACCTCCCCCCTATCACACGGATGCTGTCGCGTTCGCCGCGATAAGTTTCTCGGCTACGTTGTGGCGCATGTCCTTTTGGGCGGTGCCCACTTCGCCGGGAGATGCGCTAGGCAGCGACGATCGGGAGCATCCACGCCAGCGCGACCCCCGCATTGTGGGCGGCCACGAAGTTCTGGGCATACAAGCGCGGCGCGACCTCCAGGCCGAAATAGCCGAGCCGGTTCGCAATTCCGGATACGAACAGGAATTGTTCCGACGGCATGACGAGCCTGATAACGCCATGCGTCGTTTCCACCGATCCGACCGGCTCGGTCGCGCCGGTGGCTCGAAGCGCCTGCATCGCCTCCGGATCGACCCACGAATAGTCGTTCGAGTCCGTCACGTTCACGCTGCAGAGCGCCACCGACTCGATCGACGGCATGATGCTCGGCGGATGTGCGGGATACATCGGCGGCGACAGGAGCCGGCTGTCGACGGACAAACGCTGTTTATGATCAAGGTCGGCGATGACCGGATGTGGGCTTGCGTCAGACAGGAGTTTCTCGAAGTCGCGATGCGTCCAATTACTCTTCTCGTTCGGGTTTTGTGCGAAGGGATTATGAACGAACACCTTGTTTCCGACCGCGACGCTGCCGTTGTAGGACAGAACGCCGGGGAGGGCGGCCGTGCCGAACGCGATGACCAGCGCCGGCGGCGGACCGTTGTTGTACACGCTGGGGAGGACGCGGGCCTTCTCCTGGCTGCTGGACAAGCTGGCCTTCGGGTCCATCAGATCCTGGATGCACCAGAGCTCCACGGCCGCATCCGAAAAGTCGAGGCAGAGCCGGGCGCTGATCTCAATGGACGTGTTGTCGAGACGGGTAACCGTGACCTTGGGGACGCTGCTGGCGAACTTTATGTCCTTTGGCCGTGCTTCGATATTCGTGAGAACACCGACCAAGGGGTCGGTCTCCCAGGATTTGTTGGATACGATGACGATGCGTCGCTTCATCTCCGCCCCCCGGTGGCAGCCCTGCGTGTTTATGTCGGTCGTCGATAAAACGAACTTAAAGACAATCCTGCCGCGGTTCTCGATGAACGCGCAGGCAGGCAGGACGGACTGGTGCTGCCGGAAAGAATTGAACTTTCGACCTCCCCCTTACCAACGGCGCGGGCAATTGCCACTAGCCTGATGAATTGTTGAGAGAATTTTCGTCAGCGGGATTTCACTGCACGGATTTTTCCCAGGTCTGCTTTTGCTGCGAACGTGTTCGCTTCTTGGGGCTAAGCAGAAGTCCGAGACGCTCGGCCCCAGACGCGAATGTCCCCCAGCAGAGTGCGCCAGGAAGCTGGCAAAGAATAGGAGGTGGAAGTCCCCCACGGGGAAGGTTTAGCCAACCGCCCCGACCCCGAGTGATGCACGAGGTTCTGCT
>Ga0137375_10012280_pt1 | contig 10148 bp, 10 predicted proteins | sample SagtaG_24_FD_104936 | JGI IMG/M metagenome (GOLD analysis project Ga0137375, IMG submission 104936) | Vadose zone soil microbial communities from Sagehorn Ranch, Mendocino, California, USA - Sage1_R_113_16 metaG | ecosystem: Environmental > Terrestrial > Soil > Vadose zone | place: USA...
CTCGAGCAGGTTCAGGCAGCCCGTCGTGTAGCTCGCGATCGCGGAGAGCGGCTGGTTCAGCTCGTGCGCGATGGTGGACGCCATCTCGCCCATCGTGACGAGGCGCGCCGTCGCCGCGAGCTTGTCCTCCTGCTGGCGCGCCAGCTCGCGCGCCCGCTTCCGCTCGGTGATGTCGAGGACGGATCCCATCCATCCGGTCTGCCGCCCCTCCGCGTCGATCAGCGGCGCCTCGTAGAGCAGCGCGTCGAACTGCTCGCCCCCGCGGCGCATGAGCTTCATCTCGATCCCCACCCGCGGCACCCCCGGCTCGCGCGCCGCCCGCAGCGCGGCCTCGATCTGCTCGCGCTCCTCGGGCGGCCAGTAGGGCTGCGGGGCGCGCGAGCCGATGAGCTCGGCCTCGGAGTACCCGACCATCTCGGAGAAGGCCGGGTTCACGTAGACGATCCGCCCGTCGAGCCCCACCGCGCGCATCCCGGTGTGGAGCGAGTCCTCCATCGCCTTGCGGAAGGCGTGCTCGGCGCGGAGCGCCTCCTCCGTCGCGAGCCGCCGCCGCACGTGCCGCCGGAGCGCCCACAGGTTCCAGAGCACCGCCGCCGCGAGCGCCACGATCGCGGCGGTGAGGACGTTCCGCAGGAGCTGCGTCTCCCCGCCGTACGACTCGACGTGGAGCAGGAGCCCGTGTCCGGGCGGGTCGAGCATCACCTGGTGGGAGAGCTCGGGCCGGCGCGCCTCGACGTTCGACTTCGCGGCGAGCACCGACCCGCCCGCGTCGCGGATAGTGACGAGGTGCTTCTCGGCGAGCCACCACGGCACGAGGGCGGCGAGCATGGAGTTCAGCCCGTAGACGCCCACCACCGATCCGGCGGGCCGCCCGCCCCGGTACGCCGGCACGAACAGCTCGAAGACCTGCCCCTGCGCGGAGCGGTGCGGCGGCCCGTAGGCGGGATTTCCCGTGCCGCGGGCGAGATCGTAGGCGGGCTGGGTCGCTGCGTCCGGCGCCGGAGCGGGCCCGACGACGGGCGGCGCGCTCGCGCGGAGCGCACCCCGCTCGTCGAGGAGGAGGATCCTGAGCAGCCCCGGGCTGTTCTGGAGCAGGGTGCCGAGGCGAGCCTCGAGCTGCGCGGGCTCGAGCGTCGCGGCGTCGGCGCCGAGCTGGGCGAGCTGCTCCTCGTCGCGCGCGAGGCTGAAGCGCACGTTCTGCTCGACCCAGAGGATGTCGCGGATGACCCCACCGCGCTTCTCCTCCAGCTCCTGCCTGTGCAGCACCCACAGCAGCCCGAGGAGCGCGAGCACGAACGCCGCGATCGCGACGCGCGGGGCGTACCACTGCCAGCCGTGGGCCGCGGAAGGCGTCCGGGGACGGAGCGGCGGGCTCGCGAGCGGGTTCACAGCCGGTCCGGGTCGAAGCTCGTCGCGCGGTAGATGGCCCGGAGCAGCTCGCCGCCGATGCGCGGCTCCATCTGGGCGTGGACGGGGACGAGCGCCTTCTTCAGCGCGAGGCGCTCCTCCGGCGTCGGCACGTGGACCTGCGTCGTGCCAGCCGCCCGCACCTTCTCGAGATCCTCGTCGTTCTTCTCCTTCGCGATGCGGTTCGCGTACTCGGTCGCCTCCGCCATCGCGAGCTCGAGCTCCGCGCGCACGTCGCGGGGGAGGCCGTCCCAGAACCGCTTGTTCACGATGGTCGCGTAGCCGAGGTAGCCGTGATCCGTCACGGTGACGTGCCGCTGCACCTCGTGCATCCGCTGGGTGTACAGGTTCGAGATCGGGTTCTCCGTCCCGTCCACGACGCCCGCGCGGAGCGCCGGATAGACGTCCGAGAACGCCAGCATCTGGGGGAGCGCGCCGAGGGCGCGCATCTGCGCGTCGAGCACGAGCGACGACTGGATCCGCATCCGGAGGCCGCGGAAGTCGGCGGGCGTCCTGAGCGGCCGCTGCGCCGAGAAGCACTTGAACCCGTTGTCCCAGTAGGCGAGGCCCACGATCCCCTTCGGCTCGAGCTTCTCGAGGAGCGCCTTCCCCACCGGCCCCTGCGTCACCTTCCGCAGCGCGGCGGTGTCCGCGAAGATGAACGGGAGATCGAACGCCTCGAACTCCCTCACGCCGAACGACGGGCCGAGCTTCGAGAGCGACGGGGCGAGCATCTGCACCGCGCCGAGCTGGAGCGCCTCGATCTCGTCGCGATCCTTGTAGAGGGTGCCGTTCGGGTAGACCTCGACCCGCACGCGCCCGCCGGTCCGCTCCTCCGCGCGCCGCTTGAAGAACTCGGCCGCCTGGCCCTTCGGGGTGTCGATCGCCACGACATGGCTGAACTTGAGGATGATGGGCGCGTCGGCGCGCGCGCCGCCGGCGGCGGCGGGGGCGATCGCGGCGAGGCGCACGAGGAGGCGGGCGAGATTGCGGGCGTTTCGCATTGCCGTGTGCCGCGAAGCCGCGGCGTGGCGGATTGTCGCTCGATCTGGCCGGCCGAGGCCAGCGCCGGGGAAGCGCCTCGTTGCGGTTCTCCACAATGGCGGCAGCGCGGCGGCGTTCGGTACGCTCCGCCGCGTCGCAGCTCCACCCGAACTAAAGGAGTCGACCGATGACGAACAAGCTCGTGCCGGTTCTCGCCGCGCTCTCGCTCGCGCTCCCGGGCGCCGCCCGCGCGCAGACGAAGGTCGGCTTCATCAACACGATGACCGGCGCCGAGGCCCCGATCGGCGAGAACCTCACGAACGGCGTCGACCTCGCCCTCGAGGATCTCGCGAAGAAGGGCGTCAAGATCACCGTCGTGAAGCAGGACGACACGGGCAAGCCCGACAAGGCGATGGGCGCTATGGAGCAGCTCGCCACCGGCGACGAGGTCGCCGCCATCGTCGGGCCGTACACCTCCGCGAACGCCAACGCGGTCGCGAAGCTCGCCGAGCAGTACAAGGTCCCGCAGGTCATCCCCGCCGCCGCCAAGGAGGAGATCACGAGGCAGGGCTACAAGTACGTCTTCCGCCTCAACGCGCCGGCGCACCAGTACGCCCAGTCGCTCCTCGACGCCGCCCTCGCCTTCGGCAAGCCGAAGAGCATCGCCTTCATCTACGAGTCGACCGACTTCGGCAACTCCGTCTCGGCCGCCGGCAAGGCCTACGCGATCTCGAAGGGGCTCCAGGTCGTGGGCGACGAGGCCTACCAGAAGGGCGCCGCCGACTACCGCTCCACCCTCACGAAGATGAAGGCCGCGAACCCCGACCTCGTGTTCATGGTCTCCTACGTCGCGGACGCGATCCTGCTCATGCGGCAGTCGCGCGAGGTGGGTCTCAGGCCCCAGGCCTTCCTCGGCGGCGGCGCCGGCTTCGACACCGCCCAGTTCGAGAGCGAGAAGGACATCTCCACGAACGTGTTCTCGGTCACGCAGTGGACGCCGGAGAGCTCTCCCGGCGCCACCGCGTTCGCCGAGCGCTACAAGGCCAAGTACGGGAAGAAGCCGACCTATCACGCCGCCTGCGCGTACGCCGCCATGCTCGTCGTCGGCGAGGTCGCCGCGAAGGCGGGCGGCAACCGCGAGAAGATCCGCGAGGCGCTCGACCAGGGCTCGTGGACCGGGATCATGGGAGACGTGAAGTTCCAGGACGCGGAGGGCTTCACGAACCAGAACATGCTCGTCATGCCCGTCGTCCAGTACCAGGCCGGAGCGTCGGTCACGGTCTACCCGCCGAAGGCCGCGAAGAAGAAGCCGGTGTATCCGTTCCCTGGGTGGAAGTGATCGTACGCTGGACGTGGACGTGGTCGTGGTCGTGGTCGTGGACCTCGACTTCGACCTCGACCTGGACCTAAACAGCGCGGCTGCGACCCACCGTCGCGGCAGTTTCGTTGCGGTTATCGAGGATCGAGGCGCAGGATTGAGTCGCAGGGCTGCGCCGCCTCATCACGGACGGCGGGGCGGGCCCACGCCGGGTCGGCAGCGCGGGGGACGGAGGAGCACTCGATGACGGTCTTCCTGCAGTCGATGCTGAGCGGGCTCCTGGTGGGCGGCGTCTACGCGCTCATCGGGGTCGGGCTCACCATCATCTTCGGCGTGATGCGGGTCATCAACTTCGCCCACGGCGACCTGCTCATGCTCGGGATGTACGCGACGTGGTTCATCTTCACGAAGTCCGGGCTCGACCCGTACGTCGCCCTGCTCGCCACCGCTCCCCTCCTCTTCCTGTGGGGCGCTTTCTTACAGAAGGTGTTCATCAACCGGGTGCTGAACGCGCTCCCGCAGAACCAGATCCTCCTCACGATCGGGCTCGGCCTCATCATGTCGAACTCGATGATGCTGCTCTTCACGTCCGACTACCGGATCCTGACGACGACCTACTCGTCGTCGAGCTTCGACGTCGGCGGCCTCTCGGTCTCGCAGCCGCTCCTCTACTCGTTCCTCATCACCGCGGCGATCACCGGCGCGCTCTTCTGGTTCCTCTCCCGGACCGACACCGGACAGGCGATCCGGGCGACCGCGCAGGATCGCGAGGCGGCGCAGCTCATGGGGATCAACGTCCGCTGGACGAGCATCCTCGCGTTCGGCATCGGCAGCGCCCTCTCCGGCGCGGCGGGGACGCTCATCGCGCCGACCTACTACATCTACCCGCAGGTCGGCAGCGCCTTCACCCTGAAGGCGTTCGTCATCGTGGTGCTCGGCGGGATGGGCTCCATCGTCGGCGCCACGCTCGGCGGGCTCATCATCGGGGTCACCGAGTCGCTCGCCGCGATCTACGTCGCCTCCGGGCTGAAGGAGCTCGTCGTCTTCGTGCTCTTCCTCGCCCTTCTCCTCTTCCGGCCCTCGGGCCTGCTCGGAAAGTCGCGGGCGTAGCCCGAAGAAGGACGGCGACCGATGACCCCCTCCCCCCTCCGCCCGGCCCACCGCGGCTCCTCGCTCGCGGCGCTCCTCGCCTTCGCCGCCGCGGTGATCCTGCTCGCGATCTTCCCCTCGTTCGTGAAGAAGCCCTACGTGCTGCACATGGGCGTGATGCTGTTCCTGGCCGTCATCCAGGGGCAGGCGTGGAACGTGATCGGCGGCTACACCGGCCAGTACTCGGTCGGCCACTCCGCGTTCTTCGGCATCGGCGCCTACGCCACGATGATGCTGCTCGAGGTGAACAAGATCCCGCCGTGGTGGGGGATCTGGGCGGCGATGGCGAGCGCGATGATCCTCTCGCTCATCATCGGGAGCATCACCTTCCGACTGCGGGGGCCATACTTCGTGCTCGCGTCGATCTCGGTGGCGGAGATCATCCGGCTCGCCGCGCTCCACTTCAAGGGCTTCACCCGCGGCGCGGAGGGGTTCCTCCTCTCCTCGATCCCGCCCCTCCACCTGTTCGGCACGGAGATCGAGTTCTTCACGAAGCGGTCCTTCTACTACGTGGGGCTTCTGCTCGCCGTCGTCACCATCGCCGCGAACTGGGCGGTCCAGCACTCGAAGCTCGGCTACTACTTCCAGGCGATCCGCGAGGACCAGGACGCCGCCCATTCGCTCGGGATCAACCTCTCCTTCTACAAGAACGTGGCGCTCGCGATCTCCGCCGCGTTCACCGCCGCCGCGGGTGGCTTCTTCGCGATGTTCGTGAAGTTCATCGACCCGAACATCGCGTTCGGCCTCGACGTGTCGGTCCAGATCGTCCTCATCTGCATCGTGGGCGGCATCGGCACCATCATCGGCCCGGTGCTCGGGGCGATGGTGCTCGTCCCGCTCTCGGAGATCCTGCGCAACCCGCGCGGCCTCGTGCAGGTCGGGGTCCTCTCCGCCGACTCGGGCGTCGTCCGGTTCATCGAGACCTACCTCTCGAACGCCCACCTCCTCGTCTTCGGCATCCTCGTCGTGGTGGTGATCCTGTTCGCGCCGGAGGGGGTGCTCGGGGTCATCCGCCGCATCGTCGGCCGCTCGCGCAGGCGCCGCACGGCGCCCGACGCGGCGGCGAGCCCGGCCTAGGGCCGCCCGGAGAGCGCCATGCCGATGCTCGAGATCCAGCACGTCTCCAAGTTCTTCGGCGGCCTCGCCGCCAACGCCGACGTCTCCTTCTCGATGGAGGGGGGGATGATCATGGGGCGCATCGGCCCGAACGGCGCGGGGAAGACGACCCTCTTCAACTGCATCACCGGCTACTACCCGCCCTCGAAGGGCGAGGTGATGTTCAAGGGCGTCCGCCTGAACGGGCTCCAGCCGGACCAGGTCTGCCGGCTCGGGATGGTCCGCACCTGGCAGAAGGTGCGGCCGCTCGCGAAGATGACGGTGCTCGACAACGTGATGGTGGGCGCGCTCGCCCGCACCAGCTCGCTCGCCAAGGCGCGCGACGTCGCGCACGAGCAGCTCCACATCGTCCGGCTCGATCATAAGGACGACCACCTCGCGGGCGGGCTCCCCATCGGCGAGCGCAAGAAGCTGGAGGTGGCCCGCGTCCTCGCAACGAAGCCCGAGCTGCTCCTGCTCGACGAGGTGATGGGCGGCCTCAACCCCGCCGAGTCGGAGGAGATCATCCAGCTCATCCTCGATCTCAAGCGCCGCGGGCTCACCCAGATGGTGATCGAGCACGACATGAAGGCGATCATGCGGATCTCCGACCGGATCGTGGTGCTCAACTCCGGCGAGAAGCTCACGGAGGGCAACCCGCAGGAGGTCGCGAACCACAAGGACGTCATCGCCGCCTACCTGGGCGAGCGGGTCGAGTAGGGATCGCCATGCTCCAGATCCGCAAGCTCAACTTCTCCTACGGCGACCTCAAGGTGCTCTGGGACGTGGATCTCGAGGTGAAGCACGGCGAGATCGTGACGGTGGTCGGCGCGAACGGCGCCGGCAAGTCCACCATCCTGAAGAACGTCTCGCGCCTCGTCCGGCCGACCTCCGGCGCCATCGCCCTCGACGACCTCCAGCTCGATCGCCTCCAGTCGCACGAGGTCGTCGAGCACGGCGTCATCCAGGTCCCGGAGGGGCGCCACATCTTCCCCGAGATGACGGTCGTCGAGAACCTGCGCATGGGCTCGTTCGTGAAGAGCACGCGCAAGGACCGGGAGCGGAACATCGAGCGGGCGTTCGGCCTGTTCCCCCGGCTCGCCGAGCGCCGCTCTCAGCTCGGCGGGACGATGTCGGGCGGCGAGCAGCAGATGCTCGCCATCGCGCGGGGGCTCATGGGGAACCCGAAGCTGCTCCTCCTCGACGAGCCGTCGCTCGGCCTCTCTCCACTGCTGGTCAAGAACATCTTCGAGATAATCAAGGAGATCAACCGCCAGGGCACCACCATCCTGCTCGTCGAGCAGAACGTGTACCAGTCGCTCCACATCTCCCATCGGGCCTACGTCCTCGAGACGGGACGGGTGGTACTCTCCGGCACCGGAGCGGAGCTCCTCGGCAACGACCACGTGCGCAAGGCCTTCCTGGGGATCTGACCATGGCGCAGAAGCTCACCGTCGGCGACTGGATGACGAAGAAGCCCTTCACCATCGAGGAGGACGCCTCGGTCATCGAGGCGATCCACCTCCTCAAGGAGAAGAACATCCGCCGGCTCCCGGTGATGAAGAAGGGCCGGCTCGTCGGGCTCGTCACCGAGAAGATGCTCTACGGCTACATGCCGGCCAAGGCGACGAGCCTCGACCAGTGGGAGCTCCACTACCTGCTCTCCAGGACGCCGGTGCGCGCCGCCATGAACCCGAAGCCGCACACGGTGCTGCCCGACACCCCCATCGCCGACGCGGCGAAGCTCCTCCGCGACCGGAAGCTGAACGGCGTCCTCGTCGTGGGCGAGAAGGGCGAGTTCGTGGGGCTGCTCACCACGACGAACGCGCTCGAGGCGCTCATCTGGTTCGCGCAGCTGGCGGCGAGCTGAGCGACCGAGCGCGGTTCGAAACTACCGGGAAGATTCCGTTCGCCCTGAGCGTAGGGGCGCGCAGCCCGCCCGCACTCGCACAGGTCCGTTCGCCCTGAGCGTAGGGGGCGCGAAGCGCCCCGTAGTCGAAGGGCGCGCCCGCTGCGCGGGCGCTGCGCTCAGCACGAACGGTTTCTGGTGATCGCGAATCATGCTCGCCCGTTTAGCGCAGGAACATCTTCCCTGCCGCGAACAGCCCCACCGCGATGGCGAACCCGCGCATGCCGGCGGGCGGGAGCCGCTGGGCGAGCCGCGCGCCCGCGAACCCACCCGCGATCGACGCGACCGCCATGATCGCCGCCTCGGGCGCCTGCACCGCCCCCATCGCCACGAAGTACACGGCGGCGACCGCGTTGATGAGGAGCGAGAAGAGCACCTTCAGCGCGTTCGCGTGCTGGATGGACGACGGGATGAGGATCCCCATCGCGGCGAGCATCAGGATCCCGATGCCCGCGCCGAAGTAGCCGCCGTAGATCGAGATGAGGAGCTGCGCCACCCAGAGCGCCGCCGGATGGTTCGCGTGCCGGGCTCGGGAGACGAGGAGCTTCAGCTGCCCCTGGAACGCCAGCACCACGCAGGCGAAGATGATGAGCCACGGGATGGCCTTCTCGAACGACTTCTCCGGGAGCGCGAGGAGGAGCCAGGCCCCCGCGATGCCGCCGAGGATCGACGGGACGGCGAGGGCTAGCGCGCGGCGCCGCTCGTCGAGGATGTGGCTCTTGTAGGCGAAGGACGAGGCGAGCTGGCCCGGGAAGATCGCGACCGTGTTCGTCGCGTTCGCCGAGACGGCCGGGACGCCCGTCGCGAGGAGCGCCGGGAAGGTGATGAGCGTGCCGCCGCCGGCGATGGCGTTCACGATCCCGGCGGCGACGGCGGAGGCGGAGAGGACGGCCCCATCGGCGATGGTCACGCGCACGTGAGTAGCGCACTACACTGTCGAGCGCCATGCCCGCATCGGCAGCTCACCTCACGGATCGCGGCGACATCATCCACGAGGCCGGGCGCCGCCGCCTCTCCCCCGCCCTGCGGGACGGCGCACCGGCGCTGGTCCCGCCCGGCGACACGGCGGGCCGCTGCGGATGGGCCCCGTTCTTCGCGGCGCTCGAGGCGCGGCGCCTCGCGGTCGCGCTCGAGCCGGACGGAACGGTGAGGTTCGTGCCGCGGCGGTGAGCTCCCCCTCGGCTGGATGGCGGGGGCACTTGCGGAATCGTCCTGCGGCGGATCAGCGCCCGAGCGCCGCGCGGACCGCGGTGGCGAGCGGCGTCGTGGGGCGGCCGATGAGCCGCCGCAGCTCGCCCGTCGAGTCGTCCAGCTCGCCTCTCGCAACCTGGACGTCGGCGTCGACCAGGAGGGCCGCGTAGGACGCCGGGAGGCCTGCGCCGGTCAGCACCGCCCGGTACTGGTCAGGCGGGAGGTCGCGATACGCGACGAGCTTGCCCGCCTGGCGCGACACCTCGGCCGCGAGCTCGGACATCGTGAACGGGTGATCCCCCGCCAGCTCGTACACCTTCTTCTCGACGGGCCCGGTGAGCACCGCGGCCGCCGCGTCGGCGTAGTCGGCGCGAGCAGCCGCCGCGATGCGGCCACCGTTCGCGCTCCCGACGAGGGCGCCGTGCTGGAGCGCCGGCGCGAGGTTCTCGGTGTAGTTCTCGAGGTACCAGCCGTTCCGCAGGAACGCGTAGGGCAGGCCCGACGCGCGGATCGTCTCCTCGGTGACCTTGTGCTCGGCAGCGAGGGCGAGCCTCGATGTCTCCGCGCGCAGGATGCTCGTGTATGCGAGGAGCTTCACGCCGGCCTCCTTCGCAGCCTGGACTACCGCCGCGTGCTGCGAGGCGCGCTGGCCGACCTCGCTCGAGGAGACGAACAGCAGCTTGTGTGCGCCGGCAAACGCCGTCCGCAGCGTCTCCGGCTTCGAGTAGTCCGCGCGGCGCACCTCCACGCCGCGCGCGGCGAGGTCCTTCGCCTTCTCGGGATTCCGCGCGGCGCCCGCGATCTCGCGGGCAGGGAGCTTCTTCAGGAGCGCCTCGATGACGAGGCGGCCGAGGTGGCCCGTGGCTCCGGTGACGACGATCATGGTCTTCCTCACGTTCGTGCAACTGGTTTAGCTATGAGTTGCGGGGCGCGCCCGGATTCCCCGGCTCGCGTCGCGTGGCCCCTTCGTTTCGAGCGCCCGAAACGACGGCGGTTGCGCGCAAGCACATACCCATTTGCCCGCGCGTGAAGCGGCGGGAACCGTCAAGCACGGACCCGCCCCTCTCCCCCGCTGCGCGGGGGAGAGCGAGAGCA
>Ga0137375_10012281_pt1 | contig 10147 bp, 6 predicted proteins | sample SagtaG_24_FD_104936 | JGI IMG/M metagenome (GOLD analysis project Ga0137375, IMG submission 104936) | Vadose zone soil microbial communities from Sagehorn Ranch, Mendocino, California, USA - Sage1_R_113_16 metaG | ecosystem: Environmental > Terrestrial > Soil > Vadose zone | place: USA...
GCGACGTGGCGGCCGGATCGGCGCCGCCCAGGCGCTGCTCGGCGCGGCGCTCGCGGTGAAGCCGTTGCTGACCATCACCGACGGCCGGATCGTGCCACTGGAGAAGGTACGCACGTCGGCCCGTGCGATCGCCCGGCTCGGTGACATCGCCGCGGAGCGCGCCGGTAAGGGGCCGGTCGACATCGCCGTGCACCACCTGGGCAACCTGGCCGCGGCCGAGGGACTCGCGAACACGCTGTCCGAGCGGCTGCCGGAGGCCGGCGACATTCTGGTCCGCGACGTCGGCGCGGTGATCGGCGCCCACGTCGGGCCCGGCGTACTGGCGGTCGTGGTGGCGCCGCGCCGGTCCTGATCCTCCACGCGCGATGAGTTCCAGGCCGCTCGACGGTCTGTGGGTCATGACCTCTACCTATGGCGTCAGGCTCGCGGTCCGGGATCGGCGGCGCTTGTTCGCGCTCGGGCTGCTGTGCATGGCCTTCTTCGTCGAGGTGCTGAGCTCGACGAGTGTCTTCACCGCGGCGCCGTCGATGGCGGCCGACCTCGGGCTGTCGCCGGCCGGCGCCCAGTGGACGTTCACCGCGTGCACGTTGCCGGGTGGGGCACTGCTGCTGCTCGGCGGCCGGTTGGCGGACGGGTTCGGGGCACGCCGGGTGTTCGTGTGCGGGTTGGCGCTGCTGGTCGTCGCCTCGCTGGTCTGCGGGCTGGCGCCGACGCCGGCGGTGCTGATCTCGGCGCGGGTGGGCCAGGGGGTGTCGGCCGCGCTGCTGATGCCGGCGGCGCTGTCGCTGGTGGTGTCGACGTTCGACGACGAGTCCGAGCGGAACAAGGCGCTGGCGGCGTGGTCGGCGGTCGGCGGGATGGGCGCGACGGGCGGGCTGCTGCTCGGCGGCGTGGTGACGCAGGCGCTCGGCTGGCCGTGGGTGTTCCTGGTGAACGTGCCGGTCGGCCTGGTGATGCTCGCCCTGTGCCCGGTGCTGCTCGTCTCGGCCCGGCCCGTCGCGGGCAGGGTGCGGCTGGATGTGCCGGGCGCGATGCTCGTCACGGTCGCGCTGGGGCTGATCGTGTACGGGACCAGCCGGGTGCCGGACGACGGCTGGCTGCGCCCCGGGGCCTCCGGCTGCGTGGTGGCCGGCCTGGTGCTGCTGATCGTGTTCGTGATGGTGGAGGCGCGGACCCGGATGCCGCTGCTGCCGCTGAGGTTGTTCCGGAGCCGCTCTGTCGTCGGCGGCAATCTCGTGCTCGTCGCGGCCGGGATGTCCGTCGACGGGCTGCTCTTCACCATGACGAACGAGACCCAGGGGACGCTCGGCTACTCGGCCTGGCGGTTCGGGCTGCTCACCTCGGTGATGACCGTGTCGTCGGTCGGGGCCGCGTACCTGGCACAGCGTGGGGTCGCGTTGCGCGGCGTCCGCGTCGTGGCGGCGGTGGGAACGACGATGCTCGGCCTGACCTGTCTCACCATGGCGTGGAGCACGTACGTCGCGCGGCCGGGCTGGTTGCTCCTGCTCGGGATGCTGCTGTTCGGGCTCGGGATGGGCGGCGCCTACGTGGCCGGCTCGATCGCGTCTCTCGCGGATGTGGGTGATGCCGACACAGGCATCGCTGCGGGCCTCCAGAACGTTTCCTTCACCATCGGTACGACGCTCGGCGTCGCGCTCCTCTCGACCGTGGCGGCCACGCGAGCTACGACGGCGCAGGTGGCGCCCATGGCCGGGTACCGCGCTGCCTTCGTTGCCGGCGTCGCGATCGCCCTCGCCGGCACCGCGGCCACACGCGTCCTCCGGCGCACACGTGCCAGGTAACCCCGGGCCGCGCCGCCAGGCAGGCCTGCTCAGCCGGTGCAAGTGACGGATTTCGTCCACAGCCGTGGGCTGAAGGCGGGCTGTCCACATGTCTCGCGGATGGCCGGTCAGCCGGGGCGGGGACTCGTACGTTCCCGGCGTGAACCCATTCCGCCGATCCGAGCCCCAACCGCCCGACGAGGCCGCGCGGCAGCGTGCCCTCGCAAGGCTCGCCGCCGCGTCCGGCAGGTTGCCCCGCGCACAGTTGCTCGCGAGCGACCGAGCGGGGGCGGCGGGCGTGCAGCCGGCCGCAGGGAATCTCGACGGGGCGCTCCGCGCGGGGTCTGACGATTCCCATGACCGCGGGCGGTCCGGCGACGTGCGGTGGGCCGGATCCGATACCGCGGCCGGCGGTGGCCGGCGTTCTGCTGTCCAGGTGGACGACGAGATGGAGGAGCCGATGACGGGTGGGTGGGTGCCGGAGGTGCGCGGACGCGACGACGGGCCTGGTGGGCAGGCGGCGCCGCTGGAGCGGTTGCGTGATGCGCGGTTGTCGCTGTCGGTGCGGCACGTCGTGGTGATCGCGCTGGTGCTGGTGGTCGGCATCGGGTGGGGTGTGATGACGCTGCTGCGGTCGCGTCCGGTCCCGGTGTCGCGGCCGGTGGCGGGGATCGTGACCGGCAGCCCGGTCGCTGTCGCGGGTGCGTCTGCTGCGCCGTCTGCACGTGCCACGCTCGTGGTCGACGTCGCGGGGAAGGTGCGCAGGCCGGGGCTCGTCCGGACGCGCCAGGGTGCCCGGGTCGCCGACGTGCTCGCCGCGGCCGGTGGCGCGCTGCCGGGCGTCGACCTGTCCACGCTCAATCTCGCCCGGCCGGTCGCCGACGGGGAGCAGATCCTGGTCGGGGTTGGCGGCCCGCCCCCGGTAGCGGGTACGCCGGTCGGCCCGGGTGTGACCGGCGGCCAGGTCGACCTGAACACGGCCACGGCCGCGCAGCTCGAGGAACTTCCCGGCGTGGGGCCGGTACTGGCCCAGCGGATCGTCGACTGGCGTACCGAGCACGGCCGGTTCAGCTCGGTCGACGAGTTGCAGGAGGTCAGCGGCGTCGGCGAGAAGAAGTTCGCCGACCTCCGGCCGCACGTCCGGGTGTGAGCCCAAGGTGTCCAGACCCGAGCCGGAGGTGTCCGGACCCGACATGCAGACCGGCGGTCGACTGGCTGCGCAGACGCGACTCGATGCGCGGTTGTTGCTTCCGGCAACGGCTGGGTGGCTGACTGCGGCTGGTCTGCTCGGGACCACATGGTGGGTATGCGCGGCCGTCGGTGCGAGCGGTGCTGTGGTGGCGGCGCCGCTGTGGCGGGTCCGGCGGGCGTCGCCGTGGTGCGTGACGGGGCTTGCTGTGGCGGTTGTCGTCGCGGGCCTGGCCGGGGTGGCCGGGCTGCACGTGCGGGCGATGAAGGCTGGGCCGGTGAGGGAGTTGGCCGAGGCCGAGGCGGCTGTGACGGTGCGGCTCAGCATCGCCGCGGATCCCGCCGTACGGGAGAGTCCCGGTTCCCGTCGGCCGCCGTACGTGGTGGTGCGGGGCGTCGTCGAGGAGGTGCGGGGGAGGGGTCAGGCGACACGTCTGCGTACGCCGGTGCTGGTGGTGGGGTCGGCGGACTGGGCGCATCTGCGGTACGGGTCGCGGGTCGAGGCGCACGGCCGGTTGCGACCGGTGGAGTCCGGAACGGATGTCGCCGCGGTGCTGTCCAGCCGGTCGCGGCCGCGGGTGGTCGACGAGCCGGCCTGGTGGCTGCGCGCGGCGGAGCGGGTCCGGGCGGGGCTGCGGCGATCGGTTCAGGGGCAGCCGGAGGCGGTTCGCGGGCTGGTGCCGGCGCTGGCGATGGGCGATGTCGGCGGACTGCCCGCCGGGGTGGCCGAGGACTTCCGGACGACGGGACTCACGCATCTGTCCGCGGTGTCCGGCACGAACCTGACGCTGCTGCTGGCGTTCGTCGTACCACTGGCACGGATCGGTGGCGTGCGGGCCCGCGGGCTGACCGTGGTCGGGCTGGTGACGGTTGTCGCGTTCGTGGTGCTGGCGCGGCCGCAGCCGAGTGTGCTGAGGGCGGCGGTGATGGGCTTGGTGGCGCTGGCGGCGATGACCTCCGGCAGTCGCAGGCGTGGGGTGCGCAGCCTGTCGGCCGCAGTGCTCGGGTTGCTGTTGCTGGACGTGTCACTGGCGCGGTCGGCCGGCTTCGCGCTGTCGGTGCTCGCCACGGCAGGGATCGTGATCCTGGCCCCGGGCTGGCGGGACGCCCTGGCGCGCTGGCTGCCGGTCCGGCTGGCCGAGGCGGTGGCGTGCCCGCTGGCCGCGCAGCTGGCGTGTACGCCGGTGGTGGCGTGGCTGTCGGGGCAGGTGTCGATGGTGGCTGTCGCGGCGAACCTGCTGGCCGAGCCGGCGGTCGGACCGGCGACGGTGCTGGGGTTCGCCGCCGCCGGGGCGTCGCTGATCTGGGCGCAGCCGGCGGCCGCGATCGGCTGGCTGGCTGCCTGGCCGGCCCGCTGGATCCTGGCCGTCGCCGAGCATGGCGCGGACCTGCCCGGAGCCGCGGCGCGGTGGCCGGCGACGTTGGCCGGGGTCGCGGTGCTGACTGCGCTATGCGCGCTGATGGTCGCGGGGATGCGCCGGACACTGGCGCGTCCCGCCGCCGCGGGGCCGGCCGTCGTACTGCTCGCCGTCGTCGTGCTCCGGCCCGCCGGGCAGCTCGGCTGGCCGCCCGCGGACTGGGTGGTGGTCGCCTGCGATGTCGGGCAGGGCGACGGCCTGGTGGTGAGCGTCGCGCCCGGCACGGCCGTGGTGGTGGACACCGGGCCGGATCCGGCGCCGATCGACCGGTGCCTGCGCGAGCTCGGCGTCCGGTCCGTGCCGGTGCTGCTCATCACGCACTTCCACGCCGACCATGCCGGCGGCCTGGCCGGGGTGCTGCACGGCCGGACGGTCGGCGAGATCGACGTGACGCCCTACCCGTCGCCGCCGTACGAGCGGCGCAGGGTGCAGGAGCTGGCGGCGGCGCATGGAACGCCCGTCCGCGCCGTGACATACGGCGAGAACCGGACCGTCGGCGCGGTCAGCTGGCACGTGGTCTGGCCGGCCCGGGTCCCGCGGCCACCCGCGCCGGGAGCCGAAGCCGCGAACCAGGGCACGACGGTCAACAACACCAGCGTGGCGATGCTGCTCGACGCCGGTGGTGTGCGGGTGCTGTTCACCGGCGACCTCGAGGAGGAGTCGCAGCGCGCGGTCGTCGCGTCCGGTGCCGACCTGCGGGCGGACGTCCTCAAGGTGCCGCACCACGGGTCGAGCCGGCAGGACGAGCGGTTCCTGCGAGCCAGTGGTGCGCGGCTCGCGCTGGTGTCGGTGGGCGTGGACAACGACTACGGCCATCCGGCGCCGAGCACGATGGAACTGCTGGCCCGGCTGGGCATGACGGTGGCGCGTACGGACACCGCCGGCTCCGTCGCCGTCGTCCGGACCGTGGCGGGACTGGGCGTCGCCACCTTGGGTACGACGACCTGCCCGGGCAAGGCGTGTCGCGGGCCGTGATCCGGCGTCACCGGCGGCGGATCCGTCCGCGGGCGGCCGATCTGTCCTTGGGCGGCCGATCTGTCCGTGGGCGAGGTTGTCCGGGCGGCATGGCATGCTGGCCTGCGTCATGGCTGCCCGACGTAACTCCCCTCCCGCCCTCGGCGACGTCCTGCTCATCACCGGCACCGAGTCGTTCCTCGCCGACCGGGCTGTGCGTTCCGCCATCAACGCGGTGGCGAAGACCGCGCCCGAGGTCGAGGTGACCGATCTGCCGGCCGCCGAGCTGGACGCGGGGGCGCTCGCGGAGCTGACCGGGCCGTCGCTGCTCGCGGCCGAGCGGATGCTGGTGCTGCGCGGCCTGGAGAACCTCACCGCCGAGGTCGCTCCGCGGCTGGTGGAGTATGCGGCGCAGCCGGCGCCGGACGTCACTGTCGTGCTGGTGCACTCCGGCGGCGCCAAGGGCAAGGCCGTGCTCGACAAGCTCCGCAAGGCCGGTGTGAACGAGATCGTCGCCGCGGCGCCGAAGGCCTGGGAGCTGCCGCAGTTCGTGGCCGGCGAGATCCGCGGGCTGGGCGGCAAGGTGGACGAGGGCGCCGCCTCGGCACTCGTGGACGCGGTCGGGCACGACCTGCGCGCGCTGGCCGGGGCGTGCTCGCAGCTCGTCGCCGACTCCGGCGGCGAGCCGGTGACGGCGCAGCTGATCGGGCGCTACTTCGGGGGCCGGGCGGAGGTGACCAGCTTCGCGGTGGCGGACGCGGCGATCGCGGGTCGCGCCGAGCCGGCTCTGGAACAGCTGCGCTGGGCGCTCGATTCGGGGGTGGCGCCGGTGCTGGTGACGAGTGCGATGGCGGGTGGCCTGCGCGGGCTGGCGAAGTTCTCGTCCGCGCCGCAGGGGTTGCGCGAGGCGGACCTCGCCCGGGCGGTCGGCGTACCGCCGTGGAAGTTGAAGTCGCTGCGCCAGCAAGCTCGCGGTTGGACCGCGGGCGGACTCGCGACCGCGATCCGGGCGGTCGCGCAGGCCGACGCCGACGTGAAGGGCGCGTCCGGCGACGCCGGTTACGCGCTCGAGCGGATGGTGCTGGCCATCTGCCGCGCGCACGGCCGGAAATGAACGCGACGATGCGCGGTGACCTGGTGGTCACCGCGCATCGTGAGGTCTGAACTGCTGCCCGCTCCGGTCAGGAGGTCAGAGCGAGGCGGCCTTCTTGAAGATGGCGGACTTGCGGTTGGCGGCCTGGTTGGCGTGGATGACGCCCTTGCTGACGGCCTTGTCCAGGTGCCGGCCGGCGGCGCGCGCCAGCTCCTGCGCCTTCGCGGAGTCGCCGGACTCGGCGGCCTCACGGAAGCGGCGCACGGCGGTCTTGAGCGTCGACTTCACCGACTTGTTGCGGAGCCGCGCCGCCTCGTTCTGGCGGTTGCGCTTGATCTGGGACTTGATGTTCGCCACGGAGCAGTGCCTCGATCGAAAGTTGTGCGGTCATGTACGACAGTGCGTTCATTACGGAGGGGCCGCGTGCAGGCGGAACCCACCCACGTACACGCGCGAAGAGACAGACTACCAGCGGGCCACAGCACCCACCAAAACGAGCGGGGAATCCCCTGCGTGTGTCTGATGGGTCAGTCGATGCGTGACACCCGCCGGTGACTGGCTGCATACTCAGCCGCAGTTCTGCCGCTCGACCGCCCCGGGGGGACACGGGGCGGCGTGGCACCTCGCCCATGTCTCCTGGAGGAGCACGTGTCCGTTCCCGCTCTCGTTCGGCGGCGGTCCAAGGCCATCGCCGTCATCGCCCTCTCCGCCCTGGCGGCCACCGCGGCGGGTGTCGTCGCCGGTCAGGCCAGCCAGGCGGCCACCCCAGCTGATGCGCCGTCCGCGACCAAGACCGTCACCGCGTCGCCGACCGGCGTCTACCTGGTGCAGCTCGACGAGGCGCCGGTCGTCGAGTACGCCGGTGGGGTCGCCGGGCTCCGCCCGACCCGGGTGGCGCCGGGCCGCCGGCTGGACCGGACCGACAACGGCGTCCGGGCCTACGTGGCGCACCTCGGCGCGCAGCGCGACCGCGTGCTCAGCAAGGTCGGCGGCGTGAAGAAGCTGTACGACTACGACTACACGCTGGCCGGCTTCGCCGCGAAGATGTCGTACACCGACGCCGTGAAGCTGGCTGCGACCCCGGGCGTGAGCAGCGTTGAGGCCGCCAGGACGGTCACCGCCGACACGGTGGACACGCCGCGCTTCCTCGGGCTGGCCGGTGACGACGGCGCGTGGGAGAAGGTCGGCGGCATCGACAAGGCCGGCGACGGCATCATCATCGGCGACATCGACTCCGGCATCGTCCCGGAGTGGGCCAGCTTCGCGCCGATCGAGACCACCCGGGCGTCCGACGCGATCGTCGCGGCCAAGTGGCACGGCGTCTGCCAGTCGGGCGCCGAGGAACCGGTTGCCTGCAACAACAAGCTGATCGGCGCCCGGTACTTCAAGGCCGGCGCCACCGTCGCACCGGAGGAGTTCGACTCCCCGCGCGACCTGAACGGGCACGGCACCCACACCGCCGGCACCGCGGCCGGTGACAACGACGTGCCGATGACCGTGCTCGGGCACTACTACGGTCAGGGCTCCGGGATCGCCCCGCACGCCCGCCTGGCGGTGTACAAGGCGCTGTGGCACCAGCCCAGCACCGGCACCGCGAGCGGCAGCACAGCGGACCTGGTGGCGGCGGTGGACGCCGCGGTCGCGGACGGCGTCGACGTCATCAACTACTCGATCTCCGGCTCGAGCAGCCCGACCGACCCGGTCTCGGTGGCGTTCCTGCGTGCCGCTCGCGCGGGCGTCTTCGTCGCCACCTCGGCCGGTAACGACGGCCCGGGCGTGAGCACGGTGTCGAAGAACTACCCGTGGGTGACGACCGTTGCCAACGGCACCCATGACCGCGAGATCCGGACCACGATCACGCTCGGGAACGGCCAGAGCTACACCGGTGCCGGGATCGGCAACGGCTCCCCGACCGCGCCGATCGCGCTGGCTGTCGACGTCGCCAAGGACGGCGCCAGCACGGCCGACGCGGCGCGCTGCTTCCCGGACACGCTCGACCCGGCCAAGGCCACCGGCAAGATCGTGGTCTGTGACCGCGGTGTCACCGCGCGGGTCGACAAGAGCCTGCAGGTCAAGAACGCCGGCGGCATCGGCATGGTGCTGGTGAACGTCACCCCGAGCACGCTCGACTCCGACCTGCACTCGGTGCCGACAGTGCACCTCGACCACGTCTCCGGCCCCGCCGTGAAGGAGTACGCGGCCGTCGCGGGCGGCACCGCGACGATCCTCCCGGCCGAGACGGTCCGGGTGAACGCCTCCAAGGTGGCGAGCTCGTCCAGCCGCGGTCCGGGCCTGCCGATCGGTGGCGACCTGCTCAAGCCGGACGTGATGGCGCCGGGCACGAACGTGCTGGCCGCCACCAGCGCGCTGTCGGCGGCCGGCGGCGAGTACGCGTTCCTCAGCGGTACGTCGATGGCCTCGCCGCACATCGCCGGCATGGCCGCGGTGCTGATGGGCTACCACCCGGACTGGTCGCCGATGGAGGTCAAGTCGGCGATCATGACCAGCGCCACCACCAAGGACACCGACGGCAACCCGATCTCGAACGACACCGGATCCCCCGGTTCGCCGTTCGGGTACGGCGCCGGCCTGATGCAGGCGCGCCCGTCCCTGGAGCCGGGCCTGGTGTACGACTCGTCGTACGCGGAGTGGCTGCAGTTCGTCTGCGGCAGCGGCCTGGTCGGCTCGACCAGCGCGTTCTGCGCGAACGGCAAGATCGACCCGAGCGACCTGAACTACCCGACGATCGCGATCGGTGACCTGGCCGGCCGGCAGACGGTCCGGCGGAACGTCACCAACGTGACCAAGAAGGCCGAGACCTACGTCGCGAGCGTCGAGGGCCTCGCCGGGCTGGGCGTGACGGTGACGCCGCGGGTGATCACCGTGCAGCCGGGCAGCGTCGCGTCGTTCACGGTCACGTTCGAGCAGCAGACCGCGCCGCTCGACCAGTACAGCTTCGGCAAGCTGACCTGGATGTCGCCGAAGCACACGGTCTCCAGCGTGCTGGCGATCCGGCCGCAGGCGATCAAGGCGCCGGTCCGGGTGGTCGGCACCGGCACCGACGGCTCGGCCGCGATCACCCTGACGACCGGCTACAACGGCACGCTCGACACCACGGTGGGCGGCCTGGTGCTGCCGACGATCAGCCAGGCGACGCTGAAGAACCCGACCGGGGCGTCGTTCCCGACCACCGCGCCGAAGGTGAACGACCACGTCGCGAAGTTCACCATCGTCGTGCCGGCCGGGACGAAGCACCTGCGCCTTGCGACGTACGACGCGGACTATCCGGCGGGAACCGACATCGACCTGCACGTCTACCCGGCGGGCAGCAGCACCCGGATCGCCGCGAGCACCGGTGACACGGCCCAGGAGCGGGTCGACATCGCGTCGCCGAGCGGCTCGTACGACGTCTACGTCGACCTGTTCGCCGGCGCGGCCGAGCAGGTGGTGAGCCTGAACCACTGGCTGGTCGGCGACACCGCCGCGGGGAACCTCACGGCCACACCGGCGTCGCAGCCGGCCACCGTGGGCGGTGAGGTGACGGTCACCGCGACCTGGTCGGGTCTGGAGGCGGGCAAGCACTACCTCGGCAGGCTCGCCTACTCCGACGGTACGGCGGTCCGCGGCAGCACCTTGGTGGAAGTCAACAGCTGATCCGACCAGCGCCCGGAGAATCCTGCATCAGGCAAGATTCTCCGGGCGCTGTCGTCCGC
>Ga0137375_10012293_pt1 | contig 10144 bp, 9 predicted proteins | sample SagtaG_24_FD_104936 | JGI IMG/M metagenome (GOLD analysis project Ga0137375, IMG submission 104936) | Vadose zone soil microbial communities from Sagehorn Ranch, Mendocino, California, USA - Sage1_R_113_16 metaG | ecosystem: Environmental > Terrestrial > Soil > Vadose zone | place: USA...
CTCCCGCAGCACCTGCTCATCAGCCGCGGACAGCTCCACTGGGCCCTGGCCCTGGCCGGTCGTCACGTCAGTCACTGGTGTCTCCTCCATCTCGGGGGTTACACCGTTGAAATTACAGTCCCGGCTGCATGAGCTCGAAAGGAAGGAATGCGCCTGAAAGGCCGGGTGATGAGTTGATGACCGTGCCGCAGATGTGCGCGGCGGTCGGGGGAGTGTCACGTCGCACGTTCTACCGGTGGCGGGAACTCGGCGTCGGGCCGAAGTGCCTGAGGATTCCCAACGGGGAGCTTCGGGTTTGGCAGAGCGATTTTACGGAATGGCTGGAAAGCCTCCGTGAGGGAGCGGCATGAAATCGCATCGCGTGCGGTTCTGGGAGATCCGGTCGAACAAGACCGCGAAAGGCGCGTCATACACCGTCCGGTGGACGGTCGCGGGCCGGGAGAAGTCGGCTACGTTCGCCCGGAAAGCGCAGGCGGAACGGCACCGGTCCAAGCTCATGCAGGCCGCCGACAAGGGCGAGGCATTCGACGTTGACACCGGCCTGCCCGACTCGATGGCGCACGAGGCGTCCTCGGTGACCTGGTACGAGCACGCGTGCGCGTTCGCCGATGCTCGCTGGCCGAAGGTGGCGGCCAAAGGCCGGATCTCCTTGGTCGAAGGGCTCATGGCGGTGACACCGGTCCTCGTGACGAGCACACGCGGTGCCCCGGACGCCGAGGTTCTCCGCCAGGCGATGCGCAAATGGGCCTTCAACCCGCAACACCGGGAAACGGCCAAGCCAGCGGAAGTGGAAACGGCGCTGCGGTGGCTCGCCAAATTGTCGGTGCCGGTGTCGGCGCTGAGCGAAACACGTCATATCGGCAGAGCCCTCGACGCGTGCGGGCGAAAGCTCGACGGCACCGCGGCGGCACCGGAGTATTACCGGCGACGACGGCGCACCTTCTATGCGGCACTGAAATACGCGGTGCGCGAGAAGCATCTTTCGGCAAATCCGCTCGACGGCGCCGACGACCCCGAATGGAAGGCGCCAGAAGTGGCCGACGCCGTGGACCGGCGCCGGGTCGCCAATCCGGCTCAGATGCGGGCACTGCTGGAGGCCATCAAAGCGACCGGCCGCACCCAAGGGCCGCGCCTGGTCGCGCTGTACGGATGCATGTACTACGGGATGTTGCGCCCGTCCGAGGCAGTGTCGCTGTGCGTAGACGAGTGCCACCTGCCCGACGAAGGCTGGGGCCTGCTGGAGTTCAGCGAAATACGGTCGGCGGCCGGGCGCGAGTGGACCGACGACGGCGAGGTCCACGAGACACGCAAGCCCAAGGGTGGGCCACGCAACGTGGTACGGAAGGTGCCGATCCCACCCGAGCTGGTCCGGTTGCTCCGAGAGCACATCGAGGACCACGGCACCGGGCCGGACGGGCGACTGTTTCGCACCTACCGGGGCGGCATCTACCTGCCATCGACATTATGGCAAGTGCTGCAGAAGGCACGCGTAAGGGCGTTCACCGATGCCCAGGTCGCTTCGCCGCTGGCCCGCAAGCCGTACGACTTCCGGCACGCGGGAGTGTCCTGGCGGCTCAATGCCGGGCCACCGGCCACACTTGTCGCCGAGTGGGCCGGGCACACGGTCGAGGTTTTGTACCGGATCTACGCGCACTGCCTGGACGGCGACGACGAGCGGTGGTTCGCCCCGATGGAGCAGGCCCTTGGCTAGCCAGCAGAGCCCCGGCCCAGACGCCGGGGCTCTCTCATTTCACGCTGCGACCTGGGCCAACGGGGCTGAGACCATTCCGTGTATATTCCGGGAACCGCGACGCGAGGCGGCATCTGGCGGCGCATGGCTGCATGTGATCGAACTCAGCCAAACAACGAATCCGCTGGTCAGGCGGTTAGAGACTGGTCGCAGTGGGGCGCCCCCGACAGGATTCGAACCTGCGCTCACGGCTCCGGAGGCCGTTGCTCTCTCCCCTGAGCTACGGGGGCTAACACTTCAAGACTACGGGGGCTCTAACGCCTCAAGGTTCCGTTTCGATACTCCGGCTCCGGGTCATCGAGCCCGGGTACCGCAACAGACTCTCGGACGCAGCAACGCTACCAGCCTCGCGACTCGGGCGGACACATTCCCGATCATGCACACCTACCGGCCGAGAGGCGCTAGCCTCGCGCCCGTGGGTGATGGACTTGGGCGGGTGCTCGTCGTGGACGACGACGAAGTCATCAGGCAACTGATCGCGGTCAACCTGACGCTCGAGGGATTCGACGTGGCAACCGCGGTGGACGGCCAGGATTGCCTGGACAAGGTGGTAGCGCTCAAGCCTGACGTGATCACCTTGGACGTGATGATGCCACGGCTGGACGGCTGGGCGACCGCCGTTCAGCTCCGCGATGACGCGCTGACCAGCGACATCAAGGTGGTACTCATAACCGCGCGCGCACAGGCGGATGACCGCAGGCGCGGGCTCGAGATCGGCGTGGACGCCTACCTGACCAAGCCGTTCGATCCCGGTGAGATGATCCGCGTCGTCCGCGAGCTGGCCGCCTCGTCCCTGCGGCGCTCCTAACGGCTTAGCAGCGTGGCCGCTCCTGGCCGGCCATATTCAGGCCGCTAACGTCACCGCGCCGCGCAAGGCCGCGGATAGCCTGCGCAGTGTGCTCACTGCTGACATCGCGCGCGCCACCGCGGCGGCGGTCTGTGACACGGTGCCCGCAAGGCTCAGCTATCTCCTGCCCACCTTCGATGGCCTGCGCCAGACGCCCGGCACGTACTCGACGCCCCTGCCGCGGAGGCTCGCCACCCCGGCCGGCCGGCCGGCCCCTGAGCTGGCGGCGACTCTCGCCGACCACCTGCGCCACCTGCCCTGGATCGCTGCCGTCACCGTCACCGGCCCTGCCTATCTGCGGCTCAGCGTCACCAGTGCGGCACTCGCTGACCTCGCGGCCCGCATTACCGCCGCAGGCGGCGCCTGTGCGCGAAGCGACGCGCTCGCACACCACGACCCGGTCGCTGCGCGCGTCGGCGGCTGGCATGCCGCCACGACCTGGGCGCAGGCGCACGCGCTGACGGCCGCGGAGGTGACCAGCCGTTGCGCCGCCGCAGCCGGTGCCCCCATTACCTCGAAAGTTTCCGAACGGCTGCCGCGAGAACGTCACGCAACCGAAACGGTCTCAGCCCCTGATGGCGCAACACCGTCGGTAGCGGAGTTCGTCGCCTTCGCCGGGCGCGACGCCATCCGCTACGCGCTCTGCCGGACCGGACATCCCGCACGCCCTGGTAGCGCCACGCTCGCGGTAGCCGTTAGGCATCATCGTGGTAACCCCGGTTACGCTGTGCGGTACGCACACGCACACGCTGCCGCGACGTTGCGGCAGGCCGCTGGGCTAGGCATCGATGGCACCGACGGCACCGAAGCGGCCGGGGGCGAGGCGCGGCTGCTCGGTCATCCCCTGCAGCGGGCGCTGCTGCATGTGCTGTCGTGGCTGCCTGAACGGGTGGCCCACGCGGCGCGGCGGGCGGAGCCTCGCGTCCTCGCCCGGTACCTGGAGGACCTGGCGTGCGCGTACTACGCCGCGCACGAGACGTGCCCAGCCTTGCCTTATGCGGGCGGGCCGGACGAACCGGCGGCCGCGCAGGCCAGGTTGCGGCTGGCCGCGGCGGTCAAGACCGGTCTCGCGACCGGCCTCGACCTGCTCGGCGTGAGCGCACCCGACGTGCTATGAGGAGCAGAAAGTGAGCCGCGTCGCCCACCCCGCCGGTCCGATCCACGCGAGCGTGCTGCCGGCCAACCATCCGCCCGCGCCACCGGCGGACCTGAACCTGCTCGATCCGCGGGTCTGGCCGCGCACCGCGACACGGGAATCCGGCGTGCTCACCGTGGGCGGTTTCGATGTGCGTGAACTGGCCGCGGATTACGGCACGCCGTTGTTCGTGATCGATGAGGATGACTTCCGCAGCCGCTGCCACGACTACCGCGAGGCGTTCGGCGCCGAGGCGGGCGTCTTCTACGCGGCCAAGGCGTTCTGTTCCCGTGCGGTTTTGCGCTGGGTGGCGCAGGAGGGCCTCGGCGTGGATGTCTGCACGGGCGGCGAGCTGAGTATCGCCCTCGCCGCCGGGTTCCCCCCGGAGCGGATCACCATGCACGGCAACAACAAGCTGGTGGCCGAACTCAGTCAGGCAATCAGCGCTGGCATTGGGCACATCGTCGTGGACTCGTTCGAGGAGATTGCCCGGCTCGCCTATCTCGCGGAGCGGAACGCCAGCAGGCCGAAAGTTCTGGTGCGCGTCACTACGGGCGTGGAGGCGCACACGCATGAGTTCGTGGCGACCGCGCATGATGACCAGAAATTCGGATTCTCCCTGTCTTCGGGTGCGGCGGAGGAGGCGGTTCGGCGCGTGCTCGCCAGCCCTGACCTGGAGTTCGCCGGGCTTCACTCGCACATCGGGTCGCAGATCTTCGACACAGCCGGTTTCGAGGCGGCGGCCCACCGGGTCATGGGGCTCGCACGGACCATCCACGACTCGCTCGGCGTGTCCATCGCCGAACTCAACCTGGGCGGTGGCTACGGCATCGCCTACACAAGCGAGGACGATCCCGCCTCGGTCAAGGAGATCGCGCAGAACATGACGGCGATCGTGCTGCGCGAGTGCCGTGCCGCGGGCCTTGATACGCCGCGGCTCACGGTGGAGCCCGGCCGGGCGATCGCGGGGCCTGGCACGGTTACGCTGTACGAAGTCGGCACCGTAAAGGACGTCGACGGCCTGCGAGCCTACGTGAGCATCGACGGCGGGATGAGCGACAACATCCGCACTGCCCTCTATGACTCCGAGTACACGTGTGTGCTCGCCTCGCGGCAGTCCGCGGCGCCGGCGATGCTGTCCCGGCTGGTAGGCAGGCATTGTGAGAGCGGTGACATCGTGGTCCGCGACCTGTACCTGCCCGCCGACCTCGCCCCAGGTGACCTGCTGGCGGTCGCTGCTACCGGCGCTTACTGCAGGTCGATGGCGAGCAACTACAACCACATCCCGCGGCCAGCGGTGGCAGCGGTACGGGCCGGGACGGCCAGGCTCATCGTCCGCCGTGAGACGCACGATGACCTGATGCGGCTGGACGTCGGGTGATGCGGGACGTTCCGGGCGGTCGCCCCCGCGGACAGATGCAACTGGAGGGGCGTACCAGGGTGTCCGAACAGGCTCTCAAGGTGGGTCTGCTCGGCTGCGGAGTAGTCGGCTCGGAGGTAGTCAGGCTGCTTGGTGAGCAGGCGGGTGACCTGGCTGCGCGGATCGGCGCCCCGCTCGAACTAGCGGGTGTGGCGGTGCGGCGTCCCGGGCGCAAGCGCCCCGTCGAGATCGCGCCCTCGCTGCTCACCACCGATGCGATGGAGTTGGCGACCCGGCCGGACGTGGAAATCGTGGTCGAGGTCATCGGGGGCATCGAGCCCTCCCGGTCGCTGCTTCTGGCCGCGATGAAGACGCAGAAGTCGGTTGTCACCGCGAACAAGGTCCTGCTCGCCGAGGACGGAGCGGCCATTCACGGTGCGGCTCGCGAGTTCGGTGCCGACCTGTACTACGAGGCCTCTGTCGCCGGGGCTATCCCGTTGCTGCGGCCGCTGCGCGAGTCGCTGGCCGGTGATCACGTGCACCGGGTGCTCGGCATTGTCAATGGCACCACCAATTTCATCCTGGACCGGATGGACTCGGGCAGTGCCGGCTTCGCTGACGCTCTTGAAGAGGCACAGGCACTCGGGTACGCGGAAGCGGACCCGACCGCCGACGTGGAGGGTTTCGACGCCGCTGCCAAGGCGGCGATCCTGGCGGGCCTGGCGTTTCACACCCCGGTGACAGCAGCGGACGTGCACCGTGCGGGAATCACCGAGGTGACGGCGGCGGACATCGCAAGTGCCCGGTCTTTGGGCTGCGTCGTGAAGCTGCTGGCGATTTGCGAGCGAGCGGACGGCGGTGTGTCGGTGCGGGTCCATCCCGCCATGATTCCTCGCGAGCATCCGCTCGCCGGAGTGCGCGAGGCGTACAACGCGGTCTTTGTCGAGGCAGAATCCGCCGGACGGCTGATGTTCTACGGGGCGGGCGCCGGCGGGGCGCCGACCGCCAGCGCCGTGCTCGGTGACATCGTCGCGGTGGCGCGCAACCGGCTCGCCGGGACACGCGGTCCGGATGCCACTACCTACGCCGGACTGGCGGTACGGCCGATCGGTGAGACCCTCACCAGGTACCACGTGGCGCTCGACGTAGCGGACCGGCCCGGGGTGCTCGCGCGCATCGCGGCGGCTTTCGCCCGGCACGATGTTTCGATCCAGGCCGTGCGCCAGGACGGGCATGGTGACGATGCCCAGCTTGTCATCGTCACCTATCAAGCGAAGGATGCCGCGCTCGCGGCGACGGTTCAGGACTTGCGGGCGATGGACGTGGTCCGGGCCGTCGCCAGCGTGATGCGGGTTGAGGGGGAGGAAGGCTCATGAGGTCGCACAGCTCTGCACCCGAGTCAGCACAGGGGGTCGTGCCACCGGGCGGGTCACGGGCGGGTTCGCCGGGCGGGTCACGGGCGGGTTCGCCGGGCGGATGCCCGCCTTCCCCCGCCGGCTGGCGTGGGGTGATCGAGGAGTACAGAGACCTGTTGCCGGTCACGGCGGAGACGCCCGTCATCACCTTGCGGGAAGGTGGCACGCCGCTGCTCCCCGCGCCGCGCATTTCGGCGCGGGTCGGCTGCGACGTCTATCTCAAGGTGGAAGGTCAGAACCCCACCGGGTCATTTAAGGATCGCGGTATGACCGTCGCGATCAGCCGGGCGATGCAGGACGGCGCCCAGGCGGTGATCTGTGCGTCCACGGGCAACACCAGCGCCAGCGCCGCGGCGTACGCCGCGCGGGCGGGGATGAGCTGCGCGGTCCTTGTGCCGCGCGGCAAGATCGCGTTGGGCAAGCTCGCCCAGGCACTGGCGCATGGCGCCAAGCTCCTGCAGGTGGACGGTAACTTCGATGATTGTCTCGAGCTGGCGAGGAAGCTCGCTGTCGATTTCCCCGTCGCGCTGGTCAACTCGGTCAACCCGTACCGCTTGGAGGGCCAGAAGACCGCCGCATTCGAAATTGTGGACGACGTAGGTGACGCGCCCGACGTGCATTGCCTGCCGGTAGGAAACGCAGGAAACATCACAGCGTATTGGAATGGATACAAAGAGTACTCGAAAAAGAGGAAAAGCTCCCGGCTGCCGCGTATGTTCGGCTTTCAGGCCAGCGGCGCCGCACCGATTGTCAGGGGCGAACCGGTGTTCGTGCCGCGAACAATAGCGACGGCCATCCGCATCGGCAACCCAGCCTCCTGGCACCTTGCGAAGCAGGCGCGCGACGAGTCGGGCGGGATCATCGAGTCCGTCACCGACAGGCAAATCCTCGCCGCGTACCGGCTGCTCGCGCGGGAGGAGGCGGTCTTCGCCGAGCTTGCCTCGGCTGCGAGCGTGGCGGGGCTGCTGCAGGCTTGTGAGAATGGCAAGGTCACGGTAGGTTCCCGCATAGTCTGCACCATCACGGGCAACGGGCTGAAGGAACCTGACTGGGCGGTATCTGGCGCGCCGGTTCCACCGATCGTGCCGGTCGGGGAGGGTTCCCTCGCCGCGGCAGCCATGGCACTCGGCCTAGCGTGACGGCGCGTCCATATAACGGTGGCGGCTCGCCCGTACCGTGACCTATGCAGCGGATCACGTCCGCGACCTATGCAGCGGATCACGTCCGCCCGGCCCGGGTCCGGCCGTGCGTTCGGTGGGCCCGTCGGCAGGGCCGCCTCGGCGGGCGGCGTGGGTCGGCGGGCGGACGGCGTGGGTTGGCCGGCGGGCCGCCCGGGAGTCAGGGAGGGTGATGAGCTGGCCTGTAGAGCGGGTCGCGGTGCGGGTTCCCGCTACCAGTGCGAACCTTGGACCCGGATTTGACGCTCTTGGCCTCGCGCTGGGCTTGTACGACGAGGTGCAGGTCGAGGTCAAGCGGCACGGTCTTGCGATTGATATATCCGGCGAAGGTGCGGACACCGCTGCCGCGGGCGAGGGAAATTTGGTCGTGCGTGCCATGCGCGCCGCATTCGCCGCGGCCGGGAACCAGCCTCCCGGACTTGCGCTGCGCTGCCTCAACCGGATTCCGCACGGCCGGGGCCTCGGCTCCTCGGCGGCAGCGATCGTCGCAGGCGTGCTAGCGGCACGGGCACTAACCGGCGGTTCACCTGCCGGGCCGGACAGCGAGTCGTTCGCGCTGGCCACCGAGATCGAGGGTCATCCCGACAATGTCGCTGCGTGCCTGGCTGGCGGCCTGACCATCGCATGGCGTGAAGAAGCCGGGCCGCGGCTGGTCCGGCTTTCCCCGCTTCCAGATGTTGTCCCCGTAGCCTGTATCGCGCCCGATTCCCTGGCCACCGAGGGGGCGCGTCGGGTCCTGCCCGCAACCGTGCCGCACGCCGACGCCGCAGCCAATGCCGGGCGGAGCGCGTTGCTCGTCGCGGCGCTCACCAGCGATCCAGCCAATTTGCTCGCAGCAACGCACGACCTGCTGCACCAGCCGTATCGCGCATCGGTCATGCCGCGCACGGCGAGCCTCCTCCGCAGTCTGCGCGCGGCCGGCGTACCAGCCGTGGTCTCTGGCGCCGGGCCATCGGTACTGGTTTTTCTGACCGGGGAGCCTTCCGCTGGGCTGGAGGTAGTTGGTTCAATCGTGACTGAAACGGGTAATGGTTGGCTCGTAAGCCCCCTGGACGTCGACAGGCAAGGCGCCAGAGTCCAGCTCGGCCCGCCCGACGCCAATTCCGGTAACACACCGCCCACGGCGTGGTCCGGATCTGGCTATGGGCACGGGCGGCCGGGCGTCGCTGCGGCGTCGCTGCCGACCGAACGTTCGTCTCCTTCCGCGACACACGGACAGTTTTCGAGGGAATACCGTGGCCTCTCGTGGTGTTAGGCTGGGTGCTGCGCCAGATGCCCCGTCGCGGGGCAGGTGCTCGTCAGTCACTCACTTCCTGGTCGGCAGGGTCGTCGAGACGGGGGCGTGGTTCTCCGCTCACACACCTGAACACTGGGCCGTTGAACACTGGGCCGTACCCCTGATCATCCGGACGCGGATCCAGTGCGGTGAGCGGAACGGGCCTGAGGAACCTGACCGAGCAAACCTCCCCGGCCATCTGGCTGCGCTCGGATCTTTCTGCGGTGGCTACGGCCGGAGCCCTCGCTCCCACGGTGGCAGGCTTCGCTGGGCGCCGTTGGGAAGGACGGCTTCGACATCACGGGCACCGCAGAACGCGGCCGGGCATCCCGGCCGTACAGCACCATTGGGTTCGCCGGCCGCATAGGCGACCGGAGCCCGTTCCCCTGGAAGGACGCTTTGTGAGCGATACCACCGAACTCCTCACTGGCCCAGCCGACGCACATGACGCCAATCCCGCGTCGGCGCCGGGCCGTACCGAGGCTCCCGCCGCAGGTACCAGGCAGCGGCGACGCGGCACAGGTTTGTCGTCCATGCTTCTGCCCGAACTGCAGCGCCTCGCTCAGTCTCTCGGCATCAGCGGCATTGGGCGGATGCGAAAGAGCCAACTTGTTGAAGCGATCCAGGAGCGGGCGATCTTGGACGAGCCCGCAGGTGACGGGAGGGGCCTGGCGCAGAGGAGTTCCGTTGCGACACCCGCGATGACGGGAAGCAGCCACGCGCCGTCTGGTTATCCAGGCGACGCCACCGATTCAAACTCAGCCAAACGGGGCGCGCCCGCGGGAGCCGGCGACCCCCGTCCCGATGAGCAGGACGCCATGCAACCAGAGACTTCCATGTCGGACGACCAAGGTTCCGGTTCCGGTGCTGCGGATGAGCAGCTCAGCTTCGACCGGGCCCAGACGGGTGAGGGGGGTGCCGGCGAGTCCGGCTCCGCCACGACGGACGCTTCCCTGGCAGTGGATTCCGACGCATCCGCGGCCACCCACTCAGGCCAAGCATCTCACCAGGCCGGCACCGTGCCGCCCGGCACCGTGCAGCCCGGGTCCGCGGCGTCTGATCCCGGCCCGTCCACGCAGTTGCGAGAGGCTGGCGCACAGGACCTCCCGTCCGGTGACGAGCAACGTGGCGACCGCAGGCGCCGGAGCAACAACCGGCGCGACGACGGGCAGCGTCGTGACCA
>Ga0137375_10012299_pt1 | contig 10140 bp, 9 predicted proteins | sample SagtaG_24_FD_104936 | JGI IMG/M metagenome (GOLD analysis project Ga0137375, IMG submission 104936) | Vadose zone soil microbial communities from Sagehorn Ranch, Mendocino, California, USA - Sage1_R_113_16 metaG | ecosystem: Environmental > Terrestrial > Soil > Vadose zone | place: USA...
CGCTTGAGAGCCTTCTCTGTGGCCGGGATTGGTCCGATGCCCATGTAGTTGGGATGGACGCCGGCCGTCGCGGAAGCAACGATTCGGGCCATCGGCTTCAGTTTTAAGTGTTCGGCTTTTTGTTGAGTAGTAATCAGCAACGCTGCGGCACCGTCCGATAGCGGCGACGAGTTGCCGGCCGTCACCGTGCCGCCTTTTTTGAACGAAGGCTGGAGTCCAGCAAGGATTTCCAGTGAAGTATCGGCGCGCGGCCCTTCGTCTTTGTCGTGGACGAGCGGTGCCCCTTTACGCTGGGGGATTTCGACCGGAATGATCTCGTCTTTGAGACGACCCTCATTTTGCGCCTTCAAGGCCTTTTGGTGGCTCGCAAGCGCAAGCTTGTCCTGGTCTTCGCGGCTGATGTGATACTTTTCCGCGACGTTCTCGGCGGTCTCGCCGTTGTTGATCAGCGAGTAGAGTTCCGCCATACGCTTGTTGGGAAAGCGCCAGCCGAGTGAGCTATCATACATCGGAACGTCGCCGCGTTGAAACGCGGTCGCCGGTTTGCCCATCACCCAAGGTCCGCGCGTCATGCTCTCGACGCCGCCGGCAACAAACAGATCGCCGTGATCGGTCTCGACGGCCCGACCGGCTTGATTGATCGCTTCGAGTCCGGAGCCGCACAAGCGGTTCACCGTCGCCCCGGGAATCGTATAAGGCAGTCCGGCGAGCAAGGAAGCATTGCGTGCCACGTTGCGCGAGTCTTCGCCCGCTTGGTTAGTACAGCCAAAATAGACATCTTCGATCTCTTCCTTGTTGATGGCGGTTTTTTCAACCAATTTGGCGATAATATGCGCGGCGAGATCGTCGGTTCGAACATCCTTCAATATGCCGCCGTGGCGTCCCATCGGCGTGCGCACAGCTTCGACGATTACGGCTTCCCTCATGGTTTCACCTGACCTTCGTGATATATGTAAAATCCTCTGCCGCTGATTTCACCGAGAAACCCCGCAACCACCAGGTTTTTCAAGAGCGGCGCCGCGCGGTAGCGGTCGTCGCCGGTTTCGCGCTGCAAGCCTTCGAGCACGGCGAGCACTTCATCCAAACCGATCTGATCGCCCCAGCGCAGCGGCCCTTGCGGATAGTTGACACCGAGCCGCATGGCGACATCGATCTCTTCCGTCGTGGCGACGCCTTCTTCCAGGCTGCGCGCCGCCTCATTGATAATCAAGCTCAAAATGCGCGGAAATGTAAGTCCCGCGCTGTCTTTGACTCGTACGGTTTGTTTGCCGAGGGACTTAAACAGCTGTTCGGCCTGCGCAAGCGACGGTTCGGTCGTCCGTAAACCGCCGGCCAATTCGATCAGCTTTCGATCTTTCAGAGGAAAGAAAGACGCAAAACCGACGATTCTTTCCGGCTTCTTTATCCATGACGCCATCAGCGTGGTGGAAAATCGCAAGCAAGAGCTGACGATGATCGAGGACGGCGGCAGGGAGGCGTCGAGACGTTGGAGCAAAGCTTTTTTCTTGTCCTCGGCACCGGTTTCCGTGTCGAGGACGAAGTTGGTCGTCGAAGCGACGGCCGTGGCATCGTTCACCTGCGACGTTTCGAGGCTATTTTCGCGACCTAACGCCAGCAGTTCTTCTGCCAGGCGGTTTCTGCCGATGACCGCCAGGCTACTTTTTGTCATAGGGGTAAAACCCTCGCCCGGTTTTTCGTCCCAGGTTGCCGCCCATGACCATGCGCTGCTGAATCGGACTTGGGCGAAAACGCGGGTCTTCGAAAAAAGAGCGGTAAAGCGACTCGGTGGCGGCGAAGTTCACGTCGTTGCCGATTAGATCCATCAGCTCGAAGGGACCCATGCGAAAATTTCCCGCCTCTTTCATGATGCGATCGATGACTTCCACCGAAGCGCCACCGTCGCCGAGAATGCGCAGTCCTTCGTTATAAAATGGCCGGGCGACGCGGTTGACGATAAATCCCGGTGTATCCTTGGCGCGCGCCGGGGTCTTGCCCATGGCGCGCATCAGCGCTGTGGCTTTTTCGATGGTCGCCGTACTGGTGCGATCGCCTTGGATCACTTCGACCAACGCCATCAACGGCGGCGGATTGAAGAAATGCAAACCTAAAACTCGTTCCTGATGCTGTGCGCTGGCGCCGATTGCCGTGATGCTAAAGGAAGAAGTGTTGCTCGCGAGCAGCGTCTCCGGGTCGCAGATGGCGTCCAACTGTTTGAAGATATCGCGCTTTAACTCCAGCTTCTCCGGTGCCGCTTCGATGACTAGACTGGTTCCTTTGCAATCCTCGAGCTTGGTGGTGGTGCGGAAGTGATCGAGAATTTCCTGTTCCTGCTCGGCGGTGAGCTTGCCACGGTCACGGCTGCCTCTGAGAAAATTCTGCACGCGGCCTAAGCCGACGTCGATAAATTCCTGCTTGACGTCGTAAACAATCGTCTCGAAACCGGCTTGAGCGGCGACCTGGGCAATACCCGCGCCCATGGTGCCGGCGCCGAGGACGGCAATCTTTTCAGATTTGTCAGCCATAAATTTATTAGGAGTTGCCTGAAGTCTCGTGTCTCGGGTCCTAGCTAGAAAACGCTAGACCCGAACTCGAAACCTGAATCGAATTTTCTATTTTCCGGTAAACACCGCCGGCCGTTTTTCCAAAAAGGCTCGCACTCCCTCGTCGTAGTCGGAACTTCTGCCGGCAATTTCTTGCAAGTAGGCCTCGTATTCGAGATCGCTTTCCACAGTCGGCAGGTTGGCGTGATTTACTGCTCGCTTGATCAGCCCGATTCCGCGGGGGGCACGGGCGACCTGCTCGGCGATGGCTTTGGCCGATGCTGCGAATTCTGCGGCTGGGAAAACTCTCGCGACTAAACCGATTCGCTGCGCTTCCTTGGCGTCTACCGTATCGCCGAGCAACAAAAGCTCCATCGCCTTGCTGACTCCCACCAGTCGCGGCAGGATGAAGCTGCCGCCGGAGTCGGGCGCCAAGCCGACGCGCACGAATGACTGAATAAATTTTGCTTCATCGGAAGCGACACGTAAATCGCAGGCGAGCGCTAAATTGCAGCCGGCACCGGCGGCGACTCCGTTGACCGCCGCGATGACGATCTTCTCCATCTGGCGGATTTGCCGGATCATCGGATTGTACTTCTCGCGCAAAGAAGCACCGAGAGAGCCCTTTTGCTCCGGTGTCCTGCCTTTGAGATCTTGCCCGGCACAGAAGGCACGGCCCGCGCCGGTAATCATCAAACAGCGCACCTCTTTGTCACGCTCGCCTTCCTTTAAAACCTCTAGGACTTCTTTGTTCATCTGCGGCACGAAAGCATTCAGTGATTGCGGTCGGTTGAGCGTGATCGTCGCAACGCCGTTTTCTTTTTCGTAGATGATCGATTCGTATGCCACGGCCAAACACCGATCCTTATTTGCCTTTGAATTCCGGCTTACGCTTTTCGAGAAAGGCCTTCATGCCTTCACTACGGTCCTCGGAGGCGAAAAGCAAATAGAAAGACTTGCGCTCGAACTCCAGGCCTTCGTCGAGTGGCGCGTTGGCCGCCTTGAGCACGGCCTCTTTTGCCGCTTTGATTGCGAGAGCAGGCTTGACGGCAATCTTCTTTGCCATAGCTTTGGCTTCTTCTAACAAGACTTCGACGGGAACAATCCGATTTACCAATCCCAGACGCTCCGCTTCGACGGCGGTAATCGAATCACCGGTTAACACCAGTTCCATGGCGCGGTGCTTGCCCAGAACATGCGTCAGACGCTGCGTGCCACCGCTGCCAGGGATGATGCCGAGATTCACTTCCGGCTGGCCAAAGCGCGCGGTTTCCGATGCGATGACGATGTCGCAGCTCATCGCCAGCTCACAACCGCCGCCCAAAGCGAAACCGCTCACTGCGGCAATCACGGGCTTGGTAATTTTGTTAATCTGATCGCGATATCCGAGCCGCTCGTGAATACGTTCATCGAACGGCCCGCGCTCGGCCATTTCTTTGATGTCGGCGCCGGCGGCAAACACTTTCTCACCGCCCGTGACGATGATAACGCGCACGTCGTTATCGTGGTCGAGTTCTTGCATCGCCAGCGACAAGTCTTTTACGAGAGCGTAAGATAAAGCGTTCAAGGCCTGCGGACGGTTGAGCGTAACGACAGCGATCGGGCCGTCTTTTTCGACGATGACGTTCTCGAAATTCATGCTAATTGTTAAAAAATACACTAGCGCGGCAGGTGATTCAAGGCAGCTTTTTTCCCGTCCTTCGAGGGAAATTTATCGATATTTGCGGCCTCTGCTTAGGCAGGCGCGTGATCATCCGGGGTTGGAATAATCTATCGCTTAGAGCGATAATTTTTTGAGGGTGATGACGCGTGATTAACAGTGTTGCGGTTGATTTGGGCGGGGTATTGTTCTCGGAAGGAAAATCGGTGGCCTTGGCGAAGTTGGCGACGGTGCACGGCTATGACCGAAAGTTAGTCGGCGCTATCTTGTCGTCGCCGGAAAGCATTCTCTTGCGCAAAGGACTCCTCTCGGATCAGGATTTCTGGCAGTGGGCTCAGCAACAACTGCCGCCGAGCTACGACAGTCGATTGATCCAGCGAGAATGGTACAACGGCTATATTCTCGACAGAGAAATCTTTGACCTGATGGTCAATCTGCGAAAAACATACTCGATCATTGCATTTTCGGGAAACATCCAGAGTCGCGTGAACTTTCTAGAAGAAAAATATCACTTCCGCCAGCTGTTCGACATCGAAGTTTATTCTTTTGATTTTCACCTGACTAAACCTGAGCGAGCATTCGTTCAGGTGATGATCGACAAAGCCGGCGTGCGACCAGAAGAAATCGTCTATATCGACGACAATGATTCCTATGCGAAACCGGCACGGGAACTCGGTGTGAACGTTATTATCTATCAGCGTGGCGAGATGCTACGACTACGGCAGGAACTTAAACGCTACGCATTGATGTTATGATTCTGTGCGCGTTACTGAGATTAGTTTGACAAGCCTTCGGTGCGCGATTAAATAGCCAAAAAAAAGGGGGATCCCATGGAAACTGCAATTTCCAGCCTGCTCTTCAAATCTCGTTCGCTCGGTGACGTGATCGATCTGGCACGTGATCAAGGTGTGTCTTGGTTGGAGGTTTGGACCGAGCACCTGTGGCGCGACGACACGGGTGATTTGCTGAAACGGCTGCGCGAGTCTGGCCTAAACCTATCCGTTCACGGCCCCATCGGTGATCTCAACATCACGTCGAGCAATCAAGGCATCCGAGAGGAATCGATCCGACAGGTCATCCAAGGCATCGAAGAGGCCGCAGAGATGGGCGCCAAAGTGATTACGATCCACCCCGGTTTTCTCACAGGTCGGCAGGATACGCTGGAGGATATCTGGGACATGCAAATCGATGCTTTCAAGCGCTTGGCTGCCAGAGGCAAACAACTCGGCCTGGTTATTGCCATGGAAACGATGGAAAAGCGCAACAAGGAAGTGGTGATTCATCCGGAGATCACGAATCAGATTATCAGCGCAGTGGATATGGACAACTTCGGTGTCACCTTCGATGTTTCGCACGCGCACACGGTGATGGACGTGGTCGAATTCATTCACGCGCTGAAAAAAATCAGCCACATTCACATCAGCGATACCAAGGACGGTAAAGTTCACGTGCTCATGGGGCAAGGTGAAATTGCCTTCGGCCCGGTGCTGCAAGCGCTGAGAGAAAAATACGACGGCGCACTGGTCATCGAAGGATGGAATCCCAAGGACGAAAAAGGAATGGTGCAAAAATCAACGGAATTTCTAAACGCGCAGTTGGCGAAGCTACAATCGTCTTAAGGACTTCATCAGCGAGGTGTGCCATGAAGAAGTTTCTTCGTCAATTGAAACTAACACTAATTGTGGCTGGCGGGGTGATTGCGCTGAATGCCGCCGTCGTTTTTGCTCAGGCCAAATCAGCGAGTGAAGTTTTGCTCTATACTTCCGTTCCCCAGGCGCTGGCCACACAGTTCGCTGATGCCTTCATGAAAAAGCGGCCGGATATCAAGGTCGAGATCTATCGCGCAGGCAGCACGGAGGTCGGTGCCAAGCTCGCGGCGGAGCGCGAAGTGGGAGGCATTCGCGCGGATCTTCTTTGGCTTGCCGACGCGCCGGTTTACTATGACCTTAGGCGGCGCGGCGAGCTTCTCGCTTATATCTCCCCCGAGGCGAAGAGCATTCCCGCAGATCTAAAGGATGGGAAGGGATTTTTTACCGCCGGTCGGCTCATCAACATGATCATCGCGGTGAACACGCAGGTGATGCCTGTAAAGGACGCGCCGAAGTCGTGGAAGGAGTTTCCCGATTTGGGGAAGAGAGCGGTGATGGGAAATCCTCTCTACTCCGGATCGAACTTTGTCACCGTGGCGGCGTTCGTCAAGAGAGACGGTAACTGGGGATGGTTCGAGAGGGCGAGAGCCAAGGGTGTGGCGATCGTCAGAGGGAATTCCGAAGCCGCGGACGCGCTAGCGGGCAAAGAATTTGGTATCGCCATGACGCTCGATTACATCATCGCGGGCTTGATCAAAAAGGGCGCGCCATTAGCCATCGTTTGGCCTGCTGACGGAGCGATCTCGGTGCCGAGCCCCGTCGCCATTATAAAAGGAACGAAGAATCCGAACGGCAGCAAGGCCTTCGTGGACTTCGTGTTGTCAAGAGAGGGCCAGGAATTCTTGGTCAAGCAGGAGGTTATCCCGGTACGTGGCGATGTTCCGCCTCCGAAAGGACAACCTTCGGCCAGCAAGATCAAGTTTCTACCGATTCCCTATGAGTGGGCGGCGGAGAATGCCGCAGACATACGGGAAAAGTTTGAAAAGACCATGCTCCATTGAAAGGATTTCGACGGGGCGGGGACGAGGCGAATCAGGCGTCGAGGATGACGACGGCGAAAATTGACAGGCGCTATCTCCTGATGATGGCGATCGGCCTGTTCATCCTGCTCGTCATTCTTTATCCCCTTTGGCAAGTTTTCTTTAGGAGCTTTGTCGACGCGGGTGTCTTTTCACTGAAGAGCTATCGTAAGGTTTTCTCCTACCCTTCCTATTATCGCGCTCTATTCAATTCCTTGTGGGTTTCAGCCGCCACGGGCGCGCTCTGCATGCTATTGGGAACTCTGCTGGCTTTTCTGGTTGTGCGTACCGATCTTCCATTGAAGAAGACTTTGCGAAGCCTGTTGGTTTTGCCCTACGCGCTCCCCTCATTTTTTGCCGCCATTGCCTGGATCCAACTTCTCGGACCGCAAGGATACCTGGCTCGAATATTCTTCCACTTCTCCGGCTGGGATACCGCGCCATGGAACATTTACAGCGCCGGCGGCATCGTCTTTGTTCTGACGGTTCATTACTTTATTTTGGTTTTCATCACTGTTGCGGGCGCGCTGGAAAGAATGGACGCCAGTTTAGAAGAGGCCGCGCGGGGTTCGGGAGCCAACACTTTTCAAATCATGAGCAAGATCACCCTGCCGCTAGTGCTGCCGGCGATCTTGGCGGGCGGGTTGCTCGCGTTCATCGGCGCGCTGGCAAATTTTGGCATACCCGCATTGCTCGGAATGCGAGCGCGATTCTTTGTTCTGACCACGAGCATTTACTATGCCCTGGCGATTCCCGATTTTGGTCTGGCCACGGCGCTTTCGAGCATGCTGGTCCTGGTCGCCTTGGTTTCCATGGCTTTTCAGTTTGGCATTCAAAAGGGCGAGAGCAAATACACGGTCATTTCAGGCAAAGCCGTCCATCCTTCAGAGCTCAAGCTGCGCGCGATAAAATACCCGCTCTTTTTCGGCACCACGCTCTTGGTTTTTTTTATTTCGATCATTCCCATCTTTTCCATGTTTCTGACGGCCTTGTTTCACTATTGGGGCGCGCCACTGGCGGCGGCGAACCTGACCCTTGGGAATTTTGTGTACATCCTCAAGCTCGAAGCGGGCAGAAGGGCGATCGTCAACAGTATTCTACTTGCCGCCTTGGCCGCCACCATAACCATGTTCGTTGGCGTCGTGGTTTCCTATATGCACGTCAAGGCTAAGCTTACGGGAAGCCGGATGCTGGATTTCTTCGCGACCATTCCGTACGCCGTGCCCCATACCGTGATGGCGATCGCGATGATTTTGGCATGGGCTAAACCGCCGCTCAGCCTTTATGGGACACTGTGGATCATCCTTGCCGCCTATCTGGCGATCTATTTGCCCTTCGCCGTCAGAACCACCCACGCCACGTTGCAGCAGGTGCACGATTCTCTAGAAGAAGCGGCCCGGGTCTCGGGAGCGAAACTTTTCCCCAGGTTGCGCGATATTATTTTGCCGCTGGCGCGGCCGGGAATGATCGCCGGCTGGATCTTAGTGTTTATGCCTGCACTGCGCGAGCTAACGGTCTCGATTCTGCTTTACACGCACCGCACGGAAACCATTGGCGTCGTCGTGTATAACATGCAGGATGCCGGGTATCGTGAGATTGCGGCGGCCTTGGCCTCCATCGTTATGGTGCTGCTGATTGTTGGAAACGTGGTGATTAGAAAACTGACGGGCGGCGTCACGGGATTTTGATCTACGTGGAAAAGATCCGAATAGTGAATTTGAGCAAGAGATACGGGAAGGTCATCGCGGCGCATGCCGTCAGCCTTGCCGTCGAGGACAAAGAATTTTTTTCTCTGCTCGGGCCGAGCGGTTGTGGCAAAAGCACGGTCTTGAGATGCGTCGCGGGGCTCGAAGAACCGAGCGAGGGCGAAATTTACATCGGCGGGACCCGCGTGAACTCGACTGCGGATGGAATCAACGTGCCCACTGAGCTTAGACCCATCGGCATGGTTTTCCAAAACTACGCCGTCTGGCCTCACATGACGGTTCATGACAATGTCGCCTATCCCTTGAAGCTTAAGAAGTTGGCCAAAGGAACCATAAAAACGCAGCTTAAAGATGCCTTGTACACTGTAGGTCTCGAAAGGCTCGCGGATCGGTTTCCGAGTCAACTTTCCGGTGGGGAACAACAGCGTGTTGCATTGGCGCGAGCCTTGATCAAGGAACCCGAAGTGCTCCTGCTCGACGAGCCGCTGAGCAATCTCGACGCGAAATTGCGTGAGCAAATGCGTTTCGAGCTGAAGGATTTGCAGCGCCGAACCGGCATTCCTATTCTCTACGTGACACATGATCAGAGCGAAGCCCTAGCGATGTCGGACCGTCTCGCGGTCATGAATGCCGGCCACATCATCCAGGTCGGTGCCCCCGCCGAGATTTATACTCATCCCGCCAACCGCTTCGTCGCCGACTTTATCGGCCTAATGAATTTTGTTCCTGGCAGAATTCTCGCTCGGAGCGGAGAAGAAGCCACCGTGGAATTTCTCGGCAGCCATCGTCTCAACGTGATCGACCGTAGCGATCTAAGCGGGGAATGCGTCGTGGCTGTGCGCCCAGAGGATATCTCTTTGAGCCAAACCGGACCGATCCGCTGCCGCGTAGAGGTACGCAACTATTCGGGGCATCTGATTGATTTTAAGGTCAGGGCGGACGGCGCTGTGTTGCGAGTTCAAACCCCCAAGACGGCGATCTATCAAGAAGGTGAGGAGCTCGGATTCACAATCGAGCGCGCAATGCTTTTTGCGGTTCGTGAAAGCAGCAGCGAGTGGATAGGGCCTGTGGACGGTAAACCGTTTGCGACCTAAACCTGGAAAATGTTCGCCAAAGAACTAAAGTTGACACTCCGAGATCGATTTGCAAGTATCCGTCATACCCATGTCGAGCCGTCTAGAACCCGCAACCCGTCACTACGACGAAAAGCTTCAGCAAATTCTCAAAACTTCGGCGAAGATTTTCGCTGAAAAAGGATTTCATCACACCTCAGTGCGCGACATCGCGCGCGCCACGAAGATGAGTTTGTCGGGATTGTATTATTATTTCACGACTAAGGAAGAACTGCTTTTTCTGATTCAGGAACGCTGCTTTGTAACGCTGCTGCAACGCTGGGACCAGGCGGCAAATTCGTACCCGGACATCCGCCCGCGTATCCGCGCCTTTGCCGAGAATCACTTGAGTTTCTTCCTGCACAATATGCCGGAGATGAAAGTCATGGCGCATGAAGATGAGTCGCTCACCGGTGAATTCAACGATAAGATTCTCGTGCTCAAGCGGCGTTAC
>Ga0137375_10012302_pt1 | contig 10139 bp, 8 predicted proteins | sample SagtaG_24_FD_104936 | JGI IMG/M metagenome (GOLD analysis project Ga0137375, IMG submission 104936) | Vadose zone soil microbial communities from Sagehorn Ranch, Mendocino, California, USA - Sage1_R_113_16 metaG | ecosystem: Environmental > Terrestrial > Soil > Vadose zone | place: USA...
GCATCTCTGGGAGGTGGCGTACAATCCGGATTTCCAGTTATCCGAGGATGGCCGCCTGCTGCTGGCGGAATGATCGGCGTCGCGCCTCGCCCATTACACCCTCAGCTATTCAGGCGTCTGGGGCGGTCGCCTCCATCGCCGGGTTCCTCCAGGGCCTGCGGCTCGAACCGGCGCACGCCCTCGATCGGGAAACCCAGGCGTTCGCCGGCCAGCTGCAGCGCCCGCGCCTCGAACTTGTCGACGTCGGCCCAATCGTCCGACGATCCGAAATTGCAGTGCATGCCGCCTTCGAACGTGCACAGGAAATGACTTCCACCGGTCCCCGGGATGGCCTCCTGCATCCGGTTCTTCTCTGCCGTCACATAAAGCAAGCTGTTCTCGTCGTTGATCGGGCTCACGGCGAGAACGTAGAGATATTCGATGAACCCGGCACAAGCGAGCTCGCCGAACAGGACACCAACGTGACTGCCCATGTCGTAATACTTGAGCGGCTTCGCGTCCGAGATTGGCGGCCCGTGCATTCGCTGGTCCTTGCTTAGCGTCCTCCGATCCCGGCCGCCCCCTAAATGGGGTGGCTGCGGCCGGATTGGAACATCCAAAGCCCCACAGTTTTCTGGCCTATTTTAGGTGCGCGCCGGGGATTGCGGGCATCGCTGAAGCATTGCGCTTGCGTCGCCGGGGCGTCCTGAGCACGATCGCGGCATGAGTCGCACCGCCGCCGTCGCCCGCCTGCCGCTCGGGGAGGAGGATATCCGCCCGACCTTCCGGCGCGAGCGCGCCGCCCTCAAGCGCGGGGTCTGGCCGGTCGCGGGCTGCGACGAGGCCGGGCGTGGGCCGCTGGCGGGGCCGGTCGTGGCGGCGGCCGTGATCCTCGACCCGAAGCGGGTTCCGCGCGGGCTCGACGATTCCAAGAAGCTCGACCACGAGACCCGCGAGAAGCTCTACGCCAAGATCTGCGCCTGCGCCGAGGTGGCGGTCGCCATGGCGCCGCCGTCCCGCATCGACCGCGACAACATCCTGCGCGCGTCATTGTGGGCGCTGGCGCGCGCGGTGGCGGCGCTGCCGGTGCGGCCGAAGCTCGTCTTTGTCGACGGGCGCGACCGGATCGACGCCGGCTGCGACTGCCAGGCTGTCATCAGTGGCGACGCCATCATCGCCTCGATCGCCGCCGCCTCGATCGTTGCCAAGGTCACGCGTGACCGTCTGATGGTGCGGCTCGCGCTCGCTCATCCGGGCTACGGCTTCGAGCGCCACAAGGGCTACAGCGTGCCCGAGCACGTCGAGGCGCTGGGACGGCTCGGGCCGACCATCCATCACCGGCGCAGCTTCGCGCCGGTGACTGCGCGCCTCACCGACGCCGACGAAATCCCGCCGAACCTGTTGCCGCTCTGAATTGCAGGATGCGGGAGCGCCTTCGAACAAGCCCGTGCAGGGGCGCACGAAGGCCATTACACTCGTTCGGGGGCACGCACGTCCGTGAACGGGGTGACGATGAGTCTGGACAGGGGGACCAGGGCGCGGCTCGCGGCGGTGGGCTGCGTCGCAATCGGCAACGTACTTGAAATCTACACGGTCGTCGTCGTCGCCTATCTCGCCACTTGGTGGGCGAATACGTACTTCCCGAATTTGTCGGCGCCTTTGCGAACGACCCTGGCAGTCACCATTTTCATCGCGACCTATCTGGCGCGGCCGCTCGGCGCCATCGTTTTGGGGGCGACAACAGATCGGCTCGGACGACGTGCCGGCTTGGTGGTTACGTTTGCAGCGCTCGGGGCAACGAGCCTTGTTCTCGCATTGCTGCCGGGCTACCGGTCGCTCGGAATTGTTGCCCCGCTCGTGATCGCGTTGATGCGCGTCTTGCAGGCCATGACCGTCGACGCCGAGGAGGCGGCGGCAGCAGCCTATCTGCTGGAGATAGCGCCCGCCGACCGCGAGGGTTTTTGCGTTGCATGGGTGGGCGCAGGACACTTGCTCGCGATCCCGCTTGCGCTCCTGGCCGGCAAATCATTCGCCCCTTCCAACCTGGGCGACCCGCAGTGGCGCATTCCGCTGCTCATCGGCGCCGCCGCGTTGGCGGCCGCGCTCGCCGTCAGAGTGCTGCTCATCGAATCGCCATCCTGGACCGAGCGAAGCAATCGACCGCGACCCTGGACGATCGTATCGGCGGTATGTTCGGATTGGCGCACCCTCGGGGTCGCCGTTCTGGCCGCTGCTCTGCTTCCCGTACTGACGCGGATGATCGACAGCTTCGTGCCCCAGATGGTGCGCTTGGCGCTCGGAGATGTCGTGACCGTGGCCAATGCGGCACTCTTCTCGGCCGCAGTCTGGGCGGTCTTTTTTGGCTGGCTATCGGACAAGATCGGACGGCGCCGCTTGCTGCGCGTCGGCCTCGTCGTGTCGCTGCTGACAATCGTTCCGGCGATCCTTTGGCTGCACGCTGCGCCAAGCTTGGCGAAGCTCTGGGGCGTGCAGCTCTGGCTGGCCTTGATCCTGGGCGCCTATGGCGGGGTCTTGTTCACGACTCTCGCGGCGATGATGCCGGTCGAGGTGCGGGTGACAGCGCTCGCCCTCGCGCTGGGCCTGGCGGCAATCATCTTCGGCAGCCTCAACGGCATCGTCTTCACTGCGGTCATTCGGCCCGGGCAGACCGGGTTGGCCCCAGCGGGTGCGCTCGTTCTGCTCAGCGGATGGCTGATCATCGTCGTCGGGCTGTGCCTGCTCGCGATAGGAAAGATCGACGATCGCCTTCTGGCGCAGATGCCGCCGACAATTGCGCCGGACTCGCCAGCAATAGGACGCAACATACCCGCCGCCGTCGACGACCCGAACTGGCGCGAGAAGCTGATGGCCGCGCTCAGTGATACCGGGGTCGGGCAAGCGGCTCCCGGGAGCTATTGGTTGCGCCGCATCGGATTGATTGCGCTGGCCATCGTACTGCTTGCCGTCGGTGCGATCGTCGCCCGATACGTGATTCCTGGCGTTTTCCGCCGCGACCCGCAAGGAGAGTTCTTTGCGTCAATCATCTGGCTCATCTTTTCCGTGCTGGCGCTTTCACGGCCCACGGTTTCCTTGATCCGGCGAAGTTGGCAAGCCGGCGCCCGTCGCGCCGAAGAGGAACTGCAGCGCGCCGGCTCACGCCGGCCGATCTTCTATCTGCGATCCTTCGACCTCGACAGCAAGATCGGCCGCACCTCGATCGTCGAGCTTCTCACCGGCCGCGCCTTTGCGACTGCCGAGCAGAGTCTGGCCAAGCGCATGCGTCGCTCCGGTCCGGTGATCGCAATCGGGCGCCCCGACGAGAAGCTGCCCGCGCTTGGTGCCGCCCGCTTCTACGTCAGCCATGATCGATGGAAGGACAAGGTCGCCGATGTCGCGAAGGCGTCGCAGCTCGTGGTCTGGGCCACTGGCACGACGGAGGGCTTGCGCTGGGAAATTTCCCACTTGCTGGACTCGCTGCCACCCGAAAAGCTGATCATCTGGGCGCATCCGCATCTGCTGCGACTGTTGCCGCCGCAACGGGAGGTCGAGTGGCAGAAATTCCTGGCTGCGCTCGGCAGCGTGTTCCCGCATCCTTTGCCCAGCCATCTGGGAATCACGCGGTTCTTCCATTTCGACAAGGACTATCGACCGATCCCGGAAGTTTCGCTGCGCGCGGTCCTCAAGGCCAAAAGGCGCTCCCAACGATCCGCGATGGCACCGGCCACCGGCCGGCCACCCGAACAGGGAGTGGCAACGGCCTGATGCTTTACGTCTCCATTTTTGTCGAGCTCTTGCGCTCGCGTCCGGCGCTGGCGGTCTGGATCGCCGCGCTCGCGCAGGCGGTGTTGTGGACGTCGGTTCCGACCCTGTTCTATTTCGGGCCGCCCGGTGACCTGGCGGCGGTGGTCGCGGTCGGGCACGAGTTCCCGCTCGGCACCTATCTCGTCCCGCCCTTGGCGTTCTGGATCGCCGAGATCGCCTACAGCTTCACGGGCAACCGCCTGTTCTGCCTCTATGCGCTCTCGCAGGTCTGCGTGGTGGTGACCTATTGGGCGGTATTTGCGCTCGGGCGCGCGCTTGTCGGGCCGCAGCATGCCGCACTCGCGGTGCTGCTGATGGTCGGCATCTCGGCCTTCACCGTGCCGACGCCGGAATTCGGCCCGGTCATCCTCACGATGCCGCTGTGGGCGGTCATCCTGCTGCACTATTGGCGCGCGGTGGGGGAAGGGAGGCGGGGCTATTGGGTGGCGCTGGCGGTCGAGATCGGTCTTCTGCTGCTCACGACCTATGCCGGGCTCCTGCTGATCGGTCTACTGGTGCTGTTCACGCTGGTGAACCGGCGGGCGCGCGCGACGCTCGGTTCGACCGATCCCTGGCTCGCCGGTATCGTCGCCGTCATGGTCATGTTCCCGCACCTCCTGTGGATGGCGGAGTCGGGCGAAGGCGTGCTGCAGACTTTGAGCCGTTTGCGCACGCAAGAATCGGTCATCGACAATTTCAGCGCGTGGTTCAAGCTCATGGCGCTGATCGTCGGCAGCCACGTCGGGCTCGCCGTCCTGGTCGCGCTGGTGGTCGGCTGGCCCTGGGCCGAGCGCGAACCAGCGCCGGTCATCGTGCGCCGGCCGCTCGATGCCTTCGTCCGTCAGTTCATCTACTTCTTTGCGATCGTGCCGATGCTGGCGGCGACGTTCGCGGCGGTGCTGATCGGATCGAGCGCCCCGATCGGCGGCGTCGCGCCGCTCGTGATCCTGTCCGGCCTCGCCATCGTGGTGGCGGCCGGCGACGGCATCGAGCTCGGCCATCAGCGCGTGGTGATTTCCGCGTGGTTCGGCCTGCTGCTGGTTCCGCCCGTCATGACCGTGCTTGCGTTGTTCGTACTGCCGTGGGTGGGGATCGGCCTCAACGTCAACCTGCCGACGCGCGCCATGGCGCAATTCTTCGACGAGAGCTTTCAGCGCCGCGTCGGCGCGCCGCTGCCGATCGTCGCCGGCGAACCGCGCATGGCCGCGCTCATCGCGCTCGCCGCGCCGAGCCGGCCGAGTCTCTTTTTCGATGCCACGCCCGAGCGCTCGCCCTGGATCACCATGAACGACGTCAGAGCCAAGGGCGGGATCCTGGTCTGGCCGGCGACCGACACGTCCGGCACGCCACCGGCGGAGATCAAGGAGCGCTTCCCCGACATCGTGCCGGAGGTTCCTCCGCGCGCATTCGAACGGCCACTGCCGGGGCGGCTGCCGCTGCTGCGCATCGGCTGGGCGCTGATTCGGCCGCAACCGACCGATCGAGCACCGACTCCTGCGGGTAGGTAGCGGCCGTCGCCCGCCGCCCGCCGCCCGCCTTCAGTGATGATAGTGCTCGCCCTCGCGCACCTTGCCGCGGAAGATCCAGTAGACGAAGACGACGTAGCCCAGAATGATCGGGAGCATGATCAGCGTGCCGATCAGCATGAACATCTGGCTCGCCGGTACCGCTGCAGTCTGCCAGATCGTCAGCGAGGGCGGCACGAGATACGGGAAGACCGAGATCACGAGCCCGAGGTAGCCGAGCAGGAACAGGACGATGGCGGCGAGGAACGGCTTGACCTCGCGGCCGCGCTCGAGCCAGCGCCAGGCGGCGAACGCCGTGAGCGCGGTGGCGATCGGCACCGGCCAGAGATAGTAAATGTTCGGAGTCGAGAACCAGCGTGTGGCGATGCGCTCGAAGGCGAGCGGCGTCCACAGGCTCACCACAGCCATGAAGGCGAGCACCGCCGCGAGCAGGATCTTGGCCTGGTAGCGTGCGCGCTCGGCAACCGCGCCGTCGGTCTTCATGACGAGCCAGCAGGCGCCGAGCAGCGCGTAGCCCGCGAGCACGCCGAGCGCGCATAGTGCCGCGAACGGCGTCGCCCAGTCGAAAGCGCCACCGGCATAGGCGCCGTTTTCGACCCGGATGCCCTGGATCATGCCGGCGAGGATCGCGCCCTGGCACAGCGCGGCGACCGCAGAGCCGCCCAAGAAGGCGAAATTCCAATAGGGCTTGCTGGTGGCTGCCACGGTGCGGAACTCGAACGCCACGCCGCGGAATACAAGCGCGAGCAGCATCACGATCACCGGGACGTACAGCGCCGACATGATCACCGCGTAGGCCTGCGGGAACGCGACCCACAGCCCGCCGCCGCCGAGCACCAGCCAAGTCTCGTTGCCGTCCCAGAACGGCGCAATCGAGGAGACCATCTGGTCGCGTTCGGACTCCTTGACGGTGAACGGAAACAGGATGCCGATGCCGAGATCGAATCCGTCGAGGATGACGTACATGGCGACCGCCAGTCCGATGATGGCGGCCCAGATCAGCGGAAGATCCATCGGCGGCTCCGTGCCGCTGTCGATATTACCTGCCGCCAGCGAGCGCCTCGCGCCCGGCGTCATGCGCCGAGGACAGCGGCCGTGACGGCGCACCGGCCGCCGCCTCGACCGCGCGGCCGTGCGGGCCCTTCGCGATCAGGCGGTTGATGTAATAGATACCTGTTGCAAACACGATTCCATAGACCGCAACGAACAATACGAGCGAGGTCGCGACCGTGGCGGCCGCGACCGGCGAGGCCGCCTCGGCGGTGCGCTTGAGGCCGTAGACGATCCAGGGCTGCCGGCCGCTTTCGGTCACGACCCAGCCCGCGATCACGGCGACGAAGCCGGTCCACCAGCTGTGCGCCACGATCCGCAGATACCAGCGCGTCTCGAACAGGACGCCGCGCCACATCAGCCAGGCGCCGACCAGCGCCGCCGCGATCATAAAGCCGCCGACCGCGAGCATGATGCGGAAGGCGAAGAACACCGTCTTCACCGGCGGACGGTCCCGCGGCGGCACTTCCTTAAGGCCGGGGAATTGGCCGTTGAGGCGGTGGGTAAGGATCAGCGAGGCGCCCTGTGGGATCGAGATCGCGAACCGGTTCATCTCCGCCTGTTCATCGGGCCAGGCGAAGACGTGGAAATCGCCCGGGCCAGCGGTATCCCAATGGGCCTCTATGGCGGCGATCTTCATCGGCTGCTGCTTGAGCGTGTTGAGCCCGTGCTGGTCGCCGATCAAGAGCTGCAGCGGCGCGAGCACCGCGAGCAGGCAGAGCGCCATGCGCATCATGGTGCGCGCCTGGTCAGGATGGCGGTCGGCCAGGAGATAGCGCGCGCCCACCGCCAGCACGACGAAGCCGGCAGTGAGGTACGACGCGTTGAGCATGTGGGCGAGTCGATAGGGGAAGCTCGGATTGAAGATGATGGCCCACCAGTCGAGCGGAACCGCGGCGCCGTCGACGATCTCGTGGCCGGTCGGCGTCTGCATCCAGCTGTTCGCCGCCAGGATCCAGAACGTAGAGATCGCGGTGCCGATCGCGACCATGACGGCGGCGAAGACCTGCAGCCAGTTCGGCACCCGTCCCCAGCCGAACAGCATGACGCCGAGGAACGTCGCCTCGAGGAAGAACGCAGTCAGCACCTCGTAGCCGATCAGCGGGCCGACCACGTTGCCGGCGTAGACCGAGAATTGGCTCCAGTTGGTGCCGAACTGGTAGGACAGCACGATGCCCGACACCACGCCCATCGCGAACGACACCGCGAAGATCCGCGTCCAGAAGCGCGCCAGGCGCTGATAGCGGTCGCGGCCGGTTGCAAGCCACATCGCCAGCAGCGTCGCGATATAGGCGGACAGCCCGATCGTGAAGGTCGGGAAGATGATGTGGAATGTGACCGTGAAGGCGAATTGAAGCCGGGCGATGAATACCGGATCGAATTCCATCAGACGACGCTCCGCCCAGACGACGCTCCGCCGCTCAATCATTAGAGTAGCGCGTTGCGGTGGTTTGCCAAGGCATCGCCGCTATGCGCTGGGTGCGGCATAGGGAGCCGCGACAGAGCGACGCAATCGGACCCTGCAGTCGGCGTCGCGTGCGCTCGCGGTCTCGCCGGTGCCTCGGAAGAGGGCGCGACGGCGCGGTGGACAAGTTCCGCGCGGGCAAAGATCGGCGCGTGGCGGCTCGCTATTCTGGGTGCATTCGAATGGGGGCTCGCCATGACCGGGACAGACACGGAGCGCCGATCTTTCCTCTACCGCAGGTTCTGGCTCACCGAGCACGGCACCAACGTCCGCACCGAATTCATCGCCGGCCTCACCACATTTCTCACGATGGTTTACATCGTGTTCGTCAACCCGGCGATCCTCGCCAACGCCGGCATGGACAAGGGCGCGGTGTTTGTCGCCACCTGCGTCGCGGCGGCGGTGTCGACCCTGGTGATGGCGCTCTACGCCAATTATCCGGTCGCGCTCGCGCCCGGCATGGGGCTGAACGCGTTCTTCGCATTCACTGTCGTTTTGACCTATAAGTACACGTGGCAGCAGGCGCTCGCCGCCGTGTTCTGTTCGGGCGTGCTGTTCTTCTTGATTTCGGTCTTCCGCATTCGCGAATACGTCATCAACGCCATCCCGAAGAACCTCAAGCTCGCGATCTCCGCCGGCGTCGGACTCTTCCTCGGCATCATCGCGCTCGAACAGGCCAAGATCGTGGTCGCGAACCCGGCGACGCTGGTGACGCTCGGCGACCTCAAGCAGTGGCCGCCGATCCTGTGCCTCACCGGCTTCGTGCTGATCGTCGCCTTGACCTATCGGCGGGTCATCGGCGGCATCCTGATCGGCGTGCTGCTGGTGTCGCTGATCGGCGTGCCGCTCGGTCTTGCGCAATTTTCCGGCGTGGTGGCGATGCCGCCGTCGCTTGCGCCGACGCTCTTGCAGCTCGACTTCTCGCGCGCGTTCGAGCTCACGTTCCTGATCGTCGTGTTCAGCTTCCTGATCATCGACGTGTTCGACAACGCCGGCACGCTGATCGGCGTCGCCCACCGCGCCGGACTCCTCGACGAGCATGGCCACCTGCCGCGCATGAAGCAGGCGCTGATCTCCGACAGCTTCGCCGCCATGTTCGGCGCGCTGATCGGCACCTCGACCACCACCAGCTACATCGAGAGCGCGGCCGGCACCTCGGCCGGCGGCCGTACCGGCCTGACCGCGGTGTTCGTGGCGATGTTTTTCCTGCTGGCGCTGTTCTTCTCGCCGCTCGCCGGCATGGTGCCGGCCTATGCCTCGGCGGCGGCGCTGCTCTACGTCGCCTGCGTGATGACCCAGGGCCTGGCGGAGATCGCCTGGGACGACATCACCGAATACGCGCCGGCGGTGGTTGCCGCCGTCACCATGCCGCTTACCTATTCGATCGCGACCGGCATCGGGCTTGGCTTCATCACCTATGCGCTCGCCAAGATCATCGCCGGCAAGTTCGCCGACGCGAAGCCCGCCGTGCTGGCGCTCGCCGTGCTGTTCGCGATCAAGTTCGCTGTGGCGGGTTGAGCGAATTGCGCCACGACTGTGCAAGCTGATCGAGATCGAGGCCGTAGATCTCCCGCCAGCGGCTGGTGACGCCGGCGTTGCGCTCACGCGGCACGAGCGCCGTCATGGCGTAGAGGCGGCGGAATTTGTCCATTCCGTGCTGCTCGATGAGAAAACGCACAAAGGACCCGGCGGCCAGATAGGCCTCCCTGCCGCCCAGCCGATCGAGCTCGAGCACGCGCGGGGTCGCCAGGCGGTCGAGCGACGCGATGTCGGCCTGCACGTATGGTCGCGCGGCTGTGTGCAGGCTGACCCCGAAGTTCGGATAGGCGGTCGGCCCGCCGAGCTTCTCGTGCGCGTAGATGGCCAGTCCTTCGGCGAGGAACCGGTTTGCGTTCGGAGCGAACACGTGCACGATTTCGTGGACGGCTGCGGCTCGGCCGGCCCGCACGACGGACGCCGGGAAAATGACTTGGCCGCGCTGCCCGCGCCAAGCCGGCACGAGCGCCATCGACGGCCCGCCCGACTCCGGGACATCGACAGTGAAGGCGCTGGTAAACGACGCGCCCCACCAGGTGCACACCTTGTGGACCGCCTGTCGCAATTCCTGCTCAAGCCAGGCCCGCGACGCGGATGAAATCGGCGCGCTGGCGTTGATCGTGATCTCGGCAGCGGGGCAGGCTTCCTCGGCCGCCGTGGGGTTCGCGAAGGCAAGCAGCAACGCGATGGTGGAGGCGGCGGATCTCATCCTGTCCCGAGCGCTTTCTTGATCGCCAGGAAATCCCGCCAGGCGAGGCGTTTGCTCAGCGGATTGCGCAGCA
>Ga0137375_10012303_pt1 | contig 10138 bp, 11 predicted proteins | sample SagtaG_24_FD_104936 | JGI IMG/M metagenome (GOLD analysis project Ga0137375, IMG submission 104936) | Vadose zone soil microbial communities from Sagehorn Ranch, Mendocino, California, USA - Sage1_R_113_16 metaG | ecosystem: Environmental > Terrestrial > Soil > Vadose zone | place: USA...
CCCGGTCAACCTCGACCTGGTCAGCAACTACCAGGACGTCTTCGACGGCCTCAAGCTGAAGCCGTGGAACTCGGTCAACGGCAAGGCCTACGGCATCCCCCACGGCCGCGGCGCGAATCTCCTCATGTGGCGCACCGACGTGGTCAAGCCGGCGCCGGACTCGTGGGGGGTGGTGTTCGACGCCAGCTCGCCCTTCAAGGGCAAGGTCACCGCCTACGACTCGCCGATCTACATCGCCGACGCCGCCCTGTACCTGAAGGCGACCAAGCCGGAGCTCGGCATCACCAACCCCTACGAGCTGGACGACCGGCAGTTCCAGGCCTCGGTGGACCTGCTCAAGCAGCAGGCGACGGTGGTGGGCGAGTACTGGAGCGACTACACCAAGGAGATCCAGGCGTTCAAGAGCGGCTCCAGCGTCGTCGGCACCACCTGGCAGATCATCGCCAACCTGGCGCAGGCCGACAAGGCGCCGGTCGAGGTGACGCTGCCCAAGGAGGGCAGCACCGGCTGGTCCGACACCTGGATGGTCTCCTCCAAGGCCGCCCATCCCAACTGCATGTACCGCTGGATGGACCACATCGTCTCCCCGACCGCCAACGCGCAGGTCGCGGAGTGGTTCGGCGAGGCCCCGGCCAACCGGCTCTCCTGCGCAGAGACCGCCGACAAGGACCACTGCACCACCTTCCACGCCGACGACGAGAGCTACTTCTCCAAGGTCGCCTACTGGACCACCCCGATCGCCGACTGCGGCGACAGCCGCGGACGCACCTGCAAGGACTACTCGGAGTGGACCCGGGCCTGGACCGAGATCAAGGGCTGAGGGCGGCGTGAACGCCGGGGGGCCGCTGCGCCCCCTGTCGAGGGCGCTGTGGCGGGCGCCGCGGCTGCGGCTCGCCCTGCTGCTGTCCGCGCCGGTCGGGTGGCTGGTGGTGGCCTACCTCGGCTCGCTGTTCGTGCTGCTCGCCTCGGCGTTCTGGTCCACCGACAGCTTCACCGGCACGATCATCCGGCAGCCGACCACCGAGAACTTCTCGGCGCTGCTGCGCGGCGAGGTGTACCGGGCGATCACCCTGCGCACCCTGCTGCTGGCCGCCAGCGTCACCGTGATCGACGTGCTGCTCGGCTTCCCGATCGCGTTCTTCATGGCCAAGGTGGCCAGGCGCCGCTGGCGGCCGCTGCTGGTGGCGGCCGTGCTCACGCCGCTGTGGGCCAGCTACCTGGTGAAGGCGTACGCCTGGCGGGTGATGGTCGGCACCGGCGGGGTGCTGGACTGGGCGCTGGAACCGGTCGGGCTGCGGGCGCCGGGGTTCGGCCTCACCGCCCTGTGGATCGTCCTGGCCTACCTGTGGCTGCCCTACATGATCCTGCCGATCTTCGCCGGGCTGGACCGGCTGCCCGACTCGCTGCTGGAGGCGTCCTCCGACCTGGGCGCGGGGACCTGGCGGACCTTCCGCGCGGTGGTCCTGCCGCTGGCCCTGCCGGCGGTGGTGGCCGGCTCCATCTTCACCTTCTCGCTCACCCTCGGCGACTACGTGGCGGTCAACATCGTCGGCGGCAAGACGCAGATGATCGGCAACGTCATCTACGCCAACGTCGGCCCGGCCAACAACCTGCCGTTCGCGGCCGCCCTGGCCACCGTGCCGGTGGTCATCATGCTGGTGTACCTGCTGGCGGCCAGGCGCGCCGGCGCCCTGGAGAGCCTCTGATGTACCTGTCGCGGTCCGCCCGCATCGCGCTCCGGCTGTTCGTGGCGGTCGGCCTGGCGTTCGTCTACCTGCCGCTGCTGGTGGTGGTGGTCGAGTCCTTCAATCCGGCCAGGGTCGCCAGCTGGCCGCCGGACGGCTTCACCGTCGACTGGTGGGCGCGCGCCTGGGACAACGCCGGCGCCAGGAACGCGGTGTGGACGTCGGTGAAGGCCGCGCTCGGGGCGACCGTCGTGGCGCTGCTGCTCGGCATGGCCCTGTCGTTCGCGGTCCAGCGCCACCGCTTCTTCGGCCGCGACACGCTGTCGCTGCTGGTGGTGCTGCCGATCGCGCTGCCGGGCATCGTCACCGGCATCGCCCTGCAGTCGACCTTCCGGTTCCTCGGGGTTCCGCTCTCGCTGTGGACGATCGTGGTGGGCCACGCGACCTTCTGCATCGTGGTGGTGTTCAACAACGTGGTCGCGCGACTGCGCCGGGTGTCGCGGTCGCTGGAGGAGGCGTCGATGGACCTGGGCGCCGACGGCGCCCAGACGTTCCGGTTCGTCACCTTCCCGGCGCTGCGGTCGGCGCTGCTGGCAGGGGCCCTGCTGGCGTTCGCACTCTCCTTCGACGAGATCATCGTGACCACGTTCACGGCCGGCGCCGGCGACCAGACCCTGCCGATCTGGATCTTCACCAACCTGACCCGCCCCAACCAGGCGCCGGTCGTCAACGTGGTCGCGGTGCTGCTGATCCTGATCTCGGTGGTGCCGATCTGGCTGGCCCAGCGGCTCTCCGAGGGCGCGTTCCGCGGCGCCGGCGCGGGGGCGGTGGCGGCCCGGTAACTAGTACCAGCCGTGGGTGAGCCAGAACGCCTGGGCCGCCTCGGCGGTGCCGTAGCGCTCACGCACGTAGGTGCGGAACGCGAGCAGCTGCTTGCCGCAGTCGATGGTGTCGTAGTCGGCGCCGAGGATCCGCTGGCGCAGGTCGAGCAGGAGCTGCCCGAGCCCGAAGGCGGTCGAGTTGGGGTTGCGGGCGGTCGGGTCGCCACGCGACTCCTTCATGATGATGAAGTACTCAGCGTCGGAGGTGCCGGACAGGTCGCATTTGCCGCCGCCTGCCTGGAAGCCGACCCTGGCCGCGGCCCGCTGCCGCTGGGTCTCGCGCAGCACCGCCGCCTCGCCCTCCAGCCGCCGGATCTTCTCGTCCAGCGCCTCCTTGGCCTGGACCCGCACGTCACGCAGCTCGGTCGCCTCGGCGATCTTCCTCCGGATGACCGTCCCGGCCCGCCTGGCGTCGTCCTCGGCCTGCCGCAGGGCCACCTTGGCCAGCGCGTAGTCCTTCTCGGCGACCACCAGGTCGGCCAGCGAGTCGTTGCTCTCCTTGGCCAGGTGGTCCAGCATCGCGACCTGGTTGAGCAGATTGTCGACCTCGCCGCTCTGTACCAGGGCGGCAAGGCCCGCGGGGTCGCCGCCGATGTAGATGCCGCGGGCCCGGTCGCCGAGCACCCCGCGCAGCCGCCCGACCCGTTCGGTGGCGTCCTGCAGGGCGGCGTTGGCCTGCACGCCGCGGGCGTGGGCGCTCAGCCGCAGCAGCTCGGCCTCGGCCAGCTCGTTCTCCGCCTGGTTGAGGGCCTGGGTGGCCCGGTCGAGGGCGTCGGCGAGCTTCTTCGCGTCCGCCTTGGCGTTGGCGAGCGTCGCCTTGACCTGCTTGAGCTGGGTCGGCACGTCGGCCGCCTGCTGGGCGGCGATGGCTCCGGCTCGAAGGGGAAGGATCAGCGACGCCGCAATCGAACCGACCGCGACGACGCCGAGCAACCGAAGCACCCAGGTTCGTCTGGAGGGTGCCATCTGTCGAAAGCCGCTCCCGAGGGGGGTTGGGAACAGGTTCTCCCGTGGCTGGGGGGCCACAGGGCGGCTAGGTCATACCACAACGCGCACGGTGGTGGGAAATCACAGCCGCTGCAGGCCCTGCAGCACCTGCTCCAGCAGGGCGAGGCCGGGGGCGCCGGCGTGGCTGGGAGCGCGGTGGACGACCACCATCCCCTGCTGGGCCAGGTCGCCCACCAGCACCCTTGCCACCCCGAGGGGCAGGTCGAGCATGGCGGCCAGCTCGGCGACCGACAGCAGCTCCCGGCAGGCCCGCACGATCGTCAGGTGCTCGAGGCCGAGCCAGGGAGGAGGGCTCCCGGCCGAGGGGGCGGCCCCGACCAGGTCCTCGACGGCAAGCTCGGCGCCGCTCGGCTCGGTGCGTCCGTCGGTGAGCGCGTACGGACGGATCAGTGGGCCAGGATCGGGTGCCGCACCGCCGGTCATCGTGCTCGCCCCCGTCAGGGTTCCTTCCGGCTATTCCGGTGCGGCATCGTCGTGACCGCCCTGGTCGGCGACGGCGAACGCGCGCGGCACCGGCGACGGCACCTGGGCGTGCTGCGGTTCCCCGTCGGCCACGCCGGCGATGGTCGGCCCGCCCGCCTCGGGCGGCCCGCTGAGCAGGCTCGCCGGCAGCAGCACCAGCGCGGCCACGCCGCCGAACCAGGAACGGCGCAGCCGCACCTTGATGCCATGGCGGGCCGCCAGCCGCCCGACGACGTAGAACCCCAGCCGCCCGGCCTGCTCGAGGCCGACGGCCGCCGGCGTGGCCAGCTGCTGGTTGGCCTCCTCCAGCTCCGCAGGGGTCATGCCGATGCCCTGGTCCTCGATCTCCAGCAGGTAGCCGTGGGCGGCGGGCTCGCCGGTGACCTGCACGCGTGTGGCCGGCGGCGAGAAGGTCGCGGCGTTCTCGATCAGCTCGGCCAGCAGGTGGACGACGTCGCTGACCGCGTGGCCGGCGACCCGCACCTCGGCGGTGTGGACGATGCCGACCCGGGTGTAGTCCTCGATCTCGGCGCTGGCGGCGCGGATGACCCGGACCAGCTCGACCGGCTCGCTCCAGCGGCGCACCGGCTCGGAGCCGGACAGGACCAGCAGGTTCTCGGCGTTGCGGCGCATGCGGGTCGCCAGGTGGTCGAGCTGGAAGAGGCTGCGGAGCTGCTGCGGGTCGACCTCGGTGCGCTCCAGGTCGTCGAGCAGTTCCAGCTGCCGGTGGACCAGCGCCTGCAGCCGCCTGCCGAGGTTGAGGAACATGTCGGCGACGCTGCGGCGCAGCGTGGCCTGCTCGGCCGCCACCCGCACCGCGACGCTGTGCACGGTGTCGAACGCCCTGGCCACCTGGCCAATCTCGTCGCGGTTGCCGATCCCGATGGGGGTGGTCTCCAGGCCGAGGTCGACCGGCTCGGCCCGCTGGAGCCGCTCGACCACGCCGGGGAGCTGGACGTGGGCGACGTCCTCGGCGGTGGACCGCAGCTGGCCCAGCGGCCGCAGCATGGACCGGGCGACCAGCAGCGACAGGCCCACCACCAGGGCAAGCACCAGCGCAACGCCGACGCCGTCGACCGCCGCGCGGTCGCGGGCGGCCGCCTCGATGGCGCGGCTGCGGTCGACCGCGGCGGCGCCGAGGCGTTCCTCGACCCTGCGCAGCAGGTCGATCTCGGTGCCGGTCACCGCCGACCACTCGCCGGGGTCGATCTCCAGGGTGGCCGCCGCCTCCGCCGCGACCGCGCTGGCCTGCAGCTCTCTGACGCGCTGGACCTCCGGGCCGACGAGGGTGTCGACGAACAGGGCGCGCTGGACGTCGTTGGCGTCCGCGCGGAACTCCGAGAGGAGCACCGCACGGGTCGCCAGCGTCGAGGTGAAGCGCCGGTACTGCCCGGGCTCGAAGCGGCCGCGGGCGAGCACGCCGATGACCAGGTCCCCCTCGAGGGCCGCCAGCTCCTTGATGCGGGAGACGGCCACGAACGCGCCGACGGCCTGGGCCAGCTCCGGGTCGGCGATGCCGCCGGTCAGCCCGCGGTTGGTGTTCAGCAGGTCGGCGACGGTGGTGTTGTAGGCGTCCAGCGCCGCCGACGGCGCCAGTGCCTGCCGGTCGGCGTCGCGGCGCAGGCCGGCCAACCCCGCCAGCCGGTTGGAGGCCGAGTCGAGCTTCTCCGCACTGACGGCGGGGAGCGCCTCGCGGTCGAGCTCGCCGGCGCTGTCGCGGTAGGCGGCCAGCGCTCGGTCGGTGGCGGCCCGCTGGGCCCGCAGGACCCCGCGGTCCGGCCCCGCACCACCGCCGAGCAGGAACCGCAGGGTCAGCGCGCGCTCCTTCTGCAGCTCGTGGGTGAGCGCGGTGCCACGCAGCGCGAACTCGGTGAGCCCGGTGACCCGGCCGGCCTGCCGGCTGGTCGAGACGGTCGAGCCGATCCGCAAGCCCGCAAGCAGCAGCAGCGCCGCGACCGGAAGGATCAGGATCAACGCGATCTTTGGCCGGATCGAAAGGTTGTTCAGCATCAACCGCCTCCGCGGCGGCGGTGGGGGACAGCGCGTCTGCCTTGGGACCGTAGTAGGCTTCGGGCTTCGAGCGAGCAAAGCTGCCACAAAGCCACGCATGGTGCAAGGGCGGAACTCGGTATGGGAACCAGACACGGCCGTCGGTCACTGCTGGTCGTCGCGCTGGCGCTGGCGGTGCTGGCCGGCTGCGGCGGCGGCGGGGAGCCCCCGGCGGGCGGCCAGGCGTCGGGGGAGGGCCTGACCGAGCTGGGCCGGCGGCTGCCGCAGCGCATCCGCAGCGCCCGCGAGATCCGTGTCGGCTCGGACGTGTCGTACGCCCCGGTGGAGTTCTTCGACGCCTTCGCCCCCGACGTGCTGGACCGGCCGGTGGGCGAGCCGGAGCCGCTGGTCCGTGGCATCGACCCCGATCTGGCCGTCGAGCTCGGCCGCAAGCTCGGGGTGCGCTTCACCTTCCGCAATGTCGCCTTCGACGAGCTGATCCCGTCGCTGCGGTCCGGGCGCTTCGACCTCATCATCTCCGCCATGACCGCCACCGGCGAGCGGGCCGAGCTGATCTCCTTCGTCGAGTACTTCCAGGCGGGCACCTCGATCCTGGTCGCCAAGGGCAACCCGGAACGGATCCGGTCGCTCGGTGACCTGTGCGGCGCGACCGTCGCGCTGCAGTCCGGGACCGTGCAGGAGGAGCTGGTCGCCGGGCAGCAGGGCCGCTGCGGCGGCCGCCCCATCCGGGTCCGGTCGCTGGACAGCGGGACCCAGGTGATCCTTGACGTGAAGTACGGGCGGGCCGCCGCCGCCCTCACCGACTTCCCGGTGGCCGCCTACAACGCCAAGGTGTCCGGCGAGGGCGGCGACCTGGAGGTCGTCGGCGAGCAGATCGACCCGGGGCCCTACGGCGTCGGCGTGCGCAAGCAGGACGCCGAGCTGCGCGCCGCCCTGCAGGGCGCGCTGCGCGAGATCATCGCCGACGGCAGCTACGACCGCGTGCTCGCCAAGTGGAACGTCAGCGATGGCGCGCTGAAGACCGCCGGGACGATCGGCGCCGGCTGACGCCGCCCGGTCGAGCCGTCACGCGAAGCGGTCGGCGCCCGCCAGGAAGCGGGCAGGATACTCGAGCTCGAGCCTGCTGGGTGCGTCCAGCTGCGACAGGTGGGTCGGCTCCAGCCGCCAGCCGACCGCGCCCAGGTTGTCCTCCAGCTGCTCGAGGGTGCGGGCGCGCGCCGAGGATCGGGGCGGTCACCCCTTGGCGGGTCAGCAGCCAGTTGATCGCCACCTGGGGCATCGAGTGCCCGGTCTGCTCCGCCACCTGCTGGACGGCGTTGACGATCGCCCAGTTGCGCTCCGTGGCCCGCCTGGCCCAGGCCTCCTCCATGTCGTCGGTCGCGGTGGAGATGCGGCTGTCGGGCGGCGGTGGCCGGTCCCGATGGTACTTGCCGGACAGGAAGCCGCCCCCCAGCGGGCCCCATGGCAGCACGCCGAGCCCGGCATCCAGCGCCGCGGGCAGCACGTCCCGTTCGATGTCGCGGGTGATCAGCGAGTACTGGGGCTGGATGGTGACGAACGGCGCCCAGCCGTGGTGGCGCTGCAGCCCGGTGGCCTTGGCGACCTGCCAGCCGGTGAAGTTCGAGATCCCCAGGTAGCGCGCCTTGCCCTGGTGGACGAGGTCGTCGAGGGTGGCAAGGGTCTCCTCGACCGGCGTGTAGGCGTCCCAGGAGTGCACCTGGTACAGGTCGATCCCGAGCGTCTCGGCGAAGTTATCGGAACATCACTCAGCTAGGCCGCCCGTCCGGCCGCCATGAGCCGCTTCCAGCGCGGGCGTGACCGCGATCGTGGACCGGGACTGCTGTGCGTGCAAGAGCCCATCGTGGTCTAGCAGTCCCGCTTCTCCCGCCGAACTCGTCTGCCCACACGCTCGGTCACGTCTCGATCGCGTCGAGGTCGCGTACGGCGTAGCGGTGGTGCTCCCACTCCTCCTCGAGGATCACGTGCAGGCAAGAGAGGGTGGTCTCCTGGTATTCGGGATCCCACGGGTTCTTGCGCGTCGCGGCCAGCCCGTCTGATGTGACTGTGGCGAGGAAGTCGCGCACCATCGCGACGCGACCCGCCCGGACCTCGAGCACTTCGGCGTACGACGGTGTGACCGTCGTAAAGATTGACATGTCCAAGCCGTCGTCCTCGGCGCCGGGGCCCGCTTGACCGATGGGGTGGAATGGCTGTTCGATCTCCAGGATGGCCCGGCCCAGCCACGCGTCCGTGGCAAGGACCAGGTGCCGCAGCGTCTGCGCGAACGACCACTCGCCGCCCACCGAAACCTCGACCGTGCCAGCCGGCATCGCCGCGACGCGCTCGAGCGTGGCCGCCCATGTGCGCTCGAGCGTGGCCCAGGCCGCGCGCAGGCCATCCGGATCTCCGGCGCGCCTGTCGGCGCGGCCGGGAAAGCGGCGGTTGAGTTCGGCCTCGACGAGTGGGATCACGTCGACGCCGTTGACGCGCAGGAAGCTCTCGCCGTCGAAGAGCCACGGTGCGTCGATGTCCGCCCCCCGCACCTCGACCCCGCGCATCACGACGCCGGATAGGTCAGCCCTGACGAACCGGGCGCCACGCAGGTCCGCGTCGACGAACTCCGCCCCCTGCAGGTCGTCGGACCGGGTGAAGGTGGCCATGACTTCTCCTTAACGAGCGCCCTCGGCGAGGCTCATGATGCGCGCCGACAACGTCCACTGCGTGTCCTCGTCACTCACCGACGCAACCTACAGCCAGCCACTGCCCTGCTGCATGCACGTTGTGCAACCGGCCAGACCACCCTCGACCCAGCCCAAGGTGGGTCCAGTTCAACCCGTCACACAGGGGCCGATTCGAGTTGACACAACCAAGCTGGAGTCGCGGTAGGGTCCTCTGGGAGCACTGCATAGCGAGTTGTTGGCGGCGGAAAGCCACGCACCAATTCACTGAAAGGGACCGCCGATGCCAGAACTGGTCATCGACTTCATCACCTCGCTCGATGGCTACGGGGCCGCCGAGGGCTGGCCCGGCTGGTGGGGCCTGGAAGGGCCCGAGTACCTCGCCTGGTTGGCAGACGACCCGGAAGCGGACTACACCGTCCTGATGGGCGCAAACACCTATCGGGTCATGTCCGGGTTGGCCGCCGACGGTGAGCCGGGTACAGATGTCCTGGCGGGCCTGTCGAAGGTCGTCTTTTCGACCACCTTGACGGAGCCGCTGGCGTGGCCGAACACCCAGCTGGTCGCCCAGGATCCCGTCGAGGCCTGCGGGAGATGAAGGACAAAGCCACCAAGTCCATGCGCACCTTGGGAAGCCTCACCCTGTGCCGCTCGCTGCTGAAAGCCGGTCTCGTGGACCGTTTCCGCGTGGTCGTCTTCCCAGTCATCACCGGAAGTAGCGGTCGGGACCGGATCTATGACGGGTACCCCGACGTCGCCCTCGACATGGTTGACAGCCGCACCTTCGACGGTCGGCTGCAGCTGCTCGAGTACGTCCCCACGGTTTTGGCCGGGCCGCCCGGCACCACCAAGGCCGACGCCTAACCACACCCGCCCCTTGCTACGCCGCAAGTAGCGATTGGGTGCGGTGGCCGCAATCAGACCAACCTGAGAAGGCGTCAGAGCTGCGCGGCTCATGGGAACGCGGCACCTGCTATCGTTACTCGAACACCAGTTCGAGCATCGGGGGTGCGGAGTGGGGCCGCACTGTTCCTTCTGCGGAACCTTCACCGGGCCCTTCAGTGAGATCGAGGGCCTGTTCACGCTGCTGATCTGCATCCCCTGCCTGGAGGTCCGCCAGGCCAAGCCAGACACCCTGCTCGGCCTCCACGACCCTGGCCAGCCCTGGGAAAAGTGGGGCTGCCCGATCAACGGCTGCGGCCAGTGGTTCCTCGGCCCCTGGGACTTGGAGGGGCACACCGAGGCCGAGCATCCCGGCTGGACCGCCACCTACGAGCTGCTGCGGCCCTATCCGAACCAGCGCCAGCGGGTCGTCTACCGGCCCAGCGCGCCGCCGGCGAGCTGACCCTACCGGTCGGCCGGTGGTGACTCCTCGACTTGGTCGGTGGGCTCGTCGTCGTCCTGGTCGTGATCG
>Ga0137375_10012314_pt1 | contig 10134 bp, 17 predicted proteins | sample SagtaG_24_FD_104936 | JGI IMG/M metagenome (GOLD analysis project Ga0137375, IMG submission 104936) | Vadose zone soil microbial communities from Sagehorn Ranch, Mendocino, California, USA - Sage1_R_113_16 metaG | ecosystem: Environmental > Terrestrial > Soil > Vadose zone | place: USA...
CAGGCCGCTCGGCCGCTCGACAGTGAGAGAGCTCCTGCGCGCCTGCACGTCGAAGTACATCGCTGTGGAAACGCTGAGGCGCGAGCCGGCCGGTATCAACGTACCAACCCATAGAGCTTGAGGTAAGGGCCCAAGACATCATCGACCTCGCCCTCGACCTGGCGAAGAACGATCGCGCAGCGAGTTACGGACGGGCGAGACTGGAGGTGTTCAAGAGGTGAATGGCCTTCTCGGCACAACGCCGATCGGAAGGTCGAGACCTCGCGAAGGAGGAGCCACTCTTGCGTCTCCCCAGTTCACACAACTGCTCGATCGTGGTCCTGGGGGGACGCTATTCAAACTCCCTTGAGAATCTGCAAGCGCTTCTCCGCGACTATGAACCGCTCGGTGGCTAGGCTAGGCAGCCATCCGCGGCCGACAGAGAGGGACGAGGGGCGCGGCGCCCTCATGTGCCAATAGCCGCCCTAGGTCTCACATCCGATTCCGTCGTGGTCACCGTCAAACCCGTGGGGTCGGGCGGGAGCACCTTGAAGTTCCGATACGGGATCTGCGAGCAATCGAGGTCCGGAGGCGGCGGCGGGATGCACACCGTCGGATACGTGGGATCGCAGTTCCCCCCTCCGTCGCCCCCAGAGCTGCCCCCTCCACCTGGGTGGTATCGGAGGGGAACGGGGGGGAGGGAGAATATCCGTGTTCCGGCGTCGAGGTAGGTAATCGACCAGATGGAATGGATCTCGCGCCAGCCGTGGTCGAGCTCAAGGACCCAGGTTCCGAACTCTGCGACGTGCTCGCCGACGAAGGGAACGCGGAGGCTCTGGCCGGCATGATCTCGGTGACGAGCCCGCCGTGCTGCCCGGTCCTGATGTCCTCGTTCAGGAAGCCGCCGAATCCCGGGTCGGGCCGGATGACTACGTGGTAGTCGCCATCCTCCTCTGGCCTGACCGCGATGACCACGCCCTCGTGCGTCTGGCAGGTTCCGAGGACCTGAGTCGGTAGGCGTGATAGTCGCCCCGGAGGGCCTGCGAGGGGCACGAGGCCGGCTTGGCTGATGGCTTGCGCTTGGATGATGGCTTGGGTGCCCTGGTCCGCGAGACTGCCGAAGGCGGCGCCGACGCAGCAGGGCTGGGTGACGCCACGCCTCGGCCATCCTCGTTCCCCGATGCTCCGCATCGGGCGAGCAGCGACACGAGGACGACGACTCCCACGAATGGCCGCGTAAGCATCGCGGCCTCGATTGTGCGAGGTGCGGTGTGAGCGTCCAGCAGCGGCCAACCTTCATCGCTCTGGCTCGGTCGCATCGGCGCCGAAGGCGTGGAAGTCGAGGCGCCCCTTGTCAGCGCCCGGCTGCGCTGGCGAGAGTCCGGCGGCGCGGGAGGGATCGAAGAGGATTCCCCTTAACCCGCGTGCGGACCTATAGCAACCTGTCAAGAGACACGTGCGGCGTCGGCGCATCAAAGTGTGAAATCGCGTACACGTCACGTATTGCCTCGGCATCAACTGGCCCCTGCACGAAGAACACCGAGGTGAATAGCCTGCCGTGCCGGCCACCGATGACCTTCCGATTGGCATGGTGTGCGAGGACGACTCCAGAGTCGAAGGCGGCGAGATTGCACATCGCGATCCGATGTGCTTGATCACTCACTTCACAGGCCGAGTCGAAGTAGCGCAGGACGCGCCGTCCGAACAACTCGCTCAGCACTGCAACGAGAGCAGCCCGCCGGTCTGCCGAGTCACGGTCCCACAACTGGAATACCGTGCAGAGAAAGTCCCGCGGATCGACATAGGCGGATCGACATAGACGGTGTCTAAGGGAGCAGCAAACTCGATGAATATGGGTTGGTCGTCCTCCTTCGACAAGTGATGGCGAGCCGCGTAGTACTCAGCTCCGAGAGGGCTCCCTGAGGCGCAGATCCCGGGTAACTCGGCATCCTCGAAAATAGCGTCGGCAGTCACATCGGGCTGAGCAAACAGGACATCGAGTTCGTCACGGATCCTTCGCACGAGTGGCACAGTGAACGTCCACGTGCCTTCGTCACCGCGCAATCCGCGCGATTTGACGTTCGCAATGACGTCGTCAACTCTGGCCGACGGAACGGCATCCCACGATACAGAGTGAGCTTCATGTAACTGAACGGTGGGGCCCTCCTCCAGCGGACGCCAAGGATATCGCAGCAAGACTCAACACGAGCTCATCGTGGACGGGCGCGGTAGATTACTCAGGAGGACGACGCAAGATCCAATGCCACCTCGATTACTCATCGAATGCCCGTGACAGCCTTCCCAACCAGATCGAACTAATCGGGCAGCGGTGGGAGAAGAGCGAGGTCGTCCATCGTGAGGGAGATGTAGCGGACGACTGTCTCGGCGGCGTCGACGGCTAGTCGCGCCTGCCGAGGGCTCGTGGGCGCGTACTTCGGCGTCCCGTGTCCGCTCCCGTACTTGTTCCGCCATTCCGTCAAGAACGTAATGACCCCGGCGAGGCTGGATAGAGCCCTCTTCAAGGCCTCGGCGCCGACCGGATCCGATGGCGCTAGGGCATCAACGGCGACCCGCCACTTCTTCGTGAGTGCTCCGAGATCGTCCGCGGGCCGCCACGCCTGCTGTAGACGGTCCAATGCGGCGCGCAGCGTCGCCTCGCTGATCTCCTTCGCTGCACCGATCGCGTAGTGCCGTCGCGCCGGAGTGTTCAACGTTGACATCTGACGAGCGTACTGCTTGACGACGCTCGGCTCGACGAGGCCGGACGCTTCCAGCTCTGCGAAATGTCCAGGAAGCGGAGCAGTCGCAGCTACGTTCCGAGCGACTCCCAGCTTGTCACGGAGAGCAACCAACTCGTCGACAGCCTCACGGAGCCACGGCTCCATCATCTCGACGCTTCTCGCGTGCCGCGGCTTTCCGTCCTCAGGAGGAATCCATTCAACAAGGTTCGGAACGACGTCCTGCACCTGAGAAAGCAGGTGCCGCCGCATCGCTCGAATGGTGTTGACCCTCCATCGCTCAACTTGATCTAGCCAGTCCGTCTCCGAGACGAGTCCGTCGAGATAGGGACGAAAGTTGCGGGCCTTGATCTCGGTCTCGGCCTTCTTCTTGAGCTCTGACACTCCTCGCGCCTGATCGACGAGTGCCTTCCCTGCTTGGATGTATCGATCGAGCCCTCGCTTGAACGCTTTCGCGTCTCCATACACCTGAGGCGTGGTGCTCATCCGCGAAGCTCGTCGCTCATCGCCTGCCGACTCCATTCGCGATCTGCGAGGAAGATGAGAGATCAGCGATGACCTTGCCGGCGGGTCGCACGTAGAGCTGTCGCATGTCGTTGGCGCGGACCTCAGTCGGCGACCCGAGGACACCGAGGGGTTCTGCGCGGGCGGCCAGCCCGCGGTCCTCGCAAGTCCACACGATCGGGATTCGTTGGCATTTTGCCACGATCGGAATTGTTCCATTCAGAGGGACGGCCCTTCGCGTTGCTCGATGTCCTCAGCTTCCTCCTTCATCGTGATCCATTGGTCAAGGACCGAAGCCGCGACTGCGAACGCCTCGCGCGCCGCCTTGACCGCCTGTGTCTCGGCGACCTCGACGTTCTGGGCCATTACCGCTCCTCGGCTGCTTAGGAGCACATGCCACTCGGCAAGTCGGTCGGCCTTCGCCGCGAGCGCGTACGCTCGACGGACGTTCTCCGCAACCTCCTCGGGAAGATCGCCCACCCGATCTTTCGCGACTGCCCACATCTCACGTACGAACGGCAGATGGAACGGGACACCCGTCGCCTCGCCGAGTTCGAGGTTCTCGGAAACCTCCGCGAGGAAGCCGCGCATGAGGCGCACGCGAGCGGCTTCGGCTTCGCGTTGCCGTCGCTCGCGCTCCTCGGCCGCCGCTGTCTCTGTCGCTTCGGCACTCCGTTCGACCGCCTGCGCGCTTCGCTCGGCCGCTGCGGCGCTCGCCGTTGACCGGTCTGCGATTCTCCGGGTCTCAATCACGTAGAAGATCGTCACGATCGCGATCGACACTGTCCCGATCGCCGTCCAGGCGGAAGAGCTCAGCCAGAGGAAGTCTGCGAGGAGCCCGGCGCCAGACGTCACGAGGACCCCTCGAGAGCCGCGGTCACGGCGCCGGCGAGTCGGACGAGGTAGTTGTGCGTTCGGAGGATGAGTAGGCCGCACTCCTCTTCGCCGAAGTGCCGCTCGAGGTCGTCGCGTGTCTTTACCGGATGCACCCGTAGTTGCGGAGCTCTCGGAGGAGGGAGGCGGTGGCGAGGAGCTCGTCCGAGAGCGTCGTCGACTTGCCGAGGCCAGCGCTCGCTGCGGCGTACATCCTGTCCCCGCTCGCCGATGGACAGCCGATGTGGTACTTCGACCCGGACATCTTCTCCGAGGAGATCACGGACCTCGAGCTAGACGACCGTGCCCGACGTGCGCTCCGCGAGTCCCTCGCCGCGTTCCGGCGAGGTCTGTACGTCGCATCGGCCGCACTCCTCGGCGTCGTGAGCGAGGCGGCGTGGTACGCGGCCGCCGAGCGCCTCGGGAAGCCTGGTCGGCTTGAGGAGGAGGTCCGAGCGGAACGGACCGCGAGATTGCAAGAGCTCGTCGCGGCGCATCTTCGCCAGCGAAAGGCCGGGTCGACCAGAACTCCGAACCCTCCTCCCGGATGACGGATGCCGATCCGGATGTCTCCCTCAGCGAACGGGTCGTGATGGGACTCAGTCCCCCCGGGATCGGCCGCCGGCATCGCGAGGCCGATCTCCGCAAGCTCCCCGATCGCCCATCGCCCGGCGAGCCGACCGCGAACGTAGGCGACCGGCAGGTCTTCGGTGGCGATTCTGCTCGGGTCCGGCGCCTCGAGGAACTGGATTTCGACCAGTTCGATCGCTCGCGGTGCCCCCAGCTCCTCCGCCGCAGTCGAGACAGACCGTCGAACCTGCCGGATGCCCGCCACGAAGGTGAGAACCGAGCCGATCACCGAAGAGAAGGCGGCGATCAACGCGGCGGCGAGGACGTCAACGGCCCGGGCGACGGAGTTCCTTGATGCAGCGCATGAGTGTCCAGACGCTGAAGACCACTGTACCTGCCACCGAGACGGTAATCATCCAGTACACGACCAGGACCGCTTCGACTGCTCCGCGGTAACTCCAACCCGTTCGAACGGCAGGCGGCGCCATGAGTGCCAAGAGTGCGCCCGTCACGCCAACCGCCGCCAGAGCTGCTCCGAATGCAAACCACATCCGAGGGTGATCGACTTTCGTTTGGTTCTCTTTGATTGCCCGCCCTGCAAATGCCAAGAAGGTCCCAGTGACTAGCGCCGAGGGCGTCGTTACTAAGCTCATGAGTTCCTTGGCTTCTTCTATGGGGCTCACGGCTATGTCTCGGGCAGGGCTTGGTCGATTGGGAAGGCTTGATCGATGAGAAGCACATGGCGGGTGCCGGAAGACTCGAGGATCTCGCACAGAAAGCCCTGGCGTTTGACCTCGGTCTGAGCAAGCTCCATCTTCTCCGCCGTCGGAAACTTCACCCGGTAGCCATCGTTGATGTCGCCCGAAGATCCCCGGCCATCCCGGCGGGCTCCGGAGAAGGCCGCCTTAAGTGCCAGAAGGGGTAAGTCGTCGTAGACCGCAAGCATGTTGCGTCGAACAGCCCGAGCTGCTGTTGTCGTAATCCTGAGGAGAGCGGAGATCTCGTCCTCCGTCAGTAGCCGGCCAAGCGCCCGGCTGACGAAAGCGACTAGTTCGGCCCGTTCGGTTCCAAGCGCGGTCGGTACAGGACCAGAACCTACGGTTCGTGCCAGGGCGTGGGCCTCGACACCCGAGAGGTAGGCTTTCGCTAGACGCTGGCGATCACTGGCGCTGGTTGCTGGAAGCCGCCGAGCAAGGACAGTGTCAAGTTCCTGTCTGCTCATCCTGATTCGTCTTCACAGGTGACCAGCATCTCCTCGAGCGCCTGCACCTCAGCTGCATCAGACGACAACTCCCAAGTGACCTTCACCGTCACCCAGTCTGACACGTATTGGCACCAGTACCCCACGTTGGGAGGCTTCCATTCTGCTGGATCCCGGTCGGACTTGGAGCGGTTCGAGGCAGCGCTTACCGCGATCAGGGCCTCGGGGTGGTCAAGGTCGTTGGCGTAGTCCTGTCGTCGGGAACTGTCCCATCCAGACGCCCCGGAATCCCAGGCCTCTCCCAATGGGACCACGTGGTCGATGTCTAGGCCCCCTGGAGCCACAAAAGTCGTGGCGTCGTAGGGGCTGAACCACTCTCCCGCGCTCACCAAGCAGCCAGCTTCCTGGGTGGCTGGGATCAGGGACTCTTCGATCAGCACCTCCTTGCGCGTGTCACAGCCATCTCGGTCAGCGTCCACCCAATGCTTGAACGCTTCCCGTACGTACCCCTCCCTTGGCCCCTCCGGGGCGAGCTCGAGCTGGTTGAGCAGGGCCTCCACCTCGGTTGTGGTCGGCCCCTCCGGTTCGGCCGTAATCGCCAGAGCCGGCTGCGCCCCACCGGGGACCGGAGAGTCGGAATCCAGGTTGGGGATGATCGCGCTGGCCACCGCCATGATCAGCCCCACCACCAGTCCGGCCGGATTGCCGGTGGCACGCTTGGTGTTCGAGCCTGAAGGGGTCATGCCTTCGTCTTCTGCCCGGCTTCGCGCGGAGGAGCGGGCACCAGCTCGATGGAAAAGGGCTCCGATGACTGGCCATCCTGCACGTCGACCACGAGCTCGGCCGCCGTTGGTTGTTCTCCCACCCCGGAGTGTTGGTCCACGAACTCCGCAGTGAACACCGCGTCGATCCTCGTTTCCTTCCAACGCTGAATCTTCAGATCTATCCCGTCCACCTTGGCCCAGGCCGCCGGTGACACCCAGGCTGGCGGGGAGGCCTGATCGTCAGGGACCTCGAGCGACTCTCGGTCCTCGAATCCGGTTCCGATGACCGCGATCTTTGTGCCCTCAGCCAGAACGACCCTTCGGGGAATCACCGCCGAGACTCCCGGCCTCACATCCTCTTGCAGGGCCTTGCGCGTGGTATACGCGGCCGCTGAGAGCCCTGACAGTCCGATGAGGGTGGCCGGAAGGTCGGGCAAGCCCTGCGCAGGGTTGGTAAGGAACTCCATCCAGAAGAAGGCCAGCGTCAGCAGGTTGAAGGCGAAGTACTGGAAGTCCAACAGGTCGGTTTCCCCCCAATCGTTGGAGATGATTTCTCGGAGTCCTTGGGCCACTCCACTGGATTCCTCGTTAGGCGTCTTGGTGATGGTGCCGGATGCCACCTTGGCGGTGGTGAGAGCCCTTGCCGCGACCGCGACCCCAAGGGGGAATCCCAACAGGACGTAGTAGTCGGCCTGCAGCTCCCGACCGGCAATCTCGGTGAAGCTGGTTCGGCTATCTGCGGCCCGATTGCAGGCGGCGATGTCCTCCGAGCTGAGCCCCTCTTTGTCGCAACCCAACGAGCGCCCCCAGACCAACAGGAACAGGAAGGCGTAGAACACGGCGAAGGTCCAAAGAACCGCCTGCAGCTTGGAGGTAGAGGCCCGCCCGTCAGCTCCCATCACCAGCGCCTTCACGCCTCGGCGCCTCTTCGCGACGTTGTCCTTGCCTTGGTCTTCCGAGGCGTTGGGCTGGCCCGCAACAATCAGGCCGTGGGCGACGAGCAGCAGCAACACCATCGCGGCAAGGGCAAGCAGCATCGCCCATCCTCGGGTGATTACGATGACGCCTACCACCGGGGACCCTCAAGCCTCATTCGGACAGGCAACGGAGTCCACGGCTCTCGAATGCTTCAGCCAAGACCAGTCCCTCCCTGTGCGTGGACCCATCGAGGGCCGATCCGACGCTCTGAGGATCGGCGGCCACCTCCGGCGGCGTGGATCGGTGATCCTTGCCTCGGCCATCCTGCTCACCTTCTTCCCAGGAGCTTGTGCTTGTGGCTTTCTGCCAGCGCCTTTCGTACACGAGCCTCGTCCATCCAGGCCGGATAGGGCACCTGCAGCGGGGCCGCCGATCGGATAAGGCCACTCGAGTGGCTCTGGATGGCCGCGTCGGCAAGCAGGTACCCGTGGTTCCCAAGGACCGAGGCCTCCGCCTCGGAAAAGGCGTCGAGGTCGGTCCTCACCTCCGAGATGACCTCGTGGACCAACTGGGCGGAGTACGCATCGCTACCGCTCTCGTAGTGGTCGGAGGTGCTGCCGATGCCCCAATAGGTCCCTTCCATCTGCCCTGAGATGAAGTTCGAGATCAGCCAGCGCTTTCGCAGCGCTCCGCCCTGGCCCCCGGCGATGGCCAGGTAGCGATTCAGGCGCCACAGCAGGCCCCGTTCCTCCTCTGCCTCGAACACCCCTCCCCCGTCCGAAACCAGCACCACGCGGTGGTCCTTCCAAACCGGCTCCAAGCCGAGGTTGTCGTACACGCCACCGTCGCTTAGCCGAAGGCCTTCGATGAGGCGCGCCCGATCCGCACGCTCGAACTTGCCTCCTATCAGCTGCTCGGGCTTCACTCGCGCGGGAAGGGGGTTGAAGACCGGAGGGAAACAGGAGGAGGCGGCCACGGCTTGCGCCAGAGGCCGTGCTGGCAGAGGGCTCATGTACCCGGCCTGGTAGTCACCGAGTCGGCCTTCGGAGGAATGGAGGCCGCCGGAGTCGAACACCCAGTTCACCCCGAAGGCCATGTCGGTGGCGCAGAAGATGAATCGGGGTCGATCGGGAAGCTCCGTGAGTTTGCGACGCGTGAGGTATCGCTCGCACTGGCCGGCGAGCGCCTCCGCCCCCGTACTTGAGCGGAACCAGTTCCAAGGAAGGAATCGCTTCAAGATCGGCAGCGTCCGGATGTTCCTGCTGGTGAAGGCCCGGAAGGGCTCTTCCACACGTCGCACCCAGTCTGGAAGGACGGCACCCGCAGCGGGCCACGGTGTGAGGCACTCGGCGAGATGGGCGGAGAGGATGCTGCCTCCCGAGACAGAGGACAGCGTGTCCACCTGGGAAAGGACCCCAAGCTCGTTCAGCCGGCGAAGGGCTCCCAAGTGGAACAGGCCGGCTCGGTACCCGCCTCCGGAGAGACAGAGGGCGATGCCGGACCTCCTCGCACGTGGCTCAGGCGCGTAGGTGTCAAGCGCGTGTTCGCCGTGTTTGGCACTCAGGCCTGAAGAAGACTCTTCATCGACGGCTGGAGGGAGCCGAGGACCAGCCGCATCAGGCATCATGACCCCTCCCTGTCACCGTGTGCTCGCGGCTTCGTTGGGGTATCACGTCGGTGTCTTGCGACGCAATCGGATGAACGGGCTACGTAGCCAGCGGAGATCCGCAGAGGCCCCCATGATTCCACCTTGAGGATATCGACGGGGAACCGCCGGATGTAGGGGAGGCGTTCGCCCTCGGCTCGACGCACAACGAGATAGAGCAAGGCGAACACCATGGATCGCCCCCGACAATGTTCACGAAACAGGTGTCTCGGCCAGTGGATGGTCTGGATCCCCTATCGTGGCCGCCGAGGCGGAGAAGGTCGAGCGAACTCGAAGAAAGACCTAGTCACGGGCCCGATCCGAGGTTTCTGTGCCCCACAGGAGGTCCCGCCTGAGGTGCAGGATCCCGATTACCGCGTCATGCATCTTCGGAGGCGCGGACGCTCGTAGCAGCCGGCGCGAACTCGCGCACGAAACGGATCGACTCGACAACCTGCGCGGCGATCTTCCTGCCCTCACCGGTGTCCTTGGCGTGGTAGGCCGAATCAGCACACGTTGCGCTGGCTGTGGGCGCCCTCGGCGGTGTCCCTTCAGGACTACCGCGTGCTGGCTTGCGGGTACTGCTTCCGTGGCCAGCTGCGCCGGAAGTGCACCACGCCAACCAGGCCGAACACGAGGGCGCCGAGCATGTACCACGCGGGGAAGGTCACCGCAGCCGCCACGCCCGTGAGGGCGAGGAGGATGCCCGCCCACCGCGGCGCCGGTCCTCGCCACGTCAGGATGCCGAACCCCACGAACCCCAGGGTCAGGGCGAACGCGCCGGGTAGATAGGCAACGTTGAGCCCTCCGCTCTCGCCAGCCGCATGCTCGACATCGACGAGCGGGGTGATGACCCGGACCAGGCCCGGCCCGAACCCCCCGATCGCGGCCGTCAGGCCGAGGACGACGGCCGCGGTGGCGCGACGTCCCGTCTCGAGGCGA
>Ga0137375_10012315_pt1 | contig 10132 bp, 12 predicted proteins | sample SagtaG_24_FD_104936 | JGI IMG/M metagenome (GOLD analysis project Ga0137375, IMG submission 104936) | Vadose zone soil microbial communities from Sagehorn Ranch, Mendocino, California, USA - Sage1_R_113_16 metaG | ecosystem: Environmental > Terrestrial > Soil > Vadose zone | place: USA...
CGCTTGCTCGAGATTCTCGCCGAACTGGGGATGCTGACCCGGGCCGATACCAACCTGTATCTGGCGCCGCCGCTGTGTATCCAGCGTCATGAGGTTGATCGCCTGGTGGCAATGGTCGATACCGGGTTAGCGCGTTTTGAGCAAGAGTGGAGCTATCTGTGATAGAAATGATCGCCTGATGCCACACGTGCCGAACATCATTATTCTGCTGCTGGACACTGCCCGGGCGCAAAGCTTTTCAGGCTATGGCTACGCTCGCCCCACGTCGCCGCATATAGACGCCCTGGCGGCCGAGAGCGTGGTTTATGAACGGGCCATTGCGCCTGGTTGTTGGAGTTTACCGTCGCAGGTGTCCCTCCTTACGGGAATGTTTCCCTCCAAACACGGTGCCCATGAGCTCCACCTGTCGTATACGCATCGCTATCCTCTGCTCCCAAAAGTCCTGCGCGAGGCCGGCTATCATACCCTCGGGATCAGTTCCAACAGCTGGATGTCGGACGAATTCGGAGTGACGCAAGGGTTCGAGCGCTATCTCAAGTTGTGGCAATATCGCCCCACCGTGCCCACCCCCACCAGGGTAACCACTGGCCTGGGGGCGTGGATCGACAAGAAGCTGCAGCGATGGTACTGGCGTCAGATTTTTCCACGTCGCAACCGTGCCCAGCATGTGAACCGGCATATTCGTACTCTCCTCGCTGACACCCCTGAACCTTTTTTTCTGTACGCCATTTACTGGGACATGCATCTCCCCTATGCGGCCAAGGCGAGATATGCGGCGCGCTGGCTGCCTGCCGGTGTGACGCTGAGCCAGGGGCGGCGGGTCAATCGTGACGCGTTGAAGTATCTGACAGGCCAAACGCCTATGTCGGATGAGGATTTTGCGGTGCTGCGGGCCTTCTACGATGGGGCGCTGGCCAGTCTCGACGTCGAGATTGGGGCGCTCGTGACCTGGCTGCGCCAGCGCCGGATTCTCGACCGCACCATGCTCATTATCACCAGCGATCATGGGGAAAATATTGGTGATCATGGCCTCATGAGCCATGCCTATAGCCTGCACGATACGCTGATTCATGTGCCACTGCTGGTGCGCTACCCGGAACTCTTCCCTCCAGGGCAGCGGGTGACCCAGCAAGTGCAGCTCACTGACCTGTTTCCCACTGTACTGGATGTCCTGGGTCTCGACGTGCCTCATGTGCGCCAGGAACTGCAGGGAGTGAGCCTTCTGACACCCACCCCAGAGGAACGGCTGGCCTACGCGGAAATGCTGGCGCCCCATCCGTCGATCGCGGCGCTGAACCGTCGCACCGGCGCTCCTGAGGATACGCTACGCCCAGAGTTTGAGCGAGCTTTGCATTGCCTGCGTACTCCTGCCACTAAGGTGATCTGGGCTTCTGACGGCAACCACGCCCTCTACAATCTGCACCTGGATCCGCACGAGACGACGAATCTCATAGCGGAAAAGCCCCGGCTTGCCAAAGAATACCTGGACCTCCTCGATACCTGGCGTCCTCCTGGCGGGGTTCCCCCGATGGTCTCCGCTCCTCCCATGGATCCGGACATGCGCCAACGCCTGCGCGATTTGGGGTACCTGGCGTGAGGAGGGAGTAGCCGTAGCCGTCTGCGTGCTGTTATACTTCGGCCTGAAGATGGATGCCAAGACGCTGGGACATAAGCTGCGAATGTATTGGAGCTGACCGGTTTCAAGCCGGCTTCCAGGGACGAGTTGGGCAGGAGGCCCCTGACAGGTACAGGGAGCAGGACAGATGAAATTCTGCGGGGGTCGTTTTGGCGGCTGTCATGTTCCAATGGGATGCAGGCAACATTGACAAAAATATCATGCACGGTGTCCATGATTGGGAAATTGAAGAAGCATTGCTGGATGCCCGAGGGCGCCGGATTGACAGGATGGTGGTCAATGGTGAAGAGCGGTATCTCTGGCTGGGGCGTGCCGCCTCGTCAGGCAAATATTTACGGATCGTCTACACCTTACGGCAAAATGCAGAGGGTCGTACCTTGTTTCGCCCTATTAGTGCAGTCGAGATGTCAGTATCCGAGAAAAGAAGGTATCTCCGCAAATGCAACACGTCGCGAAAAAATATCGTCCTGACCAACGGATCATAGTGCATTCACGCGCTGAGATTCCCTCAAGCTTTGCCTCTGAGGAGGAAGAGCGTGAGTGGTGGGCGATGCACGAACTGGCGGATGAACTGCTTCCCAGTGAGGCAGACGTCGATCAGATGACAGAGCAGCACCATACGCTGCTTCGCCTTCTCCAGTCACAGGACGCTGAGATGCATAGCCAGAGTTCGATGGCGAAGCCTACATAGGGTTGATCATGCCAAACCAATAGGTAATTTCCTGAGGACAGCATTCTGCCGATCGTGCTCGACCTGACGCAGCCAGCGCTGCGCCGCATCACGGCTCGGCTTCATAGACGATGTTGCCTTCTCGGAGGGCTGAGAGGATAAAGGGGTTTCCGTCGTCTACCATCTGCTACAGCTCATACGGCGTATACACCAGGATGTCCGCATGCACGCCGAGCGGGCACAGTTCAGCCATCGCCTCCAGACGGTGCACAAAGGGGTCGGTAGTCTCTTTGATCACCAGCACGTCCAGGTCACTGTCAGCATCGGCCTCACCCCGTGCCACTGACCCAAAAAGGATAATGCGCTGTGGATGGTAGCCCTGCAAAGCTTGGAGGAGCTTGTTAAGCTTCTCTTCCATGCATATTCCCCTACTATAGCTCACGCTCACTGGGCGCCCGTGAGGACAGGGAGCGCGCCAGCTTTCAGCATAACCATAATATGCTCGATGCGCTCATATTCATCTCCCGCCGAGCGCGGAGTCTTCGCGCACCGGAGACCGCTGTTGTCGTTCCGATTTGCGGGCGCGTTCCTGTTGCGGTTGGGCGCGCGCACGTTGAGTGTGTTATTGTTCCACCCGCCGCCGTGCAGGACGGCCTGGTGCGGCCTGGCCCTCGCCTGCGGAGCTTGCACTCGGCACAGGCATTCTACGGAAAGCAATAGCACTAAATACGCTCCGCCGCAAGCCGTAGGTATCGGCGCCAGGGGCATGGCGTTTTGCAATGTGATGCCGGGAGACGGAGTGCATGGTGTTGACTGATAAAGCTATGAAGCGAGATGTTACTTATAGCCCAGGGAGGTAAAAAGTATGGCTTCACATAAGTCGTTAAGGATATCAACCATGTTGGGCAAGCACAAAGTTCCTGAGATGTGTGATGTGCCTGAAGGGCTCCATCCATCACAGGTATCCGGCATGTTTCAGGACGATCCGACCTGCGAGGAGTTCTGTGAAATCCTGCGGCAACAACGTGCGGCAGACTACCAGCAAGCCCAGGAAGACGTTGACGCCGTCATTGAGGTCCAAAGTAGAAAACGTTTTCTGCTGCATCGACAGCAAAGCGGATACGACTGAGAAACCCCTCTAGCCCCAGAAAGTTGGGCCAGGGCCACACCTCCCCAGATGCCAGTCTGGGGATGAAGAAAGTTGCTTCGATTTCCAGATCTGCACCACGTGTGGCTTGGAGAGCAACTGCAGCTCTGACAAGAGCCCCTTCATAGGCCATGCCACGCACGTGAAGTGTGGTACTCACCGTGTAAGTCTCTGTAGGGGTGAGCCCCCACAGCTCAGCAAGCTCAGGGTCGAGGACACACCAAGGAGCGCCCGTGTCGACAATCATGGGGACAGCGTATCCTCCAGCGATGACGGTCACGACAATACGCGTGTTATGCCAATCACTGGGATAGTGCTCAGCATAGTCTGTCGAGCCAATAGCAAAACCGCCATCGATTAACAGCGTGTCGAACTGCGCCATGACAGTCCTTGTAGCACTCTATCTATAGGTTCGCAGATGCGCATGGTAGGACCTTGACAACGATTGTACTGGCGGCTTGCCCCTCTATGCCAATGCGCTCGTGGAGCTCCTGCAAGGTTGCAGCTGAGCCGAGCAGAGTGCCACCGCGTACCGCGACCCACTGCCCTGTGTATTGTGATGCGTGTTCTTTCAACCATCTCTGAGAAGCTGTAAGGTGCAACGACTGGGCTGGGCGTGTACCTCGGACTACAGGGGGAGCCAAAACGGCCATAGCCTGTTGTAGGCGCCTATCCTCTGGAAATATCCTGTTGCCCTGGTGAGCCAACTCTCTCGCCAGGGACACCATGTCCAGAGCCAATGCGAGGTCAATTGCCCGTGTCAGAGCAGTGGCGCCATGGGTAGACCAGTCAATAGCTGTAGCCAACAGCGCGAACGCCTGACGATCTGTCTGCGCAGCCGCTTGCTCCAGGGTGCGCAGCTCTGACGGTTGGGGCGCATCTTCAACAGACAGAGATTGTCTGGGCACCGGATTATCCCCCTCAAACAGCAGCCCGACCCTGGCGTTCGGCATCAGCCTACCAGTCGGGGGCGGACGATTATCTATTCGGCCCCAGGGCACAACCGCACCCTCGAGCACAGGACAAGGCCGATAGACTCCACCACGCACGCTCCCCACGTCCGTAGACGTGAGGACTCTGATGCCTCGACCCCCACCGAGCGCGGAGTCTTCGCGCACCGGAGACCGCTGTTGTCGTTCCGATTCGCGGGCGCGTTCCTGTTGCGGTTGGGCGCGCGCACGTTGAGCGCGTTGTTGTTCCACCCGCCGCCGCACAGGACGGCCTGGTGCGGCCTGGCCCTCGCCTGTGGAGCTTGCACTCGGCACAGGCATTCTACGGAAAGCAATAGCACTAAATACGCTCCGCCGCAAGCCGTAGGTATCGGCACCAAGGACATAGGGTTAGGGAACCTCCCTCAGCAGGCGGAAACCGAGGTAATCGGAGCTATCGCTAGGCGCGAGGCCACCACGAGTCGACGAGCGGGCGTGAGGTTCGTCGACCCTGCTACTGCCACCCCGCATCACCCGGGCGGAGCCTGACGGGGAGCCCGTAGGATCTGTCACTGAGCTACTGGGATACGACCCCTCCCAGTCCTGTACCCATTCCCAGACATTCCCATACATATCATACAGTCCCCAGGCATTTGGCCGCAGTTGCCCGACAGGTGCGGGTGCGCCATCTGTGTTATCTATATACCAGCCATACTGCCCGAACTGACGCCAATCGTCTCCAAAACTATACGCCGTTGTCGACCCAGCCCGAGCCGCATACTCCCACTCTGCTTCTGTGGGCAGACGATACCTTGCGCCACTCTCTCTGGCATTTAGCTGGCGGATGAACTCCTGTACGTCGTTCCAGGAGACAGTTTCCACTGGTCGATTGGGATTACTCTTGTATAGGGCGCCGGTTAGGCTACCGGGACGACCCTGGTATTTCGCTGGGATTGTTGTCCATCACCGCTTCCCATTGCGCCTGCGTGACCTCGTATTTCCCGAGATAAAAGGGTCGACTGAGGTGGACCGTGTGCACCGGCTTTTCGTTAGGCTCACCATCGTTAGAGCCCATCTGAAACGTCCCGGCCTGGATCAGCATCAACTCCATGCCGATGCTGTTGCGCAGCGTCTTCGGCGCTGGCTGCTGAGGATAGATCCCCACCGCCACTTGCGTACCCTGTGGTTGACTTATCGGCCCAGGCGCGGGGTTCTCGGCAGCAGGTATAAATGTGACATGCCCTGTCAGGGACGATGATTCCCAGGGAGTCTGCTTGTTAGCAGTTTCTTTCATCACCCCAAGACGAACATTTTTGAACACCTGCTCTATCGGCAAACCAGGAAGGCTCATGTTTTGGAGCAGATGGGACGTATACACGCCATTGCGGCCCGAGCCATCGGCTGCGGTCGACCCTGGAGCAGTCGCATACGCAATGAGAGAACCCGTGATCGCTTGCGTCACGGCCAGCCCCCGCTGAGACGACCGGAGACTACGAGCAAAGGGATTATTGCGGCAGGCATCCAGGACGATGATATTGACGCCATTATCGGCCCCTTCCATGGCGCCGAGGATCCTCCGCACATCCACGGTTTCAAACTCGACGTCCTGGTCTCTGGCGATCCGTGCCCCAATCGGCACGAGGTAATTCTCCCCGTTGACCTGCAGCCCATGCCCAGCGAAATAGAAGAGCCCGACCACTCCCGGACGCAATTGCTTACGGAAAGTCTCAATGGCGTCGCGCATGCGCCGGAGATCTGCATTGAGGAGAGGAGTGACGGCAAAGCCCATCTGTTGGAGTGCGTTCGCCATATCCGTAGCATCGTTCACTGGATTCGCTAAGGGACCCTCCGCATAGAACGAGTTTCCAATCACCAGGGCTGTACGCCGCTCAGCCGTAGGCGGCACAGAAACTGCGGATGCGACGGTGACTCCCCGCGGCTCTTGTCTGCCGGACTTCCTACTTTGAGCGTCCACGGAGACACCTGCCACGAGGAGAAGCAATAATGAGGCGATTAGAGCAGTATGGTAGGCTTTATGGCCACGCACTGAATACTCCTTGACTGCAATGGGTAAGCCGCCGCTTCTGGCGGTGAGACGGGCAGAGGTTCTGCCGTTCCGGGGTTGAGAGGTCATGTACCTAATACGGTTCTTTTTTATCGGCACAGGATGGAAGAAAATTAAGGGCTCATTGTGCACGGTACCATTGCCCATGGTATGCTGATGCTATGCTGGTAAAACAAGAGAGGCAGGCACACCACCGCTTATGGTAGGTATCCTGGAGAGGTGGGCGTGCCAAAGTGGCTGATACACACCCGACCAAGGTCGTCTCACTATTGGAGCTAGTAGCGGATGGAGCTGGTAGCGGAGATAGCGCCATGAGTGTACAGACAAAACCCCTCAGTGAAATCACGCAGCAGGTCCTTACCGTGCTTATGAAAGAGATGGGGTGGTGAACACTGTGCGTTTCTTGAATCAGTTCACCATGGGATACGGAGACTATACAGCGGAACGCGACGCTTTATTCGCCAACCTGACGCTCGATGAGATACTTGCCGCCATGAAGCAGCCCCCTGAGCAACGGTAACAGCCATCCTGTCACGGCCCAGGGGCTCAGCGAATCCGCTTATCGAGTGCATAGTGGAGGCGGAAACCTACGCTACTCAATAGGCTTTATCCTGAAGGATGACCAGCATCACGGGGAGAATACGCAAAGCGTGAAGGCATCGGTACGTCGCGGTATCTATTACGGGTGGGTTATCGTTCTGGTCAGTTTTCTGACCATGCTCCTCGTCATGGGGACGCGGTTTAGCTTTGGTGTCTTTTATAGCAGCATGCTGGCCGAGATGGGCTGGAGTCGGGCTGCAACCGCGGGCATTTTTTCTGTCTCGATGCTGGTCTATGCCGCGGTGGCATTAGGGGTCGGCGCTGCCTTTGACTGGTGGGGCCCGCGCCGCATGTTCCCGGTGGCCGCGCTGCTCCTGGGCGTGAGCTTTTTCCTGTGTAGCCGCATGACGACGCTGTGGCAGTTTTACCTCTACTATGGGGTCATTGGCGGCACCGGCTTCACTGCCCTGGGCTTCATCCCGCATGTCGCCCTGGTTGCCCGGTGGTTTGATCGTCGGCGTGGGCTGGCTACCAGTCTGGCGCTGGCCGGTACAGGCGTGGGCGCCTTCCTCCTGGCGCCGTGGAGCGCATCGCTCATTGCCCGCTATGGCTGGCGGCAGAGTTATCTGATCTACGCCGTCGTCATCCCCGGTGTGCTCATACCCCTTATCCTCCTGGTGCATCGCAGCCGACCGGAAGATATGGGGCTGCACCCGGATGGCGCACCCAGGCCCTTGTCAACGGGACCTCAGACATCCCGCTTCGCAGACGCCGCGGCTGCCAGACCGTACACCGCAGCCCTCACCACGCGGGGCTTCTGGGCCCTGTTTGGGGTGATCTTCGCCATTGCCTGTACGGTCATGCTGCTCACCGTGCATCAGAATCAATATCTCATCGACATCGGCTTCAATCCGGCCTTTGCTGCCTGGATGCTGGGGCTCAATGGGCTGTTACGGTCGGGAGGCAGCATCCTCTGGGGGGCGCTCTCAGATCGCATGACACGCGAGACAAGCTTTACCTGTGCGACTCTGCTTGGCGTGGTGGCCCTGCTCTGCCTGCTCTCGGCGCAGACCTCTCCCGACGCCTGGCGTGTGGTGGTATTCGTCGTGCTCATGGGGCTAGGGTATGGCGGGACCAGCGTCATCTACAGCACTGCGGCGGCCGATCTCTTTCAGGGACGGCATTTCGGCAAAATCCTCGGCCTGATGGAAATCGGTTTCGGACTGGGTGCCAGCCTGGGCTCCGCCATCGCTGGCGTCGTGTTCGACTACTTTCAGACGTATCGTCCCGCGTTTTACCTCACCATCGGCCTGATGCTGGCCTCGATCGCCGGGATCTGGCTCGCGGCGCCACGCGCGTCCCGCCGCACGGTGCAGGCCCAGGCATCCGCACCAGCGCAGCGTCCGGCGCGTTAGCCAGCCGGTGTTTCAGGGTTTGTCCCAGCCTCGTAGGCGCTGATGCACGAGCGCGACCCAGCCCATATAATCATCCACCACCTGCATCTCCGCCGCCTGGGTAATGTGCTGGCGGGCGCACGCCTCGTCGCGCTCTGCCTCACCATACAGCCCCACATAGAGCGCACTGTAAAAGCGCTCCCGTCGTCCGGCGTCGCGATGCTGTGCCAGGACCGTCTCGGCATCACATTCCCCGGCAAACAGCTTATACACCCATGCCATCACCGGACGGGAATCGTGCCGCACCGATAACAGGCTAGCCCGCGCCTCTGACGCACCCTGTACCTGCGCCTGGCACAGGTAGCGCCACACCGTTTCTTCGACATCGTGCCCATTGACGGTGAGATCCACCTCAAACTGTTTGGCACCATCCGCGAAGCGCTCGGCATAATAATACGCCAGGCCGCGCTGCCACAGATAGGGAGTCAGGGCCGGGTTGAGGTGTTCAGCACGATCAAAATCGCCAATCGCTGCAGCGATGGACCCCAGCTTAAAGTAGACCATGCCCCGCTGTATATAGACCTGGGGATTGTGCGGTTCCGCCTCGAGGTGGCTGGTGAGACGCTGTAATTCATTTTCCAGGGTTGATATGTGATTCATAAGTCTGCGTCTTCCCGTCCAAGGCCCCAGGTGATGCCGTTGCGCAGCAACCGCTCAAAGGACGCCGTCTCCCAGGCGCCGCGAAACAGCGTTGGCGGTCCCCCCGCAGTATCTACACTGGCGTCCACCACAGGCTGTCTATTGGTAGTGCTAGGAGAGTGACAGTGGCCGAGGGCGATGTATGCCACACTGCCCTGGCCCAGGGCGCAGACGTACCCGAGCACACGCGTCTTGCCATCTGGGAGGACGGAGGTGTCATTATCGTAGACGAAACCGAAGCCTGGAGGGGAGGGGTCGTGAGCGAGTTCCGTCGTCAGCAGCACCTGGCACGTCGAGGGCTCTTGCAATTCGATGAGGTACAGCTCGTCGGTCACCTCGAAGGAGGCTGGCAGGTCTTTAGTTAAGACGTGCTCCCGATCAGCGACCTGGACCTGAAACTTGCGTAGCGGCGGGTGATTGAGAAAAAAGCTGCCCAGGGTGGCGTGGTGGCTGGTCTTGACCATCCGCCGGGTACGGCGCTCCTCTCCTACCCGCACGGCTTTCCCCCCACTCGTCCCGTGCAGAGCGAGCCACCGGCCACCTCCCTCAAGCCACTGCCGGATGATCTGGTTCTGCTCGTCGTTCGGGTAAGGGCCAGCAACGTAGGTGATCAAGAGCTGGCTGTCGGACAGCCATGTGGCGACGTCGGTAAAATCATTGGCCACGGTCGCGCGCACATGCATGTGCTCGTGCAGCAGTTGCAGAAGCCGCAGGCGGGCGTAGTCCATATCATGCCCAGCGGCCGCACCGGGAGGGAATCCCCCGATAATGGCGTGTACTCTTATAGGCTTGCGGTGATTCATCTGTTTGCAATACCTCCTGTGTTAATGCACGCTTGGATAGGCTGCCATGCGATGCCTGGGTATCTATGCGACGCGGGTGCTGCTAGGCGGCTTGCCACTCCCATGGGCCAAAAGGTTCTGAGCAGATCATGTGGAGTGCCCCCTGGTGGGCCTGATGGAGTTGGTAATACGCCTGGCCGTGCGGATTGCCATTATAAAACGTAAACGTATGCCCGTCACTCAGTCCCATATTACAGGCCTGGATGTCGC
>Ga0137375_10012316_pt1 | contig 10131 bp, 13 predicted proteins | sample SagtaG_24_FD_104936 | JGI IMG/M metagenome (GOLD analysis project Ga0137375, IMG submission 104936) | Vadose zone soil microbial communities from Sagehorn Ranch, Mendocino, California, USA - Sage1_R_113_16 metaG | ecosystem: Environmental > Terrestrial > Soil > Vadose zone | place: USA...
CGCTCGCCACGCCGATCGCCGACATGGTCAAGCCGATGCGCTACCCGGAGATCTACAAGCTGACCGAGGGCGGCCCCCGCCCGGTCGAGGAGGCGGCGCGCTCGCTGTTCATCGACGCCGTCGATCGCCGCGCGGCGGAGGCGATCGTCGACCACCTCCAGGCCTCGACCGCGCCGCTGGCCGTGGCGCAGCTCCGGGTGCTCGGTGGGGCGATGGCCCGCGTGCCCGCCGAGGCCACCGCGTTCGCGCACCGCGGGCGACGGATCATGGTGGCCGTCGGCGCGGTCTACGAGCGTCCCGACGAGGCGGCGGTGCACGAGGCCTGGGTCACCGGCTTCGCGGCGGCGCTCCGTCAGGGTGACGCCGGCGTGTATGTCAGCTTCCTCGGCAACGAGGGCGCGGCGCGGATCCGCGAGGCCTCCCCAGGGGCGACCTGGGACCGGCTGGCGGCCATCAAGGCTCGCTACGACCCAACCAACCTCTTCCGGCTCAACCAGAACATCCCGCCGACGATCGAGGGTCCTGGGGAATGAGGGTCAACCGGACCTGTGTCTAACATCCGACACGCATTCGTAAAAAGGCAATATGGCACGCATTGCGATCATCGGTGCTGGCGCCATTGGGGGGCGCGTTCACTACCCGTCATGCAGGGCAAGGCAAATACTTTTCCCGAGCAACGAGCCGCCGAACACGGCATTCCGTTGAGGCGAGTCTTTGTCGTGGAGTTCACGCGGCGGCTGATACCTGCCGTATGAAAGCAGAAATATCATGACGGAGTATAAACATGCAATCAAATCGTGTCTTGTACACCAGCGACGTGAAGACGAAGGTGCTTCTTGTCTGTGGCGCAATCGCCGGTCCGCTGTTCATCGTCGCGTGGATCGTGGAGGGTGCCACTCGCGCCAACTATGATCCCCTGCGACATCCTATCAGCTCACTTTCCATCGGAGACTTCGGCTGGATGCAGGTTGCCAATTTCATCATTACAGGCTTACTCATACTCGCTTTCTCGATTGGATCGCGACGTGCACTTCCGCCTTCAGGCTCGGTTTGGGGACCTTTGCTGGTCGGATTGGTTGGCATAGGCCTGATTGGTTCCGGCATCTTCGTTACTGATCCACTCAATGGCTATCCTCCTGGCACTCCTCTTATGCCCACCGAGCGTACTACTCACGGAATTCTTCACGATCTCTTTGGGATCCCGGTGTTTCTGGGCTTGCCGATTGCCTGCTTTGTCTTCGCGCGGCTCTTCGCCAGCTGGGGCGAGCGCAGATGGGCGGCCTACTCGGCTCTTAGCGGTTTCGCTATGTTCGTGGCGTTCTTTCTTGCACGCCTGGGCTTTCGCCAGGTGCCCGGCTTCGCAGATTTCGCCGGACTATTTCAGCGCATCACTGTTATCATCGGCTTTGCTTGGCTAACCCTGCTCGCCGTCTACATGCTGAAAGATCCATCGGAAATACCAGCAAGGGGGAGAAAATAGCATAAGGAGGTGGAGAGCAAACTGATTCTCCGATCATCTTCATGCGTCGATAGCAACGCTGCCGCCGAACGGCGCGGTTGCAGCCGATTTGCTCTGCTGGCGCTCCGCAAACGGCTGAACCGCGCCGTTCGGCCGCTACGACAAACGCTCCCAGGCTCGAGACGATGCGTTCGGGCGACCGCATCCTGACACCGTTACTTCCATGGAATGACCTGCCGGTGCTGGACCAGTTCCCCATACGGTTCGCGTGTTCCCGCTGGCAGCGTCGCGAGCCACACGACATCGACAGCGGCTTGATCAGGACGTTGCGCCGTGGTCATATCCGCAAACCATGGGCGAGAGGCATCTGTATCTACCAAACCAGGGCAGACCGCATTGATCAGGATATCCCGCTGCTCGGCTTCTCGGCGCATCATGCGCGCTATGACCTTCATCGCGGCGACCTGGCCGATCTTCGATGGGATGTTCATCCAATCAGGCCAGCCCGCCGCTTCAGCTTGACTTGCCTCCACCAACTGCACATACGTATCCATGACACGCTCGACCGCTTCCAACGATGTTCGCTCGACGTCAAAGTTGTGATGGAGCTGCGTTGGCAGGTACTGTAACGAGCCAAAGGCACTCGCAACCACCAAAAAACGCGCGCCATCCTTCAGTAAAGGCATAAACGATGTGATGATGCTGCATCAGAGCACTGTACGCCAGGAACACGAGATACATGTGCCTCGTCTGGCCCTCGCCACTCCTGAGCTGACACGCGCCCATGCCCAAATGCTGCTTCCCGTCCAGCGCTTCCGGTAGGTCTTGAGAATCCGATGGACTTCCCAATAGGTGCGGTTCGTCACCAGGAGCTTGACGGGCTCGGCATCCCGCTGCTGCTTCCAGAGCACCACCATCCGCACGGTATGGTTGACCCCCGGAATGCGGATACTCTTGGTGAAGAACCATTGGACCTTCCCGTCGACGGTGGTTTTGCGCCGACAGAGCGGCCCCAGCGTCAGCTTCACCCACTCAATCGCTTTCCAATCCTTGCCATCGACGGTGATGGTGCGATTGAACTTCAGGTCGCCGACGTAATTCCGACCATGGTCGTTGATATGGTTGAGGATGTCCGCGGTTGATCCCACTGACCGTTTTGCGCTCGGCGATGAACAGGCCGGTCAGATATTCGGCGCAGTGCCGCCGCTCAGGGTCGTTGGCAAACAGGTCGTGATAGTGCACCATGAGGTCTTGCACGACGGTTGGGAACGCGACAATCGCCGGCATACCGCCTCCCGTTTGATTCCCACAGCACCGCCCTGCCAGTGGCTATGATATACCGTACCAGCTTCAGCTCAACGTTCGAAACTGCTAGCGATGCCGTTCAAGCATACCTCTGTCCTAGATTGGTCGCTGCTATGGCTCGCATCTGGGCGAATCGTTTGCACTGAATCACACGCTGGAGGATAATTAGGTGCGTGGGCTTCACTGATTCACGAGTCGGGCGGCATGGAGGACAAGATGAGTGACGGAGTGAGGGAAGCGTGGGGCGCGGGTGGGCCGTACGAGCAATATGTCGGACGTTGGAGCCGCATAGTGGCAAGGGAGTTTCTTGCGTGGCTTGGCGTACCTGCAGGTCAGACATGGGGCGATGTCGGGTGCGGCACCGGTGCGCTCGTGGAGGGCATTCTCGCCACATCTGAGCCGCAAGCTATCTTCGCCATCGACCGGTCCGACGGGTTCCTTGCCGCAGCGCGAAGCAACATCCCTGATCAACGCGTACGCTTTGCGGTGGCCGATGCCACCGCGCTCCCGTGGGCGAGCGCGTCATATGCCGCCACCGTCTCTGGTTTGGTGCTGAACTTCGTGCCAGATGCGGTCGCCATGGTGCGAGAGATGGTGCGGGTGACACGGCCGAGGGGCCAGGTGGCGGCGTATGTCTGGGATTACAGTGGCGGCATGGAGATGATGCGACATTTTTGGGATGCGGCCGTCGAGGTGAATCCAGAGGATGCCGCACTCGACGAAGCCGAGCGCTTCCCCCTCTGCCAGCCAGAGCCCCTCAAGGCAGTATTCCAAGACGCTGGGCTGACCTCAATCGCCGTGCGCTCCATTGCCATACCAACGGTCTTCCGCGACTTCGATGACTATTGGACACCATTTCTCGGGAAGCAGGGCCCTGCGCCCACGTACGTGGCCTCCCTAGACGGTGAGACGCGTGATCGGATCCGAGAGGTCTTGCAGGCTCGCCTGGTTGCCGCCGCCGCCGATAGCTCAATCACGCTGACAGCACAAGCGTGGGCCGTTCAGGGAACCGTGTGAGAGCCTTCCACCCAACCCCCCGTTGCAGCGGAACGACACCTGATCGTTTCGCACTCTGGAGCGCCCATAGGCTCGTCCAAGGGGCGATCCGGTGTCACAGACGAACTGCATCACTTTGCAAAACTCCAGTTAAAACCGTCCAGGAGACCTTGGGCCATGCGAGTTTGGACACGACGACAATGTACGTTTCCCTAGCCAAGCGAGCGCAGCGGAAAGCCTTGCAGGAGCATGCGCTGTAATATCAGAATTTGCCCCCGTACAGACCCTCTATGTCAATAGGGCAAATCGTACCAATGCGTAACGACGGCCATCGGACGAGCGCACGACTGCCCAGGGTACGCCCGGCCCGCCGCCCTTCCGCGCGCGTGGTGAACGCGGCTTGGCCGGGAGCGGGGGACAGCGACCCAGGATGCCGTAGACGCAGGAACACGACCGTACCATCCGATCCGCGCCTGGCCCCGCTCCCGGCCTGCGCATGCTACCACGCGGCGGAAGGGGCACGCCAAGCGGCAGGCCGGGCTAGCCATGGCGCGACCTTTTCCCGCCGTTTCCCCTGCTGCATCGAATTGCATGAACTTCGCCGTTGGCGTATGATCAACCGGACCTAATCAACGGACGCTGGGCGCAAGCCGGCAGGACCTCATTGCGCGACCCTGGTACGGCAGCCCCACCGGGGCGCTTCCGTGTCGTCGCTGAGTCCTAACCTGCCGGTGCGCGTAGTTTTCAAAGCACGCATCCAGCCGCCGCGCCGATCACGCATATTCTCATGTGGGAGTAGCGATCCGTTCCACAACGATCAGCGTTCCCTCGCGTTGTACCGCAGCGTCATGTATCAGAGGTTTGCCATGTCCACCGAGGAAAACAAGGCACTGATTCGTCGTTGGGTTGAGGAGTTCTTTAATCAAGGGCAGATGGATCTTGCCGAGGAGTTGTTCGCTCCTGACTTTGTCCAACGCGATCCGGGCACACCCGGCGCGTATCGTGGACCGGAGGGTGCGAAGCAGTTTGCGACCATGTACCGCACGGGGTTCCCCGATGTCTGGCTCACGATTGAGGATATGATCGCCGAAGGCGACCAGGTGATCACCCGCTGGAGCGGGCGCGGGACGCACACCGGCGACCTCCCCGGCATTCCCGCGACCGGCAAGCAGACGCTGGTCACCGGCATCCAGATTGATCGCATTGTGAACGGGAAGGTCGTGGAAGACCATGTCAACTGGGATACATTGGGCTTGCTGCAACAGCTGGGTGTGATTCCCACACCGGGGCAGGCGGGAGCCTAATCCAGCGGGAGTCAATGCTCTCTGCGCGTTGGCCAACCAATGACCGGATGGGCCGCATCTTCGCCGGTGCGGCTCGTTGTATGGCACCCGTAGGATCGCGCCCCCACGCGTCTGGTCAGACCTGCCTCGTGGTTCCTCCGACCGTGCGGCACCACCGCATGATCGCGCGTCGTCGCCGCATATCTTCTGCCCCACCGCGGACGTTCTATCCTAGAAAACCCGGCGCGGTCTTGGTCGGCCAGGTGCGCCGGGAGGAGGCGCTGTGACTGAACGCCATGACGATGTCTCCTGCTGATGACATTCTGGTGGTCGAGGACGACCCGGCGATTGTCGACTTTGTGCAGCGTGTGCTCAGACGGGCGGGCTATGCGGTGCGGACGGCCGGCGATGGTGCGGTGGCCCTCGCTGCCATCGCTGAGCACCGCCCCGCATTAGTGCTCCTGGATCTGACGCTCCCTGGGGTGCGTGGAGAGGCCGTGGTCGAGCAGCTGCGGCGCCAGCCCAGCGCGGTCCCGATTATTGTGATCACCGCCAGTCCGCACGCCGCAGCAAGGCTTAGCGACGCCCACATCCGCCAGATCCTCCTGAAGCCGTTCCTGCTTCAGGAGCTGCTGGACGCGGTCGCAGCGTCCGTCGTGCCACCGCCGACGATATAGTGGCATCCTGATGTGCGTGCAAACGCCCGCCGATCATTGCATCCCGCATCGATTCTGTACCCATTTCGGTACACATCGTGTATCCAGCATGGGATACACTCGGGCGAATCCCACCGCGCCATCATCAACCAGGTTTGCTGTAGCATACCCTGTAGGGTGAGGCTATCCAAGGACTGTGCCATGACCGCACTCCCCCGGCGTGTCCTCGTTGCGGATGATGAAGAGGTCGTCTGTAGCCTCATTGCGCGGATGTTGAGTCGCATGGGTTTTACGCCCTGCCTGGCCCAGGATGGCGTGCAAGCGCTTGCCGCCGCCCAGGCGTACACGCACGAACTGGCAGGGGCACTGTTGGATGTGCGGATGCCAGGCACCAACGGCGTCGATGCGGCTGAAGCAATCCACCAGCTCCTGCCCGATCTTCCGCTGATTCTGATGAGTGGATCGGTGCCCGCCCACCTAGCCCATCGCGTGGCGCAGCTCCCGCTGGCGGGTTTCCTTGAGAAGCCGTTCACTCTCGCGGAGTTACGGACGTTGCTCGCCCAAGCATTTCCGGGCGATCAACCACCCGAAGGACCACGTACGCCGTGAGCCAACCACCAGCTTGTCACGGCGAGACCGCCCAATACCAGGGGTTACCGGCGCACGCGCATCGTCCTGTCGAAACAGATGCACCGGTATCCGGGCTACGTATCTGTGGGTAGCATAATCTTCCTCACGCGTTCATCCGTGCCGTCACCAGCAGCCATCGTGGTACGCTGCCGGCGGTGTCGGCGCCTTGCCGCCCGGCCCGCCGATCAGCGCGATCGGAAGGAGGATGGATGCAGCGATGACGTGATTCCATGGTGTAGGTGTGTTTCAATGTTCGTCTCGCAGTGAAGGGCGTCGGGGGGTGCTACCCGGTAGCAGCCTCACAGGTGTAGGTGTGTTTCAATGTTCGTCTCGCAGTGAAGGAGGACCCAACCATGCGAAAATTCGCCGTCATAACCGTGGCGCTGCTGGCCCTCTTCGTGCTGTCCAGCGCCGCGTCCGGTCATGAAACCCTGCGCTTCGCGGCCGATCTGGTCGGCGTCCACGAGGTGCCGCCGGTGAAAACCGAGACGACCGGGGAGGTCACGGTGCGCTTTAATCAGGAGTTGACGGCCGCGCAGTTCCGGCTCACAGTGGAAGACGGCACGGCCGTCACGATGGCCCATTTCCATTGTGCCCCGGTCGGTGTCAATGGGCCGGTCATCGCCTTCCTGTTTGGCATGGTGCCGGGTGGGTTCGATGTCGATGGGCGCTTAGCCAAATTCACCTTGACGGATGCGAATATCACCGCCATCACGCCGCACCCGGATTGCATGACCACCATCGGCATGGACATCAACAGTATCGCCGATCTGGCGCAGGCCATGCGCGCGGGCAAGATCTACGCCAACGTCCACACAGTCGCCCATCCAGCAGGCGAGATTCGCGGACAACTTGCGACGGACTGATCACCCGCGGTGCGGACCGAAGGGGATGGTCGGTGCATTGCGCATAACACCTGCGAGCGGATGCGAACCAGAGCGGGCCACTCTGTACTGGTTCCGCATGCATCCGCAGTTGGGTCCGCTAGCGCCAGCCAGCGGCCAGCACAATTGCTCCGCCTGGACGACCTTAGCCGGTGCGCGGCGGGAGTGGAATATCCGGTGCATCGGGTGGAACCGGAAGCACAGTATCGAATGGCGGCGGTTCAGCCACAAAGATATCGTATGAGCCGTGCTCCATATCGATGCGGAGTGCCTCAGAAGGCGTTTGGAAATTCGGAAGCGTCGTGATACCATGCTTGGTTTGTGTATTGGCACGTAAGCAACAAGGTGTTACGATGGGTTACCCAACCGATTTGACCGACGCACAATGGGCGTTTATTGAGAGGACGTTTGAAAATTCAATCTCTAACCCATGAGAAATTACGTGCTTACTGCTCATGCACGTTCGGATCCTGCACGTTTCACGGTGTTTAGGCGAGCGGCGCCCACGTAGCGCTCGATACAGTCCAATACATCGTCAAGGACAAACGGTTTGGAGAGAAAATCAGTCGCACCAGCTTGAATAACCCGTTTAGCTGATGTCGCGGCGCTCATCATAATAATGGGAAGCCTGTCAAGCCCCTGTGCCCGTAAAGAGCGCACAACATCCAGACCGGTGAGCCCCGGCATCATATTATCAAGCAGAATGAGCGCAGGAGTGTGCTCCTGAACCGCAGCGAGAGCGCTCTCTCCATCAGTGGCTACTCGTACCCGGTATCCCACATCAGTCAACACCTCGGCCAGAAGCTCCCTAATTTGCTCCTCGTCATCTGCAATCAGAATATCCGATTGCATATCCGGCCGCCTATAAAAAACGGTGACTGACCAGCGCCCTTATCCGGCTGGTCAGTCACCGCTGATTGCAACTGATCGACCTACTATCTACATAACCCGCAGGATTCGTGCCAGGATATCTCAGGAGGAAAGAAAAACAGGCGAGCTGGGCGCGCTGGTGGACCTATGAGTACGGGCGTTCATGGCACCGCACATGCGTAGGTCTGTGTATTGGTCCGCGCCGCCGCCTGTGAACCTGAGTATACTCCATTACAATTTTTTAATAATTAGTACTTTCGGGCTATCTTCGTCTAGTACTTCTGGCGCACCAAACGGCTCTAAACAGAAGGAGCGAACCGAGGCGGTAATTCTCATAAGTACAGGACTCCCTGGAAGTTCAAGTCGGTGTATACTCGTCGTATATGTCGGAGCGCAAGAGGGGACGCGCTGCACCGCCACGAGAGCCACCGTCAGAAACAAGGCAGGAACAGGAGCCACCTGTCGGCCTTCCGCCTGCACCTGCACCGTGACTGGTATGTTGCCGTGCTGGGGATGCAACCGCCGCAAGAGGTGGAGCAACAAATCGATCGCCTGCTTGCGGCTGGTGAGCCCGCGACACTCCCTGACGGCTTACTCACCCACCTCGAAAAGCGCCGTGCTCGGGCGACAAAAACAGCGCCGTGGGTTGAGGGCCATTACAGGCCGGGGAAGCGTATAAAACGAAGGAAGCGATAGCAGAAAAGACAGAGGAGCAAGCTTCCTGCTTTGCTCCCTCAAGGAATGAGTAACTTGCTAACGGAGGTGTTATGGATTGCTGTCAATGCCGCGGCATGGAGTCGCAGTTCGACCGTGGCGAGGCCGAGCGCAAGCTGCGCGCGTACCGTAGGGGCGGCCCAGTCCTGAGCACCCGCATCCTGCTCGACGCGCTGGTGGCCGAGGGCGTTGCGGGCATGACGCTGCTCGACATCGGTGGCGGCGTCGGCGCGATCCAGCACGAACTGCTGAAGGCCGGCGCCGCGCGCGCCACCGACGTGGACGCGTCGAACGCGTACCTAGACGCTGCCAGGGCCGAGGCCGCGCGCCAGGGCCACGCCGACCGCGCGACCTTCCATCACGGCGACTTCGTCGCCCTGGCCGACGCGATCGAGCCCGCCGACATCGTGACGCTCGACCGCGTGATCTGCTGTTATCATGATATGCCTGCGCTGGTCGGCCGCTCGTCGGCGAAGGCCACACGGCTGTATGGCCTGGTCTACCCGCGCGATACCTGGTGGGTGCGCGCCGGTCTGCAGGCCGAGAACGCGCTGCTTTGGCTGCAACGCACGCCCTTCCGCGTCTTCACCCATCGCAGCGCCGAGGTGGACACGGTCGTGCGGCGAAACGGCCTGGAGCGGCGGTTCAAGCGCAACGCCGGGCCCTGGCAGGTGGTCGTCTACGCGCGGCAAACCGTTAGCTAGTGATCTTTGCATACAGAACGAAAGATGGAGGTGTCCTGATGACAGACCAACTTGAGCAAAACAAGCAGAACGTGATGGCGTTCTACGACCTGATGTTCAACCAGTGCCAGCCTGCCGAAGCAATCGAGCGGTATGTGGGGGATGTCTATATTCAGCACAACCCCGCAGTGGCCGATGGCAAAGAGGCGTTTATCGCATACTTTACCCGGATGGCGCAGGAGTACCCCGGCAAGCGTGTCCACTTCAAGCGCGTGATAGCTGAGGGCAACTACGTCGTCCTGCATTGCTACCAGGAGTGGCCGGGCGACCGCGATTGGGCTGGCATCGATATTTTCCGGCTGGATGACAACGGCAAGATCGTTGAGCACTGGGATGTGCTCCAGCCCATACCCGAACAGTCGGCCAATGACAATACAATGTTCTGATGCAAAGATGACACTGTGAATTTCAGAATTAAGTGGCGCTAATTCGGCTCTTGGCCACTTTGCGTGAACGGGCGCTGTGGCCAGCATCATGCGGCGTGCAACAAGCGTTGTTGCCGTAACTCCAGCTTGGCCCGCCCATCCATCGGGCGCTTCAGTAACTTCAGTTTCGTGATTTGTCCCGCCACTTGGCCCTGGCGCCACGGCA
>Ga0137375_10012317_pt1 | contig 10131 bp, 6 predicted proteins | sample SagtaG_24_FD_104936 | JGI IMG/M metagenome (GOLD analysis project Ga0137375, IMG submission 104936) | Vadose zone soil microbial communities from Sagehorn Ranch, Mendocino, California, USA - Sage1_R_113_16 metaG | ecosystem: Environmental > Terrestrial > Soil > Vadose zone | place: USA...
CCGCACGGGCCTTCGTCCGGCCGCAAGGCCGGCGATTGGCGTCGTGCTATAGCCCGGCGAGCGGGTAGCGCGAAAAATCATGTCCTTCCTTAACGACGAATTCGAGCAGGAATGGCGAACCGGATTCCGTGACGCGAACTGCCTCCTTGATGGCCGGCACGATGTCGTCGGTCTTCTCGACCCGCCGCGCCGGAACGTTCAGCCCCTCGGCAACCTTGGTGTAGTTGCCGCTGACGGTCATGGCGCCGTACTTTTTGTCCGAGATCTTGAGCTCCTCGCGCTCCGCCCCCATGACGCCGTTGTTGAACACGACGGTGAGGATCGCGATCTTGTTGCGCGACGCCGTCTCGATATCCATGCCGGTCATGCCGATCGCGGCATCGCCCATCACGTTGACGCAGAGCTTGTCGGGCGCCGCGAGCTTCGCCCCCATGGTGATGCCGAGCCCGTAGCCGAGCTGCGTCGACTTGCCCCAGCCCATGTAGGACCCGGCCTTGGTGGTCTCCCACATCGGCATCATTTGTTCGCGCGGGCTGCCGGAATCATGCGTCATGATCACGTTATCGCGGTCGACGGTGCGCATCAGGTCGCGGATCACGCGATACTGGTTGATCGGAATCTCTTCCGAGTCGAAGTGCTTGGCCCATTCCGCCTGCCACGCCTTCTTGGCCGTGGCGATCTCCTCCTTGAGCGAGGTGAGGGCATTGCCGCCGCGCGCGGCGCCCTTCTGCCGGCCGACCTCCTCGATGAGCGCATCGAGCACGAGCGCCGCGTCGCCGGGCAGGCCCAGGTCGACGCGATACTCCTTGTTGATGTCGCTCGCCTCGTTGGTCGAATGGATGATGGTCTTGCCGGGTGGCACGCTCGGCCCGAACGGCGTGCGGGTGAGGCTTGAGCCGACGGCGAGAATGAGATCGGCCTTCGCCACATAGTCGGTGAACATCTTCGAGCGCGAGCGGGTCGAGGCGCCGAGCGACAGCGGATGGTTCTCTGCTATCGCGCTCTTGCCCGGATTGGTGGTGACGACCGGCGCCGGGATCAATTCGGCCAGCGCCGCGAGCCGGTCACCCGCCTCGGCGTAGTGCACGCCCTGGCCGGCCCACAGCACCGGCGCCTTCGCGGCGAGCAGCATCCGCACCGCCTGCTTCACCGCATCCGGATCAGGCGCTGTGCGCACCCCCGGCATCGGCGTGTAGTCGAGTTCGCCCTTGTACTCGGCCTCCCAGACTTCCGGCGGCACTTCAACCAGCACCGGTCCGCCCTTGCCGCTGCGCATGGCGTGATAGGCGCGCCGCATCAGGTCGGGCAATTCCTGCACGGAATGCGCGAGCGCCGACCATTTGGTGACCGGACGGTAGACGTCGGCGGCGCGGAACACTGGCTTGAGGTAATGTCGCGCCAGCGGCAGCGTCGCCGGGATCACCATCATCGGGACGTTCTCGGCGAAGGCCTGGGCGATCCCCGGAAATGCGTTCTCGATTCCCGGGCCGGCCTGCGCCGCGAACACGCCGTTGCGCTTACCGCGGCTGATGCGCGAATAGCCGTCGGCCATGCCGACGCCGACCCGTTCCTGCCGGCACAGGATGGTGCGGATGTCCAGCGCCGCGCAGGCCTCGATCAACGGATTGCGCGGGTAGCAGGAGAGAAATCCCGTGCCTTCGCGTTTGAGGATTTCCGCGATGATGGCGGCGCCGTTCATGTTTCCCTCCCTGAGTGGTGGAGATTTGATCGGCGAAAGGCGCGATCATGTCAATTGACAATGAGCGATGCTTTGCCGTGAATAGTCGTGCAGCAATCACCAGGCGAGACTTCGAAACGACCTGGGTGCGGCAACGGGAAGAACCGATGACGCCCGACGGGATTCGACCACTGATTGTCGCGACAGCCTTCGTGCTCATTGGACTGCCGGCGTTGGCACAGTCGTCGCTCGACGCTCATTTTCGCGGCAAGACTCTCACCGTGATCGTCCCGACGACGCCGGGCGGCGACCGCATGGCCAATGCCGCGCCGTTCATCAAATACTTCGGCCGCCACCTGCCAGGTCAACCGAACGTCGTGCCGACGTTCATGCCGGGGGCGGGCGGAGCGGTCGGTATGAACTATCTGCAGAGCGTCGCGCCGCGTGACGGACTCACGATTGCAACTCCGTTGGCACCGGTCGTCGTTGCGCAGGTAACTGGAGAGAAAACTGTCAAATACGACGTATCGAAAATGAACTGGATCGGGCGGACCGCCGACTCCACCCAGGTCCTCTACGTCTGGCATACCGTCGACGCTCACACGCTCGACGATCTCAAGCGCCGACGCGTGACCATCGGCTCGACCGGCGCCACCAGCGCCAGCACGATCATCCCCTATGTGATGAACTATACGTTCGGGACCAAGATGCACGTCGTGATGGGTTACAGCGGCTCGGCGGCGTTCAATCTCGCGGTGCAGCGCGGCGAGACCGATGGCGCGCTGACCACCTGGGGCAACGTCAGCAACAATCACGGCGATCAGGTGCGCGACAAGAAGATACGCGTCATCTTCCAAGTCTCGCTCAGCCGCAACCCGGACCTACCGAACGTGCCTCTTGCGCTCGACATAGCCAGCAACGACGATGACCGGGCGCTCATCGAGTTCATGAGCGCGTCGGCGGAGTTGGGACAATCCTTCATTGCGCCACCCGAAGTGCCGCGGCCGGTCGTCGAAACCCTGCGGCGCGCCTTCGATGCGACGATGACGGACCCCGACTATCTCAAACTGTCGCAACAGGCGGGCAATGTGCTCAATCCGATGGGCGGCGCGGCGCTGACGGAACTCAACGCCCGCACGCTCGCCACGCCCCGCAGCGTCATCGACCGTTACCAGGCGGCGGTGTCGAGCGCCCAATAGAGCGCGAATCACTCGAAGGATCAATGAATGTCGACCATGAAGATTGCGAGTGTCGAGTTCACGACCGATCATCCCGGCGGACTGCGAACGCCGGTCGATGAGCGCCCGCTGCTGTTTCGCCCGATCAAGATGCGCGGCGTCACCGCCCGCAACCGCATCATGCTCGGCCCGATGTCGCAGTATCTCGCCATGGACGGCAATCTCACCGACTGGCATCTCGTCCATCTCGGGCAGTTCGCGATCGGCGGCGCCGGCATCGTCTGCAGCGAGGAGACCGCGGTCGAGGCGCGTGGCCGCCGGACCCATCATTGCGCCGGCATCTACAACGATGCGCATGTCCGCGGCTACCGCCGGGTCACCAGTTTCCTGAAGGACCTTGGCGCCGTGCCGGCGATCCAGCTTGGGCACGCCGGCCGTCGCGGCTCGGTCCGCTCGCCATGGGAAGGCCGCCGGCCGCTCGACGCGCGCGATGCGGCGCAAGGTCTCAGTCCCTGGACCACGGTATCGTCGAGCCCGATCCCGCACAGCCCGGACCGGCCGCCGCCTGCTGCCTTGGACGTGGATGAGATCAGAGCCGAAGTGCAGGCTTGGCGCGAGGCAGCCGCGCGTTCGGCCGATGCCGGCTTCGAGGCCGTGGAAATTCATGGCGCGCATGGCTACCTGATCAATCAGTTTTTGTCGCCGGTCGGCAATCGGCGCAACGACGCCTATGGCGGCGACCTGCAGGGCCGCATGCGCTTCGCGCTCGAGCTCGTCGAGGCGGTGCGCGCCGCCTGGCCCGCCGACAAGCCGCTGTTCTTCCGTTGCTCCGTGGTCGATGGCAAGGGCGGTCACTGGGACATGGACGACACCATCGTGCTTGCCAAGGAGCTCAGGCAGCGTGGCGTCGACTTCATCGATTGCTCGTGCGGGGGCCTCGAAGGCCAATCGAGCCTGCCGGCTGTTCCGCGTCATCTGCCGGGCTACAACGTCGTCTATTCCGAGCACGTGCGCCGCGAGGCCGGCATCCCGACGATCGTCGTCGGCATGATCACCGAGCCTGCGCAGGCCGAGGCGATCCTGCAGGAGGGCAAGGCCGACATCATCGCGATCGCGCGCGAGATGCTGTGCAATCCATACTGGCCGGTGCATGCGGCGAAAACGCTCGGCCTCCGCGACTGGCTCGACGTGCTGCCGGAGAACTATGCTTTTCGCCTCTATCCGCGCGAGGAGGAGCGCCGGCGGCGGAAGGAGCCGCTGGCGGGGGACATCCCGTTTCGCCGCAAGGCTTGACGGTTGTGGCAAAGTCCGAAGAAGGACAGAACACGGCAGGAGAGGGAAACAAATGATCGATCGCAGGACCGTGACGTCGTGGCGAGCCTGTGCTCGCGTCGCGGTTATCGCCTCGCTTGTCCTTGCGCCGCTCACGCATGCCTCGGCCCAGTCGATGGCTGATCACTTCCGCGGCAAGACGCTCCGCATTCTGGTGCCATCCACGCCCGGTGGCGACCGCGCGCTCTATCCGATCACCTTCGGGCCGTTCTTCAGCAAGCAGATCCCCGGAAACCCCAGCATCCAGGTTGTGTTCATGCCTGGCGCGGGCGGCTCCACGGCGGTCAACAACGCCTACAGTGTCGCGGCGCCCGATGGGCTGACGCTGGTCACGCCGCTGGTGGCCGTGGCAACCGCACAAGCGGTCGGCGAGGAGTCGGTGAAATACGACGTGACAAAGTTCAACTGGATCGGCCGGATTTCCGATGCGACGCGCACCCTGCTGATGTCCTCCAAGGTTCCCGCCAAGACATTGCCCGAGCTGCGCGGCCGCGAGGTGATCATCGGCGCGTCGAGCCGCACCTCGGAGAGCTACCTGATGCCGGCGTTCATGAACAAGATGTTCGGGACGAAGCTCAAGATCGTCACCGGCTACCAGTCGGCGGGAAAACGCAACCTCGCGCTCGAGTCGGGCGAGACCCAGGCCGCGATCACCACCTGGAACGACATCAGGACCTATCATCTCGACTGGATTCGCGAGGGCGGCATCATGCGCCTGATCGTGCAGATTGCGCTGCAGAAGCATCCCGAGCTTCCGAACGTGCCGCTCCTCCTCGACTACGCCGAGAACCAGGCCGACCGCGATCTGCTGGAGTTCATGTCGTCGAGCTCGCAGATGGGCCAGCCCTATGCGGCGCCGCCCGGCGTCCCGGTGCCGATCGTCGAGACGTTGCGCCGCGCCTTCGATGCGACGATGAAGGACCCGGCCTACATCGAGAAGATGCAAACCGCCAAGATGGAATTCAATCCGATCACCGGCGAAGAACTGGCCGAGATCGTCGCGCGGACCATGCGGGCGCCGAAGTCCGTCATTCAACGCTACAAGGACGCGATCGCGGCGGACTAGGCGCACTACGCGCCCTCTGCCGCCATCAGGTCGAAGTCGCCGCGCAGCACGGCGTCGAGCTTGCCGGTGCGCCAGCTGCCGTCGGCGCTGCGGACGAGGGGGGCGGGCTCCCCGCGATAGCGGCGAACCACCGCCGAGGGCCGCACTGCCTTGTCGAACGCCTCGATCAGCGCGCGCGGCAATTTCGCGGTGGGCACGTCGCCGAGCGGCGCGACCGCGAGCCGGACCCGCGCCGTCGCGCGGCTCGCGTCGCCGTTGCTGTCGGTGAGTTCGAGGATGTGCAGCCCGCATTCGCGCGACAGCACGCGATGGGCGCCGAAGCCGGTGACCAGCAGGATCGGGCGGTCGTCGCTGCTCTTGATCTTGGACACCTGCATGTGCCGGTTCTCGGCCCAGTCGCGATACATGCCGAGGAGCTGCCCGCACCAGGCGGCGGTCGCGGGGTTGTCACCGGTCTCGAGGGCGGGCTCGACCACTAGGGCAACTTCGATCGCGGACCCTTCGAAGACGTCCCTGATGCCTTCAGTGACCAGATGGACCTGCAGCGCAAGCCGGGAGATCAATTCGCGGAAATAGTGGCCCGGCTGGTGCGACCCGCGGGCGAGCCGCATGCGCAGCGCGTCGGCGGTGCCGGCCGCGGCGCCGACACGGTCCATGAGCGCGAGGCGGGCGAGCTTCTCGAAGCGGTCGGGCCGCTGCCAGAAATCCGCGGAGTTCATTTCGGTTGAAAGCCGGTGCTTGAGGTCCTCCCATTCCGGCGACGACAGCGATCGCCCGATGCCGCTCACTTTGTCGGTCAGCGCGTCAAACTCGGCGGCGGTGCCGCCCGGCGCGAGGATCATCGACGCCAGCGTCGGCGCTTGACCGCTGCTCGCCGTGCTGGGCGCGGCGGCGACCTGGTCGTCGTCATCCGGATCGACGAACTCGGCCTGGATTGCGCGTCCGTCGCTGCGGAAGAAGACGAACTGGTCGCCTTCGGGAAAGCGCCGTTCGACGATCGTGGCGGCCAGCGGAGCGATCACGTATTGCTCGATCGCGCGCTTGAGCGGCCGCGCGCCCATCTCGGGCGAAAACCCGCGTTCCAGCAGGAACTCCAGCGCTGACGACTCCCATTCCACCGCCCAGTCGCGGTCCTTGAGGCCGCGCCGCTCAAGCACGCCGTTGAGCTCCTTCTTGAGGATGACGCGCATCAGCTCGCGGGTCAGCGGCCGGAACACGATGATCTTGTCGATCCGGTTCTGGAACTCCGGCCGGTAGGTCTGGCTGATGGCGCGCATGACCTGTTCGGTGGTGAACACGTCCGCCGCCGGCGCAAAGCCAAGCCCCGACGTCTGATGGCTGGTCGCGCCGAGATTCGTCGTCATGATGATCAGGCAGTGGCGGAAGTCGGCGACCTGACCGAGCGTGTCGGTCAGCCGCGCGTCGTCGAACACCTGCAGAAACAGGTCCCAGATGCGCGGATGCGCCTTCTCGAATTCGTCGAGCAGCACGACCGAGAACGGCTGCTTGCGGACGCGGCTGATCAGCGAGTCGGCCTCGCCGGGGACGCCGCCGCCGAGGATGGTGGTGGTGGATTCCGGCGTCTGGAACTCGCTCATGTCGAGGCGGATCAAGCGGTCGACCGACCCGAACAGGTAGTCGGCGGCGGTCTTGGCGAGCTCGGTCTTGCCGGTGCCAGTCGGCCCGGCAAACAGAAACACGCCGATCGGCCGGTCCGGATCGTTCAGGCCGGCCTTGAGCATGGCGATGCGCTCGACGACGCTCGAGACCGCCTCGTCCTGACCGATCACGCGTGTTGCGAAAAACTCGCGGATCGAGGAAAGGTCGATGCGCTCCTTGGTGTCGAGGATCGAGATCGGCAGGCCGGTGAGCTGCGACAGTGTCTTGAGCACGTCGTTCGGCTCGACCTTTCCGTTGCTGCGGTCGGACCGTACTGCGGCGAGCTTGAGGAGCTGGATCGCCGCGCCGGGGAAGCTTGCGGCGCTGAGATATTGGCGCGCGGACGCGACCGCCACGCCGGCGCAGTCGGGATCGACCGCGATGTCGGCCTCGGCCGAGATGCGTTTCCCCACCTCGAGCGCCAGCGCCCGCGTCGCATCGTCCGATTGCGACTCGAGCTGGACCACCTCGAACAGGCCGCGCAGCGCCGGGCGCAGCTGGAGCAGCCGCGCCACGCTCGTCGGCGTGGCTTCGGTCCACACCACCAGGCGGCCGGCGACGACCGCAGGCAGGATCTGGTCGAGGATGCTGGAGCTCTGGCCCTGGTGGGTGCCGCTGCGCGCCAGCGCGAGCAGGTCCGGGATGTACCAGACGACCTTCTTCTCGAGGGTGAGTTGGTCGACGGTCTGGCGGATGCGGCCCTCGAGCTGGCCGAACCACTGCTGGCCGGCCATCAGGTCGGCGCCGCCGGCCTCGAACACGGTCCAGCCGGCCGGCGCGAGCCTGCGGGCGACGAGCTGCAGGAAGGCGGTCTTGCCGACCAGCCGTTCGCCACTCACGAGCAGCGAGCGCACCGGTGCCTGCCGCAGCGCTGTTTCGGCGGCATTGAGCGGCTGACGCCAATCGTCGATCTCGACCAGGAATTCGACTCCAGTCTGGTCGGTCCAGAAGCGGCCGAAGCTGATCAGGAAGGCGCGGTCGATGCTGCTGCGCTCGATCGCATCGAGCTTCGCCGTCAGCGCCCTGGCCATCGAATCGTTCACTCGGTCGAGGAAGGCCCTGATGATCGCCAGCGCAGCGGCCGACGGCGTATAGATCGCCGGCCCGAACTCGGGCTCGTCGCCGGCGCGGCGCGCGAAGTAGTCCTGCACCAGCAGCGGCACGATCGGGCTGTCCTTCCACCAATCCTTGACGCCGACTACGACCGCGCCCACCGGCTGCTTTCGTTCGGTGGCGAGAAAAAACTCGAGCGCGAAATACATTGCCCAGGGCGCGAGCTTGTCGAACTGCGCGGTCACCTCGTCGACCACCTCCCAGCGGTCGTCGCGGCGGGGCAGGGCGGCAAGCGCCGCGCAGGCGAGCGACCAGCTCACCCCGTGGGCGTATTGCATCACGGTCTCGAGCGGCACCGCCGGGTCGGCGAGCAGGGCGACCGCCTGTTTGAACGCCGGCTGGTCGTTGAGCTCGCGCGGATGGGCGGAATTGCTGGCGAACGGCGCGAACTGCGCGTCGAGATCATGCAGCCGCGAGGAGAGCGTGCCCGGCTCGACGCTGGTCGGCGTAATGGGCGCCACGTATTCGGACGGCGCAGCGGTGCCGCCTTGCCGCGCTTGCCAGCGCTGCCGCAGCGCCTTCACGATCCATGAGATCGCGAAGATCGCGAGCAGAACGAGAACAAAGTATTCTGAGGCCGCGCGTGTCACCGTTGCGTCTGACTGAAATATCGCAGATCCGGCGGTGGCTGGTTCTTGGCAATCGGCATCAGGTAGCCATCCACGGTCAACCAGTAGGTTTCGCCGTTGATGACGATGTTGCGTTTTTCCTCACAATTGTACTCGGAATAGGCCGGCACCTTTTCGCGCTTGTAAAGCCGCGTCACCGTCCAAGGTCGGGTGAAAGCGTTGTCGATGGTCGTGATCTCATTGCGCATGATGTCGGGGTTGTTCTTGTCGAGCGACAGCCGTTCCTTGACGACGGTCTGATCGTCCTCGTGCAGCGGAATGCTGGCGTCCACCAGGCGCGGGCCGCTGATGCCGCGGGTCTCGATCGCGAGCGTGTCATAACGACCATCGCCGTCCTCGTCGAGCCATTGTCCGATCGAGTAGCCGGCAAAGGCCGGCGGGAACGTCTTCGGCCAGTCGCGTCCGTCGGTGTAGACGCGGCGGATCGGGCTCGTCGACTCGACCAGGAAGTAGGTGATGTTCGGCTTGATGACGATTTCCATCGGCTGATAGATCATCATCATGCGCGGCATGCCCGGTGGCAGGCAGTTGCTTTTCGGGTCGAAGTCCTTTCCCTCGGCCTGCTTCTTGAGATTGGCTTCGAGCACGGCCTGATATTCGGGTGTCAGCGGCGCCTGCTGTCCGAGCCCTGGCGGCTTGCTCGTATCCCAAATGCTGACGCGGCTGAGGCGGCCCCACTGGCCTTCCCAGTTGCTTGGATATTTCGACATGTCCTGCGCCGCCGCCGTGCCGGGGAGGGCCAGCGCCAAGAGTGCCAAGAGTCCGAAGTGCCTGTTGCGCATCAGCGTTCTCCCTCTGATCGGGCGCGCTTGCCTGGCGGCCGCACAGGCGCTTTTGGCTTCAAGTCAGCGCCGGCTCGCGCGCCGTTTGTGTGGTGCCCGGCTGCACCGGGTCGCGCAGGCCGAGGATGCGCCGGGCATTGGCGTAGAACAGCTTCTCCTGATCCTCTTTCGAGAGCCTGAGCTCGTCGATGAGCTTGAGCGCGGCGGCCGGTTCCCAGCAGGGATAGTCGGTACCGTACATGACGTTGTCGATGCCGTAATACTCGATCGCGAACTTCATGCCCGCGCTATGCGGCGACACCGTGTCGGTGTACATGCGCTTGAGATAGGTGCTCGCCGGCTTCGGCAGCTTCGCCCGCGGCGTGTTCTTGTCCATGCGGCCGGACTGGTAGGGCAGCGCCCCGCCGGTGTGTGACATCACGATCTTGAGCTTGGGGTGGCGCTCCATGATGCCGGAGAGCACCAGCCGCATGGCGGCGACGCTCACCTCGACGACCCGGCCGAGGCTCAGATGCAGCGCGCCGTCGTAACCGTCGAGCATGTCCACGAACACCGCGTCGGTCGGATGCAGGAACAGCGGCAGGCCGAGTTCCTCGACGCGGGCATAGAACGGCTCAAGCCGTTCCGCATCGATGCGGGCGTCGCTGCCGATGCTGCCCGGCATGTTGACGCCCATGAGATCGAGCCGCTTCAC